>Ga0316217_10000915_pt1 | contig 39923 bp, 22 predicted proteins | sample 1anoAmetaG_FD_203633 | JGI IMG/M metagenome (GOLD analysis project Ga0316217, IMG submission 203633) | Freshwater microbial communities from Trout Bog Lake, Wisconsin, USA - 1anoA | ecosystem: Environmental > Aquatic > Freshwater > Lake > Hypolimnion/Profundal zone | place: USA: Wisconsin...
TTTACCCTCGCCGTGAGCGCTGCGGGCTATACCGTCGGCGGCACTGGCGTGCAGCTCACCGTTGCCGGCCAAAGCGCCACCGGCGACTTCACCTTCACCCGTTCCAGCAATACCGTGAGCCTCCAGATTGCCAACCTCTCAATCGCTCTGGGCGGCGGCCTTTCGCTGTCTAACGGCTCGGGATCGCTGACGGTAACCAGCGGTGCCGGTGGCGGCGTGAGCGGCACGGCCACCGGGCAAATCTCCGTCGCCGGCAACTCCAACTACCAGTTCGGTGGCACCTTCACGGTCACCTTCAGCCCCACATCCCTTACCATCAGTGGCTCTAGCGTCACCCTTACCATGTTCGGCCAAACCCTCGCCGGCGACTTTACCTTCTCCCAGACCGCTGGCACCACCGTTCTGTCCATCGCCAACCTCAACGTGTCCCTGGGCAATGGCCTGCTGACCATCAGCGGCGGCGCGGCCAACTTCACCATCGCCAATGGCACCGTGACCGGCAGTGCCACCGGCGTCATTGGCGTGGGCAACCCCCTGTCAAGTTTCTCCTTCAGCGGGACGGTTACCTTCACCCTAACCGCTACTGATTTCTCCGTCACCGGTTCGAACATCCAGATCCTCGTGGCCGGCCAGAATTTGTCCGCCGATACGGTCTCCTTCACCCGCACCAGCAGCGGATCGCTGGTCGTCAACATCACCAACCTTCGGGTCGCCGGCGTCACCGCCAGCGGCACCCTCACCATCGCCAGCAGCGGCCTGAGCGGTTCGATCACTGGCACCGGAACCACCGGCGGCGGCAGTGTCGCCGGCTCCGTCACGGTCACCTTCGGCAACGGCACCTACCACATCGGCGCCTCGGTCAGCCTCAACAACATCTCCTTCCCCGGCATCACCATTAGCGGAACCATCACCGGCGACCTGGGCAGCTCGGGATCCGCTGTCTCGATCACCGGACTTAACGTCAGCTTCGCCAACGGCCTTGTCAGTATCACCGGCGGCACCGCCAACCTTACCTCCGGCGGCAATGGCCAGGTCGATGGCACCGCCTCCGGTACCCTGGCCACCACCAACCTCCCCGGGTTGGCCCTCAGCGGCACCGTCTCCCTCGCCTTCTCTTCAACCGCCCACACCATTACCGTCACCGGCACCAACGACACCATTACCGTCCTGGGCCAGAGCATCACCGGCAGCTTCACGATCACCTACGATCAGACCACCAGCAACGTCACCCTCGCCATCACCCACCTGGGCGTGCAACTTGGCTCAAGCGTCTCGGTCACCGATGGCACCCTCACCTTCACCCTGAGCTCCGGACATTACACTGCTACCGGCTCGGCCAACATTGCCGTGACCACCCCCGATGTCACTTTTAATAGTGCCCTGTCCGTCAGCGTTGACAACGTCAACGGCCTGGTGATCTCCGCCACCGGCCTGAGCCTTACGGTTGGCGGCCAGACCATCTCCGGGAACTTCGTCCTGCAAAAGACCACCACGAGTAGCGGTACTTCCACCGCCGACCTCACCTTCTCGAACGTTTCCGTATACCTCGGCAGCAGCACCACCGGATTACAGCTCACCAACGGCAACGGCGCCCTGTTGTTCCTCCCCGGCGGCGTGGCCATGGATATCAGCGGTAACGCCGCCATGGTTGGCGTACCCGGCCTGACCGTCACTGGCACCCTCGATGCCCGCTTCAACGACACTCAGGGCTCCATCTCCCAAACCGTGCAGGCGCCCCAGGTCGATCCAAACAACCCCGCCAATACCATCATCGCGCCCCTGAACCTCAAATTCGCGGGCAATGAGGCCGATTTCAGCGGCACCGCCACGCTCCAGATCTCCGACCCCAACACCAACCAGCAGTTCGTCTCCGTCCAGGGCGGATTTACCTTCAGCCGCAGTGCCAGCACCACCGCCGGCGTCCAGACTACCAAAACCATCATTGCGGCGGCGGGAATCCAGATCTTCCTCGGCCAGCAACCCGCCTCCACGCCCATCGGCCAGATTGATCCCAGCGCCATCGGCCTGGCCATCCAGAATGCCAACCTGGGCCTGGTGCTCTATAGCAGCACAGTGGTGGCCACGGGCGTAACGACCAACGGTGGTTATGCCCTTTCGGCCAGTGGCACCGCCTCACTGGTCGGCATACCTGACCTCACCCTCACTGGCACCATGGCTGCCCTCGTCAACACCACCGGACAGGCCGTCAGCGAAACCGTCAACGTTCCCGACCCCACCAACGCCGGCGCCACCATCCCCGTGGCCATCAATTTCACCGGCGCCCAGGGCAATCTCATGAAAGTGTCCGGCACCGTGTCGCTGACCGTTGCCAGTTTCGTTACCCTCACCGGCACCCTGGACTTCAGCCGCAATCAGGTCACGGCCGGCAACATCGTCACCACCACGCTTACCGTAAACGTCACCAACGCCACCGCCTTCGTCGGCTCCAGCGGCAGCAACCCCATCGGTGTGCAGATTACCCTGAGCACCTTCAGCCTCACCACCACCAGCACGCTCAACACCACCACCCAGGCCACTACATCCCAATACACCCTGAACGCAACCGGCGGCGTCGCGCTCATCGGCATCCCCGGCCTTATCCTCACCGGCACGGCCACGGTGAACGTCGATAGCGCCACCTCCACCGCCAAGGTTACCGGCACCCTCGATTTCCAGATCGACGACAGCAACGGCTTGCCCGTCCTCGAGATCAACGGGGCCTGCGCCATCACCAGCAGCGGGGGCGTCCTTAACGTCAAGATCACCTCCGTTACCTTCACCCTCAGCGCCAACGGCACCCAGCTTGTCAACCTCACCGGCACCGCCCACTTCACCATCGGCCCCGATGGCTTCCAGGCGCCCACCACGGGAACACCGTTCTCCATTACGTCCTACTCGTTCCTGGGGGCGCTCGCAGAAAGCACGGGCCTGCCCCCCACCGATCCGAAGCTTGGCCCGCTTAACATCACCGGCATTCACCCGGTCTTTAAGAACTTCTCGTTCAAGAATAACGTTCTGAGCGCCGACGTGGGCTTCCTGGCCGACAGCGCCACGCTTAGCTTCGCCTCCGGCAGCGGCACCCAGGTCAGCTTCACCGGCTTGACCGCGGATCTGAACCTGCAGGTCGGCGTCGACCTCAAATCATTCCGCGTTACCAGCTTTGGCTCCTCCGGCAAGTTCGAGATTGGTTGCGCCACCTTCTCCCTGGTTGTTCCCCGCGGCAGCGGCGGCAACCTCGTCACCGCCACCGCCTCCAATGTCCTAATCAGCTACGATCCCAACGGCGGCGACACGCAGCAACTCGTGAGCATCGGCTCGCTGAGCGTCACCATCCCCCTGGGCACTGGCACAAGCACCATCACCGGCAGCGTCAGCCCCATCACCGGCAGCGACGGCAAGACCATCCCCGGCCTGGTCATCTACGAGGATCATGTCCAGTTCGGCCGCGCCACCATCACCTTGGGAACCACCATCCACATCTCCAGCGCCATTACCCTGATCAACCCCACCCTGAGCATCACCGACTTTGCCATCTACTTTAATAACGACGGTTCGTCAAACTTCCACGGAACCATCACCATCGGCGCCGGTTCGCTGACCGTTGGCACCGGTCCGTTCCAATTCACCGGCACCAACATCAGCGTGACCGTGGACCCGAATACGGGCTTCACCTTCCAGGCTGGCACCCTCGGCCTGACCCTCGGCGGGGTCGTATCCTTCTCGGCGACCAACGTTTCCATCAACCCCTACGCCACCGGCTCCCAACCCGTCGCGGCCTTCGGCTCTGTCGCCGTGTCCCTCAACCTCTCCTCGTTCTCGGTTACCGGTTCGGCCGGCAGCGATGTGGGCCAGTTCACCATCGCCGCTGATGGAACGGTGACCGTCCCCGCCGACTTCACCATCGGCTTGAGCTTCGGCGCCGGCACCTCCGGTGGCCTGGGCTGGCCATCCTGGATCCCCATCCAAATCAGCAAGCTCGTACTCTACTGGCCCGATCTGGCCCATGATCCCACCAATTTCCAGATTGACATGTCCGCCAGCGTCCATGGCACCATCGGCCCGATCAGCATCACCGGCACCGTCGATGATGTGGTCTTCGATGTCAACAAGCTCCTGCAAGGCAAGTTCCCCATCGTGGATATCGGCGACGTGCTCATTCACGCCGGTGGTAATGCCTTCGGCGGCGTCATCGATGGAACCCTGATTATTGGCTTGGTTAAACTGGCCAACGGCGCGCGTATTCCGCCCGGCGTCGGCAACATCAAGCCCGACCAGACCATCCTCTATGTCGGTGTTGAAGCCAGCTTCACCGTCGGTAACATGGGCCTGAAGATTCGCTTAGGCCTCAGCCAGAACGGCCCGTTGGACGTGTTCGTCGAAGCCGATGTGCCGATCCTGCTCGACCCCGATAGCGGTTTGGCCATCAAATCGCTCTCCGGCTCGATAACCTTTAACGCTACGCCGTTCCCCGATATCACCGATCCGTTTCAGTTAAAGTCCGCCGCCTTTACCCCCGCCGCCCAGGAAACCGACGCCCAATGGCTCGCTGGATTGCAGCAGGAAGTCGTCAATCAGGCCGGCGGCGGTGGCGGCTACCTCTTCCAACTCCCCCTGTCCACCAGCGCGCCGGAATTCTCCGACCTCAGCGGTTCCAAGGTCGTCGCCAACAGCCACCTGCAAAACGACTTCCTGGCCCAGAGCCTGACCTGCCCCGACAACGCCCCGATCACCTCCGTGTCGGCCACCGAATGGGAGATCGACTCCGGGAAGTTGCACTACCTGCTGCAATACGCCAACGGCCAGCTTACCTTCTATAAGCAGACCCTGAGCATTCCGTCGACCCTGGCCTCCGATCTCAACAGTGGTTCGGTCTCCTCCGGACTCGTCAGCGCCTTCCAGAGCGCGGGCGTGACCCTCTCCCAGAATGCCACCATCGTCACCAACGGTGGAGGCGGGGCCCCCAATTGGACCATCACCGACGGCAGCGTCACCTATCTCGTCCAGACCATCGGCACGATCCTGAGTGTCAATGGCCGCGGCGGCTCGATGGACCAGCTCAACTCGGTCATCAAGATCGAAGCAAGCTGCACCATCTTTGACGAATATGATCCCACGCTCCTCTATGGCACGGCCGATATCATCATTGAAACCGACGGCAAAATCCTGCTCAGCGCCACCGCCTTCGTCGGCAACACCACGCCCGGCGCCATGGACGGCATCGCCTTTGACTTCAAGCTCTACCTGGACCTCTCCCAGGTAGCCAATGGCAAGGCCACCATACTGTTCTACTTCGAACAGGACATCAGCATCAGTAACCCCATCGATCCGTCCTCCCAAATTATCATTCCCCGGCTCGTCGTCGCCGGCGGCGTGACTTTCGCCAATACCCCCACGGGCTTCTCCATCCGCCTGACCGGCGAAATCGACTACGAGGCCATTCCCCTGCTTCTGACCCTGAAACTTACCGGCAGCGCCGAGATCGACTTCAGCGCCACCAAGTTCACCATCAAGTTCAATTGCCAGTTCAGCGCCAATATCGCCAATTTCATCGATATCAACAACATCGTGACCGCTGCCGGCGAGTTTGACATCCAGAACAACAATGGATCGATCGTGATCTACGGCGCTGCCGAACTCGACTTCTCTGCCGGCGGCTTCCCCCTCCTCGCGCAGGCCGGTATCACCGCCAACGCCATTTTCTTCCTCGAATTCAACACCGATTCGGTCACCCACACCCTCGCCCTGGATCTTACCGGCAGTGGCACCCCCCAATCCTTTGATGTCGCGGGTGGCAGCTTCGGCCTCTACGTCGTTGGCGCCCTGACCTTCAACGCCGGCCCCATCTCCTTTGCTCTTTCAGGCATCTTTGCCATCAGCATCTCCGCCGACCCCAGTCTCGCCTTCGATATCTTCGTAGTCGCCAACCTCGACCTGGAAGTTGCCGGCGTGAGCCTGATGTCCTTCTCCGCCCAAGGCCTGCTGGTCGTCAACTCCCAAGGCTTTGCCGCCGCCCTCCAACTCAGTACGCACCGGGGCATTCCGGACGTCGAGTTCAACATGGAGTTCGAACTGGCCATCAACTCCACCAGTGCCGATCAGAGCTTCACGCTGCCGCCGAATCTCCAGACCCTCATCAACCAGCTCTCGGGCCTTTCGGGCCTCAAGGGCATCGCCCTCTACGATCCGGCCCCGACCGTCGCTGGCGGTGTCACCAACCCCTCGGCCAATTCCGTCATCCGGGTCTCGGCCGACGGCAACACCTTCACCATCCCCGGCACCATACCCCAGTTCACCGCCGCCAAGAACATTGTCCAAGGCGCCCCTGGACCGTATTTCGCCCTCCACGGAGCCGGCGATCTGATCATCGGGCCCACCGGCGCCGGCATCCAACTCACCGGCAGCGTGACCATCGAGATCTCCACCACCGCCCTGATCATCCAGGTCCAGGCCACCGCCCACCTGAGCGTCTTCGGGGACATCGTCGCCGCCGGCTACCTCGAGGTCTCCAGCAGCGGCGGCACCCTGCAGGTCTGGGGCAATCTCCAACTCAGCGCCGACCTCAACTTCGGCATCGTCACCATTGCCGGGCAGGCTACCATTCAGCTCAACACCAGCGGCCAGGACCAGGTCGTTCCCGGATTCGCGTTTGATCCCTCTACCGGAGCGCTCAACCCCGCGCCCACATCCATCACCATCCCCGGCACGCACATCCTGGCCATCAGCGTCTCGGGCAAAATGGTCCTGTTGGGCAGCTTCACCCTCCAGGGTAGCTTTACCCTCACCATTTTGACCAACGGCTTCAGCATCGAGGCTAACGCCACCATCAGTTCGTTCCTCGGCAACATCCTGACCATCAGCGGTTCGATCTCCGTCACCAGCGCCGGCTTCGTCGGCGATTTCAACGCCCAACTCGGCGGCAGCGGCATCAACCTCAAGGTTGGCGATTTCGTCATCTTCAGCCTTACGGCAACCTTCACGCTCCACATCGACACCACCGCCGGCGCCGTTACCCCCTTCTATGTCGCCGTCTCCGGCAGTGTCAATGTTCTCAACGGATTCATCACCCTCTCGGGCTCCCTCCAAATCACCTACAGCGCTGGCGTCCTGACGGTCTCCGTGCCCGAGTCCAATCCGATCACCGGCGGCCTGGGCCTCCCCGGCGTGGCCAGCATCAGCGTCACCGCCTGGGGCTTCTTCAATAGCCGCGGCGAATTTGCCTTCCACTTCAAGGGCTCCATCAGCTTCGGGATACCCTTCGTTTTCAAGATCAGCGCCAGCATCACCTTCGACATCAGCTTCACCCGCCGCGGCGGCCTGCAAATCGCCGCCGACTTTAACGGCAGTATCACCGTCATCGGCATCACCCTGAGCTTCGACGCTGGTGCCGCCTACGATTCCAATACCGGCGATCTAACGCTCCACGTCTCGGTCACCATCGACCTCTTGCTCTTCTCGATCACCATCCCGGTTACCGTCACCATCCCCACGGGGATCCAGATCCCGACCATACCCGACCCGGCTACCCTGAGTACCTCGGGCACATTGGCGGTTGACACCGGCGCCCAGAACGACGTCGCCCTCACGGCGGATCATCCCACCCAGCTCGTCAAAATCGCCGGGGGCGCCTACAACGCCGCCACCGGACAAACGATCACCGTGGACTACAACGGCAACTCCGAAACCTACAACAATGTCCACATGCTTACCGCCTCCGCGGTCGGGGACTCCAACCCGTTCAACTATGTGGTTGATCCCTCCGTCCAGGTGCCGGTCGATATCACCGGCGGCTCCGGTACGGCATCCATCATCGACTATGGTTCCGGCGGCGGCACTCTCACTGGCGGCTCCGGGCAAAACACCATCGTCAGCGGCTCGGGCCCCACAACCATTAACAGCCCCTCGGGCAACAGCACGATCACCGTCGGCTCCGGACCCACCACCGTCAACCTCGGCCCCGCGGGCTCGCCTGCCGATACCATCTCCTGGAATGCCGACGCCGGCACCAGCCTCACCGTTACTCCGCCCGCCGGCGGCGGCAACGGTGCCGACGACACCCTTACCGTCAACGCGCATGGCGCCTCGGGCACCATCCAACTGCTCGGCACCGGCGACGGCACCATCCACTTCAGCGACAGCGACCCGTCCACCGGCACCTTTACCGGTCTGGGTACCATCAACATCAATGCCACCGGTGGCGGCGATACCATCCTCCTGCAAACCGCCGCCCTCGTTGGCGCCCAGTCGGTCGTGGTAGACCTCGGCAATGGCCACGCCACCGCCACCGCCGTCAACATCGAAGGCACCACCGCGGCCGACCAGTTCTACGTTGCCACCTCCCTGACCACCCAGACCGGCATTACCGGCGACATCACCCAGACCACCGTCAACTGCCCCGGCGTGGCTAACATCCAACTGCTCAACACCCTCACCAGCGCCGGCGACAGCCTGAGCATCAACGGCGAGGGCGGTAACGATAACTTCTACCTCTCCTCTACGGTTATCCCCGTCACCTTCATCAGTGCCGGCACCGCCCAAAACACCGCCAACTTCAACATCGGCTGGCAAGGCAACGGCCTGGCCGGCAAACTCGCACCCATCGGCGCCAACGTCACCATCACCGGCAGCAGCGCCACCGATAACCTGGTGGTCGACAACACCGGTAACTTTGCCAGCCACACCTGGACCCTCAACGCCACGGCGCTCAACACCGACAGCTTCTCCAACGGCGCCTTCCTTACCTACACCGGCATCGATACCCTCGCACTCATCGGCAGCTCCGGCAACGACACCATGAACATCCTCGCCAGCGGCGCCTCCGCCCAAACCACCATCCACGGCGGCGCCGGGGACGACAACATCATCGTCGCCGCTCCGCTCACCACTCCCATGAGCATCTCCGGTGGTACCCATGCCTCCGGTGATACCCTCACCGTCAACGGCTCGGCTTCGGCCTTGAATACCTATACCATCACCGCCACCCGCATCGACGGCTTTGGCGCCACTATCAGCTACGCATCCATCCAATCGCTAACCCTCTCGATCCCCACCGGCAATAACTCCGTCACCCTCAACGGCCTGACCGCCCGCACGTTCATCAGCACCGGTGCGGGGAATGATTCCTTCACCGTCAATGGCAGCATCGGTCAGACCATCCTTAACGCCGGTGATGGCACCAATACCTTCACGATTAACAGCAATAATGCTCCAATGGCCCTCATCGGCCTGAGCTCCACCGATACCTTCACCATCAACGGCAACAACTCCGCGCTGGTCCTCGACGGCGGGGCGCTGGGCGCCACCTGCACCATTAATGCCAACAGCGGCAGCATCGTGTTCAACGGCGGCCCGCGCAGCAACAGCATCACCATCAACACCAACGACGGCCCGATCACCATCAATGCCGCCGGCGCCACCACCGCCCGCATCAGCGCATCGAATGATTCGATCTCCTTCCTCGGCGGCCTGGGCGCCTCGAACGTCACCGTCGCCGCACCGCTCAGCGGGGCCCTCTCCGTCACCGGCGTCGGTGCCCCGACCGCGCTGGTCCTTAACGGCACCTCCGGCAACGATGTGATCAGTCTCGATAGTTCCTCCGTCACGGGCCTGGGCGTTCCGGTCACCTTCAGCATGCTCACCGCCCTGACCATCAACGGCGGGGACGGCAACGATACGTTCAACGTCGCTGCTGCCAGCTATCCGACCACGCTCAACGGCCTCTCCGGCAACGATACCTTCAATGTCCAGACGCTTACCGCGCCGCTGACCATCAACACCGGCGCCGCCGCCGGTACCATCAACGTCGGCAGCCTCCAGCCGCTGCCCGGCAGCGTGTTGTCCACCCTCCAGGCCGCCCTCACGGTCGTCGGCAACGGCACCGACACCCTGAATATCGACGCCTCCGGCGTCCCCGCCGCCACACCGCTCTCGGGCACGTTGACTCCCACCGCCCTGACCGGCCTGGGTGCTGCGGGCATCAACTATACTGCTCTGGCCAACCTCAACATCAACCTGGGCGCCGGCGCCAACACCTTCGTCGTCGCCGGCACCAGCAAGGCCGCCACCAGTATCACCACCGGCAGCACCGCCAGCGGCATCTCGGTCCTATCCACCGGCGGACCCCTGACGCTCACCACCGGCGGCGGGGTCAACAGCATCAGCATCTCCAGCGCCGCTTCGGCCGGCTCCCCGGCCGCCCCTGGCGCGCCCAGCCTCAGCGCGGTTCATGCGTCCGGTGGCACCTTCTATATCCAGGTGGCCTACACCGGCCCGGCCGGCCAGTCCGCTCCCTCCGCGATCCTCGGCCCGATCACCGTTGCCGACGGCAGCCTGCTGGTCGTCAACTCGCCGACTGCCGCGGACGGGGCCACGGGCTACAACGTCTACGTCGGCACCGCCCTCGGCCAGTTGTCCTGCCAGAACGCCGCGCCCTTGGCCATCGGTGCCAACTGGACCGAATCGGCCACTGGTTTGATTGCGGGCGCTGCCGTGCCCACCAGCAATACCCTCGGCATCGCCGCCGCCTTGCAGGCCACCATCTCCAAACCAGCCACCTCCACCGGCATCGGCGGCTCGCTCCCGGGCCAAATGCTCTTCGTACGCCTCAGCTATGTCGGGGCGGCCGGCGAATCGCTGCTGTCCTCCGAAGCGGGACCGGTCTCTGTTCCGGCGGCCTACCTCCTCTCCGTCGCATCCCCGGCCGGCATCCCCAACGCCACCGGCTACAACGTCTACGTTGGCAGCGCCCCGGGTCAGGAAATGCTCCAGAACGCGTCCCCCATCGCCTTGGGCAGCAACTGGACCGAGTCCGCCACCGGCGTCGCCAGCGGTGCTCTGCCGCCCACCCTTGTGCCTGTACCCGTGACCAGCCAGACGGCGCCCGCCGGCGGCACGTTCTACGTGCAAGTGGCTTATGTTGGCGTCGCCGGCACATCCTACGGTTCCAGCGAGAACTCTTTCGTTGTGCCCGCCGGCAGTGTCCTGGATGTAAGCTCCCCGGCCGCTTCCGCGGGCCTGACCTACAACGTCTACGTCGGCACCGCTTCGGGCGCCGAGACGCTGCAAAACAGCACGCCCCTGGCGCTGGGCACCGATTGGGTGGCCCCCGCCACCGTCCTGGTATCCGGCGGCTCCCCCGCGGCCCTTCCGCCCGCACCGGTTACCACAACCGTACTGGGCGCCTCGACCGCCCTCCAAACCCTTTACGTCCGCACCTGCTACGTCAGCGCCTCCGGGAGCCTCCTGCTACTGTCCGCCGAAAGCGGCCCCATCAGCGTTCCCGTCGGTTCGGTTCTCTCCGTAACTTCGCCCGCCGCCAACGCCGCCGCCGTCGGCTACAACGTCTACGTCGGCACCACTGCCGGCGCCGAAACCAAACAAAACGCCACCGCTATTACCGTGGGCACCAACTGGACCGAACCGGCCTCCGGCCTGATCGCCGGCACGCCCGTTCCGCCCGCTTCCGCCACCGCGCTGGACCCCGGCCATCGCGTAGACTTCCTGGCCGGTGCCGTCACCATCGTCGGCGATGGCCTCGACACGCTCAGCGTCGATGACACTGGCAGCACCGCCGCCAAGACATTGAACCTATCCGCCACCACCATCACCGGCCTTGGCACCGCGGGCGTCACGTACAGCGGCGTTGCCAACCTGACCATCTCCCTGGGCTCCGGCGGCAACACCGTCACCATCGTCGACACGGCCCCCACCACCCAAACCCTCGTCAACACCGGCTCCGGCGCCGACACCGTCGCCCTCCAGGCCGACAGCGGCCTCACCACCATCAACACCCAGGCGGGTAACGATACCATCACCGTCGCCGCCACTGGCGCCGCGACCACCATAAACACCGGCACCGGCACCAACACCGTTTCCGTGACCAACACCACCTCCGATGTCAACGCCATCCTGGCGGCTCTCACCATCACCGGCAGCGGCACCGACTCCCTGACCGTCACCGACACCGGCAGCACCACCGCCAAGACCGCCACCCTGACCAGCACCATGCTAACCGGCCTGAGCACTGGCTCGATCACCTACAGCGGCCTGGCCACCCTGAAGATCTCCCTGGGCTCGGGCGGCAACACCTTCACCATTGCCGCCACCGCGGCCGCCACCACCACCGCCCTCAACAGCGGCTCGGGCAATGACACCATCAACGTCCAAACCATCGCCAGCCCCACGACCGTCAACACCGGCGCCGGTACCAACACCGTGAACCTCGGCAACGCCGGCACGCTCAGCAACCTCGCGGCCGCACTGACCGTCATCGGCAGCGGCGCTGACACCCTGAATCTTACCGACATTGCCGCCACCATCTCCCGCACCGGTATCCTGACCGCCACCAGCATCACCGGCCTGGGTACCGCCGGCATCGCCTACACCGGCATCGCCCGCCTCAATATCCTCCTGGGCAACGCCGGCAATACCTTCACGATCGCCGGCACCAATGCCGCCACCACCACTTTTATCAATAGCGGCGCCGCCAGCGATACGATCAACATCCGCACCACCAGCGGCCCGACCACGGTCAACACCGGCGCGGGCGTCAACAGCATCAATGTCGGCAGCACCGCTCCAGCCGCCGGCGGCATTGTTGACGGCATCCAAGGCGCACTGACGATTATCGGCAGCCGCACCGACGTCCTCACCCTGGATGATACCGCCAGCAGCGCCCCCAAAGCCGGTGCCCTGACCGCCACCACCATCACCGGCCTGGCCATGGGCACGGCGGGCATCACCTACAGTGGCATCGCCCGCCTGGCCGTCAACCTCGGCTCCGGCGGCAACACCATGACCCTCCAAAGCACCAATGCCACCACCATCACCAACCTCAACACCGGTGCCGGCAACGACACCATTTATGTTCAGGCCACCGCCGCCACCACGACCGTCAACACCGGCGCGGGCACCAATACCGTCATCGTCTCGACCACCGCCGGCACCACGCCCGCCGCGCCCGGCTCCCTCAGCGGCGTCCAAGGTGCCCTGACCATCACCGCCACCCCCACCGACACGCTCACGCTCGACGATTCGGCCACCATGGTTGCACGCAGTGGTATCCTCAGCCCCACCGCCGTTACCGGTCTGGGCATGGGTCCCGCGGGCATTGCCTACAGCGGTCTGGCCACGCTCGGCTTCACGCTGGGCTCCGGGGCCGATACGTTCACGATCGCCGGCACACGCCTGGGCACGGCCACCACGCTCAACACCGGCTCCGGCAACGACACCGTCAATATCCAAGCCACCGGCGGCCCCACCACCGTCAAGACGGCCGGCGGCACCAACACCTTCAGCGTCACCAGCACCGCCGGTCGCACCCCCGCGGTTCGCGGCAACGTCAATGGCATCCAAGGCCCCCTGACTCTGACCGGGGGCGGCGCTGACACCCTGGCCATCGATGATTCCGGCAGCACCATCGCCAAGGCCGCAATCCTCGGCCCAACCACGCTTACCGGCCTGGGCATGGTCCCCGCCGGCATCACCTATACCGGTATGGTCACGCTCACGCTCTCCATGGGCGGCGGCGGCAACACGCTGACGATTACCGATACCGCCGCCACCGTCACCAGCACCATCAGCACGGGCAACGGGGCCGACAGCATTCTTCTGCTCGCCGATCACGGCCCGACCACGCTCAACACCCAGGCCGGCAACGACGCGGTCAACATCCGCACGACCAACGCCCCGACCACTGTGACCACCGGCTCGGGCGCCCACACCTTCAACGTCGGCACCAAGGCCCCGACCACCGGCGGCCAGCTCGATTCCATCCAAGGCGCCCTGACGCTTACCGGCAACGGCGGCGATAATGCCAATCTCGACGATACCGGCAGCACCAGCGCCAAAACCGGCACCCTCACCGCCACCCAGTTGACCGGCCTGGGCATGGGCCCCGGCGGCATCACCTTCACCGGCCTCCGCGCACTAAATATCTCTCTGGGCTCCGGCGGCAATACCTTCACGATCCAAAGCACCGGCAACGCCAGTGTTACCCTGGCCGCCGGTTCCGGCGCCAACCAGGTCAACGTTCAGTCCACCAGCAGCTCTGCCTTCGGACCCACCACCGTCGACCTGGGCTCCGGCGCCAGCACGCTCAACGTCGGCAGCGTCGCGCCGGTCGTCGCCGGCGTGCTCAACAAGATCCAAGGCGCGCTGACCGTGATTGGCAATGCCGCGTCCACGATGAACGTCTGCGATTCGGGCAGTTCCACCGCCAAGATCGGTACCCTTACCGCCTCGAGCCTCACGGGCCTGGGCATGGGCCCCGGCGGCATCACGTACAACAGCGCGTTGGGCGCTCTGGCTATCCTGCTGGGCAGCGGCGCCAACATCTTCAATATCAATGAGATCAACCCCGCCACCAACACCGGCATCCGCACCGGCACCAACCCCACCAGCTCTGTTGTCGCGACCTTTGCCCAGGACTTTGTCGGCAGCCTCACGCTCCTGGGCTCCGCCTATGGACGTGTGAGCGTAGGCCGTGATTTCAAGGGCAAGCTCTCGGTTTCCGGGGCCGGGACGCTCCAGTCTCTCACCATCGGCCGCAACTTCGTGGCCGGGGCCAGCCTTTTCGCCACGGCCGTGACCACCCTGAGCGTGGCGGGCAATATTGATGGCAGCATCAACATGGGCGCCGTCGGCACGCTGCAGGCCAATCCGCTGGACATCCAAACGGCGACCACGCTCACGGATTCTTCCAACACGGTGCCCGACAGCGTTACCACGGTGACGCTGACCGCTACGGTCGCACCGCTGGCGGGTGGGATTATGCCCACGGGAACCGTGCGTTTTTACGACGGCACCACCCTCTTGAGCACTGTGGCCTTGGATCCCAATGGTGTGGCCACGCTGGCGACCACCCTGACCATCGGGAACCGCCGCATCACCGCACAATATGGTGGTAATACGATTTCCCTAAGCAGCACCTCGGCCATGGTCATGGAGTATGTCGGCAGCTCCCATCAGCGGTACGTAAACCAGTTGTACAATGATCTGTTCAATCGCGATGCGGATGCCGGCGGGCTGGCCGATTGGACCGCACTGCTGGACGGTGGTACCTATTCTTATAAGGATGTGGCCAAGGCCATTACCTCCAGCCGCGAGTACGATGGCGATGTCGTCGATGCCTTCTATGTGCAGTACCTGGGCCGGCATTCGGATCCCGGCGGGCTCAATGACTGGGTTAACCTGATGCAGAGCGGGTACAACGCCGAGCAGATTCGCTCGGGCATCCTGGGCTCGGCGGAATACTTTGCCGATACCGGCGGGACCAACGCGACTTTCGTTACCGCACTTTACAAGAGTTTCCTCAATCGTACCCCGGACGCCGGGGGCTTGACCGCATGGGTTAATCTGCTCAACACGCAGCAGGATAGCGCCGCTCAGGTGGCCACCGGCTTCCTGAATTCGGATGAAAACCGTACGGTCATCATTACCGGCTTCTATGAGAAGTACATGCACCGCGCTCCGGATCCCGGCGGGTTAGCAGCCTGGAAGGCCCAACTGGCCGCGGGGATTTCCCAACCGGACATTATCAGCGTCTTCCTGACGGTGCCGGAGTACCTGGCGGAAAACAACATCACCTGAGCGTGGCCCCCTTTCGCCAGCCCTCTGATCACGCCGGCGAACGGAGACAAATAGTCGAGTCGCTTAACGCCCTCAACAAGTGGCTGGATGAAGTATTTGAGGGTCTGGACGTGACGGAGTTCATGTCCACCCGGATATAAGCGGCTTGGCATGTGGCGGGTTCTCGGTGCTGGGAGCCGCCCTCCGAACTCCCCCCCCCCCGGTGCGAACTGATTTGGCTGAAAGGCTCTCGTGTCGCGGTTGCCACGTGTCAGAAAAACGTATACACTTTTCTGACGAGGTAATGAGCATGGACACCATCCGCCAGACGATTCTTAGCCGTATCCGCTCGGCCGGGCGCGGCGCGGTCTTCACGCCCAAGGATTTTCTCGACGCGGGCACCCGCTATGCGATCGACCAGGCTCTCTCCCGGCTGGCTCGCTCCGGCACCATCCTGCGTCTGGGGCGTGGCCTTTATTATTACCCGCGCGTCAACCCCCGACTGGGAATCCCCGTCACGCCCGATGTGGACCAGTTTGCCCAGGCCATCGGTCGCCGAACCGGCAGCCGCATGGTGCCCTCGGGCGCCGTGGCCGCCAATCTCTTCGGGCTTTCGACCCAGGTGCCGGCCAAGTTCCTGTATCTCAGCGACGGACGCTCCCGTCGCCTTCGGGTCGGAAGAATCGAAATCCAGATCAAGCACGTCACGCCCAAGGAACTGCCGCGCGGCGGCCAATCCAGCGCCATGGTCTTTCAGGCCTTGCGCCATCTGGGCCGAGAGGCCGTCGATGCCCAGGTTGTTGCGCGATTGCGGGCGGTGCTATCGGTTAAGCAGAAACGCGAACTGGCACAGGATGCCCGATACACCACCGATTGGATCGCGAATGTGGTTCGGCAGATCACCCTCCGCGCCACGAAGAAGGCGAAGGTTGGACATGGATGATTTTGCCCGACGTTCCCCTGGCGACCGTGCCGACCTGTTTCGCGCCGTGGCTGCACAACGCGCGATGAATGCCGCCATCATCGAGAAAGACTTCTGGGTCTGCTGGACGCTCAAGCGCCTTTTTACCCTGGAGGCCCCACCTGCGGGGTTGCTCTTCAAAGGCGGCACGTCGCTGGCGAAGGTATTCAAGGTAATTGAGCGGTTCTCGGAAGACATCGATCTGTCGTTCAATCGCGCCGACTTGGGATTCGGCGGTCCTTCCGACCCCGGGGTCGCTGGCTCGGGCAAGCAGCGCCGGAAGAGTCTCGACTCACTGACGGCGGCTTGCCGCCAGATCATCCACGACGTTCTCCTGCCGCGTCTCCGGGCCGCCTTCAGTGCCGCGTTGGCAAAGGGCGTTGCACAGGCCTGGACGTTGGATATTGCCGACGATGACCCCGACCAGCAGACGCTGGTGTTCCGGTATCCGAGCACTTTTGTGCCAGCGAGCGCCGCGGTACCGGCATACGTTCGGCCCATGGTTCGCATGGAAATCGGCGCTCGCTCGGATCACTGGCCCGCCATCGAAGGGATGGTGACGCCCTACGCGGCGGAGGAATTTCCTCGCCTCTTTCCAGCCCCGGCGTGCGCGGTGCATGTGCTGGCGGCGGAACGCACGTTTTGGGAAAAGGCGACGATCCTGCATGTCTGGCACCACGCCCCGACAGACAAGATTCTGCGCGATCGCCAGTCGCGCCACTATTACGACATGGTCCGCATGTTCGAGCACGGCATCGGCCGCGCGGCGATGAAGAACACGGACCTGCTACTGGAGGTCGCCAAACACAAGAGCATCTTCTTCGCTTCAGCGGCCGCCAAGTACGCCGAGGCCCGCCCCGGTACGTTGCGGCTGGTTCCGCCGGATTCCCGGCTGGGCGAGCTGCGGCGGGATTATCAGGGCATGCAGGAGATGATCTTCGGTCCCGCCCCGGGCTTCGATCACATCATGCAGGTCCTGGGTGAAATCGAAGCCGCCATCAACTCGGCATCGTGATTGGACGTGACGCGGTTCATGTCCGTCCGGTGTGACTACGCGAACCTTAGCACACACCCCGTTGCGCGTCAGCAACATGCCTAATTCGGCCCCACCTGCGCCATCGGAGGCGCGCCGTACGCATACTTTAGGGCCGGATTACAACCCCAGCCGCGACCAATTTCCCCAGCGCACCTGCGAACGGCTACAATAATTTCCGATTTCATTCCGCGGAGAACCCGAAATGTTCGAACCGATTCTGGGATTAGTGATCCTGGCCCTTCTGTTGTCCGGAATGCAGTCGGAACGGCAACGAAGCCGCCGACTTGCGCGGCTGGAGTGGAAGATGGATGCGTTGCTCAAGAAACTGGACATCCATCCCGACGCCGCCGTGGACCCGGAAGTTCTTGGGTTAGTTAAGGCCGGCCGCAAGATCGACGCGATCAAGCGGTATCGGGAAATCACCGGCGTGGGGCTGAAGGACGCCAAAGACTTCGTGGAACGGCTGTGAACCAGCCTTCCGCTTTCCGTGGCGTCAGTGGCAAGCACTATGCCAACGCGCTCCCGGAAGAACTCTACGAACTGGTAACGGGGTGGCGCACGGAATGCCCTGAAAACATTGGCGATTCCGCAACTTGCCGGCAGCTGCCAAGTGGGCGGTGAGGGACTCGAACCCCCGACATCCGCGGTGTAAACACGGCGCTCTAACCAACTGAGCTAACCGCCCATACTGCTAGGATACCGCAAGCGGGCGCCGGAGGAAAGATTCGCGCCAGAATCGCTTGTTAACGCGGTGTCAAATGATCTTTTGGTGGGGTCAGATTGTGTGGCCTCGGCCCCTTTGGCTCACCGTCGTCCGATTCCACACAATCTCTTGGGAAGTTGGGCGTTAGACGTAACATCGGCAGGCCGTTGCATCGTCTCAACCACGGACCGGAAACAACCGGACTCCACCACGGACACCCAACCATTGCCAAGGAGCAATTCCATGCGCAAGATCAAATACCTGGCGGCAGCGTTACTGATCCTGGCCGCAGGCGCGGCGGCCACGCGGGCCGATGAGCCGCGGCCCATCTACAAAGACGCGACCGCACCCCTCGACCAGCGCGTCGCGGATCTGCTGGAGCGCATGAACCTCGATGAAAAGGTCGCCCAAGTGCGCGGCCTGTGGCAGTTGCAGCGGGACGTCCTGACCAATGGCGCCTTCGACCCGGCCAAGGCCCCCAAGGTGCTGGGCAACGGGATCGGGGAGATTGGACCGATCCGCCGGGAACTGGCCCGGGAAATTGAACTGCGCAATGCGCTCCAGAAATACCTGCGGGAACAGACCCGCCTGGGCATTCCGGCACTGTTTCACGATGAAGGCTGCCATGGCCTGGTGACGCTCGGCGCCACCTCGTTCCCGGTCCCCATCGGGCTGGCCTGTTCGTGGGATCCCGACCTGGTCGAACGGATCTACACCGTGGTCGCCGCGGAGATGCGCTCCCGCGGATCCCAGCACGCCCTGGCCCCGGTGGTCGATATCTGCCGCGAACCGCGCTGGGGCCGCACCGATGAAACCATGGGCGAAGACCCCTACCTCAACGGCAAGCTGGGTGCCGCCATGGTGCGCGGGTTCCAGGGCGGCCCGGCCAATGCCATTGGACCGGACCATGTCATGGCCACGCTCAAGCACCTGGTGGGGCATGGCCAGCCGGAAAGTGGCATCAACCGCGGCCCGGCCACCGTGCCCCTGCGCGAACTTTATGATGCCCACCTGGAGCCGTTCCGCATCGTCATCCGCGAGGCCCACCCGGCCGCCGTGATGCCCTCGTACAACGAAGTCGATGGCGTCCCTTCCCATGCCAATACCTGGCTGCTGCGGGACGTGCTGCGCCAGGAGTTCGCGTTCGATGGACTCATCGCCTCGGATTACACGGGGATCGAATACCTGGCGGAATTGCATGGCGTCGCGGCCGACCAGGCCCAGGCCGCACGCCTGGCGCTCCAGGCCGGGGTGGAACTGAACCTGCCCGATGGGCGGGCGTACACCAACCTCAAGGCCCTGGTGGAAAAGGGCGCGGTGCAGGTGAAGTTGCTGGATGCGGCCGTGCGCAAGATGCTGCGCGCCAAGTTCATGCTGGGGCTCTTTGAAAACCCGTACGCCGATGCCCGCCAGGCCGATGCCCTGGTCCAGCGCGATTCGAGCAAGGCCCTGGCGCTGGAGGCGGCGCGCCGGTCGATCGTGCTGCTGAAAAATGCCAACCACCTGCTGCCTCTGGACGCGGGCAAGTACAAGACCATCGCCGTGATCGGCCCGAACGCCAACGAGGCCCGGCTGGGCAGCTACAGCGGCGATCCGCTGTACAAGGTAACCGTGTTCGAGGGGATCAAGGCCCGGGCCGGGGCGGCAACGAACGTCGTTTATGCCCAGGGCTGCCAGATTATCCGTAAACTCTCGCCCAGTTCCAAGGATGCCTGGGAGCGCGACAAGCCCGAAGCGCCGGACGCGGCGGCAAGCCAGGCCGCCATCCAGGCGGCCGTCGCCACGGCCCAAACCGCCGATGTGATCATCCTGGTGCTGGGCGAAGTCGAGGCCATCGCCCGCGAATCCTGGGGCGGCTACCACCCCGGCGATCGCGCGTCGCTGGAGTTATTCGGACCCCAGGCCCAACTGGCGGCAGCCTTGCACCAGCTCGGCAAGCCCCTGGTGGTCTACCTGATGAACGGCAAGCCCCTGGCCATCCCGGCGCTGGTGGACCAGGCCGATGCCGTTGTGGAGGGTTGGTACATGGGCCAGGAAACCGGCCACGCCGCCGCCGATGTGCTCTTTGGCGCCGTCAATCCCGCCGGCAAGCTCACCATCACCTTCCCGCGGTCCACCGGCCAGATCCCGGCCTATTACAACTGCAAACCCGGTGCGCGGATTTTCCCGTACGTGGACGAAGTCAACGCCCCGCTGTTTCCGTTCGGGTTTGGCCTGAGCTACACGACGTTCTCCTACGCCCAACCGCAGTTGTCCACGCCGACGATGAGCCGGACCGGCTGGGCGACGGTTTCGGTCACGGTCACCAATACCGGGCCGGTGCCGGGCGATGAGATCGTGCAGTTGTACATCCACGACCGGGTGGCCTCGGTGACGCGCCCGATCAAGGAACTCAAGGGATTCCGCCGGATCACCCTGGCGCCGGGAGCCAGCCGGGAAGTGACCTTCGAGATCGTGCCGGACCTGCTGGCGTTCCATGACATCTGGATGGAACGCGTGGTCGAACCGGGCGATTACGAGATCATGACCGGACCGTCGTCGGCAGCCTTGAAAAAGGCGGTGCTGCGGATAACCGAGTAGGATTCCCGGGCACGACAAAAACCCTTGCCGTACGCGCGCGCCGATCACCCTTCAAAAACACCGGCCACACCCAGGCCTGATTCTACCTGGTCTTTGGCGCGTCTTTCCCATCGGTCAGCCAGGCCAGCGTAAGATGTAAAAAGCTGATGCGTTTGTAGTTGTCGCATTCGTACAGGCAGCCGATGGTGCCATCGGGCAGCACCGCCAGGCTCGAATACCCAAAGTCGCCCGGGACCATCTCCTTCGAGATCGCCCAGGTTTGCCCCTCGTCGTAGCTTAAACGCAGCGTGCCATGCTCACGCTTCTTCGGGCTGGCGGGATTGGCGAACAGAATGCGGCTCTTGCCGCCCTGGTCCGCGAAACTGTACCGGATCATGCTGGCCATGCACTGAGATTCAATGAGCACCGGATCATTGTGCAGGGGGGACCAGGTTTGGCCCCCATCGTCGCTGCGCGCCACCTGGCGATAGGAGGGCCCTTTGCCGCCAATGGTGCGGGCATTAAGCATGACCCGCCCATCGTCCAGTTCCACCATCTGCACTTCATTGCCGTTGCCATTGGTTCCGGCCGGGGCCAGATCCCCGTACTTCCAGCTCTGGCCCTGGTCGGTGCTGTACGCGGCGTAAACGCCATGCGGATTGTTCTGATTAAACGGCATCAGGATCCGGCCGGCGAACTGGCCATGCTGCAATTCGATGCCAATGCCCGGCCCGCTGGCGGTGCTGCGCGCGGTGGGGCGTTTAACTTGCGTGGTGATCTCCACAGGCGTGGACCAGGTCTGGCCGTCATCGCCGCTGCTGATTTGAAACGTGCGGCAGATGCCCGGACCCTCGTAGCCTTCCAGCACCGTGCTTTCCCGGAATTTTTGCGGATAGCGTTGGTACTGCAACAGGATCCGGCCACTCGCGGCCACGACCACGGCGCAGGGGTTGTTCAGTGAGCTTTGCCCATCGGCGGCCAGGCATTGCAGATCCCGCCAGCTCTGGCCGCCGTCGGTGCTGCGTTTGGCGGTAATGGTATTGTGCGCCTGATCGGCCATCGACGCCCGCCCTTCCGCCAACGCCAGCAGCGTCCCCTTGGTAGTGACCACCAGTGCCGGGATGCGGAAAGTGGGATACCCCTGCCCGCCTTGGAAAACATCCACGGCCGGGGGCAACGTTTCTGCGGCGGCCAGCCGCATAATGCCCACCATCAGGACGGCACTCATAATTCGGATAATCATTTAACGTATCCTTTGCCAATAGACCTGCATTGTTCTCCGGTATTGTACTCCGTGCGCACGCCAGCCGCAGCCCGCGGCCATGGCGGGTGTGGCCAGCTATTTCAACTGGCGAATGATGGGCCGAAACGGGAAGGACCAGCCGGGGGGCGGGGGGGTAAAACCAAGACCACGATCGCCGGCCTGCCGCGCCTGGCTTCCGCGGCTCAGACCGTCATCCTCACTGGCGATGATCGAAGACTCGAAAACACCGCCGACCAACCCACGCGTGTCGCCCCAGTCGCCGGCACACGCGATGGTATCGCCCCGGAGTTTATGCATTTGTTTCCAGCTTATTCGTGTACCATCATGGATCTTAAAGCGGGCCAATGAATTGGTCCGATCTGCGTTATCCTTTGCGGCGTTAAATCGAAAGGAAGGCCATGCTGCCAGAAAAACCGACCCGGCGAACGTTCCTGCAACACGCGGCGCAGACCGGCGCGCTGGCCTCCTCCCTTCTGATCCTGCCCAAGATGCTGCGCGGCGGCTCCGCCGAACCGTCGGCCACGGAAAAGATCAACCTCGCCGCCATCGGCCTGGGGGGACGGGGCTTCGGACTGTTGCAGGGTCTGGCCCATGGCCACAACGTGGTCGCGCTGTGCGACGTGGACGACCGCACCGCCGCGCCCGCGTACAAGGAATGGCCCAACGCCCGGCGCCATCGCGATTACCGCAAAATGCTCGAGGACCAGAAGGACATCGACGCGGTGGTCATCGCCGCGCCCGATCATCACCATTTCGCGATGGCTATGCGCGCCCTCCAGTGCGGCAAGCACGTCTACTGCGAAAAACCGCTGACGCACACCATCGCCGAAGCGCGGGCCCTCGCGGCGGCGGCACGCGACGCCAGGGTTGCCACGCAGATGGGCAACCAGGGCAATGCGGGCGCTGGCGTCCGCATTATCCAGGAATGGCTGGAAGACGGGCTCATCGGCGCGGTGCGCGAAGTGCACGCGTGGACGTGCAAGCCGGAAATGGCGCAAGGGATCGGTCGGCCGACGGACACGCCGCCGGTGCCCGCGGGTCTCGACTGGGACTTGTGGCTTGGCCCCGCGCCCATCCGACCGTATCACCCGGTGTATCTGCCCTTTGCCTGGCGCGCCTGGTGGGCCTTTGGTTCCTGTGCCCTGGGTGACATGGCGTGTCACGTGCTCAACACCCCGTGGCGGGCGCTCAATCTCGGCCTGCCGACAAGCGTGGAGGCGTACCAGCACAAGTGTACGGACGAAACCGGGCCGCACAGTTCGATGATCTATTTTGAGTTTCCCAGCCGCGGCGCGCTGCCCCCGGTGCGCCTGACCTGGTACGACGGCGGCATGATGCCACCGCGCCCGCCCGAGTTGCCCGACGGTTACCGCATGGGTGACAATGAGGGTTGTCTCTTCATCGGCGAACGCGGCAAGATCCTGTGCAACTGCTACGGCAATGATCCCCGCCTGCTGCCACTGGAGCTGATGAAGGAACACGGCGTGGGCCGGCAGCGCATCGCACGCTCCCCCGGCCACGGCGAAGAATGGCTGGCCGCCATCAAAGGCGGACCCAAGCCGGGCTCGCACTTTGAGCACGCCGCCGTGCTGACGGAGTTGGTGCAACTCGGCAACGTCGCCATCCGCACATCCGCCAAGGTGCTGGCCGGCAAGAGCAACGGCTATCCGGTAAAGCTGCTGTGGGACGCCCAGAACGCAAAGGTCACGAATATCCCGGAGGCAAATCAGTTTCTCCAGACCGAATATCGCCCAGGGTGGGTGTGACAAAACGCACACCTTGAAAGTCTAATGATTGAGGATGACCGGAAACAGCGCATGAAACGAAACGTATTGTCGGTATCGATCGTCATGGCATGGCTCTGGTTCGCTCCGCAGGCGTCGGGCGCGACGAAGGACGAATACCGCGCCGCCGCAGTGAACGGCTTACGCGATACCGTATCGTTGAGCCGGGCCAAAGGCGCCGTCAAGAACGTGCTGACGGGTTCCAAGGACGGCAAGATTGCCATCCTGGGACGCGGGGAGATCATGCTGATCTCGCAACTGCTCCTGGCCGGCCGGCCAACCCATGATGCGGAACTTCTGGGTCTGGCTCGGGACCTGGTGCTGGCCTGCAACAAGGTGGCGGTTGATGGTTACGATACGCCGCAGGGCACCAGCCTGGAGCAGATTGGATTTTCCCTGCGGGAACTGGCCCTGGCCGTGCCGCAACTAAAGGAATTAAAGCTGCTGCCGGAGCGCGATGCCCAGCGGGCTGACCAAATGCTCAAGAAGGCCGCGGATTACCTGCCCCGCTACATGCCGGCACCGGGCGACGGCAATATCCCGCAACGTTACGCCTTGGGTGTGGCCACGGTCTGCACCATGTTTCCCGATGATCCACGGGTGGGGCAGTGGAAGGCCTGGGCGGAAAAGCCATTCCTGCATCTGCTGCATTATCCCGATCAGGACGGGTTGCCGGGATCCAAGCGCCGCGCGTTGGAAAAACAGGGCCAGCGCTGGAAATTCGTTGCGGACACAAGGCCGTTTGAGAAAGTCCAAACCGTCGATATCTCCGAGGACTCCAGCGGCTATGAGGCTTTGACCATTGTGTCGTGGATGGGCATGGCGCGTCTGCTCGGACGCGAAGCGGAAATCAAGACCCCGGCGGTCGAGGCACTGATCGAGCGCATGTACCAGCAGGTGCTGCCGATCGGTATCCTGCCGGCCTACGGTGACGCTGAATGGAATGGTTCGCCGGCCTTGTGGATCGGCATTTTCGAGTGGGCGGGCGCCACATTTCACCAGCCCAAGTATCGTGCCGCCGCGGAGGCGATCTTTCGGTACCAGATGGAACGTGGATTGGCACTCGGCGATTTGAGTGAAGCGGTGGAATATGCGGATGAAACCATCACCCCTGCGCCGGCGCCGTGCAATTCCGCTTTGCTCGAGCGCGTCAGCGGGCGCGGCCAGCGCGTTCCGGACAAGGTGATTCTGCGCGGCAACGCTGCGCCCGGCAGTGTCAACCAGCCCTATGTAATGCTGCAGGCCACGGAAAGCCTGGGGCATTCGCATCCGCATGCCGGTTCCATCAGTGCGTATTGTGCCGGTGGGGCTGTGTTACTCCATACCCTGGGCTACGATGCCACCGCCACCGTGCTGCATCAAAGTTTCATCGTGCGCCCGCCTGACGAACCATTCCTGGGCTTCTTTGGCGATCCCCAGGGCACGCTGCTGGGAAAGATCATGCCCGATGGCCAGCGCCTGACTTCCAAGATCATCTCCGATGAGCGGGAAGTGCGCAGCGCCGCCGTGCGCGACGAGACGAATGTCGCTTATGGCAAAGTTGTCTGCGATTATCTGACCGCCTGGCATCCCCAAAAGGATTTCAATGGGCACGCGTTCCTGCACACTCGTGAACTGGCACTGGATAAGGCGACCGGTCTTCTATGTGTGCGGGACACGATCGAGAGCCAAGACGATGTTGCCGCCGTTTTTGGCCTCGTCTGGCATGTCCAGCATGTGCTGGCGAAGAATGACCAGGGTTTCCTTTGCCAGACGGACTACCAGGCCAAGTTCGATGGCAAGATCGACGCCACCAAGCCGCGTCCCGTCTGGATCGCCATGACCGGCCCGGCCGGCACGCAACTCAATGATGTGTTCTGGCGCTTCAGCGCCCGCCATGGACATAGCGCACTGCCGCAGGAGCATCACCTGAGCGCCGCGTGGCGCGGCCCAGTCACCGCCGGCCAGAAACTCACGTTTCTTACCGTGCTGGTGCCGCTTTCCGAGGGAACCACGGCGCCTCCTGATGATCTGACGTTCAGCGTCGCAACCGGGCAGGCCGTGGTGAAACGCGGTACTTTCAGCTATGTGTTCCCGAACGAGCCATGATGCCGTTGTCATGTAACATCGTGGTTGTGAACTTCCGGCAATGGGAGATGAAAAAGAAAGCGTCATGATGCGAATGATTGCGCTGAAGTTATTCACGGTGGGGTTGCTCCTGCTGGCCGCCGGGCCGGTGGGCGCGGCCGAAATACGCGCCACGACCGATCTTCAGGCGGACCTCAGCTTGGCCCGGCGCCAGGTGGTACTGTCCGACCTGGGCCTGAAAGATAAGGAAGTTCTCGCCGCCCGTTTGTTCGATGGCCCGCTGGTGAAGGGAAAGTATCCATTCGATAAAAGATGCTCCTGATGGCCATCGAGGGCATGATCAAAGCCGTGAAACATCAGAGGGGACCAAATGATTCCGAAAGGGTTAAAGCGCACCAATGGTTCCGGGGTAACGACCGTTGTCGTGCCCCTGCTTCTGTTGTTGATCTTGCTCCGCAGTCGCACCGCCATGGCCGCCGAGCCCGGCGCGGTGGATCTCACCCTATGCACCGATCATTCGTTTGAAATCAGCAGCGGTGCGTATCGCGTCCGCTACGATGCGCAGAAGGACAAGGACGGGTGGATTTGCATTTCCCGCGCGGGAAAGGATGGGGTCATCGGCACCAAGCTGGCGCAGGGCCAAAGCCTGGATGTGACGGCCGCCGGCGCCGGTGAGGGCGACATTTACAAATGGGAGCCGGGCACGCGGAAAGATTCGCGAATCTTCCGGTCGCTGGAGTTCCACCAGTCCGACGAGACCATTGAACTTACGATCCATTCCGAACGACAGTGGGCGGCGTTCGAAAGCCGGTTGATTGCTTACAAGCGTCAGCCGGGGTTGTTGCACTGGACCGTTACCGCCGCGGCCCGGCAGGACCAGGCCCTTTGCGGCGATGCCACCCCGGATGCGCATTTCGTGACCCCTCCAACCGCCACGGACGGGGTGCATCAAACCACACACCAGGTGATACGTTATGCCGTACAGCGGGGTCCGGGCTGTCCGGTGGTGTATTTCCAGGACCTGCCGATGCAGAGCCTGGTTTTCTATTTTGAGGATCTGACCGCGCTCAATGACTTGTATCGGACGACAGGCTGCGCCGTGCCATTCAATTACCCCGCAGCCGGAAACCCCGGCGCGGTGCAGATGGGGGAGGCGGCGCATTGGTTCCAAGCGGCCACCAAGCCCGATGGCAGCGCACAGCCGGCCAGGGCGTTTGAACCCAAAGTCGAATCGTATGGCGAGTTCGGCTACCGGCGCCCCGCCGCATTCCGTATCAACAAGCGGGCCAGCCTGGTTCTGGGCGATACTTACTTGTATCTGCGCCCGGTTGAGAAATCCGACAACGCCGGCGTTTGCCGCAATTTTGTGGAAATGCTCGCCGACATTTACGGGCACATCCGCAAGCCGCCCCAGATCCGCACCGACTGGCGGCACGATGTAGTACCGCAACTCGTGCAGGACATCATGCGGCCGGAGAATACGACGCACTACCAGGACAAGTATTTCATTCCCAAGGCCTATGTGCGTTACGAACACGATGACATGCAACTTTGGACGGTGTTGAACCTGCTGCATCCGCTGGAACTCTACACCAGGAAGTATCCCGAACATAAGGAAGCCCGCGACCTGCGCGATCGGCTCAGCGCCGCACTGCCCCTGTACTGGGACAAGAAGCTGCACTGGTTTGGCAATAACCTGGCGCCGTACAACCCTGACAGCTTCATGACCACGGTCTATATTCTCATTCCGGCGCACATGCTGGCAGACCTGGCACTGGCCGGGCATCCCGACGCCAGGGCCATGCTGCTCGACGCCCGAGACCGTTACCTGGCCATGGGCAAGGCCTGCGATTACACCTTCGCCGATGTCTGGTTGCGTGATTTCTCCCGGCAGCGGGTTTATTACCAGTTTGATGCCACCGGTGAGTATGTCTACTTGATGATGGCGTACCACAAGCTCAGCGGCGGCAAAGATGACGCGGTGTTGGCGGCCGCCAAGGCCGCCGCTGCAAAGGTGGAGCAACGCTGCCTGGACCTGGGCTGGCAGGTCAATATGACCGCTGCCGGCGCCGTGGGATGTGAACTGTTGCACCAGGCGACCGGAGACGTACGTTACCGCGACCTGGCGTACATTCCGCTGGCCAATACGCTGTTGCAGGCCTGGCTGTGGGAATGCGATTTTGGCGTGGGCCAGTACACCACCACATTCTGGTCTTTCTGCGGCTGTCCGGCAGCGCCCTGCTCGGCGGAATTCGAGGCGCACCGTACGCGTCTGGCCTTCCGCCAGTATTTGGATCTGACCGGCCGCGACTTGCCGGCACCCGTTGGCGCCATGTTGCGGGATGGCTGGCAGTGTGGGATGACGCAGTCGCGTTTCATTTTGCCGCCGCTGCTGGTCAAAGCCGGGGCGGAGGCCTGCATGGCCGAGAATGGCAAACGCCAGACCAACTGCGGCGAAGTCCGGCACGACCAAATGATTCCGCTGGAGGATGTGCGCACGGGTTGGGCCACGGATCTGGAGTGGTGGCAGAACAACGCCAAGCTTGGCGTGGTCGGCCAGGAAATTTATGGCGCCGGCGGTCCTATCTGGTACGCGTTGTGGCAGGATGATCTGGCCGCGGTCAAAGCCGCCGTTGAAAAGAAGTGAACCTTGGATCCACGGAGTGTACAACTCCTGCTGGCATCCCTTCTCATCTTGCCTGCCGACCACGCCGTGGTCTGGGTCCTTACTACCGCTGGCAAGCCCGCCACCGTCACGGGTAGCAAAGTGCGGATCGACGCCGTCGTGGCAGACTACCGTGCGGACGACGCGATGGTGTATCCGTCCGCCATGCCCTTGCCATAGCCGCCATGAAGCCCACAACCCCTCATAATGCCGGTCATGTCGGGCGTGGCGTTTCCGCGTGGTCCATGTCACAATGCCCCCAGGAGGTAATGACATGACCCCTGTCACCTCTTCGCAGACGGACCAGGTATTGGCTGAAATTCAGCACGGCCGGAAGATCGAGGCCATCAAGTTGTTGCGTCAATTCACCGGCTTGGAATTAGCCGCGGCCAAGGCGGTCGTGGACGAGTGGCCAGGTCGTAAGTCGTCAACCGTAATCCGGTGCGGCGCAGGGAATGGCGCCGCCACTTTACGGTCCAACAACATCGTGCCCCGACCGGGGACGCAAGGCCGCACCATGCACCGGCAAACGTCGTCTTCGCGTCTTTGCGCCTTCGAGTCTTCGTGTCAAAATTCTATCCGCCTCGCCCCTGCCCAATGATCGCCAAAGCCCCCGCGCTGCGCTGGTCAACATCGTGGCCAAGTTCGTGGCCAAGTTCGCCAGAACCTTCTGCCTGCGAACGTCACTGTCATGCCCCTTCGTGTCTCGTTTCTGGCTCACCGGTTCTCCGGGAGGGTCTTTAATCCGTGACCGGGCGTCAGGCCCATGGCTCCGTCTATGGTGCGCAGCAGGGATTGCGTCCCCGCGTAGGGTGCGTCCATGGTCATCTCCCAGGTAAAGATGCCGCCGAAACCTGCGCGTTGCGCGTAGTCCACTTTGTCCTTGATCAACGTTAAACCGCTGTAGTAGTACGTCAGGTGCCGGGCCGGATCGGTCCACGCATTCTGTTCCGCCGCAGCGCCGGCGCCCAGCAGGGCGCGATAGCCGAGCGACCATTCCTTGCCGCCGGTACTTTTATTCACGGCCGCGGCGCCGTAGAGCGGCAAGCCAAGGCAGATCTTTTCCGGTGGCACGCCGGCGCTCCTGGTAAACGCCTCCATGCGTGCTTGCAGTTGCGGCACGGTAAAGCCATTCATCGTGCTGTAATAAGCCTGCACGTTGACGTAATCGACCGCCGCCCCCGCGGCGCGCACCTTGGCGGCATAGCCCCCATCCGGCCCCACGGAAACCGCCAGCAGCCGTCCCGCCGGATGGCACGCGGCATAAATTTGCGCCACCACGCGGCCGTAATCCTCCGGGCGAACGGCATCTTCCCAGTCCAGGTCGATGCCGCCAAAACCGTGCTGGTCGCACAACGCCTGGAGCTCGGCGATCAGCGTGGTCAGCGCCGGGGCGTTCCTGGTCACCGGCGTCAAACTGCCCAGCCCCAGCCAGATCCTGGTCCCGGCGTTCTTATGCAACTTGAGGTGGGCCAGCGCCGGGGCGAACGTGGCGCCCGGCGCCAGGTGGCCGGCCGCATCGGGCACCAGGGGCACGAAGAAGATGGCCACATCCAGTGTCTGCAACGCGGCGGCATCATAGTCCGGCAGGCGTTCCCAACGGCCGGCGACATAATAGTCCAGGCGCAGCATCGGCCGCGGCTTGCGGGCTGCCGGTGGCGGGCCGGCCATGGCTGGGAAGATGTGCAGCGCCGCGGTCCAGACCATGGCGCCCAGGGCCAGACGAGCAACATACCGGATCTTATTTTGCATCGGGTCGCAGCGCACGGCATTGGCCTCGCACGTTATTCCCGCACGACGGTTAAATATACCGCGCATTGCACCCGTCGGCACGAGCGCCGATACGGATTCGACCTCGCAAACCCGTACGGAGTATGAAATCCCATGGCACGGCTGAAGTCGAGGGCGTTCTGGCTGCTGGCGGCTGGGATATGCCGGGGTGCGGAGCGTAACGCGCTCAGGCTGCCGGCGCCGTTGCCGCCCGCGGATCACAACCTGGTGCTCCGGCTCCCATCCGCAGCTGGGACGAGGCGCTGCCCGTGGGCAATGGGCTCATGGGTGGCCTGCCGTGGGGCGCGGGCCGTACGCTGCGCCTCTCTCGGCACCGCGACGACCTGTGGGTTGGCCCCACCATTAACCGCCGCCGACAAACCGCTCCCCAAGTGGTCCGCGTTGCCGCCCCGACCACGACACGCAACCGCGGCCCCCATGCGTTACAACCGGTGTGCCACGCGCCGGCCGGGCCTATTGCTCGGTGGCCAGACGCGGGCTGTTCTCCGGGGCCTTTAACTGCCTGGCCTGCGTGAACTCCTGCGTGGCACGGTCCCGATCCTTGCGCGCCTCGGCCAATACGCCGATGTTGTAGTGCGCATCGGCCGCCGGGCCGATCTGCGTGTACAGGTTCAGCGCTTCATCATAACGTCCCAGCATGCCCAGCGCCGTGGCCATATTGGCACGGTAGCGGGAATCATTGGGATCGCGCCCCGCCGCCTGGGTAAACCAGTTCAACGCGTCACCGTATTGCCCGTTGATCAGGCTGCACATGCCCAGGTTGTTGAGCAGGATGGCCTGCTGCGGCTGTTGTTTGAGCCCGGCCTGGAGCGTGCCCACCGCCGCATCGATCTGCCGCTGGCGAATCTGGGATTCCGCCAGGTCGTTATAGGCCGGCAGGTAGTCGGGGTGGGTGGCAATAATCTTGTGGAGAATTGCCTGGCTCTCGGTCTCGCGCTGCTGCGCCGCCAGGATGCGTGCCATGGCGTAAAACGTGTTGGGGGTCGGCTCCCGATTGGCGGCCTTCTGAAATTCGTCCTGGGCCTCGAGCGCTTTGGCATCCGCATCCGCCTGCTTCTGCGTGGGCGAACTCTGGCAGCCCGCCACAACCAGCACCCCAAGGAACAGTGCCGGCAGGTACATCATTGAATGGCGATTGGCCGTCTTCATTTGGTCACCTCCGGCATAAGATTCTGGGCGCTGGGCGTCGACTCACCACTCCCGCCAGTCCCTGAAGTCCCTGTGCCGGCGGTGGCCGAACCCGCGTCGGCCGGGAACGGCTTATCCTGGCTCTGGAGTATCTTAACGACCTGTTCGGAAGCCATGCCCGGCCCGCCGGCGGGGGCGTCGGCAATCTTGAGGCGCGTCATATCGACGCCCAGATCCGCCAGGCGCTTCGAGACGCATTCCACGCGGGCCTTGTAGAGATCCTCCGTGGCATCGCCCCGTCGTACATTGAGCGCCCCGGGCGTGGTGCGATAGTACGCGGCCAGGGCGGTCAGGTCGCGCTCGCCCAGTTCGTTAAGCGTGGCCGCGCCGGTCGCAAAGTGGTAGGGATAAACGGTGTGCCCGGTGATCAACGCGTTGTTGATCGCTGTATCATGGATGTCGTTGACCATCCACCGGTCCAGGTTGGCCATCTGCTCGGCATTGGGCGCATAGGTGGCATGGTGGTTGGGTGTGCTTTGACACGCCGCCACCAGCAGGGCGGCCGGCAGTACCAGGGATATGCGGGTCGGGAGCATAGGGGTTCTTCCTTTCCTGTGACGGGGTTATTTGCCAAAACTCAACGTCTTGACGATTGTGACAATGGCCGGTCCGGCCACGATGATCAGCACCGGCGGGAAAATGAACATGACCAGCGGGAAGAGCATCTTGACGGCCATCTTTTCGGCATGTTCCTGGGCACGCAGGGAACGGATCTCGCGCAGGGACCCGGCAAACGTCCGCAGCGCGTCGCCGGTGGACGTGCCGAAGCGTTCGGATTCAACCAATATGGCCACCAGCGACGAGAGATCTTCCGCCCCGGTGCGCTGCGCCATGTGGCGCAACGCAGCGGTGCGCGAAGACCCCAAATGCATTTCCAGGTTGGTCAGGGCCATTTCATCGGCCAGCACCGCACTGACTGTGCGGATTTCGCCCGAGACCGAGTTCCACGCCTGGTCGAGGCCCAGGCCGGCCGAGACCGAGATCTCCAGCAGATCGATGGCGTCCGGGAGATGCGCCTGAATATCCTGCCGGCGCCGCGCCCGCCAGTGGGCCACGTACAGGTTCGGCACGAAACACAGCGCCAGCGCGCCGGCGGCAACCAGCACAAAGCGCGACATCCCGGGCAGGCCGGTGAACATGGTGGCGGCGGTGAGCACCGGCAAGCCAATGAAGAACAGCACCACCTTGGTGCCCATGTACAGGGTCGGAGCGGCCCGGCTGTTGAAACCTGCGGCCGTCAATTCCTGCTTAAGCGTCCGGGTCTCGCGCGGTGCGGTAAAGGTGGTTCCCAGGCGTTCGAGCAGATGGCCCAGGCCGCCGGCCGGGGCCACGCCCACCGTGCTGGTACCGCCCTGGATCTGCCGCAGGCGGGCTTGCAGCGGTGCCTGGCGTGCCAGGCGGCCCACCAGCAGCGCCGCGCCGATGAGCACCACCGCCAGCCCCGCCAGCAACGGGATGAGAATACCGGAATATTGGGCAAACATGGCTTGACCTCCCGGGTCCAAAGGGCTCAGTAACGCACCACCGCCAGGCGATTCATCAGCCAGGCTCCGATTAACAGGCCGCCCGCCGCCACCGCCATGAGCTTGTGGCCTTCGCTGGTGGTGTACAGCGGCTGCATGAATTGCGGGTTAAGCATGTTGAGGATCAGGAAGATCACAAACGGCAACGCCAGCAGGATGTACTTGGAAAGCTGCGCCTGGGCGATGAGCACGCGCACGCGGCGCGTCAGGCGCATGCGCTCGCGGATTACCTGCGAAAGCCGCTCCATCATGTCCGCCAGGTTGCCGCCCGAACGGGTCTGGATGGCCACCGACGTGGCAAAGAGCTTCAGGTCCGGGCTCGGCGAGTTGCCGGCCGCATGGCGCAGAGCCCTGTCCAGGCTTACCCCCAGGTCTTCCTGCTGGCAGATTTCGGAAAACACCGTGCCGATCGGGGCCGGAATTTCCTGGGCGATCATGCGGAAGGCGCCGGGCAGCGGATGGCCGGCGCGCAGGGAGCGGGCGGCGAGTTCCAGCGCGTCAATCAACTGCGCCTCGAAGCGGGCCACACGCCCGGCGATGCGCTGCTGGAGGCCCACGGCCGCGACCAGCAGCACGGCCAGGGCCGCGCAGCCGCCGACCAATATGTTGTGCGTCACCATGGTGACGATCACGCCGGCCAGCACCACCACGCCGGCCAGGCCCAGCAGCAGGGTAACCATGGGGGTCCGCAAGCCTGCGGCCCGGCGCATCTGTTCGAGGTTGCTGATGATTCTGGCGTGCCCCTGCAAGCCCGGGACGATGGTCGAGGCCTCCCGTCCGTTGCTCCAGAGCCGCAGAATCCGTCCCGCGCCGGCCTCCGGCTGGGCCACCAGTTCCAGCCGGCGGCGCAGTTTCTCTTCTTTGGTGGCCTGGTGGGCGCGCCAGCCGACCACGAGCATGGTCCAGAGGGCCAGCACCAGGGCAAACACGGACACCATGATCACCACATGCAGGATATTTTGCGGATCGGCTGGCATAAACAACTCCCCGGGATACGAACCTTCGACAACCTCTATCCCCGCACAGGGGCGCGGGCGCCCCGCGGCTTTCCCGCCGCCTAAGGCGCCGCCGGGACCGGATGATCACTCCCATTGCCCGTGTGCAGGATGCGCCGCCGGAACAGGTCGTCCGGGAGCGCATGGCCGTTGGCCTGCAGGCGGTCGACCACCCGCGGTCGCACGCCGCAGGCTTCAAACTCTCCCACCGCGTTGCCGCCGGCATCCACGCCGGTCTGGCGGAAGGCAAAAATATCCTGGAGACAGACGATGTCGCCTTCCATGCCGGTGATTTCGGAAAGGGCCACCACTTTGCGCCGCCCGCCGACCAGCCGCGCCAGGTGCACCAGCAGATCCAGGGCCGAGGACATCTGCTGGCGAATGGCGGAAATCGGGTAGTTGAGGCCTGCCATCGAGACCATGTTTTCGATGCGGCGCAGGGCATCGCGCGGGTTGTTGGCATGCACGGTGGTCATGGAGCCTTCGTGGCCGGTATTCATGGCCTGGAGCATGTCCAGGGCTTCCGGGCCGCGCACTTCGCCGATGATGATGCGGTCGGGCCGCATGCGCAGCGTGTTGCGCAGCAGGTCGCGCTGGGTGACTTCGCCGCGGCCTTCAATATTGGGCGGGCGTGTTTCCAGGCGCACCACGTGCTCCCGCGGCAGTTGCAACTCGCAGGCATCTTCAATGGTCACCAGGCGTTCGGCCGGCGGAATCCACTTCGAAAGCACATTAAGCAGCGTGGTTTTGCCCGAACCGGTGCCCCCGGAAATGATCACGTTAACCTTGGAGGCCACCGCCGCCTCCAGGAACAGCGCCATCTCCCGGGTCAGCGCCGCCGACGCCACCAGTTGCTGGACGTCAATGGGAATCGTGCCGAAGCGCCGGATGGACATCGCCGGGCCATCGATGGCCAGCGGCGGAATCACGGCATTGACGCGCGAGCCGTCGACCAGGCGGGCATCGAGCATCGGGGAGGCCTCATCGATGCGCCGTCCGACGGAGGCGGCGATGCGCTGAATGACCTGCAGCAGTTGGGCGTCATCGCGAAAGGTTACGCTGGTGTTTTCCAGCCGGCCGCGCCGTTCGATGTAAACTTTCTTGGGCCCGTTGACCAGCACATCGCTCACGGTCGGGTCGCGCAGGAATTCCTCGATCGGACCCAGGCCGAAGATTTCGTCCATCACTTCGCGCAGCAGTTGCTGGCGCTCGTAGCTCGAGAGCGGGCAGCGCTGCTCGCTGAGCAGGCCGTCGATGCGCCGGGCGCATTCGCGCTGCAATTGATCCAGCGGGATGCGGCGGGCCTCGTGCAGGTCCAGCGTTTCGAGCAGTTGCCGGTGCACATTGGCTTTGACCTGGGCCAGCGACAAGGTGCCGGTGGCGCTGCCTGCCCCGTTTTCTGGCGCGTGGATTGTCATACGTCACCGTCCTTATACATGGGCCAGGGCCGGCACCGGATGCGGCTGCCGCACCGTCGCGGCGAGATGTTGCATCTCGCGCCGCAACGTGCAGTGTGGTGCCGCCTGCGCCAGTGGCTGGCCGAAGTTAATCGCCTGGGCTACACTCGCGGTATCATTGCTCAGCAGAATGAGATCCTCCCGCCCCAGCGCGTGGCGCGCCTGTTCGGGCTCGATCATCAGCGTGCGCCGCCGGAACCGGCTGACCACCGCCCGCACGATGTCCGGGTTGATGCCCTGGTCGCTAAGTGCCGCGAGCAGCAACCGGGCCACGCGCAGATCTTTGATCGTCAGTTGCAGCACCACCAGAATCGCCGTGCTGTGCCGAGCGAGTTCGGCGCTGACCTCCGGGCTCTGCCGCGGGGCGTCAATCACGGTATACGGATAGGCGGCCTGGCAGGCCCGCAACAATTCGCCGAGGCGTGCCGGCCGCGGCAGCGTGCCGCCGGGCAGGACCGCCGTGCGCGTGGTGGGCAGGACCTGCAACCGGGAACTGTAGGTCAGTGCCGTGGTGGCGATCAGATCCGCGTCGATCGGGGAGTTGCGTCCCAACAGCTCAAAGGCGCCAAACTGTCCCTGGAGTCCCAGGTACGGCGCCACGGTGGCAAAGCTGCAATCCAGGTCCACCAGCAGCGCCTTGGCCGCGGGTTCGTGCGGTAATTCCGTGGCCAGATTAATGGCCAGCGTGGTGGCGCCACAGCCGCCCCCGGCCGATAAAATCGTCACCACCTGGCCCTGATCCGCGCGGCCGGATGTGGCGCACAGGCGTCCCAACGCCGCCACGAGCTCCTCGGGGATCGCTTTTTTGAGCAGGCAATGGCGTACGCCGCTTTGCATGGCTTCGAGCAGCAGCGGCGCGGGCATGTCGGCCACCAGCAGCACAAAGCGGGCCTCGGGAAAACGGCGGATCAACGGCTCGAGACTGCCCGGTGCGCGGGCGGGCAGCACGTCGAGATCCACCAGCACCGCGGGCACCGGCCCGCCTTCCAGACGGGTCGTCAACCCCCCCAGATCGTGCAGAACGTTCTCGGGGCTCAGGCGCCCGTTGGAGGCCAGCGCTCCGGTCACCGCGTTAACGGTGCGGGGGTCGGTCGTGACCAGGATGATCGGATGAACGGCCATGTTACTTCCTGTTATTTCGAGGGTTGGGCCGGCTTCTGCAACGGGGCGCTGCTGGAGACCCGCGGACTGTCATAGGTGACCCAGGCGCCCGGGCCGCGCAGGCGCGTCAGGCCCAGCTCGCGCAGGTATTGCGAATCGATGGGGGCAATCTTGGGCGGCAATTTGCCTTCGATCTGTCCGCAACTGTAGAGGTCCCAGTCGTTGGGCGCCGTGTGGAGCATGCCGGGATACAGGGGTGGCTTGGCGGTGGAGACCGGTTCGACCAGGGAGGCGGTCACCAACACCAGCAACTCGGTATCGGCCTTCTGATAGCGCACCGAGCGGAAGAGCGCCCCCAGGACCGGCACATCGCCCAGGCCCGGCACGCGGGAATTCCGCGCCTGCACGCTCTCGTTAAGCAGCCCGGCCATGCCGAAGGTCTGGCCGCTGTTGAGTTCCAGGGTGGTATCGGCCCGGCGCGTATTGAGGGCCGGGATGCTGAAGCCCTGGATGGTCAGGGCGCCGACATTGGACAATTCGCTCACTTCCGGGGCCACATGCAGGCGAATGGTGCCATCGCCCAGCACCGTCGGCCGGAAACGCAGGCGCACGCCGAATTCCTTGTATTCAATCGTGATCGAAGTGCCCGAGGTGCTGGCCCCGGCGCCCTGGACCACGGGAATCGGGAACTCGCCGCCGGCCAGGAAACTGGCTTCCTGCCCGCTCAGCGCCACCAGGTTGGGCTCAGCCAGGACCCGCATATATTGATTCTCGGAGAGCGCGGCAATGAAAAATTGCAGGTCCGCGCCGGGCACGCCCCCGAAGAGCGTCACGGCAGAACTGACGTTGGTGGGATTGAGGAACTGGAAAGTCTGCGACCCGACCGGGGCTCCGCCAGGGGCGCCGATGCTTAGCGGGTTGATCGGACCGCCGCCATCGGGCCCGATGGTCGAACCCCCAAAGACGCTGCTCCCGGCGACAAACGCATTGATCCCCAGGGAACGGATGGCGGTGCGGCTGGCCTCGGCAATGACTACTTTAAGCTGCACCTGCTGCACGCCGGCGACCGTGGTCATGTCCACGAACTTCACGCCGTAGGTGGTCAGCAGGCGATGGAGTTCCTCGGCCTGTTCGGCCCGGTTGAGCACGCCGGTTACCAGCAGCATGTCGCGGGATTGCCGCAGGTCCAGGTGGGCATTGGGGAACAGGCGGCCCAGTTCGTTCTTAATGGCGGTGCGGTCGATTTCCACCTCCACCCGGGCCTGCCAGAGATCCTCGTCCTTGCTCCACATGTACACATCGGTGGAACCCACGCCCTTGCCCGAGAGCATCACCTGGCTCGGCGAGAGCACCTGAACATCGGCGATCTTCGGGTCCGTTACCGACACACGCTTGACCGGCCAGGGCGTCGGCACCATCATCGAGCGGCCGACGGCCACGGTCAGGTCCTGCGCCGGCAATGTTTTGCCCGGCGCATTACTGCCCGGTGCGGGCTCCTGCGCCAGGAGGTTTGGCCCCGCGGAACCCACCGCGAGCGCCAGGACACCCGTGGCCAGGGCGTAGCGCAGCTTGCCGGATGAATTATTAATCAACTTGTCTGGTGCGGCTGAGTTCCGCAATTGTGGCGTCTTCATCTTCGGTCTCCCCGAGAAAAGTTAAGGTTGCTCGATTCCACAAGCGCCATGCGTCGTGCGGCCCACAGGGCGGCGCGCCGGATGTGACCGGCACGCATCAGTTCTTATTACTGGCTTCATAACGCGGTGCCGACGGCATCGGGAACAGGTGCGTCTCCACCGTTTCGCCACGAATAATCGTGGTTTCCCATTGCTCCATCCGGACCGGCGCCGCGACGGCGGCCACGGGTTTTTCGCGTGGTTCGGGCGCGCCGCTCGTCAAGGCCGCGGGCACCAGTTCCGGGGCGCCAGCCCAGGTGCCGCCGGGCGCCGTGCCGCCGGCGAGAATGCGCAGCGATACCGGTCCGGTCTCCGGGTTGCGCGCCTGGTCCTCCGGATTGCGCAGGGCCAGCGACAGCGTGCCGACATCCTGCCCAAGCTGCAAGGCCTTGGCCTGCTGCACATCGACGCGCAGCGTCACCTTCAAATCGCGCGGGCGCATGATGACGCCGTTGTCGCCTTCGTTCTTTTTCGTGCTCTGCGGTGTGACCACCGTCTGCTGATCGACGGCCAGCACCGGCACGTTTTCCAGCAGTGTGGTGGAAATGGTCTGCGGCGCCTCATCGCCGGCGGCGGTGCGCTTGATCGCCACCAGGACATCCACCGCGCAACCCGGATACAGGATGCCGTGGAGTCCGCCGGCATCACTGACGGTGACCGCCACCGCCCGTGTGCCGGGCGTTAGTTGGGAGGCCAGGCGCACGCCCTGCTGGACGTCGGTGCCCTCGCCCGCAAACATGGCTTTGGTCAGGCGTTGGCCGGCAGGTACGGGCATGGCCAGCACCTTGCCGACCGCCTGGCTGGCATCGGCGAGGGCATTTTCATCGGCGTCGGGCGCGGCACTGCGCGCCACGGTGCGCGTCTCCACGGCGTCCGCCGTCACCAGCGTGCGCGGGGCCAGGGACCGCTTGGCCACCACCACCGTTACCTGGGCCGAGGCTGGGGAACCCAGCCCTGCCGCCTGCCGCAGGGTGTCGGCACGCAGTGCCGCAACCAGAACTGCCGCGGCCAGCGCGGCAAATACACCCACCACCAATAGTATTACCACAGACCATTTCATGATCGTTCCTTTGTTCTTGGGACCCTTGGGACGAACCGCTTTCTGATTCTTGACACCTTGCGCGCTACGGACCTTCCTGCGTCATCGTCACCGTGGTCGTCAGGTTGGCCGGCAGCGGCAACAGCGGAAAATTGGTCAACTTCGGATAGGGGGTCGTCAGGGTGACCGTCAGGAGTTGCTGGTTGGTGCCCGCGATGGTTGCCAGGGTGTAAACGGGGGCCTGGTAGGTCAGCCCCATATTGGTCATCAAACTCTGCACGGCGCTGTTGACGGAGGCGGTATTGGCGTCGGGCAGCGATTCGAGCCGCGCCGCCTGCTCGGCGATGCTGGTCAACTCGTGGGCCTTGAGGATCATCCAGCCGTATTCGAAGATGCCCATGGTGATAAAGATGAGCAGGGGGAAGAGCAGTGCCGCCTCGACGATAACACTGCCGCGCCGCTGCCGATTATTGCGTGTGCTTATCTGAAACATAAAAGCCTCACTCCGGCGGCGATCGCCAAACCGAAGAAAATCGACACTCCATAGGGCGCC
>Ga0316217_10000917_pt1 | contig 39895 bp, 25 predicted proteins | sample 1anoAmetaG_FD_203633 | JGI IMG/M metagenome (GOLD analysis project Ga0316217, IMG submission 203633) | Freshwater microbial communities from Trout Bog Lake, Wisconsin, USA - 1anoA | ecosystem: Environmental > Aquatic > Freshwater > Lake > Hypolimnion/Profundal zone | place: USA: Wisconsin...
GATTCCGCACCTTCAAAGCAATGAAAATAGCCCTGTATCACAACTTAGGAAAGCTTCCCGAACCCGATTCCAGCCACAGGTTCTGCTGACGAGGTAAAATGTCAAACCCTGTGCCCCGAGCGGGGTCTCCCTCGCCCTCGATAACGGCCTCAAACACCCTTTTTAGCTCAAGCGCGGCAGCCAGGCGCTCCTCTGCCCCCTCGTCCCCGCGCTTCTCTCCATCTTTCTGGCGGGAGATCCAATCGTTCAGGTAGCTGTGCGTCAGGTTTTCCAACGCTCGGCGGCCTTTGCCTTTTTCGCCGGCAAGCTTGTGGTAATTCACCAGGACGTGGAATCCGTCTTGTTTGCGGCCGTCCCAAATGTGCCAGATGAACGGACGCTGATGGAACAGGGCGCAGTGCTGCGCGAAGAAATCGTTCCGCAACCATTCCTCCAGGTCCGCTGCCTCCGAACCGCTGGCGCGGATCAGTTCCAATTCCGTTTGTGCTCTCCAATCCTTGCCGAAGGCCACAGCGAGCAGTTTGCGCAGACGTTCCGCCGCCGGGTCTTCGCCGCGCACCGACGGGATGCATACGATGCCGTCGTCATCCGCCAGCTTTTCCAACCCGTCAGGTCCCAGTGCTGGGCAATCCGAAAAATCAGATCCGGTTTGGCGCGGCCACTGGTAGCCTATTAACCGCGCTACACCCACATGCAACGGGTGGTCTGCACCTTTGGGCTGCCCGTTGAACAGCCATTGCGTCGGGTCGCTGGAAAACGGCTTGGGCAATCCATGCGGATATTTCGCCGCAGCCGACTTTTGCCAATGCATCAGGTCGAAAGGAACTTTTGTCAACGTTGCGTTGGTGACACTCATCTTTTGATCGATTTCGCGAACCTTCTCGTTGTAGGTTGGCGAGGAGCAAAAAGCCCACACTGCCGCAAGGTGGTCCCGATCAGACACCACCAAGGCGGAGACGTTATTGTCAAAATGATCGCCAGTGAAAATGCCGACCGGGAGATTACGCATTTGCGAAACCACAACCCCCATTCTAGAAAGCGCCTCCAATCCCTGGATCCGCGCCTGTGTGCTTGCTGCCAGATCGCCGGTTCCCGCCTGCCAGTAAAGAATGTGTTCACGACCTCCATAGTGGGAGATTTGAGCGAATGTGCTCTGTTGGGCCACCCAATCCTCCCCAAAGCAACCAACCTCCCAAAAACAGCGGCCAAACCGTGAGTAATCTCCCGTAGCCATCCCCTGGAACGCTCTTGCATACGCTGACAGCAAGGTTGTGGTGATGTAGTTTTTCGATAGCACGATACGGCAATCGGGGTTCTTAAGTTGGTTCATCTGCTCCAGAACAACCATTTCTCCGGAGTTAAGCTGTGCAGCCTTTTCATTGTCGGTGGGGAAAGGAGCATCCAGGCCACTCATAACGCCACCAGGTAACACAAGGGTGTTACTGATTATCGAGAGAGCCCGAAGCACTTCCCAACTCTCGGTGGCAGCTGCTCCAGATCCCAGCTTGCTCACATGATTCCAATGCTGGTCAGTCAATAGAAGCTTCCTTAGTGCACGATAAGATCCGAGAAACAACCAGTTTTGTGGTGTCACTGTCGCGTACGTACCTCCCCGGATCGTGAACTCCCGGCAGCGCTCTAAAAACGCGACAGCCAGATCTGGTTTGCAGTGCGGATACTTAGCATCGATGAAATCCCTCAGGTCGTCTCCCTGCTTGCCCCTCATCAGGTATGGCACATTCGTCGCGATAAGGGTGAATTGGCTGGCGAGAATTTCCGCCGCCTTGGCGAGCCCGTGTGCCGTCACGGCCATTTCGTGCGCGGTATCGTCTTCGGCCTCCTGCGTCAGGGCCCTTTCAAGCAGCGGCTGCAACTCATGAAACGCGGCCACCAGCAGGTCGCCTTCACCGGCCTGCGGGTTGATCATGCTGCCCAATACCGCAGCTTTTTGGAACAACCGGTAAAGCCGTTCCATGCCGCGCTGGAGCTTCTGACTGTCGCCGGCGATCTTCAACCAGTCCGCTTCGGGAGTGTTCGGTGCAAGGCCAGAGCAGGCCAGGTTCATCGCCGGGAGTGCGCAGTGCCCCACCCGTCGCCACGCGGCTAGCGCCAGATTGAACGCACCGATCTGAGTGCAGCGTGGGTCAATTTCCAACCCAAACAGGTTGTCGCGAATCACCTTCGCAATCGCGGCCTTTTGGTCCAACTTTTCCTCGGCCATACGAAGCGCAACCAATCGTTCGAACATCCCCACCACGAAATGCCCGCTGCCCATGCTCGGATCGATGCATTTGAGTTTTTTCGCAGTCCTCGGCCACCCGTCGAACATGCCGGTGGCCGGCGTCCATTTGCCGTCCTTGCCCTTGATGAAGCGAAGATGCTTCCAAGGGCATCCTGGCAGCGCCACTGCCTTGCGGAGCTCCTCTTCGTTCTTCGCGCTTGTGGCCAGCCTTGGATTCGCGGCGAGGACTTTGCCGGCGTGCCAGGCGCCCAGTGTGTTGTCCAACAAGAAGTCCACCATGTAATCCTCGGTGAACAATTGGGTGACGGAAGGCAATTCATCAGGGCCGATTTTGTTGCCGGCCTCATTCACTTGGGCCTTCCGTTCCGCCTGCCAAAACTGGTAGCACCAGCCAAGCGAATCGCTGGCTGTAAAAACCCCCGTCGGCAATCCGTCCAATAGTTCTTCCAGTTTGAGTTCGTCCTCCCTGGCCAGCGGCACCTGCAAGACGGGATCATCCGCCCGGAAGATCTCAGGCAGCATCTTTTGGGCGTATCGGCCGGCGAGCGTCCAAAGGTCCGTCTTTTCCTCTTTGGCCAGCTCCTTGCATTCCTCGAGGCTGATGGCGACCCCCATCTCCGGTTCGATCAGCAGGTTGTTTTCAGCAAGGAACCGGGCAAAAAGCATCCGGTGCCAATGTTCATAGGCGCACTCCTGCCCCAGATGTTTGACCGAAAGCTGCCCACGAGAGTCCTGGGTGTCACCAAGCTGGCGGGCCCGGGCCCTTAGCTTGTTCCGAAGGTCCTTCTCCTCACGTCCCATGTGCGCGTACGCCTCATGGTGCTGCACCGCCAAAGATTCCAGCGCCGCACTCGCCGCCCGCTCGGCTTCATTGCGCGCCGCGATGCACGTTCGCTCCAGCTTGTTCCGCAATTCAGTGGGTAATGTAGGCATGGTCCACTTAGCTCAGTTGATGACGATTGGTCCCCTCTTAAGCTTGGCAATGAGGTCCGCCTCCGTTTCCGCCAGCCATGCTTTCACATCCTCCGCCGTTTTCAGTGTGCCGCTCTTCAGCCGAACACTTTGCGTTTTCGGCTCCAGTAATTTTGCCGCAGCCAGCACGGCCTGACGGAACCGTTCAGGCAAAGCGTCTGCCGTCGCCGACCACACGGCCAGCGATCTTTCGGACAAAGCCGCAATTAGCGACCCATCATCGCCAATGGACAAATCGCCAACCTCAACTATGCCGGCCTCTTTCAATAACCGCTCCTGGTCGGACTCCTTCGTTTTCTTCCAATTGGGGGAGTCATCCAGCGAGGCCATTTCGCGGTCATAGACCTCCTTCGTGGCCGCATGCGCTTTCTTGAGCGCCCCGCGCAAAAGTTTTACCGCCTTGTCGTGGACCGGTGGCACCGGGTCGCTGTCCTCAAGCAGCCGGCGCTCATCCCGAATGGCGTCGGCCTCGCTCTTCAGTTCGACAGCCTCGGGCAAAGCTTCAGCGTGGTCCAACAGGTCGGAAAGCGTCTCCCAGGCCGGTTTTCGTTTCTCCGCCAACTTGCCCAGTTCCTGCCATTCACCGAGCTGCTTCTTCAGCTCATCGTGTTCTTTCAGGATTTCCGCCAGCATCTCGTTGCCGGCCAGAGCGCGAACGGAATCCAGCATCTCCGTTTTCGGACACTCCGGCAACGGCGCTTCGCCACCTGCCTTAGCCGCGAGGTCATCCATCACCCCGATAAACTGCTCCGCCACCACCGTCTCTTCGTCCGCCTTACACGCCAACCCCGCCTCTTGGAACAGCTTTCGCAGCTTGATCTTTTCCTTAACAGCAATCGCCACCGTTTCTGTCCGAAAATCCGTCACTGGCACCTTGGCTTGGTCGAGCTGTCCCACGGTCAGCACGGTTCCCTTGTGTACCGCCCGGACCTGCCCGACGGTGTGCAAGGTAATCAGTGCGCCATCAATAGCGTCACGCGGCCAGCCATAGGGCGCTGCCTCGAATTCGTCCCGGATCTCCTTGCCCTTCTTGCCGGCCCCTATGGTTTTCAAAAGCGCCGAGCAAACCGGGTGTTTCTCGGGGTTGTCCTTGTGGTCAACCGCCTGCAAAGCGTTCCCGTCCTTGTTCTTGGCCCGATTGATGACACTATTCCAGCGGCTGTCGTCGGCCTCCTTGAACCGAGGGAAAAGCCGATCCAGGGAATCTGAGGCCGCGGATTTCACTTTCTCGATCAGGTCAATGTTGATGACCTCGGTGCCGCCCCCTTTGAATACCTTGGCCGATCCTATCAACTCCCGGATGATTTTGTCTCGGTTGCTCTCCGCTGTGGCCATGCGCGTGGTCATCGCCGACCGCGCGTCGTTGCCTTCCGTCGTGGTCGGGACACCCTTGAATTCCAGCGTCTGCTTGGCGGCCTCGTACTCCACGATCGCCTTCTTCAAATCCTCCGCACTGGCCTTGGCGATGTGAACAAACACAGTGGCGTCGTTCGCCCCCGCCTTTCGCGCATCTGCCAGCACCGTGCTCTCGCTCTCACCCCACCCGTCGCGAATCCAAACCGGCACCTCGGTCCCATCAACCCTGGGCGCGTCGCTGCCCATGTGGAGCATCAATTCCCGGCCTGTTTTGCTCAACCCCTGGGTCAACCGGATTCCGTTCAGCAACTTTGTGCATTCGGCGTTGATTTGGGCGGTGCGCTTCGAGTTCACGGACGTCAAATCGCCGTTCAACACCGTGGACCGCCGTCGGAACTCGTTCTCCCACTCGCTGCTCTCCCGCGTTTGCAGGCTGTACTCGTCATCCACTTTGATGAGCTTGCTCTCAGCGGCCAGCTTCTCAAGGATGCGCGGGATGTCGCGCCGGAGCCGGGCCCCGTCCTTCTCCAGGTCTTCCACCAGCAGGTCAGCCAGCATCTCGGGCGTTGCCCTTACCCCGATGTCCGCCACCTTGTCGCGCGGCATCTTCCGAATCAGGAATATCAGGCCGCACACGCGGCTCGCCAGTTCGCCGTCCTTCGTTCCATCTCGCAGGTTGCGGATGGTTTCGTCAATTTCCCGCGGCAGGAATTGAGCTCGCAGCAAGTCCGGCTGCAACTGGTCAAAAACGCAGTCCGCCGCCAGCACCGTCCCGACGGGCTTCTCCGCCAGGCCACGGACGGCATCATGCACGATCCGAAGCTGGGTCCGTAGCTGGGCCGTGGTCCCCTGCACGTCAATCGAACGTAGGACTCGCTCCCAAAACCGTCGGCGAACCGGCAGCAGGGGGTAATCATCCACCCGTACCTTCTTGTCCTCCTCGCGCGGTCCAACTTTGGTGCCCGCCAGATGCCGGTCCACCTCGCCGGCGTTGGCATCCAGCACGTCCTCGACAGCCTTTCGCTTGTCCGCCTTTTTTGCCAGCACCACCCGCCGCGTGACCGTCTCCACGTCGGAATCTGAAAGTTCCACGGGGATGTTGAACCGGTCGCGGAGCCGTTGCAATAACGGGTCAGCCCCGGCCAGGGCCGTCTGGCCCGCCCCGATCAACAGCACCCGGCTGTTGAGCTGCTTGCAAAGGGCCTCAGCAACCATCTGCACATCCAACGACCGTTGCGGGTTGTCGCCAATGTACAATTGGACCTCATCCAGCACGATCACCGTGCAGGGCAGCTTGCCGTCCACATCCAGCACTTCGCGAATCAGCCGGATGAATTCTTCATCGGTGACGGTTTCCCGGCGCGGGAATTGAGCGCGAATCGTCTCACGTGCCTTCCTCTCGCTCTCCGCAAACGACGAGTCCGCCGCCAGCACCGCCTTGGCGATTTCGGTGCTCACGTACAGGTCGTTCAACTCGCCTTCAAAATTTGCACCGTCGGCCACCACCTTTTTCCGCACCTTGTCGTAAATCCCCGCCTTTTTCAGCCATATACAAAACTGCGCCTGGGGCAGCGACTCCGGCAACCCCTTCGACTTAAACACGATCCCCAAAACAGCCAGCCGCACGTTGAGTCCTCCACCAGCCGGCAAAGCCCCCGCCGCCGCTTGCAGACCGCCAAACCGCTTGCCCAGCGTGTCCAACTCCTTCAACAACTCCTTCACCTCGGCGGACAGATGCGCCAGCCCGCGCGCTGTTTCGCCGGTGTCGGGAAACTTGGTGTCCACCCAAAGGTGGCGCAGCATTTTGAGCAGATGCGACTTGCCGCTCCCGAAAAACCCGCTGATCCATGCGGCGAGTTGCGAGGCTGACCCCACGTTCGAGATATAGGACTCCAGGATTCGAATTATCCCTTCTTTGTACTGCCCCTCGCAGACGAAATGCGACAGCTCGTAGCGCAGGGTCTCGACTTCCTGCGGCGTGGTGGCTTCCTTCACCGCGGCGATGCCGGCGTTCAGCAGTTTGGTCTTGGTCGGGTCCTGTTGAAACAGTTCTTTGTTCAGCATCATAGTTCTCCACTGTGCAGGGTTATCGGAACGGCGAGGTAATTCCATCCGTCCCGGGCGTCGAGCAGCCGGTAATTCTGGTTCTCATATTCCCCCGGAAAAAACAGCACCAGGCGGCCTCGGATTTCGTTTTCAACCTCTTTTAGCACGAGCGACATTTTTGTGAGACCATATAGGCTCGCCACCCCAAAGCCGGCAACTACGCTGTTCTCATCCGCTTTCGAGTCGGTCAGCGCCGCCCGCAACTGTCCCGCTGCGAACTGCAAAAAATCTGTTTCCAGCTTGATGGCCATCTCGGATGGCTCTTCGAAATAGGCCTCGCGGTATTTGGTGGTAGCCATCCACCGAGCAAAAACTGGCGTGAAATCGAACAACACCCACGGGTGCCCCGATTCCTTGGTCGCCAGTTCAAAAAGCTCCAGCCGGGCGCGTAAGCGCCTCTCGTCAACCTTGGGATAAACCACAAAGACCGTTTTCTGGGGCCCAGCCAGATTCTTTTGCCAGGGCGCTGAAATATGGGACTTGAAGCTGCCAACCAGGTCTTCAATGCGTGCCATGTACCAGCCCTTTCTCCTGGGGCGTTAGAATCAAATCGAATGACACCGCCGTCATGCCACCGCTGCTCTTGATGTCCACAAACCCCAGGCGTTTGGCATCCATCGCCAGAAACGTCAATTCATTTACGTTCCGGTCCAGCACCCGGGCAAAAATGGTTTCAAATAGGTTCCTGCCGCGATTGCCCAATATGTACCCGAGCAGAAGCGCGAAGGCCGTCGATGCTGGCGTCGGTTGAATCTTCACCCGCCTCTTCCGGCTGCGCCCCTGGAGGTGTCCGGATTGGGTCCATGATGACGCTGTGTTCCGCACGACCTTGTCGAGCGTGCTGTCATTGAGCCTGCCTTGGGCAGCTTCGCGCAAAATGTCGGTGAACTGCTGCCGCGCAACTTCATCGCCCGGTTTCATAGGCAGAACGACGGAAGCGGTGGCGCGCAACAACGGATCGCGGCAGAGGGCCACGAGCAGGGCGAGTTGAGCGTGCGCCTTGTCATCCGCATCCCAGAAGTACCGCAGCAGTCGAAACAACGGGACCTCGGGGTCCAGCGCATAAAGCTCGGAAAGCCTCTGAACCGAAAGCTGGCGGGTGGATGAAGTCTGCTTGCCCAAGCAATTCTCCTCGACGACCGCTTTGCCATATTCCACTCGGGTTGCCGACGCTGGCCGCTGGTGTAACACCGTCGAAAGCTCATCCAGCATAATGGTTCGGCTGGTGTGGGCACCCTTGTCGCCAAACTTAAATCCCAGCTCAAGCCACTCGGGCTTCACTTCGCCGGCAAGTTGGCCGGCAGAAAAAATCGAGTCTTTATGCATTGTTTACCGACGCACTGTTTTCGCCGGCAAACTAGCCGGCGAGCTCATGAGGATGCTTATACGACGATTCGCCGACGCCGTCAAGCCCACTATGTCAGCACGATTGCGCTCCAGATTGTCCCTTCTTGGCGAAGAAGGTTTCCAGGCGGGTTTCATAATTGGTTAAGGCGTCCTCAACGATGCTGTCTTCGTCGCACTCTGAACAGAACTCGCCTTCATCGCGAGAGCAATTGGCGGAGAACGCATCGCCAGCGATGCTGCGGAGGTGCTCTTCCAACTCTTCGCGGCTGCTCACTGCACATTTTATCCGGGAATCGTCTGGGTCGTAAAATGTGATTGTCCCTGTTACGGCATCCCAATTTGCATTTTCCAGCGCCCATTCAACGGCCTCACGGGCGGCTGTGTCCCACGGCATCTCATCTCCCATTTCTCGAGTTTCCGGGTTGATCTTGGCTAACACCCGGGAGAAAAGTGACGGGGGCGCAATTTGGGACAGAGCGGCAGCAACGCGATCACGAGTTCCGGCAAACGATTCCACCGGGCTACCTGGTTTGATATACCGCGAACACTCAATCCAGAGGGCTCGCACGCACTTTCGCGCGGCCTGGGGCTCGTGCGTCTCGAACCGTACGGCGAGCTCCTCTGGACTGCTTTGCCCAGCACGGACGCAAAGGCTGATGGTCGCCAGTACAATGGGCATTTTGCCCGCTGTCAGGCCGCGATCTAGATGCTCACGAAAAACGTGAGTGACCAGGCCAATCGCGTACGCAATCTCTGGGATACGGCGCAGGGCAAAGTGTCGAGCGACCGAGCATTTGCCCAGATTCTGCTTCTTCGCGCCCAACATGACCGCAAGGTCCGACAACGGGGCGCCTGACATCCAGGCCCAAACGACTTGAAACAGCTTGTCCCCAAAGAGGTCTAGCTGCTGGGTTTCCTTCGAGACGGGGGCAGGATCGTGGCGAAGAAGAGATTTTCGTCGTGCGGGTGACTCACCCAACCAATCACAAAACCACCGGAGCCAGCTTTCGGTGTCGGTGGGGCGGTTATTATCAAGAGCGCGCAAATCACGGTCGAGCTCAACGATAAGCTCCGAACTAACTCCAGAACGACAAGCGAGTTCCACCTGCCATTCCGTTCCTTCCGGTTCTTTTAATGCCGCATCCCGGCTCGCAAGTGCTGCCTGGACTTTCTGCTCAAACGCCGCTTCTGTCTTTGCCTGCCTGGCATGGTAAGCTGCCAGCGATGAACGAAGGAATTTAGCCGGGGCGTCAGCATCCTCCAGCGTTGGAACCGGAAGCCGGCGCAAAAAATACCGGACTTCTGGATTGTCCCGACGGTTGGGATCTTGAAGCAGGTCCAAGATCATTTGGACCGGATCCAGGATGCGGAGGCATTGGTCGGGTTTGGAAAATATTCCTGTGCGGAGTTCACTCCAACCTCTCCCGATCTTGGGTTTTGGATCGAATCCCACCAAAAAGTTGGGCAAAACCACCACCAACCCCTGGGCGACTTGCCCTGCGCGTCCCGCTCTGCCAGCCGCGTTAAGGAGTTCGTGCGCTTCGAGCATCTTGCTCTTCTTGCCTGTCGCATCCCATCGAGCATCACCAACGATAAAGACAATGTCCGCAGGGAGATTGACCCCTTGGGCGAGCGTTGTCGTGGCAGCAAGCGCTCGGATTCCATCCGGCCGTCGAAAAAGTCGTTCGACGAGTTCCCGTTCCACGGGAAGCATATCGCCATGGTGACATCCGGCAAGGTGATGCGGGCAGCAATAGAGTGCTTCTGTCGTGCCAACCTCGATTGTCGCCCAGTGCTGCAAGTTGGCTTCATCCTCGAGAAGCGCCGCGCTCTGCATGATCGGCTGCAGGCGCTCCTCAACCAACTGGGCCAGGTTCGCCGTGATGGGAATAGTCTGACCAAAGAGCAGCACCCGGAGTCCCCGTTGGGCGCAGCGAGCTGCGAGATGGGCGGCAATCTCTGTCTTATTCGGGTTTAGCTGCCAACGGGTCTTTCCGGCGGCCTTGCTGACCGAAAAAGACACGAGTTCTTCAAGCAACGGTTGGAGTGTGTAGTCGCGGACCTTCGTGCTCTGCCACGTCTGATCCAGACAGAAAAACCCGTATGGTTTCGCCTGGAATAACGATTGCACCTGCTGCGGTGGGTTGGCTTTGGTGGTCTTGGCCTGCTCCGTTTCGACCAATCGATTCAAGCGGTCAAGCTCCTTCTGTTCAAAAACGAGACAACCTCGCGCTTGACGCGTCGGTTTCCAGTCAAGTTTGAGTGCCAGGCAACGGCGTCCCGTCAACTCTCCAAGCCAGCCCGCCAACTCGTCAGCATTGGACATCATGGCGGATAATAGAAGCCAATCCGTCTCTGGCGCCACCCGGGCCAGGTGGAGCATGGCAAGCATGGCATCGACACTTCGGCCAGTTCGGCCAGAAGCCTGGGGATGCAGGAGGTGGCATTCATCAAAAATCACCACGCGAACCCGCTGGAACATTTGCGGCGTGATGCTCAGAAGGGCCAAGCACCGCTCTGGCGTCATTACCGCAATTTCACATAACTTGTCCTCACCCACCTCAACATAAAAATCCTCGGCCACCAGAGAATCGCCAACGACGATCCTGGGAAAAGTCTTCTGGAGGCTCCGCTTTAACTGCGACACCAGGGCGTGGGTAGGTGCCAAATAGAGCACAGCGCCACCGGCAGAGAGTGCCGAAGCCGCCTTCAACTCGGACAACGTTGTTTTACCTGCCCCTGTTGGAAAACTGACCACCGCAGAAGTCCCAAGATCTAAAAAGCCCTGAGTGATGGCATCACGATGATTGCGCCATAGAAAAGGCCGCTCCCGAACCACGGCGCTCCGCAACTCGACCCATTCGGCCGCATTGGCACCGGGAGGCGTTTGCAGATTCGCGGTGGCACACTCTTCCAGACGTGCTGCCGCGGGAACGAGAAGTACGGCCAACTGATGCGGGCCGGGATAAGTCGTTAGCGCGCGGAAATTTGCGTTCTCGGGAAACAGCGACTGAGGAGCTTGTTCGACCTCTTCCACAGCCAGCTCCTGAACCTGCCGAAAGATGCGATCAGGAGTTTCAGCGCGAATCGCGCCCTCCGCACCGCTGGACAGCCTGTCTCCGAGAAGGCGCACACCCTGAAACAGCCTCAGGAACAACGCCTGAACAGCCTCGTCCTCAACATCCTCCTGCTGCAATAATTCTGGCATCGGAATATCCAGTATTGCCTGCGGCCGTCCTTCTGCCAATAAAGCCAACGCCTCGATCAACGATCTTTCGATCACGGTGCTTTCCGCAGCCACGGCTCGTATCGTCTTCGCCAATTCCATCGCATCCGATTGCTGGTCAGCGATGAGAAAGAGGAGAAGGGCCGAGACGGCCGGCGAGATCGCCTCGGCGCGAAGGTGCCTATCGGCTATTGGTTCGGATTGAGCCAGTGCGCGAGCCATGAACACAAGGTGATGTGCTTGCGCAGCGACGTAGGCGGCGGCCTCACGGTTCTCGCGGGTTGGTAGAAGCACGACTAGCGACTCAAAGGTGTTGGCCATCCGGCGAAAAACATCAAGTTCCTTGAGGAGCTCAGCCGGAAGCTCAGCCCCGGCCTGACTCATTCTCACCCGAAATGCAACGATAGTCGTGAACGCCCTGGTGAGCCGCTGAGGCAAGCGCTCCATATCCAGTTGGCTCAGGGGCGGAGCGCGACGAATCAGTTGTGCCGTATGGGAATCAAACATGGCAAATCAGAGCGTTTTGATTACCGCGATCACGCGCTTGCAGAACTGGTCCATCCAGTCACGAAGCTTGAGCAAACTCAATGTTTCTGCCCGGCGCCGCATGGCGTCAGGACCATCGATGGTACCGTCGTACCCCTTGAAAAGCTTTGCTCGCTCGTTGTCTTCGGATTCCCCATCGGAAACGGTCATGCTCACGCGATAATGTTTCTTATCCTCCCAGTGAACCGATTCCAGCAAACGTTCCACGTCGGGAACGTGATGGCGCTGAAGGATCGCCGCTAACCCATCCTGAAGTTCCGCATCGCGGTCTCCGGCCTCGACGCTGGCCAGCTCCGGCCACACTTTTTGTGTGATCGTTTTCCGAGGGTTGGCTGTGGCCTTGTCCTCACAAACGGTTAGTGTTTCAAAGGATTTCCCCTGAGCCGTCAGCGGGACAAGCAGCCCGTCGAACCCCTTGGCTGCCAATTGCTGATGAGGAAGCGATGTGGCGACATTTCCGCCTGACTGGATGCACGCGGCAATCCATGAAATGATCTGGAAAACCCATCCGTCGCGGTGTTCCTGCGTGACAGCGCCGCACACGGTCAGGCGACGAATTGCTTGACGTTTGGCGTCCTCTTTGGCTGTGGCCTTGGGGGCCTGCTGTAAGCTGGTGAGCACCAACTGAGCATGGTTGGATCGGCCGACCGCAACCCAGGCAACGAGTTCAGCAAGCTTCTCCTCGTCGACAATGCGCCATCGATACCCGTGGCAGACCGGCAGGTGATCACATGGCAACAGCTCAAGCGGTGGGCAATTCATCCTGGTGGCCCGTGAGCGCTGACCGCAATGCAGTCCGAGCCGCTCTGCAGTGAACCGGCGAGCGCGAATCTGGAATGTTCTGCCATTCCCGCAGTTTAGCTCCGATGCTCCCGCAAATGCACGCTCCAAAGAAATGCGAGGAAGCACGATTTTTATGCTCCTCCAGCGGGCGGTGCTGGAGTTGGGCAGCGATATGGGCGGTCTGCCCCCGCAAGCGCGCGCGAATTACTTTGCGGTCGTCTCTAGCCATTGCGCCGGGTCGAACAAGGCGGCCGGTTAAAGCCGGAGCGCGGTCACAAGATCCAAGCCGCTCCGGTCGCAATTAGAAAGGCATCAACCAGGGTGGCGCAGATGATCGACCGCTCTGGGTTTAGAGCGATATCTGAGAATTCGGTTCGCGCCTACGACAGGCGCGAACGGGAGGCGCCAACGCCGGGCGCCACCCCCGGGGTTGCCCTTAGGGTGCGCATGCAATTGTGCTGAGGGAGGGTGCGCAAGGACAGCCGGCGTGGGCAACCGGTTCTGCGCAGAACGCTTCGTTTGAAAGAAGTCAATGTGAACGCGCGCGCCCCCGGTCGCGGCGGTGGGATAACTGAAGGAAGGGGGCCGAAGGAGGGGAGGGGGCGGAAGGCTGGCGAGCTTCGCTTGCCGCACCAGCCTTGAGATTCAAAGGGGAGGCAAAGGGGAACATAAAAAGGGGGAAATGGTTAAAAGGTCAGGGGGCCGAAAGGTCCGCGCAAGAGGCACACTGACGTGCTCTTCTCTTGGCTCGCAATCAGAAGTGCGCGTCGCCTGGACACGCTCTCCAACAATGGAGCCGACCTGATGGTCAAGATGACCGACAACCTCTTCGCGAACGGATAATTATGACAAACACAACGACAACAACCGTAACCTCAACCACGTCAACCACAACAGCGGTGTCCGCCGCAGCGCCGGAAGCGCCCGCCTCTCTGAAGTATGCGAGTGATCGACCAGGGGCTCTTTTTTTCGCGGAGGCACTTCAACATATGGGTGCCAAATCGCTCAAGTACTCAAATGAGGAAAAAGGGGAACCGTTTTCGGTCACGTTCTCGAGCAATCGCCAGCTTGCAGGGCGACTCTCGGCTTCCGGAACATTCAACGTGGTGGTGCAACCGGATGGGAACTACGAGTTGAATCTCACCCGCTACGAGCTGAGCTGCTGGGCCCAATTCGGCCGAGCCATTACGGTCGAGGAAAGGCAGGAGATCCTGCGGCGACTTCGCATCAAGTGGACAAACCAATTCAATTTGCGAAGACACTTCAGCAGCAAGGAACTCGGCGCGGAATTGACCGGAGCCGCCTCCGCCGGTGATTATGAGACCGTCGAATGCGTGATCCAAATGGACCCGGGTGAGTTTGCCGTCGTCGCGTTGATCCTGGGCGCACAGGTTGGTAACGAGAAGCTCGTCAGGATGGCATTGCAGTATGGCGCGGACATTGAGGTCGCACAGGGCGCACCTTTGCTGACGGCGGCGGCGGCGGGACACTTTGAGCTGGTCAAGTTTTTCCTGAACAAAGGTGCCGATCCGTTATTGCCGAGAGGCGGTTTCACCGTTTTTGAATGCTGCGAACAGCCCGAGGCGTTGGCGATGATGATCCAGCCACTCCGGGGTGTGCCGGGCGAGTCGGCCCTGCGCCTGGCGGCCCATGCCGTCCGACACGGCTGCGACGACGTGGCGGTAGGCCAGTGGCTGGCGCAACGCTTGAAAGCCTGGCCGGTGTGGCCGGTCGAGTTTATTACTGAGGTCGGCATAGCTGCTTCGAGGGGACAGACCGGGAAAGTGAGGGCTATCCTAAAGGACTTCGATGGGGAGGCGAAAAGGGCGTTGGAGGCAGCGGCCGTAAGCGGGCAGGTCAAGCTTCTGACCAACTTAATGCCGGATTACAGCGATGAAATTGACGACTGCATGGTGACAAGGGCGGCGGCCCGAGGAGAAGTTGAGGTCCTGGGGGTCCTCCTCCCTTATCGCCGGTGCGACCTCGCAGCCCAAGTCGCAGCCAGCGCCGGGCAGGACGAAGCACTCAAGCTGATTTTGGCGTTTGGCGCGGATGTACATGCCGATAGAGAGTTGGCGCTCAGGTTGGCTGTAGCCAGTTGCCGCCCAAACGCAGTCGCAATACTGCTGGCGCGTGGCGCGAATTGGCGGGAACTCGGGAGGGAGTTCGGGACGCCCGAGGTGCGGGCAATAATCGCCCAGCATGCTGCGGAGGCAACAGCGACGATGCTCTAGTCAACCTCCGGGGGTCCATATAACAGCAAGCTCGCGGTTGGTTCAGCCCGCATCGCGTACGGAGGCACGTAATCCACACAAGTCTTCCAGGCGCGGTCACCGCTGGCAACGAGGTTTAGCTCTCCTGTCCACTCTTAATTTGTGGATCGCAACGAGAACCTGGTTAGTCGGCGAAGTGGACGCGTCGCCCCCCCCAACGGCTTCCCCCGAAACCAGGTGCCAATTCGACCTCAACTCGGCTGGCGTCCTGACCAGAGAGACCAGGAATCCAGAAACCTGTCTATAAGGATCAGAACCCGGCGGATCAGGATCATGTCGGGGCCGGAGCTGCTTCGCAGCCCTTCCCGGCCCCTCCATGAGGAAAAGGAAAGGGGGATATGGGCAGAAAAGAAGCGAGAAAAAGGGGTGGCCAACATGAGCACTATATCTTCCGGCGGGAGCAGATCCTGGCTGGGGACGTCAATGACTTCCTCCGATGCTGGGATCCGGAGCGGTCCAGCGCCCGGCAGTTGCGCCAGGCCTTCGGGTGCCTGTCCTTGGAACTGGAGGATGTCACCCATTGCGGCGATGCGTTCACGGTTCCGGAGGCACGGCGCCTGGTCAGGCAGCTCTGGGGAGCCTTTCCGTGGCTGGGCTTTTACTTGGCGCAAGACAAGCCGTTTGGCTCAGCGGTAACTCTCGGCAGATTTCCCTTCCTGGCCATCGGACTTTGCCTGACGGACGCGGTTCTGGTGGTGAGGGACCAAACCGGCCGCTGCGAAATCGTGGTCGATCAGCACCAACTCGGCGTGGTTAAGGTTCAGTATCTATCCGGGCTACAACTCATCGCGAGACGATCAGGGTTGCCAGCCGGAGTTCTGGCAATCCGAAGTGCGGAAATAGCCCGCCAAATCGATCTCGTCCTCGATGGCGAGGAATGATCGATTGGGCAACCAAACCAATCCCGAAGCGCCATCTGAACCGGGCGCAGGCAATCAAAGCAGCCGGCAAATCGTCTCCGACAGCATCTCGTAGCCCGGTAAAGGCTGGACGGTTGAGCTCCAATTCCGGTCGCAAAGAGAGAACAAAGCCACATCATCTGGGCTCGGTTTTCCTTCCAACCCAGCTCGCCAAAGCAGCCTGAGCATATGGAACTCCCACCACCGTGCCACGCGGAAAAGGCTGCCTGTAATTTCGTGGAATAGGTCGGGATCCGTCGCCATCAAGGCGTCCACGATCAAGCCCACCTCCAGCCAAAACTCGGCGGCAGCCTTGAGAATACGCTGCACCGCATCGGGAACGATGACGTTCTCGGGCAGGTTTAATTCACAGCGTCGAAACCCGTCAGCCAGGAAGGTCCGGACCCAATAGACCACGCATTGACGATACAGGACCTCCGACCTCCTCCCGTCCCGCACGAACCAGCTCAAGGGGCAACGCTGCCTGAGCCTGAGAACCGAAACCTCGTGCGCGTGAAGAAACCCGACGATTTGCTCGATCAGGATGATGTCATCCGTGGTTCCGAGCCGAGGCCGGGCGACGATGCAAATCTCCGGCGAGACGAAAACGCCGACGAGACGATTGGAGTGGGTCAGAAGCCGCCCGTCCGCCAGCACGGCGACAACGCCGGCGGGGACGGAAATGGTCGAGGCACTTGAAAAAATGGGGTTGATCGGCCGGGCCGCGGCGAAAGTTGAAAGCGTTGCAGTGTTGCTCATACTGAAGCCTTAGCTTAAGCGAGGCCCTGCAGCAACCAGCACTTGTCCGCGGGTTATTCACCACGGAACCGCACCCTTGATGTTGGCATCGCCGCCGCGGGAGTGTCGCGATCCCGATCCCGCAATCACATCGGCCCGCGTGTCGTGAAACGGCCCGCGAGAGCCCACCGACATTCCATCAGCGCCACTCCTCTCCCCGTGCCTTTCGCCCGGTCTTCGTTTCAAAATGGGCGGAGACCAAGCCAAGAAAACCAGAACTCAATGGACAACCATCAGCGAAATTCGGAGACAAAGAGATTCCACATTGTATTTGGCGCGGAGCAAATCCTCGCCGCGGACGTCAGCGACTTCCACAAAGAATTCAGCCCCATTCGCCTCACGGGGGAGGAGTTGGTTCCGCTCTTCGGAAGCGTGTCTTTGGAATTGGCCTGGGGCGAAAGCGCCGGGGAGGCCTTCCTCATCCCCGAATGCCGGCGATTCATCCGGTTGCTCCACCGCCCATGGCTGGGTTTCTTCCTGGCGGAAGAGGCACGCATCGACTTAATGGCGCCGTTAGGACGCTTCCCATTCCTGGGTTTGGCAATGTGCCTCAGCGATCTATGCGTATGGTCGGACGACCAAACCGGGCGCACGAAGGTCCAGGCAAACCGCCAACAGGTTGTCACCCTGGAGACCGAGTTGATCTTCGGACTCCGGCACCTCGGCAGAAGAGCCGGGCTGTCATCGCGGAGGATTGCCCTCCGCGAGTTGGAAATCCGGGCGCAGACGGGGGTCTTGCTCGACGAGGTTGCCTGGCCCCAAGGAGAATGAGCGGCCGATGCAAAAGAGGCGCGGTTGCCAAGGAGGGACCACGACCACTGCGGTGCTGTCGTCGCCGGGAGACCTGGAGGAAAGACATGAAGAACAGACACGACACTCGGGGCAAGGCCGATAGGGCGCACGCCGTGGAAACGAGGCGCGCTTGCATTGGGAAGAGAGTGAGATCCGGATCGGACGGAGTCCACGGGTGGGGCCGAGACCGCTCCGCTGTCCTTCCCCGCCAACCCGTGGGGCATAAAGCCAGGGTCCAGTGTGGCAGAAGAAAGACGAAAGCAACGAAAGCAACGACACGACGGGCTTCGCCATTGATTCCAAAATCAGCCGGTTCGCCCACCAACGGGCTGCGGCGGCACGCTCTTGAAAGGAAGTAAGCAGCGACAATATGAATCCCCCCAATCCCAACGAAAGCCTGGAAAGATATATAGATCAGGCCGGCGTCACCACTGGACCGCGCAAACTCGCGGTCCTCAAGCTCGCGTTGCGCCTGCGCAACACGCCAGGAATTCGCGCTCAAGAAAATGCCGAGGACCCAATGGTCTACGTCAAGGTCTTCGACCCCTGCGGCATGTGGACCTGGTTCGTTCTCGAGTGGGACGGGGCTTCAGCTGCTTTCGGCGTGAGCATCGGCCCGGAAAAGGAACTGGGATACGTGGATCTCGTCGAGCTCTCCGAAGTACCGGGAGCCTTGGGGATCGGACTCGAGATCGACGTCTGGTTCAAACCCCAGCCCTTGAGCCGGGCACTCGAAGGACTCGCCCGCGGCCAATGAACTCAGCTTTCCGACAACTGTCACCGGCGGGGCAAGAATTCGTCCGGCGCTATGCCGCACGCCGTGGGGTACTCGATGCCGATATTGCAGGGTACCTGGAGCCGAAACTGGACCTCAGCAACGTGCGACTCCCCAACACCGACCTTGCCATCGCGCGCCTGGATCAGGCCCGGCGCGGGAGTGAGGATATTCTGATTCTCGGTGACTACGACTGCGACGGAATATCGGCCACGGCGGCCCTGCAAAAGTTCCTGATCGAATGCGGCCGCCTGCACCCGCGCTGGCAATTGCCCAACCGCCAGACCGATCGCTACGGCCTCGACATCGAGAAAGCCGAGCGAATCCTGGCGGCGAAGAGGCCTGATCTGCTGATCGTCCTGGACTCCGGGACAAACGCTGGCGAAGCCGTCCGTTTCCTGCGGCAGAACCGGGTCGACACCGTCATCATCGATCATCATCCCGCCGACCAAGATCTGACGACGAAGCCCGCCGTCGTTCTCAATCCCAAACTGGACCCTGCCCTCGGCGAGGAGACGAGCGAACTTTGCACCGCCGGCCTCGTCCTGCTGTTCTGCAATTCGCTGGCGGAGGCCTGGCAGTGCCAAGCCCAGTGGGACCGGGAGTTAGCCATTGCCCTTGGGGGCCTGGGAACCTTGGGGGACGTCTGCGCACTCACCCCGCTCAACCGCGCTATCGTAAAGCGGGCCTTGGATGTGCTGAACAATCCAAAGGTGGTAGGCCGCTGGCGAGGGATCCAGGCCTTGCTTTGCGAGCGCACGCTGTGCCGCGTCAACCAGCGGTCTCTGCAGTTCGAGCTGATCCCCAAGCTCAACGCTTTGGGAAGGCTCGCGGCTCCAGATCCCGGCGTGGAATTGCTGCTGAGCGACGACGACGCCGTGGCACGAGAACTGGCGGCGAGGGCGACTGGAATCAACGCATTGCGGCAGCAACTTCAGGAGCGGACAGTCGAATCGGCCAATGCCCAGACGGAGGCGATCCTGCGACAATCGCCCGAGATTCGATTGCCAATCCTGGCAAACCAGTCGTGGCACCACGGTGTCGTTGGACCAGCTGCCAGTCGGATTGTCGAACGATATCAACGTAGTGCGCTGCTGCTGGGAGGGGATGGGCCGGGAACCTGGAGGGGTTCCGGGCGGGCCTGGTTGCACGACGACCTCGGGGCCCTGATCCGGGGACTCAAGACAAGCGGCCTGCTCACCAGGGGTGGCGGCCACGCTGCCGCAGTCGGCGTAGCCATGGACTCCGCACAAATCAATCGCCTTCGCCAGATTGTTCCAGGATTGTCCTTGCCGCAGGTCGCTGACCCAGGCCCAGCGCACGAGGTCATTGGCGAGGTGGACGAACTCCCTATGGCGGAGTGGCAACTCGTCTTCGAATGCCTCGAGCCGTTCGGGCGAAAGAACCCTGCGCCGTTATTCACGGCCAACAATTGCCTGATAAAGACGGCGCCTGTGCCGCTCCGATTAAAGGACGGGACGGTCTGGGCAGTAAGAGCCGAAGTCCTTACCCAGAAGGGACACCCCGTCTCGGTCGGCTGGCGCGACCCTGTCAAGGCAGCACAAGAATGGGGACCCGGCCGCAGGTGCGACCTGCAACTCGAGCTTTCCTGGAAGGAATACAACGGGCGGCTCTTCCACAACTGGATGGTGGTGGCCTGCGGACTGGATTCAGAGACGGGGTGTCGAGCATGCGGCGCAGGGTTGGAACATCCGAGCCACGAAACATATCCTGAGGCCGAAGGGGTTTCCAGCAAGGAAGGACCGGGGGGCCAGTGGGCTGGTAGGCTTCGCCTACCTTTCCCAGCCCGGAGGGTAAGGCGGGGACAAGTGCAATGATTCAAGGGTTCAAGGTTTCATTCCATTTTGGTCGCTGCGAAATCGAAGCGATGGACACCGAGCGATTCGACCAGGTCTTCTCGCCGGAGAAAATGCCGCCGCAAATGCTGCGGCACTATGCGGGCGCCGTCCACTTCGGACTGGTCGGCTTCAAGGGGGAAACGCAGGAGGCTTTTGTGATCCCCTCAATTCGGAGATACCTCGGGGCGTTGGATCTGAAAACCAACGGGGCGTTTGCGTTCCTGTCGGAGCTGGAATCCTCGTTCATGCTGACCGTGGGAGCTTGCCGCCTCAAGCACCTCACGATCCTCCATGCGGATAATTGGCCCCACACGGGCGTCCATTACGATCGCGCTGAACTCCATGCGTTCCTGGCCACAGGGTCAGGCGCCATCCGTCGCCTCGGGGAACAAGCCGAGCTCTCCCAGACGGCGATCAGCCGCAGAGAAAACCAATTCCTGCGCTATTTCGAGAGAAACCTGCATTGAACCCGCTAAACCCATGATGAAGAACAGACCCTCTGTCGCAGCGCTCGAGACCGCTTCGGCTTACCACCTGCCGCAGGCAACGACGCTCCGGCTGAACCTCGATATCTCCGCGGCAAAAGCGGCTGCGCAGAAAATTCAGCCATTGCTCCCGGACCCCAGGGTGCCGGACTATTTCACCCCTGGTCCTTCAACCAGGCGGGCCAGCCTCTTCAAGGCCTCGGAGAATCCGAGTGTCCCGCTACATCCCGAGGTACTCTTCTCCACCTGCCGCGAGATCCGGCAGTCCGACATTCCGGAGCAGTGGATCGCCGCGCACGAAGCGTGGATTAAGAAGATGATCTGGGGCAAAGACTTCGACGAAGCGGATGGTGCGACGGCTGAGGCGTTGCACGAACGGCACCCGGTGCCGAGGGTGATTCCGTCGCTGCCTGCTGCCGCTGGCGCGCTGCTCTACCTGCATAATCCAGGTCCCGACAAACTAGTTCGCCGACTACTCATGCCTCGCGCTTTGGGATCTCCGGCCGGAAGTTACTTCGCGGCCGAGGGCCTTAATACGCAGGAGGAGCGACCGGAGATCGCACATGCGATTAAGGAAAATTCGCGGCTATTGTTTTGGGCGAGCCGAATTCCCGAGTTTAGCAACCTCTGCACGCCAATGGCCCTCGAACACCGGGACCTTTGGTCAGGTCTAACACTCCTCCTTGGGCCGCTCAACGAGCAGGCCCTCACCACCTGGTGTGAGAGCCTCGGCGAAGCGGGGTTTTCGGAACCTGCGTCAGCGTCGGCGTGTTTAATCCTGTTTCCGACCGCCAATCTGCGAACGCGGGAGCTGTGGAGCAGGACCATTCGCGACTCGGCCGATGCCGGTTCCGCTTATGAAGTCGCAATGTGGGGTTCGCACACCGTGCCCGACCCGCTGGGGTTGATCGACCAAATGAGGGACACGGCGACGACCGGTAATAGGGGCCGGTACTGGTTCGCCTTTCACCGTGACATCAGCCCCGACCATGGCCAGCAAGCGCTGGATTCCGACACCCGGGTGGACCCGCTTTGGGCAGTAGAACTCCTCAGTGCCCGCAAGCTAAGCGGACGAATGTTCCGACGCCGGATGGCGGGGGAGTTCTCAGCACACCTGACCAGGAGCCGGGCCCGACTCATCCTCCGATTCCTGGAACGAGGGGGAAATTCGAAATGAGCCGCATCAGAACCTCGTTGGAAACGCAGACACTGAAGGAGCCAATACACGTTGCCTGGGCATCAGAGGCGAATGGCGGAGACGTCGAGCGCCAACGAGAGAACGGGTGGTCATACTTGGATTGTGACGACCACGACCTAGAAGCGCCTCTCGAAGGGCGGTGAACAGTAGTCAGCACATTTTGCAGCCACGCCTCGCGCAAGAAAGCACGACGCCGCGAGGCTGCCTATCCCCACCGGCATGGGAGCCTCTGCCGGGTGGGAAAAACACATCGTTCCCAAACGAAAAAAAAAGTCCCCTATGGGCAATCCTAACAACCACAAACACGGAAAAGAAAACAACATGCAAACTACGACTACCCCAAACGCTACCGAGCAACCGGGAACAGAGGCACCCACGAACGGAGGAATTCAACCCCGCCAGGCCCCCGCACTGGACCGGGTCCTTTGGGCCAGTGACGATGGCCTCGTCCAAGTTCAGCAGCGGGTCGAAACCGCCGGACGATGGCCTCAGCACCTCATGCCTATCGTCACCCTCCTGGTTAAGCCAACAGAGGGGACACGGGTCCGCTGGGTCACGGGCGACGACGGAGTGCGAAGGCTCGACATTTGCCTGAAGCATGTCGAGCAGGTCGAATATCTAAAGGCCCTCAACCTGGTGGATCCGAAGGTGAACTACGCCATACCTCAGTCGGTGCCGTCCAAGCCGGCCGCACGCAAGGCGCACTTCGATGCCCTCAACGCGGAGCGGTGGGCAGCAAAGCGCCGAAAACGCAAGGGCTGAAAACTGGAGGACGCGACGGGTTGGGGCGAACGGACGCCCCAGCCCTTGCCTCGCCCTTCAACCACTGGCGCAGCCGAATACGCTCCGGGCTCAACCCGGACCGAAGATAATGTCGGCCCGAGCAAGAGCGATTTGGCGATCTAGGCAACGAAAAATAGATGTTGACGTTTCGGCGTTTGTGAGAAAAATTCAATACAACTCGGGGCCTCGACAGTTCGGGACTTGTGCTAACTCCGGCCAAAACGCAGGTCGAAAAAGAGCAATGGCACGGTTTCGCATAGTGTGTCGTGCGTGGCAGCCCCAAGCCTGGAACGGCGCCCCTTTGAGCTTAGCTGCGCTCAATGGTCTCTTTTAACGCAACAGCTCGGCAGCGATGCCGTCGTCATCCGTAGTGGGTGGCGGGTTCGAGTTGTTGCGTGATTCTCGGTTTCTCGCACCAGCGGTCAAGAGGTTCGTGCCTTCCGGTACCGACTTCAACCGCGGCTTATGCTGAGGGGTGTGTCCGAGGTCAGGCCAGTCGGAAAGAGGCCAAATGAAGGAGTCCTTGAAAGCAAGGCAGATCGATGGGGCAGTCTGCATGGGGCAAGCGGCATTCCCCGAAAATCCACCGGGCGAAGGTGGTCGGGCTGCGGACGCCGGAATTACCACCCTTCCAGCAGGCGAGCGGCTGCTGACAATAGACGAATTGGCTGAGCGGATTCAGTACTCGGCGGAGTGGATCCGAACGCAGGTTAAATTCGGTCGTATCCCTGCAATCAGATTTAACGCGCGGGCTTGGCGTTTCCATTGGCCGACGGTGTTGCATGCTTTGCAGAGCCTTCGCTAGCCTGGGGAGCCTCTGCCGCTGTCTCTTGCGCGCGCTTTTCTTCCAACCGCTTCGCCGCGTCCCGGAGGAACTGCAGCCACTCGCCGGTTTTGCGGTATTCGTTCACCCGCTGGGGCGTGATCTTCCAGTGCTCGAACGACACTTCATCGGGCGTGTGAAGATCCGCATAGTGCCTCAAAAGAATCCGTACGGAATTGCCCATGTCCTTGACGACATCGTAGTCGTTCTTGTAAACAGCTCGCAGATGGGTAGCGCAGTTCTTTCGCAAGCCATCCCGGATCCATTCGTCCAAACAGATGAGGTCGCATACCTGATCCACGAGCCTCGTTTCGTTCTCGGGCGGCAGCGGATTGTGAAGCTCCTTCGCTGTTTTCAACCACTCGACTGCACACGGTTGCAACCTAATCGTGCGCTGGTCACCGGTTTTGGCGATCTCAACGCGCACCGTGATGCGGCCGTGCTCAAGGTCGATGTCGCGCCAGGTAAACCACTTCTCTTTGGGCATTCCGGCCCGAATCGCTTTGGCGGACTGGATTTCCTCGGGCCGCATACAGCCAAAGAGCCCCAAGGCCAAGGGTGCGATGACCTGCTGCGTCAATTCGTTCTCCATGGCCGCGGCCATTATTTGCAGCGCCGTCTCGTTTGGATAAATCTTCACCTCCCTGCCAATCTTGCCGACCGGTTCCATCCGTTCGACGATGTTCAAGCTGCACCAGCCTTTGGAGATCGCCGTATCCCACAGGTTGGAGAACAGCGACATGTTCGTGCGCCGGGAACTCTTGCCCCAGCTCTTGTGCGAGTCAATCCAGGATTCCAGGTCTGATGCGGGAATGATGTGAATGGCCTGTTGAGCGCGCCCCTCGCCGAACTGCATCATCAATCCCTGGGCATCGTGGATGTATCGCTCCGTTTTGCTGGCGGCTCGTTTTCGACGCGCCCACTCCTCGACTACCTCCTTGTAGGCCTTTGGCGTAACGGCGGTGTTGGCGTTATCCTTCTTCCAGCGCTTCCAATCTTCCCAGACCTGCCGGATGGTCTGGCCTTCTTTCCTAACCTCATCGAGCACGCCGATGACCGACTTTCGTTCTGTCACCGTCATCCGGGCCCAGGACTCACCGCCTGACTTGAGGTCCTTTGTCCATTTGGCAATTGCGTCGTCGGCCTCTTCCTCGGTTGCAAAATAAGGGCGGCGGCGCTTGCCCAGGTCGTCCAAACCAAAGTCCACTTCCCATTTAGGGTTGCCATTCTTCCCAATCTTACGTTTCGTCGGTTGCATACGGCGTCAGGAGCCTGAGTTTGCTCCGTTTTGCTCCGTTATACGCTCCGTTTTGCTCCATCACAAGTCCAAAACTTACCCCCACAACTACCCAACAACTCGGGGCCGGTCTGAGGCTGGGAACATGCATCGTAGGCCCAATTTACCGATGGGAGATACACTTTTACGAGGAGGGTAAATGGTCGGGGCGGTGAGATTTGAACTCACGACCTTCTGAACCCCATTCAGACGCGCTACCAAGCTACGCTACGCCCCGCACCACTGCGCCAATCGGATGACCAGCGCTCCTCAATACTAACCAGCCGCCCAGGGATTTCAACAACTAAAAACTGATCTCTCACGAAAGCGCGAAAGGCAGGGATGGCATCTACCTCGCAAAAGCCGCTCCCTGCTCCCGCAGGTAGGGCTGGGCAGCCCCCCGCCCGCCGCGTGTCCGGCCTTGCCCAACGGCGCGCGCGGAGCGACTCGCCTCACCCATTAGGCGCCTGGCGCCACGCCGCGCCTCAACGCGGCCCGCGCGTCGGCGCATCTTGTAACCTGCCGCCCCCGGCCTCCGTCTCAATCCCACGTAACGGCGGATGTCAATATGAGCGCGGACCGGACTTCGAAACCGCAGGCCCTGAGCCTGGAGATCAACCACGTTTTTTCCACGGCGGACGGCGCTCGCATTTCAAGGCGCGAAGCGCTCCGACGGGGCGTGAGCGCCACGGCAGGCTTGATAGCCGGCGGCGGACTTGGACTCCCGGCCCTGGCCGCCACACCCTTGCCCGCGGCCAACGGCAAGGCCAAAGCGGTCATCCAGATCTGGATGTGGGGCGGCCCGGCGCACTTGGATACCTTCGATCCCAAGCCGGAGGCCGGTTACGATTACTGCGGTCCGTTGAATAAACCTATCTCCACGAATGTGAGCGGTATTCAAATTTGCGAACTGCTCCCGTTGCTGGCCAGGCAGGCGGATAAATACTCCCTGATCCGCAGCATGACCCACGGCGTGAACGCGCATGAAACCGCGTCGTACGCCGTCCAGACCGGACGCCTTTCCGGCGGGCGCGACGTATTTCCATCGGTGGGCGCGGTGGTCTCTCTTTTCAAAGGCGCCGACGCGGGCTACAAGGGCTTGATTCCGCCTTACGTGGTGCTCACCGAACCGCAGGGGCGCTTTTCGGAGGCCGGGTTCCTGGGAAACCGTTACAAACCCTTCGCTACCGGGGGCGACCCGGCTCAGGCCAGGTTCATGGTCGAGGGAGTGGTCGCGGAAGGCATCTCCGATCAACGCCAGCAACAGCGGCGCGAGCTGCTGCAAAACTTGAATACGCTCGACCACGCGATGAAAGGCGACCCTCGACTCGCCGCCCTCGCGGCATGCGAGAAAGAGGCCTACGATTTGATCCTCGGCGACGCCGGGAAGGTGTTTGAGTTGGCCCAGGAGAAAGACGCGACGCGCGACCGCTATGGCCGCAACACGTTCGGCCAGTCCTGCCTGATGGCCCGGCGCCTGGTCGAACGAGGCGTGCCTTACGTCACTATCAATTACAAGGGCTGGGACACTCACAAGCAGAATTTTCAAACCATGCGCCGCAAACTGCCGGAAATGGACAAGGGCCTGAGCAGCCTGCTGGACGACCTCGGCGAGCGGGGCCTGCTGCAAAGCACCCTCGTGTGGTGCGGCGGCGAGTTTGGGCGCACGCCCAAAGTGCTCTGGGAGGCCCCGTGGGGCGGCGGACGCAACCATCATGGCGCGGTCTTTAGCGCGTTGGTGGCCGGTGGCGGATTCAAAGGCGGCCATGTCATCGGAGCCTCGGACGCCCGAGGGGAAGAGGTCAAAGACCGCCCGGTTTACCCCTGCGACCTCATCGGCACGATGTACGAACTGCTGGGCATTGACCCCCAGGCTAAATTGCCCAACCCGGAGGGCAAGGACCTGCCGGTCGTGGCCGACCAGTCCGAGCGCATTCCCCGCGGCGGAAGGCTCAAAGAAATCGTCTAGGAACCTCGATGACGCGATTGCTCGTTTGCCTGATGTTCTCGCTGGTTGTCTCTAGCCCCGCGCAGCCCGCCCCTCCGCACATCGGCTATATCTACCCGGCCGGCGGACGGCAGGGAACGAAGTTCGAGGTCGCCATTGGCGGCCAATTCCTGGACTCGGCGACTAACGCCTTTGTGTCTGGGAATGGCGTTCGGGCGATCGTCATCGACCATGTGAAGCCGCTCACCCCCAAACAGGCCAAAGATCTCCGGGAGGAGATGATCGCCCTCCAGGAGAAGCGGCAAAACTCAGCGGCCGACGGCAAGCGCGCAGGCGGTATGGACTCTACGAATGTGTTTACCGCCGGAGACCGGAGCCTGCTGTTGGAGATCCGCAAGAAACTGTCCACCTTCATTCGACAGCCCGCGAGCCCTGCGATCGCGGAGAAGGTCACCATCGAGATCACGATCGAGCCAGACGCCGAGCCAGGAACGCGTGAGTTGCGCCTCGCGACGCTCGCCGGTCTTTCCAATCCAATGTCCTTCTGCATCGGTCAATTGCCGGAGTTCCGAAAGCAGGCCCTTCCGGCCGAACGTCCCTTCGCCCGCAACGGAGGCCCCAGGGATGGCAGCGAACCCAGGGACGCGCCCCCCACCGACATGCTGGTCACGCTCCCCGCCGTCATCAACGGCCAAATCCTGCCCGGGGAGGTCGACCGCTACCGGTTTCACGCCCTCAAAGGCCAAAGGCTGCTGTTCGCCGTCAGCGCCCGCGATTTGATCCCCTATCTGGCCGACGCCGTCCCCGGCTGGTTCCAGGCCACGCTCAGCCTCTGCGACGCCAAGGGCAAGGAACTCGCTTACAACGACGACTTTCGCTTCCACCCCGACCCCGTCCTGTTTTTCGCGGTCCCGCGCGACGGCGAGTATTCCGTCCGGATCAAAGATGCCATTTATCGCGGGCGCGACGATTTTGTGTATCGCCTCACCGCCGGCGAACTGCCGTTTATCACCAGCATTTTTCCCCTTGGCGGACCGGTCGGGGCGAAAACCACTGTCGCGTTAAGCGGCTGGAACCTCGCCACGAATCGGATCGTGGTGGAACCGCGAGAACCGGGCAACCAATTCCTTTCAGTTTGCGCCCCGGGAAACGCGCCGGAGACGTCCGCCTCCAACCGGCTGGCGTATGGTTCAAACCTGATCCCCTTCGCCGCCGGCGTCCTCCCCGAATGTCTTGAGAACGAACCAAACGACTCGGCCGCCCAAGCCCAGGCGATAACCTTGCCGGTCGTCGTCAACGGCCGCATCGACCACCCGGGCGACTCGGATGTCTTCAAGTTCGAGGGGCATGCCGGAGACCCCGTGGTCGCCGAAGTCTGCGCGCGCCGGCTCGATTCTCCGCTGGATTCGACGCTCAGGTTAACCGACAGCGCGGGCCGGGAACTGGCCTTCAACGATGACCATGAGGACAAAGCCTCGGGCCTTAACACCCACCACGCGGATTCGTACCTCGCCCTGGTCCTGCCCGCCGACGGCGTGTACTACCTCTGCCTCCGCGACGCCCAGCGCGCCGGCGGCCCCGAATACGGCTACCGGCTCCGCGTCAGCGCGCCTCAACCGGACTTCGCCCTCCGGGTCGTTCCCGCCAGCATCACGCTGCGCGCCGGCACAGCGGTTCCCATCACCGTTTATGCCCTCCGCGAGGACGGCTTCACGAACGAGATCCGCCTGGCCCTGATCGACCCGCCGCCGGGCTTTGCCCTCAACGGCGCCCTGGCGCCGCCCGGACAGGACCTGGTTCGGCTCACTCTCTCCGGCCCCACAGCCCCGCGCGACACGCCCTTTTCCCTCGTGATCGAAGGCAGCGCGATGGTCCGGGGGCGCGCCCTCACTCGGCAGGCGGTGGCGGCGGAGGACATGATGCAGGCCTTCGCTTATCGCCACCTGGTTCCCGCCAGGGACCTCGAAGCGGCTGTCATCGGCTGGTCGCGGCCCCGGGCGTCGTTCGCCCGCATCTTGGACGAAACGCCGATCAAAATCCCCGCCGGCGGCGCCGCGCATGTGCGGATCGACATTCCTCCCAACACGTTCTTCGGCAAGGTGGAACTCGAATTGAACGATCCGCCCGTGGGAATCGCCATGCAAAAAGTCTCCTTGGGCGCCGGCGCCTCCGAACTATTGCTCGCCAGCGACGGCGACAAAGTCAAACCCGGGATGCGCGGCAATCTCATTGTGAATGCCTTTGCGGAAAACCCCACTGCCAACCCCAAACAAAAGGCGGCGCCCAACCGGAGGCGTCCCCCAATAGGCGCCCTGCCCGCGATCCCGTTCGAAATTACGGAGCCCTAACGGCTGGCCCGCCGGGTCCTCGCTCCGCGAGGCGACGCCCAGGCTGCAAGGCGGCCAAGCGGGCCGCCCACGGCGCTCCAATAGCGTAAGGGGGCGGGATTACAACTGGAGTTCCGGAAAATGTTGCTTCGTACACTCCGGACACATGCTATGCGTGAATTTGGCCTCCGAATGTTCGGTGATATAGGCCTCGATCTGCTGCCACGACTGCTGATCGGTCCGGATCTTATGGCAATACATGCAGACCGGCAGCAGGCCCTGCAGTCGTTGAACATGCCGAAGAGCCTCCTCCAACTGCTCCACGTGTTCGTCCAACTGCCGCTTTACCTGGAAGATCTCCTGGATGAGGAAGTAGCCCGCCGCGGGGAACGAGGCGAGCGCCACGAGGATCGCCATGCTCGAGATATCATTTCGCCAAGGGCTATCCCGCCCCAGGATGGGCATGGCATTGAGGCTGGGGAGATTCTTGGTGACGTCGAAGCCCAGCGCGATGAATACACAGGCCAGACAGGACACCATGAGCAGCGTCTGCTTATCGCCTTGGGCCAGCGCGCGACCGCAGTAAGCGACTCGCGCCAGGACCAGACAATAAGGGATGAATTGCAGCAGCGACGCCGTCAACCGGCTCCACTTAAAGATCTCATCGAGTACCTCAACGACGAAGAGGTAGCCCACGAAAAAGCAGAGCACACGGAAGACTCGACGCAAGGCGATTCGCCCGGCCAAACCAAGACGCGCATTCCCCATTGAATCGGCCTTCGGTCGACCCTTGGCCCAAGCTTCCGTTTCCAACGCGGTTTTGATTGAGTTCACGCGTGAACAAGGTCAAGTAAGTCATCCCTCCCGGCCCGCCACTCCCGCTGCGGACATCCCCAACGGATTCGCACTTCGAGCGCGCGAAGGACGAGTTCATCCGCCTATTTTAGCATATCAAGTACCATTATGCAATTTGGCCAGAACCCGCCTCGGCGCGGACCGTTTTAGCAGCGCGCTGGATCGAAATAGCGATCCTCTTGAAGGGGCTGTTCGAGAGCCCCGGGCCGCGGATTGAAACGCTCGCATCAACGCTTATCCCCGCGATAAGGCAGGGATGAATCGTCCCGCCTCGAACGCTACTTGGCCATCACGACGTCGTCAGACTCGTCCACGGGCGTGGAAGGCCCATCCGATGCGCGTTCAGGCGCCCGAGCCATCGAGTTATCCAGCGGCACCGGTTTGTAATCGGTCGCCTCATCGCCGGCCTTGTGGAATTTGACGCTGACGATTTTGCTCACCCCGTGTTCCTGCATCGTCACTCCATACAGCACGTCGGCCATCCCGATCGTGCGTTTGTTGTGCGTGATAATGATGAACTGCGAGTGGATGAGGAATCGTTGCAGGACCCGGATGAAACGGTTGATGTTCGACTCGTCCAGCGGCGCGTCCAACTCATCCAGGACGCAAAACGGGCTGGGTTTGACCTGGTAGATCGAGAAAAGCAACGACACGGCGGTCATGGTCTGCTCTCCGCCGGAAAGGAGAGAGATCGTCTGCAACTGCTTGCCGGGCGGGCGAGCGACGATCTCGATGCCGCTCTCGAGCAGGTCGTTCTCATCCATCAAGACCAGGTCGGCCTTGCCGCCGCCGAATACCTCGGTAAACATGGACCGGAAGTTCTCACGGATCTGCTCGAAGGTCTGCTTGAACATGTCCTGCGTCTGGGTATTGATGCGGTTGATGACCTCGAGCAGTTGGGTCTTGGCGTCCACCAGGTCATCGTGCTGTTTGCTCAGGAACTGGAACCGCTCCTCGGTTTCCTCATATTCCTCGATGGCAACGAGGTTGACCGGCCCCATCTCGTCCAATCGCTGCTGAAGGGACTCGACCTGCTGCGCCACCGCGCCCCAATCGGTGGCCGCCCCGGCCGCGGCCATCTCGTCTGGAGTCATGACGTGGACTTTGGCGGGGCCTTCGTCCGCGATGGTGATCGTGATGCACTCGCCGCGGATTTCGTCCAGGTTGAGATGGTACTTCTGCTGAATGCGTTCCCGCAGGTTCTGCACGGCCATGTGTTTCTGGGCCAGCTCGATTTCGAGGGCGGAACGGCGTTGCAGGATCGCGCTCAAATGACGGCGCTGCTCGCGCAAGGCCTCTTCGCGGGCAACCACATCGGTGTCCAGCGCCTGTTTGCGGCCGGCGAGCTCGGTGGTCTGTTCATTGACCTGTTCCCGCTCATGCTGCAGCCGATCGATCTCCCCGCGCGAGACCTGTATCTCCGATTCCGCCTGCTCTTTGCGGGTGACAAACGAGCCCAACTCGCCCCGGCGCTGGTCAATCAGGTGGGTCAATTCCGCCACTCGCTGCTCGAGCGATTGCGCTTGTTGCCCATAGGACGCGCACATCTGCTCTTCGGTCGCCAGGGCGACCTTGCTTTCGGTCAGTCCGGTATTGGCGGCATCGCGCTGCTGGCGCAACCCCTCCAAGCGCGCGGTGGCCTCGGCTACCTGCGCCTGGCAACCCTGCTCGCGGGTTTCAAACTCCCCCGCCCTCGCTGCCAGCCCCGCCCGCTTCCGCAAGCCCTCGCCCTCCTGGGCCTCCAGGGTCTCCCATTCGTAGGCAACCGTGTCGGCCTTTTGGAGCAGCAACCGTTGCGAGTTGCGCAACGCGTTGAATTCTCCCTGCCGGGTGGCAATGGCGACCTCGGACGCGCGCAGTTCGGTTTGCGCTTGCTGCAAGCTGGCCTGGAGTTCGGTCTGCTCGCTTTGCAAGGCCCCTTTCCGGCGGCTGATCTCCGCCGCCTGCTCCTGCAACACGGCCAGCGCCGCCTGGAGTTCGGCGATCTGGTTCTTGCGGCCGAGAATGGACGCGGCGCCTTTGCCGCTGCCATTTCCATTGCTCGATCCGCCGGTGTAAACGCCATGGGCGCTGAGCGCTTCGCCGCCCAAGGTGACATAATGAAACGCGCCATGGGTTTCCCGCCAGGCGGCGGTGGCAGCGGAAAGGTCGCGCACGATCCGCGTCTCGCCCAACAGTCGCTGGAGCAGCGGACGCACCGCGCTGTCGCCCCGCACGACCTCCATCGCGGGCAATGGCGTCCCGTTCAATTCGGTCGTCGGCAGCCCGGCCGCCGCCTCACCAACCGCGTCCGGTCCAATGCCCGCCGAGTGGGTCTCCGGCGGGACGGCCGTCAGGCCCTTTCCCGTCTCCGCGAGGGCCGCCTCGGCATAGCCGTTGCGCGTAAACGCAAGCGGGGCGATGCTCGCCCGGCCTTTCTTGCTGGCCGAGAGATCGGCCAGGATTTGCTGCGCCGCCTCAGGCTGTTCGGTGAGCACCAATTGCAGGTGATGGCCAAGGGCTGTCTCGATCGCCGTCACGAACTGGTCGGGCACCACGATCTTGTCCACCAGCGACCCCAAGACGTCCTGGGATTGCTTCAACGCAGCCAGCGAGCCGGCGCTGAAACCTTCGTGGCCGGCCTGCAATTGTTCGAGCACGCTCAAACGCGACCGCTTCTCTGCCTGGGCGCGCACCACCGGGTCCAGCTCCCTCGCGGCTTGGTTAAGCTCCTCTTGAATCTGCCGCAGGCGCTGCTGGCGTTCCTCCACCGTGCCGCGTTGAGTCTGGACGTTGAGTTTTTCCGCCTCCACGTTCGCCGCGAATTCCTCCAGGCGTTGATCCAGGCGGGTTCGCTCCTCTTCCATTTGGATTTTCTCGGCGGCGAGTTTCTCAAGCCGGACCAGATTCCCCTGCTTTTGCAGGTCCAAGGTGTTGATTTCGTTGCGGAGACGGCTCAGGTCCTGCGCGGCGGCGAAAGCGCCGGACTGAGCTTGGCGTAGCTGCTCCTGGCAGCGGCGCAATTCCTCTTCCACGCCCCGCAGCGCTTCCACCTTGGCGCTTCGGGCCTGGCGGTGCCCTTCCAAGGCGGCTTCGGAAACCACCCACTGGCCGCTGACGGTCTGCAACTCCTCCTGGGCCACGCGACGGCGTTCCTCGGCCTGGGTCATATCCGCCATCGCCTTGGCGTTCTGCGTCCCGAATTCCCGCAGGCGCTCCTCGTTGAAATGGATGCGGCTTTCATGCCGATCGCTCTCGCCTTTCAACTCCAGGCCGCGCTGCTGCTTCAGCCCGATATCATGTTCCAACTCGGTCAGACGCCCGCGAAGCTGGACGATTTCGTCCTCGCACTGCAAAACCCCGGCGGAGTTGGTCTCGATCTCGTTGCGCAACGCATCCGCGGAAGCCTGACGCTCGGTAATCTCGACCTGGAGAATGTCGAATTGGTGGCGGGCAAGTTGGGTATCCAGGTGCTGAAGGTCCTGGGAAACTTGCTTGAAACGGCGGGCCTTGCCCGCCTGGCGTTGGAGCGATCCGATCTGGCGCTTGACCTCGCGCACCAGGTCGGCCACGCGCACGAGGTTTTGATCCGTGTAGTCCAACTTCCGCATCGCCTCCTTCTTCTGCGCCTTGTACTTCGTGATCCCCGCCGCTTCTTCGAAGATAAGCCGCCGATCCTCGGGTTTGCTGGAGAGGATCTGCGTGATGTTGCCTTGGGCCATGATGCTGTAGCTGGTCCGCCCCACGCCGGTGCCCATGAAAAGCTGCTGGATGTCTTTGAGCCGGCAGCTTGTCTTATTGATGAAATACTCGCTCCCGCCGTCGCGGAATACCCGGCGGGTAACGGTGACCTCGTTGTAGGCTACCTCGACCCCCGCGGCGCGCAGATGGTCCTCGTCCACCCCGCCGATGGTCAATGACACCTCCGCCATCCCCAAAGGCTTGCGTCCGTCGGTGCCGTTGAAAATGACATCCGCCATCTCTCCGCCGCGCAGCGCTTTGGCGGACTGTTCGCCCAGCACCCAGCGGATCGCATCCGACACGTTGGACTTTCCGCAGCCGTTGGGTCCGACGATCGCCGTCACCCCGGGCTGGAAGTTCAAGGCCGTTTTATCTGCAAAGGATTTGAACCCCAAAACAGTTAAATTCTTCAGATACATGATTCACTAAAAACAACCAAACATGCCCCGCGAAGTAAAGAAAAAAACCACAACATAAAGGATACGGACGCGATCCAAGCACAACTAATAGATAATGCATCAGGAATTGGAATAGCCCGCAAACCCCCGAATTTCAACGCTTTCCGCCACCTTTCACCGCCCCGCGCTCCCCAGCCAAAGAAGGCTCGCCATGCCCTGCATTTTCGGAAAAACTTCACCCGCCACGGTCTCCGAATTCATAGCACGGATTTGGCCGGTGGACAAACGACTTTATGCGATTAAACCTGGTTTGGGTCGCCCTGCTTGACTTGGCCTGCTTCGGCTTGTGTTCCGGCGCGACCTACCAACCCTGCGCGGTCGATCCTCCGGCGCCCAGCCGCGAATTCCGGGCGGCCTGGATCGCCACGGTGGGGAACATAGATTGGCCTTCCAAAGCCGGGCTGAGCACCTCGGAGCAGAAGGCCGAGCTCATCGCCCTCCTGGAAGGCGCCGCGAGACTCAAGTTGAATATCGTCATTTTCCAGGTTCGACCGGGCTGCGACGCCCTTTATCCCTCCCGCATCGAGCCCTGGTCGGAGTATCTGACGGGCACGATGGGAAAGGCGCCCGAACCGTTCTACGATCCACTGGCTTTCGCCATCGAGGAGGCCCATAAACGCGGGCTGGAACTTCACGCCTGGTTCAACCCCTATCGCGCCCGTCACAGCTCCGCCAAATCCCCGATTGCCGCCACGCACATCAGTAGGACCCGCCCCGAACTGGTCCGCCATTACGGGCCGTTCCTCTGGCTGGATCCTGGAGAAAAGGAGGTGCAGTCCTACTCGCTGAGGGTGGTCATGGATGTGGTGAACCGCTATGACGTGGATGGCATCCACTTCGATGACTATTTCTATCCCTACAAGGAGCATGACGCCCAGGGAAAGGAGCTCGATTTTCCCGATGGCGCCAGTTGGCGGCACCTGGGCGCTCACCCGAAAATTAGCCGCGAGGATTGGCGCCGCGCTAACGTGAACCAGTTCATCCAGCGCGCCTATAAGTCCATCAAGAGCGCCAAGCCCTGGGTTAAGTTCGGCGTCAGCCCGTTTGGCATCTGGCGGCCTCACAATCCGCCGCAAGTGGATGGCCTTGACGCTTATGACAAGCTCTACGCCGACTCGAAAACGTGGCTCGTCAATGGTTGGCTCGATTATTTCGCCCCCCAGCTCTACTGGCCGATCGATTCGCCCAAACAGAGCTTCCCCGTCCTGCTCAACTGGTGGGCGGGGCAGAACTCCAAACAACGGCTCCTGACGCCGGGCCTGGACGCGACCCGTTCTCCTGACAAACCCGAACAGATCGTGAATCAGATTCGGCTGGCGCGCAACCAGGGAGCGGTCGCGGGACATGTGTATTGGGACTTAAAGAACCTGCTTCGCAACACCAATCTCGTGAACGCGCTGGAGCGCGAATTGTACACTCAACCCGCCCTGGCCCCCGCCACGCCCTGGCTCGCGCGCGGCCGATTGGGCAAACCCAACCTGACCGCCGCTGTGGAGGGGGGGACCACGCAGGCGCGGTTGAGCTGGAACCTCGTCGGCAAGGAAAAGGCGGCCCGCTGGGTTGTGCAGGGCCAAATCAAGGGAGAGTGGAAGACCGAAATTCTCCCGGCGGACGTCACCGCCGTCATCTGGGGCAGCCAACCGGCAGTCATGACCGTCTCAGCCGTGGATCGTTGCGGGATCCTCGGCCCAACGGCCGCGGTCGGCCGAAGGGACTAAAAGATGATTTTGGAAGGGCTGTAAGCCGAATTTTGTCTGCCCAGCCCTTTCGGAAATCGCCGCGCCAATCAAGACCCGGCGTCTCGAATCGCTCCGGCGACTTTCAAAGGGGCTGGGGAGAGAATCATTTGTCTCAGCAGCCAGTACCCGGGATTCACCCCGCTCCTCCCAGAGGGATCAGGCGCGACAGGGCGGGCCGCCGTTGCCGGTCTGGTCACTGTGGAAAGAGCGAGGATGGAGCGAGCAGCCCCGCGATCCCCTATTTGGCCTTGCACCTGATGGGGTTTTCCGTGCCTCCTCGCTTGCGCTTGGAGCGGTGGGCTCTTGCCCCGCCTTTTCACCCTTACCCAGCCCTTCCTGAAATCCGCCGATCACCTGGCGCGCGATCCGCCCCCCTTGCTTAGGGGGCCGTCGCGCGTCGCGCCGGCGGCTTCAGGAAGGGTTGGGCGGTTTATTTTCTGTGGCACTTTCCGTTGGCGAGGCCTTTCGGCCCCACCCCCCGCGTGTATCCTGAAGCCGAACCTCCTTCGAAGCCCTCTCCCGGTTACGCGGCATCACGCCCTATGGTGTTCGGACTTTCCTCCCCCGGCTTGCGCCGGGAGCGATCCTCCGCCCTTCCAAAATCAAAAATACTATAGGAGCCAATGGCGCGGGTTGCAAGCGAGCGTTTCGGCGCTCAATCAACCAACGCCAGGTCCATATCCCGCGTATAGTAGAGAATCCGGCCGCAGTTGCTGCACGAGACCAGTTCTTTGTTGGCCTGGCACATCACCAGCAGTTGCGGGGGCAGGCGCATGTGACAGCCGCCGCACACCCCGCGCTGGACGCCGACCACCACGTTCTCGCCCTTGGTCCGAACCAGGCGCTCGTAACGCTGCCGCGCGGCCTCGGCGACCGCCGCGGCGAGCTCCTCCCGGTTCGTTTGCAATTGGCCCAGCTCCGTTTTCAAATTCTCCTCCCGCGCGTTGAGTTGGGCCATCTGTTCCTCCAGCAGCTTGCGGGCCTCATTGGCGGCCTGCGTGGCCTTCACGATCTCCTTCTGGACTGCCTCGGTCTGTTCCATCAGGGCGATCTCCTGGTCCTCGATTTGAAAAATGGCTTCCTTGCACTGCTCAATTTCGTGCGCCAAGGCTCGGTATTCCTCGTTCTTGCGCGTTTGAAATTGTTGATTAGCGTACTTGACGATGAGCCCCTTTTTGGCTTCGACCTCGAGCTCGAGGCTTTTGCGTTCGGTTTCGATCTGCTTGCTCCGCGTCCGCGCGTTATCCAGGTCGGTCTGGGCGCCAACCGCCCTGGCTCTCAACACCTGGCGTTGCGGCTCAATATCGCCCAACTCAGCCTGCGCGCGCACAAGCTGGCGGTCGCGGTCTTGCAAGATCAGCAGTTTCTCGATGGTGTCGATCATGTCCATCGACAGCCTATCCGCCCCAAAGATACAAGTCAATGAATAGACTTGCGATGATTCGAACGCGCCTCGTGAAGACTCGGCGCAGAGTCGCGGCCGACGCGGGCGGCGCTCTGCCGCGCATTCGCAACGGCCTCTCGGGGCCGCTGGAGACTCAGGACTCCTGAAACCGTGGAAATCAGGTGACACCGCGATTCCCCTCACCCCAGCCCTCTCCCGAGGGAGAGGGAGCAGGATCGTCCGCCCGGAGAGGTCCACCGGCTTTCCAGGTCCGCGAGTTTCTGTGCGGCGGGATCCGGAATCCTGAGACTACTCCCAGCCCCGGCTACGACAACCCAAACTCTTTCTTGTTTTGATCGCAGGAGACCAGGACCGGCCGGTCGGCCAGCTTGGCCTTGAGGAGCGCCAATTCATCGCCCCCCGCTGTCAATGGCAGAGCGACTTGGCCGCCCTCGGCGGCGCTGCGTTGGAGGCCGAGCATGATCTCGGCGCCCAGGCAGGCATGGTCAAAATTGCATGAATGTGGCTTGCGATCATCGTCGAGCCATTCGGCCATTTCCTGGATATAGGGCGGCATATCCAGGTCGTAGTTCATTGCGCCTTCGCCGGTTTGGTACCCGCCGGCTTTGGTGACGGCGCGCCAACCACCGTTGGTGAGCACTTCGGCAAAGCCCTCGGTCCCTTGGGCGCCGATGCGGTTCTTGCCCCACCACTTGGCAACCTCGGGTTGGTCGGGGGCGCCGGCGCCGCACTCGTAGATGCCCCGGACCCCGTTAGCGAACTGCACAAATCCGCCAATGTAATCCGGCGAAGGATGGTTATCGGCGAATTTGGAGCGACCGGCGGCTTGGGCCATCACCCAAGCGCCCGGCGCGTATTGGTTGAACCAACAGGTGTAATCGATCAGGTGGGAGAGCATGTGGGTCATCCAACCGGTGGCGCTGCCATAAACCGTATGCACCCGGCCCAGAGCTCCGCTGGCGACGATCTCTTTGACCTTGCGGTAGTGAGCGCCGTAACGGTGCTGATGACTGACCACGGCTTTGACCCCCGCGTTCTGAATCAGCGCGCGAACGCCCAGAAGTTCGGAACTGGTGAGCGCCACGGGCTTTTCGAAGGCAATCAATTTTGCCCCCGATGCGATCCCGATCTCAATCATCCGGGTGCGCAAGTTAGGCAAGGTGGTGAAGCAAAAGACATCGGGCTTCACCGCCTTCGCCAGCGCCGCCGCGTCGGGACCGCGTTGCGGTTGGCCCAGCTTGGCGGCCGCCGTCTCCAAACGCGCGGGGTCCACATCGCAGATGCCGACGACCTGGAACTTGGGATTGGCGTTAAAAGCGGCGGCGTGATGCAAGCCGCGCTTGCCCATCCCGACGACGAGAACGGAATACTTGGACATATCGCGTTAGTGTTGCGCCTTGTCCCATTCCAGGGTCTTGGCGATGACGTAATCAACTTCCGCTTCGGTGAGTTCGGGGAACATCGGCAGAGACACGCAGGTGGCGGCGTTCCACTCGGCATTCGCCAGCGAGCCGACGGTGCGGGCGCCACGACCCCAAGGATAGCCCCCTTGCTTGTGGATGGCGATCGAGTAATGAGTCTTGGCGTCAACCCCATTGTCCACCAGGTACTTCACCAGCGCATCGCGCTGTTCGGCTTTCTTGGTCTCGATAACATAGAGGTGGAAGACGTGCCGGTAGCCCGGGAGTTCCGTGGGCAGGATGAACTGCTGGGCGGCCTTCAGACCGGCGGTGTAGCGCACCGCCCACTTGCGGCGCAGGTCGTTCCAGGCATCGATGTGCTTAAGCTTGGCGCTCAGGATGCCCGCGTGAAGGTCGTCCAACCGGCTGTTGAAGCCGTAGCTATGGACATTCCGGGCGTTGGAACCATGGTTGCGCAGCTTGCGGACGGTGGCGTCGACATGCGCGTGGTTGGTTACCAGGGCGCCGCTATCGCCGAAAGTCCCGAGATTCTTCTGGATGATGAAGCTGGTGCAGGTCACGTCGCTCAATTCGGCCACCTTGAACCCGTTTCCGCTCGCGCCGATCGCCTGGGCGTTGTCCTCGATGACGAACAACTTGTGCTGATCGGCGATCTTGCGAATCGCCTTCATATCGGCGCATTGGCCGTAAAGGTGAACGGGGATGATGGCTTTGGTCTTGGGCGTGATGGCCGCTTCGATCTTAGCCGGGTCGATGCATTTGGTGACCGGATCGCAGTCGACTAAAACCGCGGTGGCGCCGGCGATCCAAATCGCCTCAGCCGTGGCAAAAAAGGTGTTGGCATGGGTGATCACTTCATCCCCAGGGCCGACTCCGAGGGCCATCAACGCGAGCCAGATGGCGTCGGTGCCGTTGCCCACGCCCACGGCAAACTTGGTGCCATGATAGGCCGCCAACTCGCCTTCGAGCTGCTTGAGCATCGGCCCCATCACATATTGGCCGCTCTCGAGAACAGCCTTAATGTTGTGATCGATTTCCGATTTAATATTATGATATTGCCGAACGTGACCGTAAAATTCTACTTTCATAGCGCGTCAATCTACAGAACCCCTTACGGAGGACAAGCGCTTTTTTTGACCAATATTGGATGGCTTCCCCTGGGACAGGCTGGAGTTCCTGCCGCTAGACTACGGCAAGCCATAGCGCGAGGAGTTCGGGTTTTCTACAAGCGTCGGTTACAGCTTTGCCGCTCAGCATCTGGACGCGAATTCAATGGGGCCGGCGGTTTCCTTTCTCGCGCCCGCGCGCGACGACTCTCGGCCTCATCACGCGACGCCGCCATGGCGCTCCGCTGGAGCATGGCTAACGGAGTCGCATAGACTCAGGATTCCTGATCCCGCCGCACAGAAACTCGCAGACCTGGAAAGCCGGTGGACCTCTCCGGGCGGACGATCCTGCTCCCTCTCCCTCGGGAGAGGGCTGG
>Ga0316217_10000918_pt1 | contig 39891 bp, 32 predicted proteins | sample 1anoAmetaG_FD_203633 | JGI IMG/M metagenome (GOLD analysis project Ga0316217, IMG submission 203633) | Freshwater microbial communities from Trout Bog Lake, Wisconsin, USA - 1anoA | ecosystem: Environmental > Aquatic > Freshwater > Lake > Hypolimnion/Profundal zone | place: USA: Wisconsin...
AGCATATGGATGCCGTGACGGGTCTCTCGGCGTCGGGGCCAGCGTACATTTACATCATCATCGAGGCTCTGGCCGAGGCGGGAGTAAAGGTGGGGCTGCCGCGCGAGACGGCGACGCAACTGGCCGCGCAAACTACTTTTGGAGCCGCGAAGATGGTGCTGGAGACCGGCTACCATCCGGCACTGCTGAAGGATGCGGTGACGACGCCCGCAGGATGTACGATTGACGGCATTCTCGAACTGGAAGAAGGCGGGCTGCGCGTGACGCTGATCAAGGCGGTGATGCGTGCTACGCAACGGGCCAAGGAATTGGCGGCGGGATAAGGAACAGGGATGAGGGGTCAAAGATCAGGGATCAGTTTTTTCGTGCTGGATTGAGAGTTGTGGTTTCCAACCCCAGCCGCAATGGAACGAAACGCAGCTCCTTCGACTACGCTACGCTTCGCTCAGGATGACAGTGATGGGGAGGGGTAGTCGAAGGTATGTGTAATTCAGCTCCGCAAGGAGGAGCGATGAACGTAGCGGAAGGTTCAAGGAGAATGCGGCGCGCGGGACGGTGGATGGTTCTCGTTTCCGCGAGCGTTTTTGTGTCGTTCCTGTTTCTGGCCGAGTTGTTTTCCAACCTGAACATGGGCGATTTCATCAACTGGTTTGGAATTCTTCAACTGCTGATGCCGCTGCTGTTGATAGTTGCGATTCCGGGCGGTGCTCTGTGGCTGGCTGGCTGGATTCTGGACGGCTTTGCGAAAGACACAGACTGAGAGAGATTATTAGGGGTTGAGATTTCACCTTGCCCATGCAACGCCCAACCTGGCTGCCGACTTACCTGCCAGAACTCGACGGGTTGCGCGGCTTTGCGATTTTGTGGGTGGTGATTTATCACTGCGATCCGCTGCTGAAAGGCACGTGGCTGCACTCCGCGGCGCAGTGGGGATGGGCGGGAGTTGATATCTTCTTTGTACTCTCAGGGTTTCTGATTACCGCGGGGCTGCTGGGGACACGAGACAAGCCGCGTTACTTTCACAATTTTCATGCGCGCAGGGCGCTGCGCATCTGGCCGGTGTATGTGCTGGTGCTGGTGCTCGTGTACCTGAATGCGCCTTGGTTTATAGGGCCGAGCGTGTGGGGTGCGATCAAGGCCGCGCCGTGGCTGGCCTACATCTTTTTTGTGCAGAATCTCTTTCATCTTTCCCTGCCCCCGGCGCTGGAGCCCACCTGGGCGCTGGCTGTGGAAGAGCAGTACTACTTTGTGTGGGCGCCGGTGGTGCGCTGGCTGCGCAGGCCGTGGATGCTGGCTGGCGTGCTGGTCGCCGCGCTGGTTTGCTCGCCTTTGACGCGCCACTTGAACCCGATGTGGATGTGGGGAATGTATACCCACACCTTGATCAAGCTGGACGGAATTGCACTGGGCAGCCTGCTGGCACTGGGAATTTACACAATCCGGCTCAGCCGCCGCACCTGGCTATGGATCGGCATTGTGTTGTTTGTTGCGGGCATTGGCGCAGCGGCAACGGTGGCAGGAGGAACCTCGCTGCTGGATACCGCGCTGGCAACCGGCTTCACCGGACTTGTGCTGGCGATGATGACAACGACCGGCGCAGGCAACCCGGTGAATGTGGTGCTGCGGCGAGGGCCGCTGGCTTTCTATGGCCGCATCAGTTACGGCCTCTACATGACGCACATCATGGCATTCATCTTTATCGGTTGGTTCGATTTGTGGATGGTCCAATATGGCGCCAGAGGAAACCTGGCGGTAGTTGCGGTTCGCCTGGCTGTTTCAACAGCGCTGGCTACGGCGCTTTGGTATGGGTTTGAGTCGCAGATTCTTAAATTAAAGCGGCATTTCTAAGAGTCGCTCGACTATTTTTAACGCACAACGATCTTCGCACTCGGGGAAGACAGAGCCGATTGCGGATCGCCCCATTGTTCCCCTGAAACGACTACATTGGTTTCGCAATTTACCTGAAGGTGCATGTAATCGGCGGGAATTGATTCATAAAAGATTCCATACCATAGGAGACTCGGGAGCATTCGCGTTGTAGAATAATCCCGTTTATTGAAAGGTGTTTATGACGGAACTGAATCGCAGAGAGCTCCTTGGCCGTTTTGGACTTGGAGCGAGTACCATTTTCGCGGCTCCTTTGTTGATGAATTCCATATTCACGGTGTGTGAAGCATCTGCTGAAGAGCCACATGTGACCGTATCTCCATTGAATATGATCACCGATGAGGATGGAATCGCGCTGGGCAAGCAATTTTCTGCGCAACTGGAAAAAGAGCAGCCTCCTGTATCGAACGCGTTCATCGACCGCTATCTGAGCGGGTTGATGGTCAAACTAGCCGCTCAATGCCAGCGGCCCAAACTTCCTTATTCCATCAAATTAATTAATCGGAGTATTCCCAGCGCCTATTCGTTGCCGGGCGGATTTTTGTATGTGTACCGCGGTTTGGTCCAATCGATGAGCAGCGAATGCGAACTGGCGGCTCTGCTGGCCCACCTGATCGGGCATGTGGCAGGGCGGCATGCAGATACCGAGTTATTGATGTACTTTGCGGATCGCCACACCCTCAAACCCCTGATGGACAACCTGGATAAACAGAATCATGTCATTGAAGAGCTCATTCTCAGATTCGGAGGGGCGGCTTCAATACTATCCTCGTTGCGTTTCAAGCCCAAGGACGAGGAAGAGGCGGATCTGCTGGGGTTTTACGAGATGTTGCGCGCAGGTTGGAATCCAAATGGATTCCTCAAACTGTTTGCAGATCTGGGGAATCTCAACAATAGCCCGGCAGGAGCCGTGAGCACTTTTCTCTCCAGCCATCCACTCACTCCGGAGCGTGCGGACGCCATCAGGCGCGAACTGGCCGGGGTGCATATTCCGAGTGCCGCAATCACCGACTCGGTGAGATATCAACAATTCAAATCGGCTATGGGTAGATTGCCGAATCCGGTTTAACAGGCTGAGTTAGCCGGTTGAGAATTGAGATTATTGCGAGCGCATCTGGATTCCTGGTGTCAATCCTGCGCCCAGCTTCCCGAAAAATATTCGCTTCCGCTCGTTCCGCATTGTGAACTGACATCTCACCTGCATGTGACATCAATCACCCCCGCCCGCAAGCGGCTGCTGCTAGGCTTTGAATGTCACGCATACTTCCCCTTGCGAGGTGCAACATGAGCGAAGCGACGAAGAAAGCTCCCCTTAGCCCCGAGTTGCTGGCCAGGATAAACGCCTATTGGCGGGCTGCCAACTATCTCTCCGTTGGCCAGATTTATTTGAAAGACAACCCGCTGCTGGAGCGGCCGCTGACGCTGGACGACGTGAAGCCGAGGCTGCTGGGCCACTGGGGCACCACGCCGGGGCTCAACTTTCTCTATGTGCACTGGAACCGGCTGATCCGGGAGCGTGACCTGAACATGATGTTCATCATCGGCCCTGGGCATGGCGGGCCGGGATTGGTAGCCAACACTTACCTTGAGGGATCATACAGCGAAATCTATCCGCACATTGAACAGAACGCGGACGGCATCAAGCGGCTGTTCCGGCAATTCAGCTGGCCGTATGGAATTCCCAGCCACGTTGCGCCGGAGACGCCGGGCTCGATTCACGAGGGCGGCGAACTGGGCTATTCGCTGGTGCACGCGTACGGCGCGGCTTTCGACAATCCTAACCTGATTGTGGCCTGCGTGGTGGGCGACGGCGAGGCTGAGACTGGGCCGCTGGCGACGAGCTGGCACTCGAACAAGTTTCTCAATCCGGCAACCGACGGCGCGGTGCTGCCGATTTTGCATTTGAACGGCTACAAGATCGCCAACCCGACGGTGCTGGCGCGCATTCCGCACGCAGAGCTGGAGAGCCTGATGCGCGGCTACGGCTATGAGCCGTACACGCTGGAGGGCGACGATCCGCTGGTGATGCACCAACAGGCCGCGGAGGTTTTTGACAGGATTTTTGATCGCATTGCTGAGATTCAAAAAACAGCGCGCGCGGCGAAGGGAACAATTGAGCGTCCAGCGTGGCCGATGTTGATTATGCGCTCGCCCAAGGGATGGACTGGACCGAAGTTTGTGGATGGCAAGCCGGTGGAAAATACATGGCGCGCGCACCAGGTTCCCTTCAGCGAGTTGCGTGAAAAACCCGATCATCTGCGGCTGCTGGAAGAGTGGATGCGCAGCTACAAGCCGGAGGAACTCTTCGACGAGAAGGGAGCATTCCGCGCGGAGTTGGCGGAGATTGCACCCAAAGGGCGGCGGCGCATGGGCATGAATGCGCACGCAAATGGCGGACTGCTGCTGGAGCCGCTGAAGATGCCGAACTTCCGCGATTTTGCGGTGAAGATTGAGGGCCGCGGAGCAAAGGACGTCGAATCCACGCGGGTGCTGGGGCAGTTGCTTCATGCGGTGATGGAAGCGAACAAGACGCAAAAAAACTTCCGCGTCTTTGGGCCGGATGAGACGGCATCGAATCGAATTGGCGATGTGATTACAGGAACCGGCAAGGAGTGGATGGCCGCAACATTGCCGGTGGACGAGAACCTTTCGCAGACCGGCCGGGTGATGGAGATTCTCAGCGAGCACATGTGCCAGGGCTGGCTGGAAGGCTACCTGCTGACCGGGCGGCATGGTTTCTTCAGTTGCTATGAGGCATTCATCCACATCATCGATTCGATGGCCAATCAGCACGCGAAGTGGTTGAAGGTGACGCGGGAGATTCCGTGGCGCAAGCCGATTGCTTCGCTCAATTATCTTTTGAGTTCGCTGGTGTGGCGGCAGGATCACAACGGCTTCAGTCACCAGGACCCCGGCTTCATCGATCATTTGGTGAATAAGAAGGCCGAGGTGGTGCGCGTCTATCTTCCGCCGGATGCAAACACGCTGCTGTCCGTCGCCGACCACTGTTTGCGCAGCAAGAATTACATCAACCTGATTGTTGCCGGCAAGCAACCCGCGCCGCAGTGGCTCACGATGGATGAGGCTGTGGCGCACTGCACAACGGGATTGGGCATATGGAAGTGGGCTTCGAACGATGAGGGCAAACCCGACGTGGTGATGGCATGTTCGGGCGACGTTCCCACAATGGAGGCTCTGGCTGCGGTCATGCTGCTGCGCGGTCTGGCGCCTGATCTGAAGATTCGCGTGGTCAATGTGGTGGATCTGATGGCGCTGCAACCGCCGTCGGAACATCCTCATGGATTGCCGGACGAGGAGTACGACCAGATTTTTCCGCCGCAGACGCCGGTGGTTTTTGCATTCCACGGCTATCCGTGGCTGATTCACCGGCTCACCTACCGGCGGCACAATCACGACAACCTGCACGTGCGCGGCTACAAGGAAGAGGGCACAACGACGACGCCCTTCGACATGTGCGTGCTGAACAATATTGACCGCTTCCAGTTGTCGCTGGACGTAGTGAAGCGCGTGGCGCGCTTAGCCGCGCAGGTGGACGCGGCGGAACAGTGGTACTCCGAGGCGATTCAACGGCATCGTTTATATGTGGCGGAAAACGGCGACGATCTGCCGGAGATCAAGGATTGGCGTTGGTCGGAGAAATAACTTTTGTGGATTCCCAGGTCTCAGAATCAAGACCTGGGGCACCCGGCACTCGATGATTTTCTGATTTGATGAATTTTTAACTAGCTGATTTTTCAGCCCCAACCGGAAAGGTTTTCTTCATGTCTTCATTGCCCGTACTGGTTTTGAACAGCGGTTCTTCTTCCATCAAGTTTTCAGTCTATGAGGCTGGCGATGGCCGGCGCGATAAGCTCTTCGAGGGCGCGGTGGACGGCATTGGCACCGATCTGGGCAAGTTCTGGATCAAGGACGCCGCAGGCAAAAAGCTGGTGGATCAGAACCCGCCGCTGCCTAACCGCTCGGTAGCCTTCAAGATGGTGGCCGACGCGCTTCACTCTGGAGACTTCCCTGCCCCGGCGGCTATCGGTCATCGCACGGTTTGCGGCGGGCCGACGATCAACGAAAATCAACGCATCACGCCGCAACTGATTGACGAGATCGAGAGCTATTCGGCCCTGGCGCCGTTGCACACGCCCATCGCGGTGTACATCATGCGCGAGGCGCTCAAGCTGTTCCCGGGCATTCCCAACTTTGCCGTGCTCGATACTTACTTCCATCGCACTCTGCCGGAGGTGGCCACGCATATGCCAATTCCCGAGGAGTATTCGGCAATGGGCGTGCGGCGCTACGGCTATCACGGGATTTCGTATGAGTCGATCGTTTACCAGTTGCAGCCAAATGTGCCGGAGAAATTGATTGTGGCTCACCTGGGCAATGGCGCGTCCATTTCGGCGATTCGTAACGGCGAGTGCCTCGACACGTCGATGGCGCTCACGCCGACCAGCGGCATTATCAGCGGCTCGCGCACTGGAGACATCGATCCCGGCATCGTGATTTTCATCCTCAAGCAAATCGCCGCATCGACGCCCAACGCACTGGAAGCCGCCGACAAACTGGAGACCGTTGTCAGCAAGAAATCGGGACTGCTGGGTGTGAGCGAGCTCTCCAACGATATGCGCGACCTGCGCGAAGCCATCAACAACGGCAATGCGAAGGCCCGGCTGGCCGTGGACAAATTCACGTGGACCATCGCGCGCTGGATCGGCAGCTACGTGGCGGAGTTGAACGGGCTGGATATGCTGGTCTTCACCGGCGGCATCGGCGAAAACGACATCAATGCCCGCGCCGAAATCTGCGCGGGGCTAAGTGCATTGGGAATTGTGCTTGATCCCAAGCGAAATAATGTTCGCGGCGAGGCGGTTATCTCGGCAGATAATTCGCCGGTGACCGTGCGCGTGATTCCACCGGCGGAAGATTTGATGATTGTGAACCATGTGGTGAGGCTGATGGGGGAGTAATCGTTGCGGAAGGCTGTCGTTTGCCTTTGGTCGCCTTTGGTTCAGCGGGTAGAATCAACAGCCTTCCGTCAATTTCTCGGAAAATAATTTTCATCCGTCCCGTCCAGCGAGTTTACTGCGCAATTCGACGGGGATGGTTATTCGACCCCCCTTTATCCACAGTTGCGATGAACTGCATATTTACTTATCCTTCATTGACACTTATATATATCCAACGGCGTAACTGGACCGATCCTTCACGTTCAATCGTCATCAACCTGCCACATGTTTGTTCTATACTGACTTGTTTGATATGGAGCCATAAACCATGAAGACTTGGCTGCGACTGACTCTTATAACAATGACTATTGGCGGTGGATTCACAGGTATTCTTGTTACCTATGCATCTCTCTTCCACTCGACAGACCACAGAATCGTTTATTACATGTTGATGACAGGTTTTCTCGGACTTTACGGATTCGTTACTGCCAGCGGTCTATTGTTCGTCCACGATTCCCGACGGATTCGCCCGCTTATTGCAGCTCTAACAATTCAGATTCCGTGGATTTCTACTCCGCTGTTTGTATATAAATTTACCGCTGGCTTTTATGCTGTGGCAACGATAGGAGGTCCGCGGGAAGCTGGAAATGTAGGATTATATTTCGGAGGGGAATCTCTCCTAGGTAATACTTTCAGATTTGCCTTTAACCAGGAGATTCCTTCGGATATTGGTATCAATCTGTGGGCACTGCTGCTAGTCATTCTCATATGGAGGTCGGTCCGAACTCCTGAAACGGCCTCACAGCCAACAATCACAGCAACCGCCGATGGACGGACGATCTGACTATTCTCTTCGCGACCTGAAAGGTGTTAAGAATTTCGTCTTTTAGCCTTGTACGTTTTGATTTAAGAGGGTCGAGAAATGTGTTCTAACACCATATCCGTTGATTCGCAACGCCAGCCTTCGCCAGCACTGCGCCGCTTTTCGTGGATAGTGCTGGCTTATTTTATTGCCGTGATTCTGTGGGGGACGCTGGTGCGCGCCACAGGGTCAGGCGCGGGCTGCGGCAACCATTGGCCGCTGTGCAACGGCACGGTGATACAGCACTCGGCCAGTGTTGAAACGATGATCGAGTTCACGCATCGCATCACCAGCGGGCTTTCCCTATTTGCAGTGGTGGGGTTGCTGGCGTGGAGTTTCGCCGGAACAGTGCGCGGCCATTTGGCGCGCTTGGCGGCGGTAGCCGCGGTGGCGTTCACTCTGCTTGAGGCGATATTGGGCGCGCTGCTGGTGAAGCTGGGATACACGGCCGGGAGCCAGTCTCCGCTGCGGCCGGCTTTTCTGGCGCTGCATCTGACCAATACCCTGTTGCTATTAGCGGCGCTGACCTTGACGGCGCACCTGCTGAGCCGGAGCAAGGGCTACATGCGAGGCAGCGTGCGGCTGGCTGCGCCATTCGGCGCCGTGGCCACCGTGGTTGTGGTGATGATTGTGGGGGTCACCGGGTCGCTGGCGGCGCTGGGCGATACGCTTTTTCCAGCTTCGTCGCTGGGCCTGGCGCTGGCGCAGGATTTTTCCTCGAGCAGCGAGTGGCTGGTGCGCTGGCGCTGGACGCATCCGGGGATTGCCTTTGCGGCAAGCTTCTTTTTGATCTGGCTGCTGGTGAGGGCGGCGCGGCGCAATGCGCACTGGGATAACCGCGGCCTCTCCGCGCTGGTGCTGCTGCTGCTGGCTGTGGTCTATGCGCTGGGCCTTCTGGATGTGATTCTGCTGGCGCCGTTGTGGGTGCAGGTGGCGCATCTGCTGGCTGCCGATACGCTGTGGGCCGCATTGGTAGTGCTTACGGCGCGGCTGACACTGGAACCGTTAGAAGCAGGGACCAGGGGACCTGGGGACCAAGGGACTAAGGACTTTACGCCTGTTCCCAGACGCGCACCATCAAGTCGCCACTGTCATGGCGGAAGGCAACCACCAGCGAGTTTTCAGTTTGTGGCGCACCGCAAAATTTTACCGTTTCCACGGCAGACTCGGGCACGGTCATGGTGCAGGGCCGGGGCAGCGAGGATTTGATGACGCCGGCGATCATGTTGGCAATCTCTTTGGTGGCGTCCAGAGCGTCGGATTCCAAGACTGTCTCCACCGGCTGCATCATCATGGCCGCCGTTGCCTGATAAGCGAGGCTCTCTGCCATGCGCACCTCGATGCGCCCCACCCACTCGCCGCCCAGATTGACGCAGCCCAGCATATGCCCTGGACTTACGCAAAACTCACTTTGAACGAGCAGCGGGCGCAGAGTCATGGCCAGCATCTGTTCCCAGAATTGCGAACTGGCGTCGATCAGGTTTTGTTCGTCGAGTTGTGCCCGCATTTGTATTCACCTGTCAGAGCCGCTGCCTGAATTCTGAAATGCTGTTTATCTTATCGGGTAAATTTGAGATTGGATGAAGGATTCAGGAGAAAAGAGGCGGGGTCGGTAGTCATTTGAATTAGTTTATGAGGCGCGAAACTGTCGAATCTTACATGAATTGCCGGCTCAAACCACGTTCTTGCGGACAGCACGCGCAATGCTGCAAGCAATAGGCACTGGATGAAAGGAATTTAAGAGAAATCGAAGAAAGGGATTAAGCGGTAAGTCGTTCGAGCTGATCGGGTTTGACGATGGTCAGGCTGGAGCCTTTGATGGTAATCCACTGGTCGCGGCGGAACTGATTGAGCAGGCGGGTAACGGTCTCGCGGGAGGTTCCGGCCATATTGGCGATCTCTTCGTGGGTGAGAGCCATGGTGAAGCGGATTTCGTTTTTGCCGTTGCCGGAGGCGCGGCCCCAGTCAAGCAGGAGGCGTGCCAGCCGGCCGGCGGCAGAGCCGGAAAGCGCCAGACGCTTGGCATCGTGGAAAACCGTGAGATATTCGCCGGAGAGCGATTGGGCGGCGTGCATACTGGCGATGCCATGGCGCCCGAGGAAATCCACAAACTCCTGCTTGCGCACGGTTTTCACCTGGCAAGGCTCGATGGCTTCGGCGGTGACTTCGTGGGGAACATTGGCCAGCACGGCGCTGAGTCCCATCACGTCTCCGGGGCCGGCAATCTTGAGAATCATGGTTTTGCCGTCGCGGGAGGTGGAGGAGATCTTAACCTGTCCGTAGCAGATAACAAAGACGTTACGCGCCGGGTCCCCTTCGGAAAAGAGCTTGGCGCCACGGGCATGGCCCATCATGATACCGATTCCGTCGTAATCGGTGAGCGCCTCGGGCGTGAGATTGCAGAACATCCGCAGATGGCGATGCTCACAGTTAGCGCAATCTTCCGGGGGGTGATGGGGATGAAAAGATGCCATGGGTCCACTGCTGTGCAATTGAAGTATAACGCACTTCGGCGAAATGCAAGAAAGGCGGCGCCGGGATTTTGCTTCAACCTCTGGCGTGCCCCCAAAAGGCCGCATCAAAGAGGTCATGCATAACAACAGATTGCCGCGACGGCCGCGTCAGGCTGCGGTGCTACCCCATCGCGGCCTGGCCTTGCGGCCGGAACAGCAGGTGTCATAGGCTCGAGAAACCTCCCGCGCCAACTCTTCCAGCAACCTCATGCGCAAGGGGGGGTAGCTTTGAAACGCCTGGAATAGCACTTCCATGGGCAGCATCAGAACAGAACCGACATTCTGCGCAACCAGCGTATACGTGTGCCGGCAATCTCCGAGGGCGGAAGCCAACTCCACCAAATCTCCTGCATGGGCAGGCCCGAGGGAGAGACGGGTCTCCATGCGCTCGGTCCGTCGAAGGAATATCCCTGAAACAATCAGATAGAGCCCCTTGCAGGTTTCGGACTGACGGAAGACAACCTCGCCGGCCTTGAACGGGATGCTTTTGGCGGAGCGGTTCAACAACGATTCGACCTCGGGAGGGCACTCCATCAACTCTGCCACGGGGTGCGCCCTGACAGCTTCCATGCGCCTTGATCTGGCCTCAAGAAGCATGGCTTTTTCATCTACGGCTTCAGCGCGGACAACGCTTCTGCGGCGAGCCGTCGAGGCAACAGAGCCGGCGGCTGCTTTGGAGTGAGCGCGTTTGGCGCTGCGAGATTGTTGCGAGGCGGATTCCATAGAAGGCAAATCGCTCCAGATACAACAATTTCTGAAAAATCGAAGACAAGAGCGGCTGAAAAACCACTGCCGCCTACCAGTTTCGCGTGAAATACAAGCCGCGCCTGCGCGACAGGCCGCATCCTCAGGCCATTGCGGATGCGCAAGCCTCTGGCTTGTGAATGTCAGGCGCCACCTCCGGCGGCACGCACAGAACCGGAACCCTTGAGCGAGCCAACAAGGCGAAGGCGGTGCCATGCGGCCCCGGCGTGCCGCTGGCGCGCTTGACACCGACAACCAGCATGCTGGGGTGGTGCTGCGCGATTGCATCGCCAACCGCGTCTACCGGATTGCCGTCTTTGACCATGCAATGAACGGGGAACTTTCCGCTGGCATGGATGCCAAACTCCTCCAGAGAGGCGCCGCAGGGGTTGAGAAACGCCACAACCTCAGAAGACTTGCGTGCGTGAACAATGAACAGTGGGCGTTCAAAGGTCTCGGCCAGCGAGCAGGCCGTGGCGGCGGCGGCGGCAGCAGCCTCGTTGCGCTCCATCGCCAGCATTACCGGGCCGCCGGGAGTGGGGCGATGCGGGCCGGCGTTCCAATCCGCGGCAACAGCCAGCACGGGGCAGGTAGAGAGCCGGACCAGTTGCTCGGCGATGGCTCCCACGATCACCGGGCCAGCGCCTTCCATGCCTTTGGTGCCGATTACAATCAGTCCAGCATTGTATTGCCGTGCCACGTCCAACAGCATTTGCGCCACAGCGCCCTGGCGAACTTCGGAGTGGCTGTGAATGCCCTCCTGCAGCAGGTCGCCGGAAAGTTTATTCAGCACCGCGCGCGCTTCTTCGGTGAGCCCTGTGAGGACCTTGCCGGGAACCGCGTCTACCGCGGCATATTCCATGGGATCGATGCCATGGGCGAGCACGATGCGCGCGCCGTAGGCCGCGGCCAGCTTGCGGGCATACTCCAGAGCGGCTTCAGACCGGCCGCTCAGGTCAGTGGCTGCGATGATGGTTTTTAACCCGCTTGCAAAGCTCATGGTGCCTCCCGGCGCGGATTGACGCAGCCAGATTCCTGCCTATAGAACTCCGAGTCTGCGCTCCCGCGGAGGCAAAGGCAGTGACCCCATTCACTCCGCACTGTGACTCTGGTCACAAATCAAGCAGTGATAAGTATTTGGATGCAAGGTAATATGCACGGCCTGGGGAATGCCTGGCAGAGTTTGGACTGGATAAACAAAATGGAAGATGGTCAAACCTTCCGCTGCCGCCTACCTGGCGCGATTGGGGGTGTCTTCTTCGCGCTGCCTCTGTTGAAGGCTGGCCTGGGTGAGCAAATCGGCTACCGCGGCAGGCTTCATTCGACTGGGACAGGTCAAAGGCGTCAAGCCGTTTTTGTCCATCGCGGCGATGTTCGCGCCCTTGCCCAGCAGCAACTGCACAAGGCCGGGTTTTTCGATTCCACCTGGGTCGGTCTCCGCTTCAAAACAAGCTGCGGCAATCAGGGGCGTGTCGCCGTTGGCGGTTGCGGCCTCGATATTGGCTCCCCTGGCCAGCAACACTCGCGCGATTTCAGTATGGTGATGGAAGGCAGCCCATAACAGAGGCGTTGCGCCATCATAGCTTTTGGCATCGACGGCGGCGCCATTATCGAGAAGCAGTTTGACGGCGGCGATTTGGCCGGAGGCAGCGGCCTCCATCAATGCCGTTTGCCCGCCGGCGTTTCTGGCTTCGAGAAGCGCGCCTTTCTCCAGGAGCCTGCGCACAATCTCCGTGTACCCATTGGCAGCGGCCAGCATGAGGGCGGTCTCGTAGCCGGAGGGACCGCCGGGTTCGAGGCGTGCGCCGCGGTAGAGCAGCAGTTGCACAATATCCGCGTGGCCGTTTTTGGCAGCCAGGGTGAGCGCCGTTCCGTTGGCCAGATTCCCGGTGGCCTCGATGTCCGCGCCGTGATCAAGCAGCAGTTGCACCACGTCGGGATGGCCTTCTTCGGCGGCGGAAGACAAAGCGGTTTCGCCCATGGCGCATTCCGTGTTGACCTGCGCGTCATTCCTGAGCAGCAGGCGCACAATTTCCGCCTGGCCATCCGTAGCGGCTACAAAGAGCGCGGTGTTGCCGGCTCCATCAACGGCATCAACGTCGGCGCCTTTTTTCATCAGCAGCATCAGAATGTCGGTTCTGCCGTACAAGGCTGCCACCAGCAGCGGCGTTCTTTTGATATTTGCGGCATACGGCAGGGCCTGGCCGTTGGTCACAGCGGATTCGGCAGTGGCGCCCATTTTTTGCAGGAGCCGGATAAAATTAGCTTTGCCGTTCAGAGCCGCCGCAATCAGCGGAGTTCTATAGTTGTTTTCCGCTACAACCGGCTGAATCTCTCCGTTGGAAAACCTGGCCTCCATGCTGGCGCCTTTTTTCAACAGCGGCTGTATCTCTTCCAGTTTGCCGTCCCTGGCTGCACAGTAGAGTAGCTGATCGAGACTGCTTTGGCCGAACGCCGGCAGGCCATAAAAGACAGACAGGACAACAAGCAAAAATGCCGGCAGAGCTCGCTTCATTTGTATCTCCGTTGCGGAAAGCCCGCAGCTATAGATAATTCTATTGAACAATATTCAGCCTGATCCCGCCTGCCGGTTTCAATTGGATTGACTAGCCGGATACCCATCTAAGCCAATGAGCGGGCGGGGCGGCGCTCAACGCCGATCCCGGCAATATCTCGAGTCCTGGAGGAAGGCTTCGAGTTGCTCAATCGGCAGAGGGCGGCTGAAAAGGAATCCCTGGTAGGAGTGGCAACCCAGATTGGCGAGGAAACTCAATTGTTCTTCAGTTTCAACTCCCTCTGCGATCACCGACAGGCCCATGGCCCGGCCAAGCGAAATAATGGCCTGGATGATGGCGCCGCTGGTGGCATTACCCAGCATATCGTGGATAAAGGAGCAGTCGATCTTCAGGTGGTCGATGGGCAGGCGCTTGAGGTAGGAGAGCGAAGAGTAACCGGTGCCGAAGTCGTCCAGGGAAAAGCTCATGCCATGGGACTTGAGTTCGGTCATCTTGGCGATGGCTTCCTCGACATTATCCACCAGAACGCTCTCGGTGATTTCCAACTGGAGTCTTTCGGGATTGGCGCCGGTATTGTCGAGGGCCTCGAGCACATTATGGACAAACTCTGGCTGGCGAAAGCGAAGAGTGCTGATATTGACGGCGACCGAGAGATCGGCGGTTTCTTTGCGTCCAGCCCATGAGGCAAGCTGCGCGCAGGCAGTTTCCAACGCCCAATCTCCCAAATGGAGGGCGAGGCTGGATTCCTCGGCGAGAGCAATGAACTGATCCGGCAGCACCAGGCCGCGCAGGGGATGATGCCAGCGGATGAGCGCTTCAACGCCGGCCAGAAGTCCCCGGTCGAACTGGGGCTGATAGTAAAGCTGAAACTGCCTCGCGCGGATTCCCTGACGCAGTTCGTTTTCAACGATAGAACGGGTGTTGACGGCTGCCTGAACGGAGGGCGAGAAGAAGCGCAAGGTATGGCGGCCTGCCGCCTTGGCCTGGTACATCGCAATATCGGCCTGCTGTAAAAACACGTTGGAGTTTTCCGCGTGCTCCCCGGAGATGGCGACGCCGATGCTTGCGGTACTGTGGCACTCGTGGCCATCAAGCAGATAAGGCTGGGCAATTTCGATGAGAATCTTTTCGCCCACCATACGAGCCTGTGCGGCGGCTTCCCCGGCGGCTTCGCTGAGGTCTTCGAGCAGCACAATAAATTCATCGCCGCCCAGCCGGCACACGATGTCGGCTTCGCGAACCGAGGCGACAAGGCGATGGGCTACTTCCTGAAGCAGAAGGTCGCCGATCTGGTGACCGAGGGTGTCGTTCAGGTTTTTGAAATTATCCAAATCAATGAAGAGCAGCGCCTGACTGCGGTGACGGCGAGAGCCGGCGGCCAGAGCCTGGCGCAATCTTTCGGTGAGCTGGCGGCGGTTGGCCAGGCCTGTCAGCGCGTCGTAGAAGACCAGGTTTCTGATTTTTTCCTGAGCCGCCTTTGCGGCAGAGATATCCCTGGTGATGGAGAGAACGCAGGAAACACCATCGACCTCCATCTTCGACGCCGACATCTCCCCCCACATGACCTCCCCGTTTTTTTTTCTGAACTGGAACTCCGTGCTCTGCAAGCTTCCGCTCTCGTGCACCTTCTTCGCCATGACTTCACGGTCGCCGCAATTGACCCATATCTCCAGCTCCAGCGAGGTCTTCCCGATGACTTCCTCTCGTTTGTATCCGAGAATGGCAAGGAATGCCTCATTGCAATCCACATATTTGCCATCTTCGATCCGGTTGATGTTGATGGCGTCAGTGCTGGTATGAAAGGCGGTGCGGTAACGCTCCTCGCTGAGGCGGAGTGCATCCTGGGCAGCGGCCAGGCGCTCAGCTGCCGTCCTGGCGTCCGTTATGTCGCGGGTGATGGAGAGAACGCAGGGGACATCGTTAATCTCCATCTTCGAGGAAGAGATTGCTCCCCACAGAATCTCTCCGTTCTTCTTTCTGAACTGGATTTCGTGCCCGGAAGCACCTCCATTGAGGCGAAGAATTTCGATCAAGGCCTGGCGGTCGCCGGGATTGACCCATAATCCGAGTTCTAACCCTGTCCGCCCGATCACTTCATCGCGCTGATAACCCAAAATGGAAAGGAATGCCGGGTTGCAGTCGATATAAATGCCATCATCGAGCCTGCTGATGCTGATGGCGTCGATGCCGGTCTCGAAGGCGGTGCGGTAGCGCTCCTCGCTGGCTCGCAGCGCCTCTGCGGCAGCCCTGGCGGAGGAGACATCGCGGATCACGTAAAGGTTGCAGGGAAGACCGCACATTTCCATTCTTGATCCTGAGACAAGCGCCCATAAACGCCGGCCGCTTTTCTTGCGAAATTGAAACTCCACATCCCGGCAAGCGGATTTTTCGCGCATGGCCTCAATCAGCCTCTCCCGATCATTCGGGTCGGTCCAGATTGCGAGTTCCCCCGCATTATGGTCAATAACCTCATCACGCTTGAAGCCGAACATGCGCAGGAAAGCCTCGTTGACATCAAGAAACACACCATCTTTCATGCGAGCGATGGCGATGGCATCAATGCTGGTCTGGAAGGCGGTGCGGTAGCGTTCCTCACTGGCTTGCAGGGCTTCAGCCGTGGCAGCCAGACGCTCTGCCGCGGCCCGGGCATCGGTAATGTCGCGGGTAACAGCCAAAATGCATGGAACGCCGCCCATCTCGATTTGCGACACGGACTGCATTCCCCAACGCAGGGCCCCGTTCCTGGTACGATACTTGATTTCAAGGTTCTGGCAGGCGCCATTCCTGCGAATCTCATCCACCATCTTCTGGCGATCGGCAGAGTTTGCCCAGACGCCGATCTCCAGCGAGGTATGCCCGATGACTTCATCGCGCGTGAATCCTGTGTCTCTGAGATAGGCATCGTTGACGTCGATGAACATTCCATCTTCCAGACGGCAGATGTCGATGGCGTCGAGATTGGTTTCAAAGGTGGCGCGATACCGCTCTTCACTGGCGCGCAGCGCCTCGGCAGAAGCCCTGGCGCCGGTGACGTCCCGAAAGGCGATAAGAAAGCATGGAATGCCATTCAGCTCAATCCGCGCCCCAGAGCCCTGTATCCAGAAGAGTTCGCCGTTCTTCTTTCTAAGCTGAAATTCTATGTCCCTTACGGCGGAGCCCCCTCTCAAGGACGCGACTAACCTGAGCCTGTCCTCGGGGTCCGTCCAGATGTTAAGTTCCACAGTGGTTCGTCCAATGACCTCCTCGCGCTCATAACCTGATACCCGCAGGAATTCCTGATTGACATCAACAATCCTGCCATTTTTTTCATGGGTAACAGAAATGCAATCCTGGCTGATCTGGAATATGGTTCTGTAGTGCTCCTCGCTGATGCGCAGGGCCTCGGCCGTCGCCAGGAATCTCTCTTCCGCGATTTTGCGCGACTGAATATCCTCGACAATACAAATGAGATAAACAATGCGGCCCTGGGCATCGCGCAGGGGCGAGAGCGACACCCTGGCCCAGATAAGGCTGCCGTCCTTGCGGATATAGCGCTTTTCCGCGGTGAAGGCCTGAAAGTCCTTCTTTTCGATCTGCCGGTTCAGCTCGTGCGTGAATTCAAGATCATCCGGGCTGGAAATCTGCTGGCATGTGAGGCCGAGGACTTCCTGCTGGGGATAGCCAACGATCTCCGCAAAGCGCGTGTTGCAGCGCAGGTAGCGTCCTTCCAGAGAAACATGAGCGATGCCGACGGCTGCCTGCTCGAAGGAGGCGCGATAGCGTTCCTCGCTCTCACGCAGCGCCTCTTCCATGCGCTTGCGCTCGGCAACATCCTTGCCAAAGACAGAGACGCCCGCCGGTTGGCCATCGGCCAGGATGGGATTGAAGTGGAGTTCGAGGGTCCGGCCGTCGGCGAGGATGCAGTCGGAGCAAAAAGGCCCCTCCTCGAGCGCCCGCTGATAGAGCGGAGGGAAAAAAGCAGATTCCCCTTGCGGGAGCAGTGCATCGCGGCGCATCCCATGCTCGACATCAATGCCAAAGTTGGTCTTGAAGGCCTGCTGGAAGGCGCGATTGAAGGAGGTCAGGCGGAAGTCGAGATCCACCGACCAGATCAGATCCTCGGTGCTCTCGATCAGGGCCGAAAGATTGGCTTCCGCTTGGTTAGGCATTTCGGCCTTTCATGCCCCGGCTTTCCTGTTCCATACAGAGGAGATACGCTTCCGCGGGGCAAGCAAGGGCAGCGTAAATCCAGAGGCAAAACTACAACCAGGACCGCCCATGAAACTGGTTTTAGCTTACCCACTGGTATATCTCTTTTCTGAAAGCAAGTAAAGATCATGGAGTGGCAGAATCCAAAATGACACTGAATTTCTGCCCGGAGTGCTGAATCAGGCCAAATGCAATCAGGCGCCGCTCTCGGCTGAGAGGGCGCCTGAATGCTTGCGGATGCCGCGGAAGGTCAGATTTGATCGAGCGGGTGCTCGGCATAGTGCAGCAGCACAGCCACGGCACAGCTGGTGAGGCGGGTTTCAGCCGAGTCGGCGCGGCTGGTGAGGATAGTGGGAACACGCGCGCCGAGCACGATGCCGGCCATCTGGGCTCCGCCCAGGTATTCCAACTGCTTGGCCAGCATGTTGCCGCTCTCGAGATCGGGCACGACGAGAATGTCAGCCAGGCCGGTGACGGGCGACACCAAACCCTTGATCTTGGCGGCCTTTACGCTGACCGCCGTGTCGAAGGCCAGCGGCCCGTCGAGGATGCCGCCGGAGATTTGGCCGCGATCGGCCATTTTGCAGAGCGCCGCGGCGTCGAGAGTGGACTTGATCTTGGTGCTGACCGTTTCCACGGCCGAAAGCAGCGCCACTTTGGGCTCGGGAATGCCCAGCGCATGAGCAAGATCAATGGCGTTCTGGACGATGTGAACCTTGTCCTCCAGATCGGGTTCGATGTTGATGGCCGCATCCGTAATCAGCAGGGTACGCGCGTAGGCCGGCGTGTCCATGACAAAGACGTGCGAGATGCGCCGCGATGTGCGCAGGCCGGTGTCGGCCTTCATTGCCACCTTCATCAGCTCGTCGGTGTGCAGGCTGCCCTTCATCATGGCCTGGGCATTGCCGCTGCGGCACATGGCCACGCACAACTCGGCGGCTTTGCGCTCGGAGTCAGCATGAACGATGGGAATGCGGGAGATATCGACGCCGATTTTGGCGGCCAGGGCCTTCATGCCGGGCTCATCGCCGATCAGCGTGGGGCGGATAAGACATGCTTCGGCGGCTTCCACAGTGCCCCGGAGAGCCACGTCGGACATCGGCCAGCAAACTGCCGTTGTGATGGCGGGCAACTGCTTGCAGCGCTCCAAAAACTTGTGAAAGACGTGATAGTCGGCGGGATGGCCAACAAGCGGGTCAACGGTAACGGACTCAGCCAGAGGGGCAAGATCGCTCATCGAGTATTTTCTCCTGGCCCGCACAGCATTCCGCTGGCCGGCCTACAAGCTAATTCTCACTCTGCGGAAACTTTATGCCTGTGCTAAAGGTCACAATCCGACTATTCGTACTACATTGTGAAACCTTATGCCCAATTCTGCCGGACTGCTCCAATTCAGAAAAATGAATAGAAAAGCTCAGCCAGCTTCACCAGATTACGGCTGGTTCAATCTGAGAGGCCTGTATTGACCAAAATGAAACAATGTTTGATAACTCCATGAAATTGGCAGAAGTACCTGGAAAGTTGCAGGGATGGCCTCGGCTTGATTTCGCAGTCGAAGCGCTGATGGGTTAGCCTTAGAAGCAAATCTATATGTTTGAGGTCGTGCTGTGCGCCGTTCTATCACCATTTTCTCGCTGCTGTTTTTGACTGCCGGATCGGGCGTGATTGCCCAAACCGCCCCTGCCGCCGGGCCCAACTGCGCCGATCTGCATCTGTTGCCCGCGCCGAGGGAATGCACGGCGGTACAGGCGATTCCGATTGATGGAATCGGATTTTATGTCACCGCGGAGAAGAATGCCGAGGATCAGTTTGCGGTGGAGGACCTGGTCGAAAACAGCCTGGGGAAGCGAACCGTGCGCGAGGACGCGCCCTTCATCCGGCTGGAGCGCGCCGAGGGAGCGCCTGCGCAGGCACTGATGGCGGCGCATCACCTTACATTTGATCCGGCGATGCACGACGAGGGATACATCCTCGTGCCGGACGGACAGGGCGGCCTGGCGGTGATTGCCGAGACATCCGCCGGCATCTTCTATGGCGCGCAGACGGTGAAGCAGTTGATTCGCGGCAGCGGCAAGGGTGCGGTTCTGCTGGCGCCTACGCTGCGCGACTGGCCGGCGATGGCGCATCGCGGGCTCAGCGACGACTGGTCGCGCGGGCCGCTGCCCAACATGGAGTTTTTGAAGCGCGAAATTCGCACGCTGGCAGCATACAAAGTCAACATCTTTTCGCCGTACTTTGAGCAAACCTTTGCTTACGACTCGACGCCTGTAGCGGCTTTTCCCGGCGGCGCGATGACGCCGGACGAGGCTGGCGAGCTGGTGGCCTATGCGGAGCAATATCACATCACGATTATTCCGGAGCAGGAGTCGTTCGGCCATCTGCACCATGTTCTCAAGTACGAGCAGTTCTCCGGGCTGGGCGAGACGGCCCATGGGTCCGTGCTGGCGCCGGGCGAGGCTGCAACGCTGCCGCTGATTGCGGGATGGTTCAGTGAGCTGGCCAGGGTTTTTCCGGCTCCTTACGCGCACATCGGGGCCGATGAGACGTTTGAGCTGGGGCTGGGCAAGACGCGAAATCAAGTTGAAGAGCAAGGGCTGGGCGCGGTGTACATTGACTTCCTGAAACAGATTCACGCCAAGCTGGAGCCCAGCCACAAACGGTTGCTGTTCTGGGGCGATATTGCGGTCCACTCGCCGGAACTGGTGGCGACACTGCCCAAGGACATGATTGCTTTGCCGTGGGATTACGATGCAAAACCGGATTTCAAGCCGATCATTGAGCCGTTTACCAAGGCCGGCCTGGAGACGTGGGTGTCGCCCGGCGTGAACAACTGGAACCGCGTCTACCCCAACAACAACGAGGCGCTGGAGAATATCCGCGGTTTTGTGCGCGACGGTCAGGCGCTGGGCGCGACAGGCGAAATGAACACCGTGTGGAACGACGACGGCGAAGGCATCTTCGACGAGAACTGGTACGGCGTGCTTTTTGGCGCGGCGGCCGGATGGCAACAGGGTGAGAGCTCGGAGCTGATGTTTTCAAATTCGTACGGGCAGGCGTTTCATCATGATCCGACGGGCAAGATCGACGAGGCGCAGCGCGAGCTGATGGCCGCACACGCCGTATTCAAGGAAGCCGGCCTGCACGACGCCGGGGACGTTTACTTCTGGATCGATCCGTTTTCGCCGGAGGGCGGGCGCGTGGCAGACAAACTGCGGCCTTTTGAGAGCACGTTGCGGCTTCACGCCGAGCGCGCCATCTCGCTGCTGGCCGAGGCGCAGGCAGCCGCCCGGCTCGAAAATCGCACGCTCGACAACCTGGAGGCGCTGGACGCGATGGAACTGGGCGCGCGGCGCATCGATTTCATGGGGTTGAAGTTTCAGGCGGCAGACGAATCCGCGGCGCTGTATCAAGAGGCGCGCCGCCTGGCCACGAGCCGAAGCCATAGAAAAGATGTGGACGCGAAGCTGGAGGCGGTGGGCGCAAACAACGGATTGCTCGAAGACATCCGCGACGGCTACGCTCTGTTAGGCGAACTGTACCGGCAGGCCTGGCTGCGCGACAACCGGCCCTATTGGCTGGAGAACAACCTGGCCCGCTATGACCGCGCCACTCAACTGTGGGTTGGCCGCTGCGACCACTGGAACCTGGTGATGGAGCAGTGGTGGAATACGCATACGCTGGAGACGCCGGCCGAGGTTGGGCTGGCAGAGCAAACAGAAAAGTGAGATGCACAACTCTGACTGCTGATTCGCTGGTTATACAGGCATAATATGGTCGGTAGGTTCAGAGCGCCAGAATTTGGAGACTCCCGTGCGGAAGCTTCTTGTTGTCTGCATCTTGATAGGAATGTATTTCAGTGCTAATGCCCAACAGAGCAGGCAGTCGCAAGACAGACAAGTGCGATTCGTGTTGGTGCGGCTCAAGGATCACAAGCCACTTGCCAACCAGCATCTGTTGGTTTTTATGGGCGCCACCGTGAAAGAGGCGAGACGGCACTCCATTCGCGTCGAGCTTGAGACGGACTCCAACGGTGTTATAACTCTTTCAATTGGGCCGCACATCTCTTGGTTTCAGGTGTGGCACGAGGAAGGGAAACTCTGTCCCGGTGGTATTCCCAGCCGTGACGTATTCCATTCGAGCGTCATGTTCGATGAAGGTGCTCTTGTGTCTGATACCTGTGGACCAGGCTTGGAGAAACTTCAGCCAGGCGTTCAACTCACACCGCCAGTTCTCGTCCCTTCAAACCCATGAGCGTGGCCCGTTGGGATCTATCTTTCTAATGCCTGATCGGCATCCCGGGCGGATCTTCGCCAAACCGAAAGTAGGTATATAGCCACTACTGTCAGACGGCGGCGCAATGGTCTAGGCTATCTGCATGGACAACGCGCGCACTTCCGCAAGCCCCATGCTCTGCTTCAACCCGGCCGAGTACGAACCCCGGCAAATGTACAAGCTGATGACCGGCATGATTGTGCCGCGGCCGATCGCGCTGGTTTCAACCGTGAGCCGCGAGGGCGCGGCCAACCTTGCGCCCTTCAGTTTTTTCTGCGGAGTCGGCTCGAATCCGCCTACGGTGCTGTTTTGTCCGGCGCTGCGGGAGGCTGCCTCAGCCAACGCAGGCGAGCGCAAGGACACTCTGCGCAATGTGGAAGAGACGGGCGAGTTTGTCATCAACGTGGTCAGCGAAGCGATAGCCGCGGCGGCCAACGCGGCCTCGGCGGAGGTTCCGCCGGGGGTGAATGAGTTTGTGCTTTCCGGGCTGACGGCGATTGCGAGCGAGGTCGTGCGCCCGCCGCGCGTTGGCGAATCGCCGGCGCAGATGGAGTGCAAAGTTCAGCAAGTTATTTATACCGGCCATGCGCCGGCCAGCGGCGTGATTGTGCTGGGCGAGGTGGTGCGGTTTCATCTGCGCGAGGATTTGGTGGATGATTTCCGCGTTGAGCCGGCAAGTTTGGACGCAGTGGGACGCATGGCGGGCAACACCTGGGTGCGCACGCGCGACAGAATTGAGCTGATCCGGCCGAAGTGAAGGAACAGGGACCAGGGGACCAGGGACAAAGGGACCAGGGGACCAGGGACAAAGGGACCAGGGGACCAGGGACATAGGGACCAGGGACCAGGGGAGTGGGGAATAGGGAATAGCTGAGTGCCAAAATCAGGAAGTTTTGAAATTTTTCTGGAGTTTTTTGATTTCGGCGTGACTTTTCAACGGAGGAATCATTCATGCGTGATTTGGCAAGCAGGGTTAGACAGAAGGCTGGTGAAGATTGGCGTTGGAGAGTTTGTTTCATCGTTGTTGGAATTTTATTTTTGGTTGCGGCTGCGCCGGGTTGTCGAGGCTCGGCAACTATAGCTAAAGAAAAATCCATGCAACTGACGAGTTCGAGCATTCAGGGCAATCAGATTCCGGCGAAATTCACTTGCAATGGCGCTGGAATTTCGCCGCGACTTGACTGGAGCGCGGCTCCTCCAGAGACTGTGAGTTTTGCCTTGATCGTGACCGACCCTGACGCGCCGGGTCGTACGTTTGTTCACTGGGTGCTGTATAACTTGCCTGGCTCAACCCGGTCGCTGCCGGAGGGACTGCCGGGCCTGGGGCAGCTTTCCGATGGATCCCGGCAAGGCCAGAACGATTTTGGCGAGATTGGCTATGGAGGTCCGTGCCCTCCGCCGGGTTCGCCGCATCACTACGTGTTTACGCTGTATGCGATGGATACGAAGTTGAATCTGCCGGCGGGCGCGACGCGGGCGCAGGTGGAAGCCGCCATGCAGGGACACATTCTGGCGCGTGGCGAGTTGATTGGGGTGTTTCGGCGGTAGGATCGCAAGCTCTACTGGAAAGATATTTCCACTTCTGCATAGCTGCCGGGCTTCGCCGTCTTGACTGCATCAACCACAAGCTGAACGTGAGGCCTAAGCTGTGGCCATTGCTGCCGGCTAAGAATCACAACCGCAATCTTGCGCCCCGCAAGATTCTGCTGATACTGCATATTCCGATCAGTCGTCAGCAACAGATCGAATCCTGCCGCCTCGGCAGCACTCAGCAGGTCGCCGTTCCTCAGTTGGTCCCAACCTTCTTCCGCGGCTGTGTGGACAGTATGACCCACCAGATACGGGCGAAGCGGCACGGGAGTTGCCTGATCGAAGAGGATGCGCATTTAGGCCGCGTACGCGGGCTCCTTGTCAAGACTTCGAGCGGCAAACTCGATCACCGCCTTGACCTGTTCGCGATCAAGCCCATCAAACCATTGCATGAGGTCGTCGATACTGGCTCCCGCCGCGATATTCTCGAAGATCGCGGAGACGGGCATACGGGTTCCCTTGAGCACCCAGGCGCCGCTCACCTTGCCCGGGATGCTTTCGACGGCGGGGCATTGGGACCAATCTAAATTTGCCATGAATCGCTCCTCTCTACGAATAGGTTACGCCCAAAATGGTTCGTTGCGGGAGTCGATCACGCCGCGGTCATCTTCTGCCCCCTGGCTTCGCGGCCTGCGAGCGCTAATGCCGCCAGCGTCAGCGCCACAATAATGACTGTCATCGCCAGCACCAGCGGGTAGTTGCCGGTGCGCTCGGCGATGAGGGCCTGCGCTTTGCCGTTCCAGGATGTGATGAGGCCGCCCAGTTGGTAGGCGAGGCCGGGCGCCGTAGCGCGCACCGGGGCTGGAGACAACTCGGTGAGATAGGCGGGCACCACGCCCCACGCTCCCTGCACCATGAACTGCATGAGCACCGCACCAGCGCCCAGCATAAAAGCCGAGTGACCGTAGGCGTAAAGCGGAATCACGGGAATGGCCAGCAGCGAAGCAGCGACGATGGCCCGCTTGCGTCCCCATCTTTCCGAGAGCGCGCCAAAGGCAATGCCGCCGGCGATGGAGCCGATTCCGTAGAGCACTCCGATGAGGCCGACGATCCGCGGCGTGAGATGCGCATAGGTTGAGAGGAAGGTGGGATACACGTCCTGCGTGCCGTGCGAGAAGCTCATGAATGCGGTCATCAGCAAAACGAGAAAAAGGAATGTGGGCAGAAAGGCCAGCAGGTGTGCCAGTTCCCCGGCCTTGACGATTTGCGTCTCTCCCGCAGTGCGCGCCATACGGTTCCGCTTCCCTTGCAGCCAGACCGGCGATTCCGCGACACGCGCCTGCACATAAAAAACCAGCAGGGCCGGAATGGCGCCGAGGATGAACAGGCCGCGCCAGCCGATTCCCGGAAGATGAAGGCCCATCAGATTGAAGCCGTTGAAGAAGAGAGCGAATGCGCCTGCGGCCAGGATGGAACCGAGCGCGTAGCCCTCCTGCAAAATGCCGCTGAAGACGCCGCGGCCTTCGGTGGGCAGCGTTTCAAAAACCAGCGCCGCGCCCACGCCCCACTCGCCGCCCATGGCCAGGCCAAAGATTGCGCGCAATATCAACAACACAAATAGCGAGGGCGCGAATCCACAAGCCAGTTCAATTACAGAAAAGCTGAGGATGTTGATCATCAACACCGGGCGGCGGCCAAAACGGTCGGCCAGCAGGCCAAAAACCACCGCGCCCACCGGCCGGAAGGCCTGGGTCAAAAAGACCGCGCCCAGCACCGCCGAGGGCTGGGTGTGGAAGTCGCCGGCGATGGCCTTGACGCAGAAGACCAAAAGAAAAAAGTCGAGCGAATCCATGGTCCAGCCGAGGAAGGCGGCCAGAAAGGTGTGGCGTTGCGAGCGCGTGAGGCGCCGGAAGTCGTTCAAAACGGACATTAACGGGAGGATAGCAGGGAGCGGGAGCCAGGGACCAGGGACCGGGGACCGGGGGCCAGGGACTGGAACTAAAAACTCCGCACGGTTGCATTTCAGGCGCGACGGGAAAAAGAAATATATTTGTTGCAACAAATATCTACTTTCGTGCATCCTATAAACACAACGGAATTTGATGCGGGCCATCTGGGCGCTTCCCCGATTCCGCACTTCCCCTGGGAGGGTCCCGTGGTGAACCCACCGGCACAACACAAAACGGCCGCGAGGCCGGCAACGAAAGGATGAAATGATGAAACGTTTGGCAATTGTGACTGGCATTCTGGCGCTGACGGCTCCCCTGGCCCTGGCTCAAACATCCACCTGGAAGTCTGACCCGGCGCACAGCGAGGTCGACTTCAGTATCAAGCACATGAGCGTCTCCAACGTTCATGGGCGCATCGGCAACGTGGCAGCGACGATTGTTCTCAACGACGCCGACATTACCAAATCCACCGTGACGGCCACCGTTGGCGTGGGCACCGTGGACACCGGCGAGGACGCGCGCAACACGCATCTCAAGACCGACTCTTTCTTTGACGTGACAAAGTTTCCGATTGCGACGTTTGCGAGCACGGGCGTGGCGAAGAACGGCGGCAATTTGACCGTGACCGGCAACCTGACCCTGCACGGAGTCACCAAGCCAGTGATTTTGGATGTGGAAGGCCCCAGCGCGCCGGTTCCGGGCATGGACCACAAGCTTCACTCCGGCTTCTCAGCTACCACCACCATCAGCCGCACGGCCTTCGGAATCGGGCCCAACTTCCCCGCTGCCATGGTGGGCGACGATGTCAAGCTGACCATCGAACTGGAAATCGTCAAGCAGTAATCGGGACTCGCCCCTGGCGCAATGCAGGCTAGCTCCAGGGGCGGGGCGCAAACACTTGTGTGGAACTTACCAGGTGAATTCAACCGGCTCTGAAAGAGTTCGGAGGAGGCCGCGAATGACGAATCTGAAACTGGAAATTGTGCAGGAACGCCCTTTTGCCAGCCTGGAAGAAGAGGCTCTGCTGAATCTGCTGCGCACCTCCGACTGCCTGAGCCGCGCTCTTCACCTGAAGACCCGCGAATGGGGCATCAGTTCGACGCAATATAACGTGCTGCGGATCCTGCGCGGTGCACATCCGAGCGGGCTTACCTGCTCGGCAATCGGCAGCCGCATGATTACCGCAGAGCCGGACATTACGCGCCTGCTGTCGCGGTTGAAGGCTCTCAAGCTCATTCGCCAGCGGCGCGACGCCGAGGATGGGCGCGTGGTGTGGACGTTTATCTCCGCGGCCGGACTCAAGCTATTGCGCGAGATGGACCCGATGATTGCAAAGACGCCGCGAGAACTGCTGGGACGGCTGAGCAAAACGGAAGTGGCGGAGTTGATTCGCCTGCTGGAAGCGGCGCGCGGTGGATGTGAATCGGCGGAGAGAAAGCAATAAGTCTTGATGAGGCGCAGCTTGTCTCCCGGCGGTCTGGTTTCCATAGATGGAGTGCAAAACGGCCAGCCCTCAGGCTGGCCGCTGCCGTAGTAGCAAAGGATCAGGTTACTGCCCAACCAGCTTTTGAACTGCGGCTTCCTCGTCCCCATCTGTGCGGATGATCTTGTTGTGCAGGCAATAGAGAGCAAGTTCGAGGCGGTCGCTGACGCCGAGCTTGTCGTAAATCTTGCGCAGGTAATTCTTGATGACCTGCTCGGTGGTCCCCAACTGGTAGGCGATTTCCTTGTTGCGCTTGCCTTGGGTAATACAGGTGATAATGGCCATCTCCTTGGGAGAGAGCTTGGGCTGGATGCGCGGGCTGACCAATGCGGAGGCCTGGGCGCGATAAGCCTCAATGACCCAACTGACGGATTGATTATCGATCCAGGTTTCTCCGGCGGCGATGCGGCGCACGCACCGGACCAGCAGGTCAGGAGAGATGGAGCGGCTGACGATGCCGCGAACGCCGCGGCGGTAAAGCTCAACGGTCTGATTTTCGTCGGTTGACAGTGCCTGCACAATCAGCTTCACGTCGGGCGCAATGCGCAGCAACTCCGGGATGACATTGGCGGTGCCGGTGAGCATATTGCCCTCAAGCAGCACAATATCAGTGGGATAGCGTTCGATGGCAGCACGCAGATTGTCCAGCGAATCGGCCTGGGCCACGACACGCAAATCGTCTTCGAGAGCGAATACCTTGCGAATGCCTACGCGGTAAATTGCCTGCGAATCCGCCAGAATGACGCGGATAGTTCCCGGTTTGACGGGAGCTTCGTAGCTTTCGCCTTCATGATTATCTTCCAATAAATCCATATCGGATCTTGCCAACCAAAATGCCGGTTGTTGCCAAGCCCCCCGTCAACTGTCACTGCTCGCCGAATTCGTAATCGTCAATAGTGGCAGCGGCCAGATAGTTACTTTGGTTCAATGAGCAGCGTACCACACGTCCTTGGCAATGAACCAGAACATCGTGAGGGGTACCCAGCACCGTACCGGGCATACGCAGGGAAAAATGGATTTCCGTCCCCAACTCGATGGCGCTATCTAACTCAAAAGCAACGCCGCTGGCGGAAACATCCCGGGTGATTGCGGCAATTTCGCCATGGCCCGTCGACAACACAACAGGCAACGCCAGCGGAAAACGCACCGCGCATCGAACTTCCTGGCGTTTGGGGGCCGTCCGGGGACGAGCCGACTTGGTTGGTATAGCAGTCTTAAGAACTTCCATATAGGACATCCAGAACCCAATTGGGTCATTCACACTCTATCTGAGATTTGTGTTCCTTCCCACGGCACCAAAGTTTTATTTGAGGTAACCGAAATGGCAGATTAGGAAGCGCAAAGGTTTATTACAAGTACTACACCAGCCTTCATAACCACTCTGGAAACAATTAATTGAGGATTGCAAATAGCAACACGCCGCCACGAAATGCCCCTGAAAATTGTCTGCGAGATCAAATCAACAAGATCATCCACATAAGAGCTCATAAATACGGTGAGCTAAGAAGCGGTGCCACAACCGGCCAGAACTCTATCTCGCAGATACTATTCGTTAAATTATCAAATTTTTGCCTGGAACGGTGATCTGCGGTCTCCGCCAGCCCTGTGGATTCGACTGGCCTGACAAAAGTAATCTGTGCCCTGGAAATCCCAATCTCCGCAGCGGCCACTTCATCTGCGAGAGGTTCCAGGCATTGCTGGAATTTGCGCTTTTTTTCTGGCGGCGCGCTTCTTTGCTTTGCCCCTGCCGACACCAGCACCCAGCAATGCCGAACCGCGCAGGCTAGCGGCGTGCGGCGCACGCCGGGCGCGGGCAATCACTAAATCGGCGGTCTCTTTGACAAACCAATCGAAGTTGGCTTTGCCGACGGAGAACAGATCGGCGTCCGGCACAGGGTTAAAAAAGTCGATGGCGTAGGGAACGCCCCGCTCCACGGCAAACTCGACGGTATTAAAATCGTAACCCAGGGCGCGGCAGAGCTTGAGCGCGTTGTGCCGGATGTGCTTGAGCAGCATCTTGGCCGCATGCGCCGGAGTATCAAGATAGCGTTCTGTGTGCGGACGGCGCGGGTCGTAGGCCATGATGCGCACCTTCTTGCGGCCAACGACGTAGCAGCGGAAATACTCGGAAAACTGGACGGCCTTTTGATAGACCATGCACAAGCCGCCGGTCTGGTCGTAGGCGCGGAAAAACTCTTCGCGGTTGTGAATCTCATGCACGTCGCGCCAGCCGCCGCCGTTGATGGGCTTGAGAAAACCATGTTCGCCGACGCAGGCAAACACAGACTCCCAGTCAAGCGGAAATTCCAGGTTGCGCATGGAGCGGTCGGTTGCGCCTTCCGGAAGCTGCTTATGAGGCAAAATCACTGTTGGCGGAACTTCCACTCCCAGCCTTGCGGCCAGTGAGTAGTTGAAAAATTTGTCATCGGCCGAGGCCCAGAAAGGGTTGTTGAGAACCACCGTCCCCTGAAGCGCAGCCTGCTTCAACCATGCGCGATAAAAGGGAATGCTGTGGGAGATGCGGTCTACTATCACCGCGTAGCGGGATGGCTGATCAAGTTGCACTGCGCCGGTGAGAACAAACTCGGCCTGGATGCCATCAATGTTGCGGGCGTTAATATGCTCCACCAGCGCGCCAGGAAAGCTGTTTTCGCCGCCGAAGAGAATGCCGATTTTTTTCATATGGTGATTTCTCGAATGCAAATCGCGCGAGCAGACCGCGCCTGCGCGCAAATGCATGCCAACAGTGTACGTTAAGCAAATTGCGGGAGTTTTAACGGCGCAGAGCGCGCAGATTGTAGTCGGCCACCGCGCATGCAACCTCAGCTGCGGGAGCGCGAAGTTCGGGGCTTTGTTCCTGCCAACTGGTGAGGGCCTCAAAGACAGCGCCCACCAGGCAGCGGGCGGCAATGGCCGGGTCGGCAGCGTAGATGGCATTTGAAGCCAGTTCTAAGGTCTCGCGAACCTGCTCAGCCTGGCGGCGCAGGATGGTGCGGCGCACCTGTTCCAGGCGTGCGCTGAGTCCGGAGGATTCAACGATCAGAATGCGCGCGTCTATTGGATTTTCGGCAAGAAAGAGAAAGAGCGACTCAACGGCCGCGGGAAGTTGCGAAAGCGGATCAGGCTGGGATTCGTTGGCCTTGAGGATGACCTCGTCCACCTTCTGGCCGAGGAGTTCGAGTACGGCGGCGAAGACATCTTCCTTGTTGCGAAAATGCGCATAAAAGCTGCCCACCGAACTGTCGGCCTCGGCCACAATCATGGGGACAGTGGTGGCGTGATAACCGTAGCTGCCGAAGAGCCGGGTGGCGGCGTCGAGAATGGTGCTGCGGCGAGCTTCCTTGCGGGCTTCAGTCGCTGGTGTTTTGCGGTAGGCCATGAGTTGAGTTTAGATGCCTCTTGACAAGAATAGAATGACGCGTCATTCTATTCTTGTCAAGGAAAAAACAATGATGTCAGGAAAATGTGCGAATTCTGTTGTACGAGCGGCAAAATTTGTGGCTGTCGGCCTATTGGCAATGCCTTTGGCCGGATGCGGGCCTAAGACGCAACTTGCAGCCGATCAGCCTGTAGCTGTGCAGGTGCGAACGCCGAATCACATTCAGCAGCCGGTTACGGTGGCGGCCAGCGGGGCTGTAGAGGCCAACGTGACTGCCCTGGCCGCATTCCAGATTGCCGGACGCGTCTCGCGGGTTCTGGTGGACGAAGGCCAACCGGTGGCCAAAGGACAGGTACTGGCGGAGCTGGATGCAACGGACTACCGCAATGGCTACGACGCTGCAAAGGCACAGGCCGATGCGGCTCAGGCGGCCTCGCAGAAGGCGCAAGCAGGCCTGCGGCCGCAGGAGTTGGAGCAGGCGCGTATTGACTTTGAGCGCTGGCAGGACGAGTACAAGCGCATGAAATTTCTCTACGACCACAAGAGCCTGGCAGCCAACGATTTTCAAAAAATTGAAGCCGGATACAAAGCCGCCGAACAGCGATACGAGATGGCCCGGCAAGGCGCGCGCGTTGAAGACAAGGAAGCTGCCGGCGGGCAGTATCGCGCCGCAGCCGCGCAGATGCGCGAGGCCGGAAAACGGCTGGCCGATTGCCAACTGCGCGCGCCGATCGCAGGCTTTGTGGGAATGCGGCGCATTGATGTGGGCGATACGGTGGCCGCCGGAACGCCGGTGATTGGCGTGCTGGATTTGAACCCGGTAAAAGTGCGCGTGGCGATTCCGGAGTCGGAGATCGGCAAAGTGCGTGAAGGCGCGCGGGCAACGGTCACGATTCCCTCGCTCGACGGCCGGCTGTTTGAAGGCAAGGTTGAAGCAGTGGGCGTGGCGGCAGATCCTGCCTCGCGCACCTACACGGTGAAAATCGCGGTTGCCAATCCGGAACGGCTGTTGCGCGCGGGAATGGTGAGCGAAGCGCGCATCTACGGCTCGGCGATGGTGAACGCAATCACGGTTCCGGGCGATGCTGTGGTGCGGGACGAGCGTGACGTGACGCATGTGTATGTCTACGATTCAACGCAGCAACGGGTCTATGCGCGGCGCGTGGAAGCCGGCGCGCCCCTCAATAACGAAGTGGAGATTCGCAGCGGGCTTACTGGCAATGAACAAGTCGTTGTAGCCGGTCAGCAGAATGTGCGCGAAGGCTCGCCGGCGAAAGTCGTTGGAGGCGCCCAGTGAACCCCGTCCGCGCATCGTTGCGCTATCCGCAGGTGACGCTGGTGATTGCGGCGATGCTCTTTGCGGCCGGTATGTACGCGCTGTTCACAATGCCGCGGCGCGAGGACCCGAAGATCACCATCCACACCGGCATTGTAGCCGCCATTTATCCCGGCGCCACCACCCGGGAGGTGGAAGACCAGGTCACACAAAAGATCGAAGAGCACCTCTTTCACTTTGAAGAAGTACGCCGCGAAAAAACCTTCGCCACCACCCGCAACGGCATGGTGATTATCAATGTCGAACTGAACAAGTCGGTCAAGGATTCGGACGAATTCTGGTCGAAGCTGCGCCTGGATATGGCGCAGTTGAAAGCCACGGGACTGCCGGCGGGCGTGCTCGGCCCGGTAGTCGATTCCGATTTTGGCGATACGGTTGCGGTGCTGATTGCGGTTCATGGCGGGCACTATGGCCCAAGAGAGTTGAAGGACTACGCGCAGGCAGTGGAGACAGGTCTGCGCGCGATTCCGGCGGTGTCGAAAATTCGGCGCATTGGCGATCAGAAGGAAGAGATCGACGTCGGCACCTCGTCGGAACGGCTGGCGCAATATGGCGTGAATCCGCTCAAAGTGATGCAAGCGCTGCAGGGCCGCAACGCGGTGCAATTTGCCGGTCGCGTGCCCGCGGAGCAAAGCAAGGTGCCAATCGAATCCGGTGGGCGCTTCAAAACCGAAGACCAGATTCGGCAGGTCATGGTAGACGTTTCTCCCACTGGCCAGCCGGTTTACATCGGCGACCTGGCCAATGTGGAGCGAGTCTACAAAGACCCATCTGAATACGCGCGCATCGGCGGCGAGCAGGCCATTCTGCTGGCCGTGGAGATGCACGAAGGCAACAACATTGTGGACTTCGGCAACACGTTGCGCGCGACGCTGAAGAATGTTCAGGCCACGCTGCCGCCGGACGTGAAGCTGGACCTGGTAGCGGACCAGCCCAGGGTTGTCTCCGAGCGCATTGGTGACTTTTTCCGCGAATTCGGCATCGCCATCGTCGCCGTCATTCTGGTAACCATGCTGCTGCTGCCGCTGCGTGTAGCGCTGGTTTCGGCGATTGCGATTCCGGTTTCGGTGTCGATGACCTTCGGCATGTTGAACGCCTGCGGAATCGAACTCCAGCAGGTGTCGATCTCCGCGTTGATTGTGGTGCTGGGCATGGTAGTGGACAACGCCATCGTGATTGTCGATAACTACGTGAGTCTGCTCGACCGCAAAGTGCCCATTGACGAAGCAGCGGAAAGGTGCGCAACGGAGATGGCGGTTCCGGTGCTGACCGCAACGCTGGCCATCATCGCGGCCTTTGCCCCACTGCTGCTGCTCACCGGCGCCACGGGCGAATTTATCCGCTCGCTGCCAATTGCTGTGGCCATCTCGCTGGGCACTTCGTTTTTCGTGGCCATGCTGCTCACGCCGCTGCTGGCGCGTTACTTTATCCGCCAGGGCCTGGTGAATCACGAAGAGGATTCCGGCGCGCCCCGCAAGCTCACTCCGCTGGATCATATGCAACGGGTTTATAACGACATCATCACCCGGGCGATGCTGCACAAGCGTGCAGTTCTGATTTGGAGCGTGGTGGCTGTTGTGGCTGGAATCGGAATCCTGCGCCTGGTACCGCAGCTTCTGTTTCCACTGGCCGAGCGCGATCAGTTTGTGATGGACGTATGGCTGCCGGAGGGCGCCAAGATCGAAGCCACCGACGCGGCCGTGCGCCGCATTGAAGCGGTTCTACGCCACGAGCCGATGGTCAGGGAATACACCAGCTTTCTGGGCGAGAGCGCGCCGCGCTTCTACTACAACGTGAACCCGCAGGCGCCGGCGGCAAATTATGCGCAGATTCTGGTGAATACAAAAAGCGTGAAAGGAACGCCCAAACTGGTGGAAAGGCTGCGGCAGCAGTTGCCCGATGCGGCTCCAGAGGCAAAGATCTTTGTGAAAGAGCTGCAGCAGGGGCAGGTGATGGAAGCTCCGGTTGAAGTGCGCATCTCCGGAGAGGATATCGCCACGCTGAAAACACTCGGCAACCAGGTTGAGGATATCTTGCGTCATACGCCGGGGGCGGCGTACATCCATACCGACTGGCACGAGGATGCCTGGCTGGTGGGCATGAACGTGCGCGAGGAAGTGGCCAACCGGATTGGATTGACCAATGCCTCCATTGCGCAGCAACTGGCGGTGGGCTTTGAAGGCGCGCCGGTCACAACTTTTTGGGAGGGCGACCGCGACGTGAATGTTGTCATGCGCCTCAATCCAGCGGAGAGGCAAAACTTTCAGAACTTGTCCGACACCTATGTGATGTCTCCGTTGACCGGGGCGAGAGTTCCGCTGACTGCTGTGGCCTCGCTCGATTCCGAATGGCAGCCGGGCAGGATTGTGCGCAGAAACGGCGTGCGCACATTGACTGTGCGCGCCTTCCCCAACCGGCACTCGCTGGCCAGCGGGATTTTAGGCGACGCGCGCAAACAACTGAACGCCATCCCTCTGCCGGCCGGATACCGCATCGAGTTTGGCGGCGAACACGAAAACCAGCAGGAGACATTCAGCGAAATGAGCCAGGCATTGCTGATCAGCCTGCTGTTGATTTTTCTGATTCTGCTCTTCCAGTTCCGCACGCTGGCGGACCCGCTGATTGTGATGGCAGCGTTTCCGCTGGCACTGCCGGGCGCCGCGCTGGGGCTGCTGGTTACGCACAATACTTTTGGATTCACAGCATTCATCGGCATCGTGAGCGTGGGCGGGCTGGTGGTCAGAAATTCCATCATCCTTATTGACTATATTCACGAGCGGATGAAGAGTGGCGTGGAGTTGGAACAGGCAGCGCTGGAGGCCGGCGAGCGGCGTCTGCGGCCCATCTTCCTCACTTCCATGGCCGCTGCCGTGGGTGTTATCCCCATGATTCTTTCCGGGTCGAGTTTGTGGTCGCCGCTGGCCAGCGTGATTGCATTCGGGCTGCTGGGCTCCATGTTCTTTACGTTGGTGGCGATACCGGTTTTGTTCGTCGTTGTGCACCGTAAACGAGTTGCCCATGAAGAGATGGACAGCGGAAACTCCAGCGAGGATTCGTTGTATCCCGAACCTCAGAAGAGAGCTTTGACGCGCACGGCAGTGCTGCTGACGCTGGGGATGTTTGTGTTCACTATGGCAGCACACGCCGAGACGCGGCTCATCACTCTGGATGAGGCCGTCGCCCTGGCTACAAAGCAAAATTCGACAGTCAAGCTGGCGCAGCTCAAGGCAAAGGAGATGAATGCGCGCGTGACCGAGGCGCGGGCCAATTATTTTCCGGTGTTGAGCAACCAGAGCGACGCCGCGCACCTGCGCAACATTGAACACATGGAAATCCCGATGGGTGCGCTGGGTGTTTACCCGATCCCTGGCCCGGTTCCCGGAGCAAACGCGTCGCTGCCGCTCGGCCACCACGATTTTCTCCTGAGCACCACAACGGCGGCGCAGCCCATTACGCAGATCTTCAAGATTCGCGCCGGGGTTGCAGTGGCTCACGCGGATGCGGGCATAGCGCGGGACGATGCGCAACGGGCTGAAGACGAAGTCGCACTGAAGATGAAGCAGCTTTACTACGGTCTCTTGTCGGCGGAGCGGCGTCAACAGGCAGTGGAGTTGAAAATCAAAGCCGGAGAAGAGCGCCTGGAGGAGGCTCGCAACGGAGTCGAGAGCGGAGCCGTGCTGGAACTGAAAGTTCTGGAAGGAGAAGCGCAGATAGCCGATGCGCGTCATAAACAGGGGACGCTGGAGGACGCCATCTCCGACATGAAAGTCGAGTTCAACGACCTGGCCGGCCTTCCTCTGGACACGGACGTGGAACTGGTAGCGCCGCAACTGGACGGCGGTGACGCAACCGCCGGCGATCTTGAAGCCGAAGCGATCCAGCACAATCCCGAGGTCGCCGCCGCGCAACAGGCGCTGAAGAAAGCACGGGCGGGCCTGAGCGCGGCGCACGCAGAATATATTCCAGAGATAGGAGCCTTTGCGCAGTATATCCATCAGGATGGCGTGCCCTTGCTGACTGAAAATAACAGCGCGCTGGGACTGAGGATGAATTGGACCATGTTCGAGTTTGGCAAGCGCAGTGGGCAGGTACATGAGCGCCAGGCCCAGGTAGCCGAGGCGGAAGAGAATCTGCGCCATACGGAAAACCGGGTGCGCGTGGAGATTGAGAAGAGCGTGCGCAGGGTACGGCGGACGGAGACGGGACTGGAAGCGGCGCGAGAGAGCGTGAAGGCGCGCGAGGAGATGCGGCGCATTACCGCCAACCAGTTGGAAGCAAAGACGGTGAACGACTCCGCGCTGAAAGAAGCCGACGCCGAGCTGGCCGAGGCCCAGGCGGAACTCTTTCAGGCTGAGGCGGAACGCAGCACCGCGCGGGCGGAACTGGAAAGAAATCTCGGACAGGAGTAAGGTAATTTGTTACCGGTTATACTAAGGAAAATATGGATTACCGCGTATTGACAGTAAACCGGGAGTTTGGCAGCGGCGGCTTGCGCATAGCGCAAACCATTGCCGAGTGGCTTGGCTGGAAGCTGCTGGACAAGGACATCATCGACGCCATCGCGTACAAGGCCCATGTGGATTGCAAGGTGGTGCGGCCCTACGACGAGCACGTGGTCTCCTGGCTGCGGCGCATCAACCAGCAGGCCATGCGTTCAGCCGCATTGGCCGCCGGGCTCGAACTCGGTGAGGACGCGGTCTTCGACGCGGACCAGATGGTGAAGATATCCCGGAAGATCATCGAAGAAGCTCACCACGAGGGCAATTGCGTGATTGTGGGTCGCGGCTCGCAGTGCGTGCTGCAGCACAAGCCGGACGTTTACCATGTTTTTGTCTATGCGCCGAGCCAGGAGCGTATCGCCCGCCTGCGCGACCGGCTGGAGAAAGACGCCAACGCCGAACAGCGCATGCGCACCGTGGATGCGGCGCGCGCCAAGTACCTCTTACAGTACTTCGGCAAGCACTGGTACAACCCTCACCTCTACGACCTGATGATCAGTTCCAGCGCCGACGAGGACGCAACGGCGCGAACCATTCTTTATGCGATGACGGGCCAGGCGCAGGGCTGATAGGAAATTCCCGGGTCTCAAAATCGAGACCTGGGCCACCCGGGACTGTTCCCTATTCCCTGCCTTACTTCACATCCCAGTCAAAACTGAGTGCGGCAATTAATGCGTTGAGCTTGTCAGTCGCTGCGTTCTTCTGCTGCTCCAGATCGGCAACCTGCTTGCGCGAGGCTTGCAACTGGTCTTCGGCGTTGTTCAACTCCTCGATAAAACGCTTGGCGGCAACATCGCCCTTGAGCGCGGTCAGGTTGGCGCGGGCGCGATCCTCGTCTGTGGACAACGTTTTTTCTTTCTGCTCGATCTCCGCGATTTTGGCGTTCAGGCCGCTGAGCGCGGTCTCGGCATCGATGAGCGGCCTCAGCTTCTCCTCCACCGACGGGGTGACCTTGCCGACCGCAATCAGGAACTCGCTGCGATTTTCGTCAGGATCAATGCGGACAGATTCCGAGAGCAGGGCACGCTCGCGAATATGCAGATCAGCAGACTGGTGCGGCGCGACTGTCACACGAAAACGATAAGCCGTCGCCGTTGTCTCGGTTGGCTTGGTCTCGGAGTCCAGTTCCGCGTTGGGCTGGCGCGTATGCTCAATCAGCACATCGCGCGTGTCGTCCGACGCGTTGTTGATCGTGTAAGCGCTCTCGGTGACCTGGCTGGTCTGTTGCACCAGCACGCCCTGATGCATGGCGATGTGACGCAGCTTGCTTGTCTCCGTGGGGGCGGTAGCGTGAACCTTCACTGCCTGATCGGCGGCGTAGGAGAGCAGGCGCTTTTCGCCGGGATGAATCGGGTCCAGCAGCCCCTCGCCGGCAAACTCGCCGCTTTCAAAAATCGAAAAGCTGCCGGAGTCGAGCGTCAGCTTGGATTTGTTTTCCAGCCACACGGAGCGCAGAGGCACGGGGTCCTTGTCGCTCCACAGGGTCACATGCACAGCGGGAAGTTCCTGCTGCAAAATCGGCACCATCGCCGACTCGTTTTTGTGGATAGTCACCGGCTGGGTCAGCGCGTACTCGAAGAAGTCGTCGAAGGCATTCGTGGTTACGTCGCCAGCCTGATAGGAATCACTAGCACGGTATGTGCCAACGCCCAATCCCGCGCCTGAGCCTACCCCGGCATCGGCACTATTTGAAGAACCTCCAAAGTTGGATCCCATTACACCAAAGCCGACGGAAGGCGCTTTCAATGCTTTCATTTTGATACTGTGCGGGACGCGCTCCAACGACTCAAGCTGCTGTGTATTGATCGTTTCTGCTTGCGCTTTTTCCTCCGCCGCGTCATGCGTCTGCGGCGTCAACTGCGCCTCGGTGGCGATGGGAATCTCAACCCGCTTTGTATAAATAGGCTGGGAGAGCGGCTGGATGAAGCTCTGCGGCGCGCCGGCCACCAGCGACAACTGCACGTTGTCCCAGTCCGCGCCCACGGTGTTATCGACCACCGCCCAGCCCTGCATGGTGGCCGAGCCATTGGGCACGCGCGGAAAAACGATGCGGTAGGTGGACTTCCAGACCGGAACCTCGCTGATGTAGCTGACGCGCAACTGGCGGGGTCCTACTCCAAGCGCGTCTAAAGTCAGATGGCGCAGGCCGGTGGCGTGCGTAGTCGAGAGCAGTTCAAGATAGCGGTCAAGCTGGCCTTGCAGATTCGCGTCCAATGGGCGCACGCTCAGCGCCGGCGTCAGTTCGATAACCCGCACCGCGCCGGAGGTTGCCACCAGCGTGAGATAAAATTTTTCGATTGTCTTATCGGCTTCGCTGCCGGGAACGGTCTCTGTGCGCGACTCAATCGACATGAGCCGCCCGGTAATGATGCCGCCGGGCCCGCCTGCAACTTCGACCCTCTGTCCGCGCAACGCCTGAAAGAGCTCGGTCGAATTGGGATCGTCAGTCATGCCCAGCGATAGCGATTTGAGCTGCTCGGCCAGCGGCGTCGTTGAGTTGTAGTTGACCCCGGCGATGCGCCCGCCGCCCTCGTCGAGTACGGTGAGCGACTGCAATACATCGTTCAACTGCGGCGAAGTAAAGTCGATGGCCACGCGCTGGTTTCCCGTAACCGAGCCCGCGTGCTCAAAGTAGCCCACGCCGTTTTTGTAGAGCACCACCTTGCGCACCGGCAGGTCCTTGACCACCTGCGGTGCGGCAGGCTTGGCCAACTGCGGAGCAACAGCCGGTTTTGTTTTGATGGCTGGAGCCTGGGCGGCAAGGCTCACTGTGAAGGCAAGTAAACAAATAACGGCAAAAGCACGTCGCATGAGATTCTCCTCAAACCAATCAACAGAATGCTACTCCTTTGGACCCCGGCGGAGGGAAAATGGTTCCCGGTGCAACATAGAACCGGCGCCCATACTCTTTGAACGGAGCCGTGGGAAAATCTTGCTCTCAAATCAATAAAATATTTCCGCCTGCCCAAATCGGTGGATTCAGCCCTGTGACGCAGAAAACATCGAAGTTTCCTGGGGAAGATGCACAATGGAGAGTTGGGGGTTTCGGCCTTTCAACCGCAATCCGGCTGGCCAGCCAGAGGAGCAGGACTCATGAAGGGAACACAGATCAACGTTGTTGCATTGAACGGCAGCGCCCGCAAGGGCGGCAATACTGCCATTCTGCTGAAGTACGTTTTGCAGGAACTTGAGAACGAAGGAATTCATACAGAACTCATCGAGTTGAGCGGGGCAAGGATTCACGGTTGCCTTGCCTGCCGCAAGTGTTCGGCAAAGAAGGACCACCGGTGCGCGCAGGCCGACGACATGGGCAATGCCTTGATAGAAAAGATGGAGCAGGCAGACGGCATTCTGCTCGGATCGCCAACTTATGTGGCCGATATCTCTCCTGAAATCAAAGCCCTGATGGACCGGGCCTGCCTGGTTTCCCGCGCCAACGGCAGCTTCTTTCGCCACAAGGTGGGCGCCGCCGTGGTGGCCGTGCGCCGGGCAGGCGCCATTCACGCCTTCGATTCCATGAATCATTTCTTTTTGATCAACGAGATGATCGTGCCCGGCTCGTCTTATTGGAATATCGGCATTGGCCGCGAGATTGGCGATGTGGAGAAGGATGAAGAAGGCATCCAGACCATGAAAACTTTGGGCCAGAATATGGCCTGGCTGTTGAAAAAAATCAAAGCCTGACCGGGTTTTTCTCGCAGCATGTTCTGTTCGTCCTTGACAAATGGGTCTATGCTGAATGGCAGGAGCTGCCTTTGCCTCCCCAACGACGAAG
>Ga0316217_10000919_pt1 | contig 39886 bp, 36 predicted proteins | sample 1anoAmetaG_FD_203633 | JGI IMG/M metagenome (GOLD analysis project Ga0316217, IMG submission 203633) | Freshwater microbial communities from Trout Bog Lake, Wisconsin, USA - 1anoA | ecosystem: Environmental > Aquatic > Freshwater > Lake > Hypolimnion/Profundal zone | place: USA: Wisconsin...
CGCGCGACTGTCTCGACTGCTACCGGGTGTAATGACTACCTCCCGGGCGGGACTTTCACCCGCGGAACTTCAACACCCTTTGCACGGCGCACGACGCAGCTAGTTCTTTGCGCCGTTAAACGGGGACGCAGCTAGTTGTTATGCCGCGTATGCCTCAGGTATGTGTCCCGCCCGCGCGCAGACCCTCAAAACTCAAGGACCACGCGGGCACGGCCAGCGAATGGTGCGATCCGCACAGCTTCGGAATGGGCATCGTAACTTCCACCGACCACGCGCCTGGCTTTGACGCCGGTGGGATGCGGCAGCCGCAACTCGATTATTTCGGGCCGCAGGGTTGAATCGCAGCGGACCTCCGCTTCGATAACGCCATCATTGAGCCGCGACTTCACGGAAAAGGAGACTGGTCCAAAATAGCTCAGCACACCGGTCACAGCGATTTCTTTGCCGCTCTCCAGCCAGCGGCGAGGGATTCCCGAAAGCAAATGTAGCGTTTGCCCCTCTTCCATATAGAGCATCCAGCGGGTTTGCATGAGAAACCATGCTTCCTCATGGGTTTTGTGCGGGGTGGCCTGAAACAGGTGCTCCCAAAAGGTGTAGGTTTCGCGATCGGCAAGCGCAGCCAGCGAGTTGTAATAGGCTTTCAAGAAAGCTTTGACTTCCCCACGTTTCAAATGCAGCCAGGGGTGCGGACTATAGTAGGGTTGGCTGAAAGCTACATTCCGTACACACATTAGTTCGGCGTGAGAATTGAGCAGCCAGCCGGCGGCGGGTTCGTCGGCGGCAATCACCTCCTGAAACACCAGGTGGAGCGGCCCGAGCAAAGAGTCGCGAACCATCGCCGAACCATGGGTAAACCAACTGCCCCTCTCGGCAAACAAGCAGAGCGGCCCGGTCCCTTCCGCCCAGGGCGGCGCCGTCGGGCACCAGGTTCCGTCACCCAGCGGGATCACCGGTGAGCGTGCCACGGACTCAATAAACGCTTGGCGAATATCCGCCCGCAGCGCCTCCGCCTCGCATCCCAATCGCTTCGCTACAGCAGGGTTCACATTCCGCAGGCTCTCACTCATGCGGCTCAGGCCCAGATAGGCATAGCCGTTGAGCATGAAGGCATGAAAAGGATCCTCGGGGTCCGCGCACTTGCCATCCAGCAGGCCGTACCCCTTCCCCTTCAGCGCCGGCTGGCGGTTGCGGTCGCGCCAGGCCAGAATATAATCGCAGGCCTTGAGAATCTTGGGAGCGACGGCGGCAATCCAGTCGTCGTCATGCATATACCGATAGTGCTCGCCGATGGACCACAGCACCGCCCCGGTCTCCAGCATGTAATTGCCGAACGTCTGAATGAAACCATCTTCACGCTGCTTTTCCAGGAAATACATCAATGATCGCCCGGCAATGTCTTTCCAGCCAACCGAATCCATGAACTGCACGATCGGCGAACTCTCTGATCCAATAGGATAATAAGAGCCAACCAGCGGCGCAAGCGTACCAGTTGGTTCCTTTCCAAAGATAACCAGGTCCAGATGTAACAGCCCGGCGCGGACCATGCGATTGAGGCGTTCTTCCGGCAAGCAGAACTGCGCCGCCGAGGCTAATTTCTCTTGCCAATAGGCGCGGCATTCAAGGTGGCGCTGCTCAAAAGTATTCCCCGCCAAACTGCTCGCCCGTTCCCTTGATAGCGGCCGATGCGGCAAGCGAAACTCAAATACCGCCTTCTCTCCCGGACACAAAAGCACCGCGATTTCTTCCTGCGGGAGCGGCTTGCCATTCAAAAAAGAAACAGCATAAATCCGGCCCGAGGCAAACTCCGCAAAACCGGTTTGTCCATTAAACCGATGCTCTGAAACATTGGGAATAATATTCTTGAACCAGGCATAACGCGGCACGGCGGCACAGTTGGTAGCTTCGATGCGATAGTACAACACCGTCTCCTCCGGCGGATTATGAAACTCCGACGGCATCAGCGCTTCCAACTGCTGGCGCAAATGACCATGCGAGCGCTCGGTTACGGTTAGCCGGGTGGCAACCAGATAATGGGTTCCGCGGACATTGCTTGCAGTCAGCGTGCTTTCTTCCAAGGTAGTGAAGGCCGTAACCTGGTAGCGGATCTCGCCATCTTCCAAACTTGCGTGCAGGATAGGGAGATCGCCCTCTTCCAGCGAGCGCGTCAGTTTGCGCTGGCAGGATACCCCGCGGCCCATGGCGAAGGTGAACCGCAGCGGCTGCTCGTTGGTTTCCACCAGCGTTTGCGGGATCATCGCGTTACGCGGCTGCACATAATCCGCGGCCTCGGCATTACCGCGAAAGCCGATCTCGAAGATGCGCATGTCCCGACTTAAGCCCAGCCAGGTGGGGCAGGGGTTATTCAAGGTCTGCGCCGCAGCCGCGTCGAAACTCTCTTCTTCCTCGCTAGCCAAGCGTTGCAGCGCGGTTTGCAAGCGGCGGGATTCCACGGTCGCTTTGATCTCCTGGTAGGATCGCGCATCCGCCGCCGCGGTAATCGCCACGCCAAACTGCGGCAGGTAGATGGGATACTCCGCCCGCACGTCACGCACGAAAAAGCTGAAGGCATGGTCACCCAGGCGCAGCATGACCATGGCGCTGTCGCTTCCCGGAGCCAGGCATGCGCCGCTCAAGGTGAGCCGCAGCGAACCGCCCCGGGCAAAGCACCAGCGCTTGTGCTCCGGGTATACCGGCCGCCCATCGGCCGCCAGCGCGACGGCCGCGGCATTGCGGACGGCGATTTCGCCCGGCCCCGTCGGGTCATGGCGAACAATGCGGATTTCTGTCTGATCAACCTGTGCGGTGTTCATAACCCTAACCCAGCCTGTCTATCGGATGCAGCCCCGCCCGAAACGGGGACGCAGCTAGTATTTCCGCTACACCTTCTTCGGCCGGCCCTCGCGCCGTAGCGTGTGGCCCAAATCCAGCCGATCCGCCATCCGCTCGATCCACTCGGCGCTGCCCAGCGGCCGGCCGCGCGCCAGGCTGGTCTTGATCGCCGCCAATTCCTTTTCGTGCAGCGGCTGGTTGACCCAGCGCGGCCAATTCGCCGGCTGATCCACCGGCCAGGGCGACAACAGCGCCTTCTGCTCGGCATCGCCGTGCAGCCGCACCCACAAGCTTCCCCAACGCCAATCCTGCGCCTGCGGCACCAGTTCCGCCGCCACCGGGTTGCGCTGCACATAGCGGCACAGCGTCAGCAAATACTCATCGGTCTGCACTGGAAAACATTTGAACCGACCCTGATACAAATGCCCATAGCCCACGCTTTCATGCGCCACCCGCCAGCGCATCGCGTGCGTGTGCGCCAGCCAGCGGAAAAACGCCGTCACTTGGCCATCGTCCTTGGGCCAGACCACGAAATGCCAATGGTTGGGCATCACGCAATAATCCAGGAGGCGCAGCGGATGCCGCTTTTGCGCCTCTTGGAGCACGCGCGCAAACGCCGCGAAATCCCCGTCGTGGCGGAACATTATCATCCGGTCGGCGGCGCGGTTGAGCACGTGATAGACCAGGCCGCCGGGAGCGTTGCGGGCAGTTCTTGGCATGGCCGATAGCCTACCGCAAACACGCCGTTTGTCAATCAACTAGCTGCGTCCCCGTTTGCAGTGTCCCGGTTGACGTTGGGCGCGGGAAACTAGCTACGTCCCCGTTAATCTGGCTGGTAAACTAGCTGCGTCCCCGTTTATGCGGCGGGACGGATGCGGCGGCGTTCGGAAAATGCGGCGGCGATGGGTACAATGCCGCGGAGGAGTTGGTCATGATTTTCAGGATTTCGCAGAAGTTGAACCGCAAACTTAAAGGCGGCGCTTTGCCGGCGCGGCCGCTGGACGCCGATCCGTATGCCGACTGGTCGGCCCATCTGTTTTGCGTGGCGCGCACGCAGTACGTGATCGTCTGCAATACCCAATCGCTCTATTCCGTGGTGATGTTCGGCAGCGGCATCACCTGCGACCACCTGTTCGTCAGCCGGACCATGGATGTCCTTCGCGAGTTCATGATTTATGACGGGCTGGAATTCCTGTATCACCGTTCGATGGTGCCGGCCTGGGCAACCGTCGGCCTTGCCAAGGCGTGGAACCCGGCGGTCACCGGATCAATCAATGACCTGATCGTTCATGCCACCGCGTGGCTGAAGGAAGGGGAATTGTCGCCGTTTGATGTCGGCTTCAAACTCAACGAAATTCCCTTCACGCGGCTGGCGCGGTTTGGCCACGACGGTTACGGCCGGCCACGCGATGCGTTTAAGGCGATGACCGCCGCCGCCGCGACGTGATGATTGCCTTGCCGCGGCCCCGCGGCGAAACTGCCCGGCAGCGGGCCGTTCGCGGTGCCGGCGCAAAACCGAGTGTCCGTATACTGCGCAAAAGTGCGGAGGTGGGCGTTGACCATGAAGACGGGCATTAGACGTTGTGCCGTGATTTGCGAGGATTAGAGCGTGGATTTTCAATACAGATATACACGACATCAGGTTCTGCGGGAGTCCAGGCCCGACGCCCGAGTCGGCAAGCAGATTTATCTGCTCAAGCAGTGTGTGCATCTAGGCCTTACCTACCAAGTGCAGTTTCTTGCCAATCTGGCCACGGAGTCGCGCCAGAAATTGATGATTGAAGTGCCTCATGGCTGCGTTGTTTCTAGGGGTCTGGCTGAATTCATTCGGCTATGCGGAAAATCGGTCGTCCTACGGAGATTGTAATGGGACTTTACCTGTGTGTGTTCGATGACGATGAGAATGAAATCTGTGGTGTGGAAATAGGCTCATATGCCGACTTCAACTGGTTCCGCTTAACCGTTTCTGCGGCCATAGAGGGCAATGAGTACGGGTCACTATTTCCCGTCTTGATGAATCATTCTGACTGCGACGGCGTCTGGCCCGTGGAGGAGTGTATTCTACTGGATAAAGAGCTTGCTCTTATTGAGCAAAAAACTCTTGAATTCGAACCTGTTGCGTTCAATTCACGCTGGCAAGACGAAGTGCGGAAGAAATTCTTTTTGAAAGTCGAGTCGTTGCGAGATTGCTTCTTCGACGTGGATGGCGAACCATTGATTGATCGGTTGCGAGAGCTGTGCCGCTTGGCCATTGAAAGCAAGCGTCCTATCGAATTTCAATGAACGCAGATAGGGTGACACGTATGGTAAAAATATTCGTCGGCGTGGCGGCGTGACGTGTCGTTGGACCGTTGCGGTCGTGTTGGCTTGGCTGGGCATTGTTCAATCTCGGTATTCCGGGCACGGAAATTGCTGGGGCCGGCCACGCGAGGCGTTTAAGGTGATGACCGCCCCCGCCGCGCCGTGATGATTGCCTTTTCGTGGCCCTACGGCGAAACTGCCCGGCAGTGGGCCGTTCGCGGTGCCGGCAGAAAACCGAGTGTCCGTATACTGCGCAAAAGTGCGGAGGTGGGCGTTGGCCCCCAAGACTTCGTGGAAATGAATTTGAAGGTGAACAATGATCACAACTGGATCAAAATATGGTGGGCTGGAACACTCCAATTCTGCTTTTAAGAAGCTCGACATGAAGGTCGAGCAGGCGCTTTGTGCCATCAACGGGGGAAATGGCGAGTCCTGGGTCGGGCGAATTTGGGGTGTTAATGTGGTTTTCTATGTATCGGGTTCTCTTATTCCTGACGCGGGCGTTAGAAGGATTGAGGCCAAGCGTTTTTCCAGGGCGCAGAAGCTTCTACTGGTGAACGTCCCTGTTCCCGACGATATTTTGGATGATTTCCAGAAATCGCTTGCATTCACCATGTACGCGTTGCAGGAGGCCGTCGTGATTACGGCCGCCGTGTTTGCGAAGAAGCGGGTTGGGCCGTTCGACGTGGCCAAGGCGCAGGCGATCATTGAACAGGTCCGAGAACGTGTGTCGCAAAAAAACTTGGTTTAGAGCCGTGTTGTGAATGAAGTAAGCCCATGTGGTAAGAGTATTCATCTACGCGGCAGGCAGTAATGGGACGTTAACAATTGTGGCGTAACTTCATGGTCGTGTTCTTTGGCAGGTGAATAGCGGATCGGCTCCTCCGCGTCGATGGTCGCCGGCGCGGCGGAGTGAGGTGACGTCGGATCGTTGCCGTCACCTTGGTTGGCTGCGCATTGGTTAATCGCGGCATTCTGGGCACGGGAGTTGCTGTGGTTCGGCCGTCCAAGCCGAATAGGCGATTGGCGCAAATGGCGCGGGTTTTGTCACGTTCTAGATGCATGATTAACGCATGTTTTTTGCGACCAAATCTTGGGGCACTTTGGGCGGGCCTTGGGGCGTTTTGGTGGCCTCTTGGGGCGGCTTAGAGGGGTCGAGAGGCCTCCAGATGAACTTAAGGCCGGCAAACCTGCCCTTAACCACCGATTAACCTCCCGCAAACCTCGCGGAACCTCCCATGAAAGTCGGGGAAAGTGCCCCAAAATTCGGACAAATCTCGGGGTATTTAAGCTAACTCAACAATTAAAATTGGCATAAAAATGCATATTTATCAATTAATTGATCGACTTGACCCGATTTGAAAAATTCATCGAAAACGCACTTTGGATTGGTAAACTCTGTGGGAATAAGGACTTACGACGAAAATGAATGTGCGCAAGTTGCGCGCAAGTCTGCCGGTTGGCACGCGGCCGGTCTACAATGGGGACGGCATGAAATATTTCTACGGCGAATTCGACGGCGAAGAATTCCCCACGCAGGAAAACCTGTTTGGCTTTGATCAGCTTATGCAGTTCATTATGCAGTATGGCGAGGATGCCCTGCACGCCATGGAGCAAATGCTCAACGATCCGGACAATCAGCAGCAAGCGGATTTGCTGGAGGAATTGCTCAAGGAAGGGATGCTGGATAAGGACGGGCAGGGGCGGCTGCGGCTGACGCCGCGGGCGCTGGGGCGGATGCAGCGGCGGGCGCTGATGGAGGTGTTTGCCGACCTGCGGAACGGGCAACGCGAGGGGCATGAAAAGACCACGCCGGGCGTGGCCGGGGAACGCATCGAGGGCAGCAAGCCGTATCAATATGGCGATCCGGTGAGCGAATTGGATATTCATCAGACGCTGCATAATGCGTTGGTGCGGCATGGGTTGCCGGCGCGATCGCCGCTGGAAAATATCCCGGCCGGGCAAAAGCGGGTGCGGATTCATTTTGATGAGCGGGATTTTGAACTGCACCAGCAGGAGGGGGTGACCAGTTGTTCAACCGTGGTGCTGCTGGACCAAAGCGGATCGATGATGCGGTATGGGCGGTTCCTGGCGGCCAAGAAAGTGGCCATGGCCATGCACGCTTTGGTGCGCAGCCGGTTTCCGCAGGACAGCATTGATTTTGTGGGTTTTTATTCCGGGGCCAATCGCATCCCGGAAATCGCCCTGCCGCTGGTGATGCCCAAGCCGGTGAGCGTTTACGATTCGCAGGTTCGGCTGAAGGTGCCGCTGGAGCGGCTGGCCAAGGCGCCGCAGCACTTCACCAACCTGCATATGGGCTTGCAGTATGCCCGGCGGCTGCTGCGCCGGCGGCTCAGTGAAAACAAGCAGATCTTCATCATCACCGACGGCCAGCCAACGGCACACGTGGAGGGCGATTTTGTGTATCTGCTGTATCCGCCGGACAAGCGCAGCACGCTGGCGACGCTGAAAGAGGCGGTTGCGGCGGTGCGTGACGGCTGCCGGATCAGCACTTTCGCGTTGATCGAAGATTATTTCGGCATGGACTGGGTGGGCTTTGTGGATCAATTGACGCGGTTAACCAAAGGGGTGGCGTTTTATACCAGCAGCGGGGAATTGGCATCGTGCGTAATGGAAAGTTATCTGAGCGGGCGGAAGAAAAAGGCGTATATCGCGTGACAAGCTGATTGGTCCGAAATCTGGCAGACGCACTTCAGTGCGACTGCCGGAGGGACCGCGCTTTTGACATTTTGTGCATCGCCACTAAACTACCGGGGCAATAGGGATGCCGCTGGAATCGGCATCACAGGCTTGGGAACTCGGTGATCGGGCCTTGCGTGAAGACAACTGCATTGAACAAGTTTTGGCATAAGGGTTGGTTGGCAGCCGTGCTCTGCATGGTGCTGGCATTACCGGTTGGCTTGCGCGGTGAAGAATTACCGATCGGCCCCGGCCGTGACATGGCCGTGGCGCAGCAATACGCGGGGCGCAATATTGACGCGGTGATCGTCCGCGGCAACACCCAGGTGCAGACGCCGGTGATCCTTAATCTGATCCGCACCCACGAAGGCGACAAATTCGATCCTTCCACCGTCGTGGAAGATTACCAGCGCATCTATGACCGCACCAAACTGCTGGCCAACGTCGAAGCTCGCATCCAGCCCACCGAAACCGGGGTAATCGTCATCTTCGTGGTGACCGAGCAGCGGCAGATCAAGGACGTGGTGATCAAAGGCAATCGCCGGTTAGATGATGACGACTTGCGCCCGGTGCTGGAATTGCACAAAGGCCAGGCCATTGATGCCTTCAAGATTAACCTGGCCGCGGAATCGATGGAAAAACTCTATCGCGAAAAAAATTACACCTACGCCCACGTGCAACCGGTGATTGGCATCGACGGCACCGTCACCTTTAATGTGGTGGAAGGACCGCAGGTGGATATCACCATGATCGATTTCATCGGCAACAACACTTTTTCCACCTGGCGGCTGAAGGATGAAGTCAAATCCAAGTACAAGATTTTCCTAATTCGCCCGGGAACTTACGAACCGCAAACGGTTGACGACGACGTGGCGGCAGTGGCGCACTTCTACCAGGACAAGGGATTTTTTGACGTGCGCGTGGGCCGCAAAATCACCATGAACGACGATTGGGGCCAAATGGAGCTTACCTTTGTGATCGATGAAGGCCCGCGCTATTACATTGATCGCGTGATCTTCAACTATATCGGCGCCGCCACCGTGCCCGAGGGCGTCATCCGGCCCAATCTGAACCTGGTGGAAGGCACCGCCTACGATAAGGACGTACTGGAACGCGACAAACGCGCCATCGTCAAGGCCTACAGCAAAGCCGGCGGTTATGTTTATGATCAGCAGCCGGGACAGGTGCCCAATCCGTTATACCTGAACATTCGCACCAAACAGGTTTACAAGAAAGATCCGGGACATATCGACTTGGTTTACAGCATCAGCGAAGGCCGGCAGTTCCGCTTGGGGCGCATCCTGATCAAGGGCAACACCAAAACCAAGGACAACGTGATCCTGCGCGAAATGCGCATGCGGCCCGGACAGATGTACGATTCCAACGAAGTGACCGATGCCTTGGACCGGCTGCGCGGCTTACCCTATTTCGACAAGACCAGCATCCGCATGACCCCGATCGGTGACGATCCAGAAGTGCGCGATCTGCTGGTGGAAGTAGACGAAGCACGCACCTCGCAGATCAGCGCCGGCGTGGGTGTCAACAGCAACAGGGGCATGGGCGCCAATCTTTCCTACGAACAGAAGAACGCCGACATCACCAACGTCCCGCATAGCTTGGGCGAATTTTTCAGCGACAAGGCTTTCACCGGCGCCGGGCAGGATTTGTACGGCAGCTTTAACCCCGGCACCCAGGCCACCACCGCCGTTTTGCAGTTTTCCGAACCGTGGATTTTCGATCAACCTTACGGTTTCACCGGGCGCGTCGAGTTGAACGATCAGATTCGCGAAAATTACGACGACGACCGCGCCGGTGGCAGTGTGACCTTCAGCAAGCGCTTCAATTACCAGGATTCGGTGGGCGTGACGCTGTCGGGATATGACGTCAACATCACCCATTTGAACGATCCCACCGATCGCGCCCTGGAAATCCAGGAGGGGCAAGGCCACCACACGCTCAGCGGCGTTGGTGTGGCCGCCCAGCACGACACCACCAACCACGGTCCGCTGACCTATCGCGGCACCGATACGGTGATCGGGTTCACCCAGTACGGCGCCATGGGCGGCACGGTTACTTATGACCGCGTTAGTTTCAGCTTCAGCGATTATGAAACCCTGACCGAAGATCTGCTGGATCGCCGAACCGTGCTGGAAAGCCGCATCAATGTCGGCGACGATCTGACCAATGCCCCGTTCTACGAGCGATTTTACGGCGGTGGTTTTGGCAGCGTACGCGGCTTTCAATACCGCGGCATTACCCCGCGCGATTTTGTCTCCGGTGATCGCCTCGGTGGTAATTTTGCCGCCACCGGCACCGAACAGGTCAGCTTCCCCCTGGCCGAAGACGTGCTGCGCGGCGTGCTTTTTGCCGACTACGGTGATGTCGAACCCAGCGCCGAAATTGGCACCATCCGCACCAGTGTCGGTTTTGGTGTCCGCATCACCATCCCGTTTTTGGGACAGATTCCTATCGCCTTGGATTTTGGTTTCCCCATCACCAAGGCCAAACAGGACGATACCCAGATTCTCAGTTTTTCGTTCGGCGTCTCCCGCTAGGCCGGGTCGCCGCGGTTACTTGACTACAATGGTTTAACTGACAAAGGATTCGCTATGAAACTTGCAACTTCCAAGATGTTTGTGTTGATGACGTTTGCCGCCCTGCTGCTGGCCGCCCCCTGCCTGGTGCGTGCCGATGGCGTTAACGTAGCGGTTTGTAATCCGCTGGAAGCCATGCGGCTCTCGCAGGAATACCGCGACGTGGTGGGCCAAATTACGAGCAACCGCAAAGCCATCACCGTCGAGGCGGAAACCAAAAAGAACGAAATCACGCAGTTGCAGCAGCAGTTGGGCATCATGATGCCCAGCACCGAGGAATACGCCAACAAGAACAAAGAGGTCTTGCAGAAGACCATCGAATTCCGCGTGTGGGTGGAACTGCACCAGCGCGAGCTGGATCGCCAGCAGAAAACCCAAACCAAGGCGATGTTTGACAAGGTTCTGGCGGCAATCAAGACGGTCGCCGCCAATGAAAAACTCAACCTGGTGATTGCCGATCAGCACGCCGACATTCCCGAGAAACTGGACGATATTGAACCGGACGTGCTAAACCGTCTGATCGTGCAATGGAACATCCTTTTCCACGATACCAATCTGGATATCACACAGAAAGTGGTGATCGAACTGGACAAGCAATATGGCCCTGCCGGCGACCATAAGTAGGGCGGGCTTCAGCCCGCCATGAAATCGTTCCGACGCTAACCCCATGGCCACGACACCCGTAACGCTAGGACAAATCGCCGCCAAACTGGGTATTGCGGCCCCGCCCGCCGCGGCCGGGCTGGTCATTACCGGCGTGGCGTCGCTGGCCGATGCCGGCGCGAGCGAAATCACCTTTTTATCCAGCGAAACGCATCTCAAGGAGTTTGCCAAAACCCGCGCCGCCGCCGTGGTGGTACAGGACAACGTGAAATTTGCCGACGCTGCCACCCCGCCGCCGGCCATTGTGCTGCGTGCCAAGGATGCCGATCTGGCCATTGCCGTGGTGTTGGAGATGTTTGCCCTGCCGATTGCGCGTCCGCCGCTGGGCATCGATCCGCTGGCAAGAATCGCCGCCAGCTCGCAAATCGCATCCGGTGCGGCCGTGGGGCCGTTTGCCTCCATCGGCAACCGCGTGCGCATCGGTGCCAACGCCGTTATCCACCCTGGTGTGCAGATTTATGACGACGTGGTGCTCGGTAATAACGTCGAGCTTTTCGCCAACGTGGTCATCCGCGAACGCATCACCATCGGCAACCGCGTGACCATTCATGCCGGCAGCGTACTGGGCACCGACGGCTTCGGTTACCGCTGGGATGGCCAGAAGCACGCCAAAGTGCCGCAGATCGGCACGGTGATTATCGAAGATGATGTGGAGATCGGCTCGTGCGTGTGCATCGACCGCGCCAAGTTCAGCGCCACGGTCGTAGGCCGCGGAAGCAAAATCGACAATCTGGTGCAGGTTGGCCATAACGTCACCATCGGCCCGCACTGCATCGTGGTCGGCCAGACCGGCCTGGCGGGCAGTTCCAGTCTCGGCACGCTGGTTTTAGTGGGCGGCCAAGTGGCGGTGCGCGATCACGTCAGCATTGGCGACATGGCCAAAATCGCCGCCTGCGCCGCCGTCGCCGATGATGTTCCCGCCAAGGAAATCTACAGCGGCGTGCCCGCCTTGCCGCATCGCCAAAGCCTGCGCGAGCAAGCCGCCCTGCGGCATCTGCCCGAACTGCGCCCGCTGATCCGCAAGTTGCAGGATGAGATTGCCCAACTGAATGAAAAAGTTCAGAAGCTGTCCGAAGCTGGTGGATAGAGACTTTATGAAGATAGAGTCGATCAAACTCAGCAATTTCAAAGCGTTCCGACAGATCGAAATGCGGAATATTCCCGCTTTCTGCATTGTCGTTGGCGCCAACGGATCAGGCAAAAGCACCTTATTCAAGTTATTCGCTTTTCTCAAGGATGCCTTTACCAGCAACATTCAGACTGCGTTGAGCAGACTGGGCGGCGGACGTGGATTTCAGGAAGTTCGTAGCCGCGGTGCTGCTGGAAACATTGAGATCGAGTTGAAGTTTCGTGATAACGATGAGTCGCCCCTAATTACCTATTTCCTGAGCATTGGCGAAGAGAATGGCACGCCGCTTATTGAACGCGAGGTACTCAAGTATCGCCGCGGCAGTAGAGGACAACCTTGGCAATTCCTCGATTTCTCGCGCGGGCAAGGAAGGGCCGTCACCAACGAGCTCGACAAAGTTCAGGATGAATCACAACTTCAGCGGGAAGAGCAGCGGCTGAAATCCCCGGATATTCTGGCGGTTAAAGGATTGGCGCAGTTTCAGAGGTTCCCGGCGGTTGTGGCTCTGGGAAACCTCATTGAAAACTGGCACGTTTCTGATTTCCACATCAGCATGGCTCGTCCCGAACAACCGGCGGGCTATGCCGAACAACTTTCGACCGAAGGGGAGAACTTGGCGCTGGTGACAGAGTTCCTCTACAAACGTCATCGCCAAGTGTTCGATCTGATCTGCACTAAACTCGCCAATCGTGTGCCGGGCGTCAGTAATGTTGAGGCCAAGACATCCGAAGAAGGCCGCGTTCTCCTGAAGTTCAAGGATGGTGCCTTTGAGGATCCGTTCCTTTCCAAATTCGTTTCTGATGGCACCATCAAAATGCTGGCCTATTTGGTTCTCTTGCATGACCCCAAACCACATTCCTTGCTCTGTGTGGAAGAACCGGAAAATCAGCTCTATCCCAAGCTGCTCTGGGAGTTGGCCGAAGAATTCCGCGATTATGCCCGAAGAGGCGGACAAGTCTTCGTGTCCACTCACTCTCCTGATTTTCTTAATGCCGCCAGAGTGGACGAGGTATTTTGGCTGGTAAAAAAGGACGGTTACACCATGGTTCGCCGCGCCAGCGAAGTCAAACAGGTGGCGGATTACATGGCTGCCGGAGATCAGATGGGCTATCTTTGGCGCGAAGGGTTCTTTGAGGGGGCTGATCCACAATGAGCGAACTGGTTTTCCTCCTTGAGGAGCCTTCGGCACGCGAAATGCTTAAGGGTTTTCTTCCCAAAGTGCTCCCTGCCGACGTCGAGTGTCGTTACATTATCTTTCAAGGCAAACAGGACATGGAGAAACGGCTTGGCGCGCGACTTCGAGGCTATGCCAATCCGCAGGCGAAGTTCCTTGTGTTGCGCGATAAAGATAGTAGCGACTGCACAAACGTGAAGGCAGCCCTGCAAACAATCTGCCGCGCCGCAGACAAGGCACACGCCATTGTCCGCATCGCTTGTCACGAGTTGGAGAGCTGGTATCTGGGCGATCTAGCGGCGGTGGAACAGGCGTTTCCAAATCGTAAGGTTGCTCGTCACCAGGCCGGGAAGAAATATCGTCAGCCTGACCAACTCGCCAATCCGAGCCAAGAACTGTCGCGGCTAGTGCCCGAATACCAGAAAGTGTCCGGCTCCAGGAGCATCGGCCCCCATCTCTCGGTCGCAGAAAACCACTCTCACAGCTTCGGTGTCTTCGTCCAAACCATTGTAAAGCTGGCACCGCTAATGAGTGGGGATCAGGGGTCAGGCATCTTGGCAGGCTGAAGCCCGCCCTACCCTCATCTGTCCTCCGACTGCTTCAAATTCGCCAGCACGTTGAGATCTTCCAGCGTGGTGGTGTCGCCTTTCACTTCACCACCGGCGGCGACTTCTTTCAGCAACCGCCGCATGATTTTCCCGCTGCGGGTTTTCGGCAACGCTTCGGCGAAACGAATTTGGTCCGGCCGCGCCAGGCTGCCGATTTGCGTGACCACCATCTGGATAAGCTGCTTCTTCAAATCTTCCGATGGCTTGAAGCCGCTGCGCAACGTGACGAACGCGGCGATGCCCTGACCCTTCATTTCGTGTGGCACGCCTACCACGGCGGCTTCAGCGACCGCCTCGTGCGATACCATGGCGCTTTCGATTTCCGCCGTACCCAGGCGATGCCCGGAAACGTTGATCACATCATCCACCCGGCCAATGATCCAGAAATAACCGTTGGCGTCTTTGCGGGCACCGTCACCGGTGAAATACATGCCGGGCACGTCGCTCCAATATTGGCGGACGTAACGGTCGGGATCGTTGAGGATGCCGCGCAACATGCTAGGCCACGGACGGCGCACCACCAGCAGGCCGCCTTCGTTGGCGGCCATTTCCTTGCCGTCGCGGTCCACGATGGCCGCATCCACGCCAAAGAACGGCAGCGTGGCGGTGCCAGGTTTGGTGGGCGTTACCGCCGGCAACGGCGTGATCATGATCGACCCGGTTTCCGTTTGCCACCAGGTATCGACGATGGGGCATTTTTCGCGGCCAATCACCGTGTGATACCACATCCACGCTTCGGGATTGATCGGCTCGCCCACTGTGCCCAGCACGCGCAGCGATGCTAGATCGTGCTTGTCGGCATATTCCCGGCCGGCGCGCATAAAGGCGCGGATGGCCGTCGGCGCGGTGTAAAAGATGCTGACGTGATGCCGTTCGATGATCGACCAAAACCGGCTAAAATCCGGGAAGTTGGGTGCGCCTTCGTACATTAGCGTGGTCGCGCCGTTGCTCAGCGGGCCGTATACCACGTAACTGTGCCCGGTGATCCAGCCGACGTCGGCGGTACACCAATAAATATCGTCCGGCTGCAAATCGAAGACATATTTGGCGGTAATGTACGCGCCTACCAGATAGCCGCCGGTGCTGTGAATGATCCCTTTGGGCTTGCCGGTTGAACCGCTGGTATAAAGCACAAACAGCGTATCCTCGGCATCCATCGGTTCGGCGGGGCATTGATCGCTTTGGCCGGCAATCACCTCGCTCCACCAGACATCGCGGCCGGGAAGCCACTCCACCGGCTCATCGGTGTGTTTCAGCACGATCACCGTTTTTAAGAGCGCTGTTTTTTTCGCCGCTTCGTCCACGTTATGTTTGAGATGCACCACCTGCCCGCGCCGCCGGCCGCCATCGGCGGTGATAATGAAATGGCTGTCGGCATCGGTCACGCGGTCGGCAATCGCCTGGCTGCTAAACCCGCCGAAGATCACGCTATGCACCGCCCCCAGCCGCGCGCAAGCCAGCATCGCCACCACCGCCTCGGGAACCATCGGCATGTAAATGGTGACGCGTGTGCCTTTGGTCACACCCAGCTTTTTCAAGCCGTTGGCAAACTGGCATACCTGCTGGAGTAGCTGGCGATAGCTTATTCGCCGGATTTCCCCGCCCTTGCCGCCGGCGGCTTCCGGTTCGCCTTCCCACAAGATGGCGGTTTTATCGTCCAGGCCTTTTTCGATTTGCCGGTCCAGGCAGTTGTGCGCCACATTCAGCTTGCCGCCTAAAAACCACTTGGCGTTGGGAAGTTTCCATTCCAGCACCGATTCCCACGGGCGGAACCACGCCAGTTCGCCGGCGATCTCCGCCCAGAATTTTTCCGGCTGCTGAATCGACTGCCTATACATCTCCTCATACTGCTGCCGGGATTTGATCCACGCCCGCCCGGCCCATTGCGGGTCGGGGGGAAAAATCCGGTCTTCCTGCATGGTTGATTCAATCGCCTGAGTCTGGCTCATTCACGTTTCCTTTCGCGCCTTGGGACAAGCGGGCGCATCCTAGCAAACCGGAGCAATTCGCATAACGCCTTTTTTTCGCACGACCAGAATTCCTCCGGGGAATTGCTGCCGCGACGGCGTGGCGACGTCACGGCACATCAAAACCAGCCGATCCAGCACCGCCGGCAAAAGTTCTTCACGGTTGCCGCTGCCGGTTTCCAGCCAACGCCGCGCCGCATGACGGGCCAACATATCGGGCCATTCCGCCAAGGCTTCCGCCTTGAATGGCTGCGCCAAATGCGGTGCATTCTGGACAATCCAACTTCGATACGCTGCGGATGCGTCGGCCAATCGTAGGAGTGATTCGGCAAGATTCCCACGCCCGGCCAAATATTTGCGTAACCGGTTGCGGGCATAGTGATCGCTTTGATTGCTGGCGTCTTCGCGCCAACATTGGCCGATACTGTTTAGATATTCGCGCAACGCCTCCCGTCGCACCGCCAATAGCGGCCGCAGCACCGTGATGCCGGCCACCTGCGCTTGCCCAGCCATCCCCGCCAACCCCGCCGGCCCCGCACCACGCAAAAGTCGGTGCAGCACCGTCTCGGCTTGATCGTCAGCATGATGCGCTAGGATCACCCCGGCCAAATTGTCGTTTTGCACGACCTGACGAAATAACTCAAAGCGCACCTGGCGATACCGGGCCGAAGGATTGGCCGGGAGATTGCTCATGCCGGCTTCCACGGCACTGCGCAGGGCGATGGTGCAAGGAAGGTTCAGCATCGCTGCCAGTTCGGCGACAAACTGGGCATCGCCATCGCTATGCGGGCCGCGTGTTTCGTGATTGAGATGCACGACATGCGGATGCACGCTGGGACATTGGACCAGCAGGCGTATTAACGCCACGGAATCCGCCCCGCCGCTGACGCCGACGGCCCAATGCCCCAGGGGAACACTCTGGCGGACGCACTTAAGTGTGTCCGCCACAGCGCCCGATATCAACACCTCACCGGTCATGGTGATATGATATTACATTATGTCCATCCGCGCACGCTTCATCTCGGTCTTGATGATCCCGGCTCTGCTTCTTTGGGCAGCCTTCTCCGTCCAAGCCCGCAAGCATGATCCAACCACCAGCAGCGCCAACGGCGATCCCACGCTGGATGCCCTGCTTTCCGAAGCCGCCACCCATCCCGCAGCCGCGCCCACCGACACCCCGGCCACGGCGCCATCGGTTTTGTCCAACAACGCCGACGATGGCAGCCGGCAAGCCATGCTCAAACTTTCCGACGGCAAAAAGATCTCCGGCCGCTTTTACACCACCACTGGCCAGCCTATCCGCATCTATGATGTCGCCAAGAGCGATTTCCGCGACATTCCTTTCAAGATCATCAAGAAGATCACCGCCAAAGTGTTGTGGGAACGCCAGCAGGAAGAATGGAATTTCAAGGAGAGCGGCCTGGATCAAAAAGAATTCAACGGTAAAACCTACCCCGCGCGGGAAACGCAATACATCGTCGAACTGGGAAACGGCGAACAAATCCTCGGTGGCACGGTCGCCCCGCTCTACACCGACACGCCCGATGGCCAGAAGACGTATATCCTGCACAAACGCGATAAAGGCGAAGTGGGGCAGACGCTGAAAGATTTGGTGTACGTGCAGAGTGTGGAGTTTGCGGAATGAGGGGCTATTGGCCTTTGGCAGTGAAGCACGTTAGACCGTTTTTTTTGTCCGCGCCGCGTGCTTATGCCGCCGGCGATCGCCCGTGGGGTTCTTATAGTAAGGGCAGGGCAAAGCTTGGCAGACAAAGCACGCCGCCAGTCGGGCGGTGAACCCTTGCCGGCGCTGCTGGGCATAGTGAACTTCGGGGAAACCCAGATAGGCGAATTGGCACGGTGTAGGAAATAGTCCGCCGCCAGTCTTCCCACCACCACCGCGTTGGGACAAATGAGCGGTGGCGCCAGCACCGGTTCCGGCACGCTGGAAATATTCACGATGGGCATGCGCTCTGGATCACGCCGCACTGCACGAAAACCATCGGCGTGGTATCTTGGCGGCTTATGAACTTCAAACGCCCGCCGTTACGCATTCAGCCGACGACTCTCTGGGACTATCCCTCGCAGGATTATGGCCCGGAGCAGCAAGGCGTGGCCGGATATAAAGGGGCGACGCCCAGCTATATCATTTGGAATCTTTTGCAACGTTATACCAAGCCGAAGGATTTGGTGGTGGATCCGTGTGCCGGCAGCGGGACCACGCTGGACGTGGCCCGCGATCTGGACCGCCGGGCGTTGGGGTATGATGTGAATCCCACGCGGAAGGATATTTTCCGGGTCGATGCCCGCAAGCTGCCGTTGGAAGACGCCAAGGCGGATTTTGTCTTTATCGATCCGCCCTATTCCACGCATATTGATTATTCCGACGATCCCCGTTGCATCGGCAAGTTGGATGCGGCGGATGATGAATATTACCAGGCGATGGATTTGGTGATCGGGCAGATTCACCGCATCCTGCGGCCGGGGAAATACATGGCGCTTTATGTGAGCGATTCGTTTGTCAAAGGCAAAGGGTTTTTCCCCATTGGCTTCGAGCTATTCGCGCTGCTGCGCAAACGCTTTGAACCAGTGGATATCATTGCTGTGACCCGGCACAACAAGACGCTGACGATGGGGAATTATCGTGCGGCGGCGGAAGAGGGGAATTTCTATCTGCGCGGATTTAATTATCTGTTTATCATGCAGAAGGCCGCTGTCCAGAAAATGGCAAGTCAATGATCTTGCCATAGAAGTCTATGCGGGCTAGAATACGCAGCCGATGGCGACAAGAGTGGAAATCACGGCCGAAGCGCTGGAAGCGGCGGAGCAGTTGAATGAGCCGGTGTACTCGCGCGTCATGGGGATCGTCGCCCGATTGGAAAATTGGCCCGATGTCAGCGGTGCCAAGCCATTGCGTCATGGCTTGGCCGGAGACTACCGCATTCGCACCGGCGACTACCGCGTGCAGTTTCGGGTGGAAGGCGACACGGTAACCGTCGAGCGGATTGGACACCGCGACGGCTTCTATGGAGATTGAATTATGGTGGCAGGAACGCTGCAAATCAGCGGCAAGCGATTCGTGGTCGTACCGGAAACCGAATACGACCATCTGCGGCAACGCGCCGCCGTCGCCGGTGACGTGGAATTGCCGGAACTTCCTGGCAAGTTGCCGAGCGGCAACTATCCTGCCGTACAAGCGCTGCGCGTGGGTCTGGCGCGAAAACTCATCAAACGGCGTTGGGCGGTGGGATTGTCGCAGGCGGAGATCGCCCGCCGCGCCGGCATCCGACCCGAGACACTCAACCGCATCGAGAAGGCCAAGGTGACGGCGGACACCGCCACGGTGACCAAGGTCGCTCGTGTGCTGGACAAGGCCGAACGGGAGCGTGCGGTGGCGGGCGAGTAGGTTCGCATGGCCCATTCACCCCTGCAAACACGCGTGGCCGAACCGCTGGTGCGCGGCTTTCTGCTGCATCTGGCGGCGGAGCGCGGGTTGGCGGAAAATTCCATCCATGCTTACCGGCGCGATCTGGAAAATCTGTATGACTATTTCGTAGCGGCCGGCAAATCGCTGCTGAAAGCCACTGCCGATGATTACCGGTTATATCTGCACAACCAGAGCCGGGGCGGCAAGGCGACGCGGACGGTTTCCCGGCGGCTGGCGGCGATTCGCATGTTTCTCCGTTATCTTGATAGCCAAGGGCACCCGACCAGCGATATCCAGCAGCAACTGGACCGGCCCAAGCCGGAACAATCGCTGCCGAAGATTTTGAGCCGGGCGCAGGTGAACCAACTGATCAGCGCCCCGAATCCCAAATCGTCGCTGTTCTTCCGCGATGTGGCCATTTTGGAATTGCTTTACGCCAGCGGGTTGCGGGCCAGCGAATTGTGTGATTTGCCGCTGCGGGATGTGAATTTGCAGATTGGCTGTGTGCGCGTGCTGGGCAAGGGATCCAAGGAGCGCATCGTACCGTTTGGCCGGGCGGCGACTGAGGCGATTACGCGATATCTGTTGGAAAGCCGGCCGAAGCTGCTGCGTAAGCCTGTGGAGAATCTGTTTATCTCGCGAACCGGCAAGCCGCTCGACCGCATCGCCTTGTGGATGCTGGTGGAGAAATATGGCCGGGCCAGCGGGCTGTTTAAGGCGATCTCACCGCACACGCTACGGCATTGTTTCGCCACGCACTTAATCGGCGGTGGCGCGGATTTGCGCATCGTGCAGGAATTGCTGGGGCATAGCGATATCGGCACCACGCAGATTTACACCCATGTGGATTCGCAAAGGCTTAAGGAGATTCATAAGAAGTATCATCCTAGACACTAAAGCCGAGAGCAGACGCACTGAAGTGCGGCTGCCAGAAAACGCGAACTAGCGCATCAGCGTGGCACTACGCTCGGCACCTACGCTAACCATCTTGATCGGCACATCCACCAGCTTTTCCAGGCGTTTCACGTATTGCTGGGCTTCGCGGGGCAGTTCTTCAAATTTGCGGCACGCGCTGATGTTGCCCTGCCAGCCGGGCATGGATTCGTAGACCGGCTCGACTTCGGCCAGCACGTCCATATCGGCGCGGAAGTATGGCAAAGCCTTCCCGCGATATTTGTAGCCGACGCAAATCTGCAAGGGATTCAGGCCTGTCAGCACATCCAGCAGCATCACGGCGATGGAACTCACACCGCATAAGTCGGCCGAGTAGCGCGTGGCCATGGCGTCAAACCAACCGCAGCGGCGTGGCCGGCGGGTGGTGGTGCCGTATTCGTTGCCGCGCTCGCGAATGTACGCGCCAGTGACGTTGTCCTGTTCGGTGGGGAACGGCCCGCCGCCCACACGCGTGCAATAGGCCTTCATAATGCCGACGAAATTCTGCACGATCTGCGGCGGCACCCCGGCACCGGTGTAAACGCCCAAGGCCGAGCAATTGCTGCTGGTCACGTAGGGATAGGTGCCATGGTCCACATCCAGCAGCGCCGCGTGCGCCCCTTCAAACACGATGCGTTTGCCGGCCTTGGCGTATTGCAAAATCAGATAGGTGGTATCGTCGATGAACGGCTGCATACGCCGGCCAAAATCACGGTACTTTTCAAAGATGTCCTTCCAATCCAGCGGCGGGGCATCGTAGAGAACTTTCAGCACCTTGTTGCGTTCTTCCACGACGCGGGCAATTTTCGCCTTGAGATTGATTTCGTTGGCCAGATCACCCACGCGCAGCGCGGTCATGCGCTGCATTTTGTCGGCATAGGTCGGCCCGATACCGCGGCGGGTAGTGCCGATACCGCCGCCGGCGCTGGTTTCGCGGGCGGCGTCTTCGTGCATGTGGTACGGCATCACCAGATGGGTTTTGTAGCTGATGCGGAGATTTTCCGGCGTCACGACAATCCCACGCGCCAGCAGGTCGTCGATTTCCTTAAACAGCGCCGCCGGATCGAGCACCACGCCGTTGCCGATCAGGTTCATTTTGCCCGGCCGCAGCACCCCGACCGGCAGCAGGTGGGTGGAATATTTCTGGCCGCCGATCTGCACGCTATGCCCGGCGTTGGCGCCGCCGCAATAGCGCACCACCACGTCGGCATGTTCGGCCAGATAATCGACGATCTTGCCTTTGCCTTCGTCGCCCCACTGCAAACCGACTACACAAGTATTAGCTTCCTGAACGGGAATCACGCTGTTAGTGCCTTTCGTGCTGAGTTTTCGCCGGACAAAGGATAACAGTATCGGAGAGGGAGGGGCGGTGGTCAAGGCAGCATTGCCGATTGCCAATTGCCAATTGCCGATTGGAAGAAATAACGGGGATACGCTTTGGCATTTTCAAATTGGCAATTGGCAATCGGCAATCGGCAATTCCATCACCGCCGCAATCGAGCGGGTAAGTTGTTCCATGTTGATCGGCTTGGTGAGATGTGCGGCAAAACCGGCCTGCCGACACTGGATGATGTCTTGATCCTGACCGTAGCCGCTCAGGGCAATCGCCCGAATGGCCTTGCCTTGGGCAACCAGTTGCCGCATAAGATCCATGCCGCTGCCGTCGGGCAGGCCCAAATCAGAAAGGAGCAAATCGAAACCGCCCTGCTGGGCCATGACCAGGGCTGTGGCCACGTCGCCAGCGGTTTGCACTTGATGGCCTTGGGCGTTGAGCAGACGTTTCATAATTCGCGCCGTGTCACCGTGGTCTTCCACCAGCAGAATACGCAAGGCGCGAACCGGCGGTGCGGCTTGGGCGGCCGGGGTTTCCGGCTGCGGAACCGTCTCGACCAGTGGCAATTGCACGCGGAAGGTGGCCCCCTTGCCTTTGCCATCGCTGTATGCCGTGATGCTGCCTCCGTGCATTTCCACCAGGGATTGGGTGATCGCCAGTCCCAAACCTAAGCCCCCGAACTGCCGGGTCACCGATCGCGACCCTTGCTCGAAAGCATTGAAGATGTGCGGCAGGATCTCCGGGGCAATGCCCACGCCGCTGTCGCTGATTTCGATCACCGCCAGGCCATCGACGCGCTGACAGCACAGGCCGATTTTCCCGCCCGTGGGCGTGAACTTAATGGCGTTCTTGAGCAGGTTCCAGAAGACTTGCTGCAAGCGGGCAGCATCGGCATTCACGATGTATGGGCCGTCTTTGGCGTCCACGGTCAATTGCAGTCCGCCACCATTGATGTCGATCTGGCATACTTCCACCGCCCGGCGAATAATCGTGTCCAAATCAATCGCCTCGCGATGCAATTCGAGTTTGCCACGGGCGATGCGCGTCATGTCCAGCAGGTCGTCGATCAACCGCGCTTCCAATTCCACGTTCCGTCGCATCATCTCCAGGGTCTCAGCCATGGCGTGGTCGGCACCCAGCGCTTGCTGGACCATGGGCAACCCCGCCAGCACCGGGGTCAGCGGCGTGCGCAATTCATGGCTCAATACCGCCAGGAAGTGGTCTTTGGCGCGGCTGGCTTCCTCAGCGATGGCTTTGGCCTCATCGCGGGCGGCTTCCGCCTGCGCACGCTCGGTGCAATCGCGCAGAATCACGCTGAAAAGCTTATGCCCCTGCACCGTCACCTGCGAAATCGACGCCTCGATGGGAAACTCCTGGCCGTCGGCCCGCACGCCACGCAGTTCCTGCAAATGCCCCATCGCCCGCGCGGTGTGTCCGGTCTGGCCAAACTGCTGGATATGGTGCCGATGTGCTTGCCGCAATGATTGCGGGATGAAGACATCCAGCGCCGCACCCAGGGCCTGGACCGCCGGACAGCCAAACATCTTTTCCGCCGCCGGATTAAACAGCACGATCCGCTGCGATTCATCGATGGTAATGATGGCATCCATTGCCGAATCGATAATTCCGGAAAGCCGCCGCTGGCTGTCGGCCAGCGCGGTTTCGGCGCGCTTGCGGGCGGTAACGTCATACGCCAGCGCGCCGATCCAGGCGAAAACACCATCCGGGCCGGGCACGCCGAACTTGCTGACAATCGCATGGTGATCGGTACCGTCCGGCTGGCGCAGGGTTTGCGTGGTCTGGACGCTGTCTTCCAACATGGCGCGGTCGTCGTTCTCCCATAATTGGCAGGCCATCACCGATGAAAAAACTTCTTCGTCGGTTTTGCCCTGAAGTTCGGCGAAGGGCTTGTGGAAGATGCGTTCGGCCTCGGCGTTGGCAAACAGGTAGCGCCCGCGCAAGTCTTTGATCCATGCCGCCCCGGGCAAGTGACGCATGAAGGCTACAAAACGCTGCTGGCTAAGATACAGTTCGGTGGCGCTTTGCAGCAGTTGCTGCGTATGGCGACGTTCGCGCTGGCGCGCTTGCCGCCACATTTCCGTCAGCAGGCTGATGCCAATTCCCACCGCCAGGAACAGCGACAACGCGTGGGCCAGCGCTGGGGCAAACCAATCGTGACCCACCGGCGCAGCGGCAAACAGCCGTGCGATGCACAACGCCGAGCCAAGCGTTGCCAGCAGCCCCGGCCCCGCGCCGCCCAACACCGCCGCCGCCAGCACCGCCAAATAAAACGCCAGATAAGGCGTGGTATGTGCCAGCAAATCCGGCAACGCCCAGCGCAGACACGCCGCCAGGGCGGTGAGGGCTATCGCCAGAAAATAGCGCAGCCACACCTGCGCATACAGGATGGAGAAGATTCTTTTCAAGTTAGCCTTGCCACCGCCATGACCAATTGTCATGTCGGGAAAAAGGTCGGCGAACGCTTGCGCAACCTCACCCGCCTTACCCGTCAGGACACTGTGCCCGGGAATGCGGACGGCTATGTTAGCGCTGCTTTCGGTAAAAGGCGAACGCCTGGCCTGCGCTAATTGCCGATTACCGATTGAACGAAAAACTCATCCATGTGGGCATTTGATTTCAAATCGGCAATTGGCAATCTCTTTCATTCGGCATTCGGCAATCCGTTAGTCCCTGTCACCGTCGCGATGGTGCGGGCAAGTTGGTCCATGTTGATCGGCTTGGTCAGGTGGGCGGCAAAACCCGCCTGGCGGCACAGGGCGACATCCTCATCCTGGCCATAGCCGGTGAGGGCAATCGCCGGCACCGCCTTGCCCTTGGCAACCAGTTGCCGCATCAGATCCAGTCCGCTGCCATCCGGCAGACCCAGGTCGGAAATCAGCAGATCGAAACTGCCCTGCTGCGCTGTGGCCAGCGCCGTAGCCAAGTCACCGGCGGTGGTCACTTCATGGCCATTGGCTTTCAACAGGCGTTTCATGATGCGTGCCGTATCACCGTGATCTTCAATTAAAGGAATATGCAGAGCGCGGGTTGCCACCGGCGGTTCGGTGGATGGCTCCTTTACTTGCGGCACTGGCGCGACGACCGGCAAGGTGACGCGGAAAGTGGCGCCCTTGCCTTTGCCGTCGCTGCGTGCCGCGATGCTGCCGCCGTGCATTTCCACCAGCGATTTGGTGATCGTCAAGCCCAAACCCAACCCGCCAAAACGCTGGGTGATGGACCGCGAGCCTTGCTCGAAAGCATTGAAAATGCGCGGCAGAACCTCCGGCTCGATGCCCACGCCACTGTCGCTGATTTCAATCACCGCCGTGCCGTTGTCGCGCCAAGTGCGCACACCGACGCACCCGCCGCGCGGTGTGAACTTGACGGCGTTGCGGATCAGGTTCCAGAAGACCTGCTGCAAGCGGGCGGCATCGGCATTCACCAGGCACGGTTGGTCTTGGGACTTGACCATGAAATCCAGTTCGCGCGCCTCGATGTCGCTTTGGCAAACTTCCACCGCCCGGCGAATGACCGTGCCCAGTTCGATCGGTTGGCGATTCAACTCGATCTTACCGCGGGTGATGCGCGTCACGTCCAGCAGGTCGTCAATCAGCCGCGCTTCCAATTCCACGTTGCGGCGGATGATTTCCAGGATTTCGGCCATGGCGTGCTGCGGGCCAAGCTCTTTCTGAACGATCGGCACCCCCGCCAGCACCGGGGCCAGCGGCGTGCGCAGTTCGTGGCTCAATACCGCCAGGAAGTGGTCCTTGGCCTTGGTGGCGTCTTCCGCCGCGCTCATGGCACGCTCGGCACTGAGCTTGGCGGCAAACAGCGAATCGGCCTCCGCTTTACGTTGGGTAATGTCGGTGAAGATCGCCGCGAAATGCCCGGGCACCGGCCGGTAGGCATAAACCTCGTATTGCCGGCCGAGTGTACTCACGGGGTTGGCAAAACGCTCGCCATGGCCGCTAGCCACAATGCAGGCATAGTTTTCGATCCAGTGCGACTCGATGCCGGGGATCACCTGGCTCACCAGCCGCCCCACCACGTTTGCCGCGGTCAGGCCGGTCAGTTTCTCGAAGGCGGGATTGACCTCCAAATAGCGCCAGTCCACCGGCTTACCGGTTGGATCATAAACCATTTGGCAAAGGGCAAAACCCTCGTCCATTGATTCGAACAATCCGCGATAACGTTGCTCGCTTGTCCGCAATCGCTCGTTGGCCTGCCGCAGTTGCCGGCCACGCTGGAGCTCGCGCTTCAGCGCCAACCGCCAGCCCAAGGCGATCAGACTCACGCCGGTGCCGCCGGCCAAAAACATGGCGATGCGTTCCAGCACGACAGGATTGGCCAGATGAATCGTTCCCGGCGGCACGCCAAACAGCACCTCGGCGCACAGCGCCGAACCGAGCGTGGTCAGCAGCCCTGGCCCCAGGCCACCGAACGCCGCCGCCGCCACCACCGCCGGATAGAACGCCAGATAAGGCGTGCCTGCCAGCACACCCGGCACCGCCCAGCGGAGCAGCACACCCAACGCCGTAACCGCCAGGGCCAGCAAATAGCGCAGCCCAACCTGCCCGCGAAAACCGATCCGGGTCTTTTTCAGCATGGCTTGGCTGTCGTAACAACTCTCTGCGCCCCCGCCGCCGGGCGGGCCGGCCGACGATGGCGATGTCGTACTGGTGGTTTGATCAGCCATTGTGTCGCTCTCCTTCCAATCAGCGATTCTCATACCGCCGAAAAATAAAAAAAGCCGACGCGGTGGAACACCTTGGCATTCCGCCACGTCGGCTTACTCTACATCCTGCCTCCCGGCGAGCCGGAATGCCTTTTATCTAGTCGTCCGACGACAAATTTTCATTCATCGATCAGGAGGCAATGCCTCCCACAGTGCCGTAAAGTCTAATATCACTGCCGGACAAAGGCAAATAAATCCCAATGTCAAAAAAACGCAAAACTGCACAATAACGTCCGTTTGGCACGATAATTGATGCCATTGGGACAACTCTTCTTGGAGGTGTGCTGCTGTGACCGATGACCAAGCTTCCCAACACGATGATGATACCTCTCTGCCGCCCGTGTCCGATATGGCCATCGGGTTCGTCCAGATCGCAACACCGCTGCCCCCGGACATCGACCGCAAGTTGAAATATTTGGCTGACGCCCGGTACGTGCTGTTCTACTTCGAGCCGCGTGGCGAAGAGGTGGTGTGGAACGATGGCCGGTCCCATGGCTTTGCTTTGGGCGGTTGGCGTGTATTCATGGAAACCATCACTCCGCTGGCTGACCTTTACCGCGTCACGTTGGGTAGCGGCAATGCGGTGGGAACCCACGTGCTGCTGCTTGATCGCCTGAAACACGACGCGTTCTTTGCCGAGCGCGAACAGGCCGAGGCGTTCGTGAGCGAGCATCGTCAATTTGTGGCCTATTCTTAGACGGGTTGGCCTGGCATTACTCGCGTGATCTGGCGCAATCCAGCCATCACAACCACCGGCAACGTGCCGCAACGTGAAATACCGCGATACGACGATTAGTTGGCACGGTAATTGATACCACATCGGTAGTAGTCGAGGTGTGCCGTGACCAGCCAACAAGATTATCAATCCGGTTATGATCCATTAGCGCCGCCGCTGTCGGATGTTCCCGCCGAGTTCATCAAGCTTGCCGAGGCATTGCCGCCAGGCATTGACTTCCGGTTGGGCTATTCCGGCGATTCGCGGTTTGTGCTGTTCTATTACGACCCTTGGAGCGAGGCGGTGGCGTGGGACGATGGCCGCTCCCATGGCTTCGGCTTGGGCGGCCAGCGTGGCTTCATGGAAACGATTGCCCCGCTGGCGGCCCGCTACGACGTTCACCTGGGCAACAGCGACACGATGGCGTTGCATGTGCTGTTGCTTGACCGGCTGCGACACGAAGCGTTTTTTGCCGAGCGCCAACAGGCTGAACCATTCGTTGCCGAGCGGCGGCAATTCCTGGTGGAAGGGTGATTGGTGTTTATTTACTTCGCTGCCGCCGGTGCCGCCGCGGCGCTGGCCGCGTTCTTGGCGTTGAAATATTTCTTGGCTTCTCCCACCAAAAACAAACTGCCGGTAATGCAAATCAAATCTTCCTTGGTCACCGCGCGATTGGCGATCGCCAAGGCGTCATCCAGCGAGGTGGCTACTTGGGCCATTTTGCCGTATTGCTCCACGTAGCGGGCGGCCAGTTCGTCCGGGTTGGCACTGCGAATGCTGTCCACGCGGGTGAAAATCACCTTGTCGGCACCGCTGCTGATCCGGTCCAACATGCCGGGAACATCTTTGTCGGCACAACAGCCGAAAATCACCACCATCGAATCGTAAGGAATATGCTGGCCAATGGCCCGCATCACCGCGTCCAGACTGGCGGCATTATGCGCACCGTCCACCAAAATGCGCGGCACCTGACTGAGCATCTCCATGCGGCCGGGCAAGCTCACCTTCGACAGGCCCTCGACCACGCGCGTGTCGTTGATCGCCAGACCGCGCGATTTCAAGCGGTCGATGACGCTTAACGCCAGCCCGCAATTCACCGCCTGGTGCTCGCCGATCAGCGGCACCACCAGGTGTTCAAACTTGCAGGTCGGCGTGCTCAGACAGATCCGATTGTGCGAACCCATCATCCGGCTGGATTCATAGCGGTAGCTGAACTCGATGGTCTTGCCCACGATGTCCAGCGTCACGCCAACCTGTTCGGCGACTTTTTTCAGCGCGGCCTCGGCGGTAGGCTCCTGCGTCACGGTTACCGCCGGGACACCGGGCTTGAAAATACCGGCCTTTTCGGTGGCGATATGCGCCAGCGTCGGCCCAAGCTGGGCCATGTGATCTTTGCTGATGCTGGTGATGGCGGTGACTTCCGGCTTGATGACGTTGGTGCTGTCCAACCGGCCGCCCAGGCCGGTTTCCACCACGGCCATTTCGATTTTCTGTTCGGCGAAATATTTGAACGCAATGGCGGTCATCACATCGAAATAAGTCGGCGCGGGCTTGGAGTGCTCGACAATCGGTTCCAGTAGTCGCACCAGCCGGGCGAAATCGGCATGGGAAATCATCTCGCCATTGATCATGATCCGCTCGCGGATATCCACCAGGTGCGGACTGGTATACAGGCCAACTTTGTAGCCGTTGGCCTGGAGCATGGCGGCGATCATGGTACACGTGCTGCCCTTGCCCTTGGTGCCGGCCACGTGAACCGAGCGATAGGAATCCTGCGGGTTGCCCAGTTTCTTGAGCAAATTCTTCATACGGTCGAGGTTGAAATTATCGGTGTTGTAGCGCACGATGCGCAAACGCTCGTAATCGTGCAGCGTGTCCAGATAGCGTATTGCCTTGGCAAAGGCGCTGTTGGACGGAGCGGCTTTCACCGGCTCGACATGACGCGAAACCTCACCGGGCTTGACCACCGACGGCGGGATCACCCGCGAAGTGTGGGCTGCCAAACGTCTGCCATGGGCGGCCTTGGCTCTTGCTGGCGACATCGTGCGGTTGGCGATTTTCGTCGCAACTTTGCGATCACCATGGGTTTGGACTTTTTCGTGAGCGTGAATCGGCATTATGCACCTATTTTATCAGGTTTGGGTGAAGTTTTCAATAAGCGCTGCTAAGTCGTTTATCTACCGATAGTTATGGCATTTAGCGCGGTCGATTGTTGCCATTTTGGCAAGCGTGTCCGTTTGTTTTTTTCCCGGTATCAACCGTTTTTCTTCTGTGCCTGGCACGTATACACTCTGGTTGCTATAGACTATTACCCGGTTTCCCGGTCGGAGTTGCAATGCCGCGTGTACCACGCAAAATTAAAACTATCGCCTTCGTCAGCCTTGGTTGCCCTAAAAACCTGGTGGATAGCGAACGCATGTTGGGATTATTGACTGCCGACGGCCTGGTGATTACCCCCAACGCGGCCCAAGCCGATGCGATTATCATCAACACCTGCGGATTTCTGGAAGCGTCCAAAACGGAATCCATGCAGGAAATCCAACAAGCGGTCGAGTTGAAAAAGACCGGCCAATGCCAGCGCGTGATCGTGGCCGGTTGTCTGGTGCAGCGGCATAAGACCAAACTGCTGGCCGATGCCCCGGGCATCGACCGGCTGGTGGGCGTCTTCGATCGCGAGCATATTGTCCAAGCCGTCCGCGGCGAACCAAATCCCGCCGATCCGCAGGGACATTTTCTGGGCAAGTATCACCAGCTTTCCACCGAACTGGCCGTTCTAAACCAGGATGATCGCGCCCGCCTGCGGTTAACCCCCCGGCATTATGCTTATCTGCGCATGAGCGAAGGGTGCAACCAAGGTTGCGCGTTTTGCACCATCCCCTCCATCCGTGGCCCGCTGCACTCAAAACCGATCGCGCAAATTCTTGCCGAGGCCAAGGAACTGGCCGCCGACGGCGCGGTGGAACTGAATCTTATCGGCCAAGACACCACCAGCTATGGCACCGACATCGGCTACCAGCCCGGCTTGGCCGGCCTGCTGCAAACCCTCGACAAGCAGTTACCCGACGTCCATTGGCTGCGGCTCATGTACGCCTACCCATCCTGTTTTACCGATGAAATGATCCGCGCCATCGCCGACGCCGGCCGGGTGGTCAAATACATCGACATCCCCTTGCAGCACATCAACGACCGCCTGCTGACGTTGATGCGCCGCCGTGTCACCCGCCAACAAATCGAGACCTTGCTGGAAAAACTCCGCAAGTGGATCCCCGGCATCACTATCCGCACGACGTTCATCGCCGGCAGCCCCACCGAAACCGATTCCGAGCATCAGGAACTTGTCGCTTTCGTCCGCGCTTTTGGTTTCGACATGATGGGCGTGTTCGCCTACAGCCCCGAGCCAGGCACCGCCATGGGCAAGATGCCCGGCCAAATCCCCGATGTTGTCAAACAGCAGCGCCTGGAAGAATTGATGCTAACGCAACAGCAGATCGCCTTCGCCAAAGCCAAGGCCCGCATCGGCCAATCACTGGACGTTCTCCTGGATCGCCCCGCCGGCCAGGATGATGAAGATGGCTGGGTAGGCCGCTGGTCCGGCCAAGCCCCGGACATCGATTCCACCACGCTGGTGCATGGCAACGGATTTCACGCCGGGCAACTGGTAAACGTGACGGTCACCGGCAGCGATGGTTACGATTTGATCGCCAAGCAGCCGCGGAAAAGGTCCAAGGCATTGCCGGTGATCGCCGGACATTGATCTAATTCCACGCACTCCGCTATCATGCGCGTACGCCCCCTCCCGCGCAGTGTGCCATGCAACGTCATGCAACGTTATGCAACGTTTGCCTTGCCTGTTTGTCTATCCATTGCTTTATAACGGCCGGTGTTGAATTCGCCCTTGCTGGAATGGGCAGCCATGGCCGAGCGGGCGTGCGCCCACCTTCGGTCGCATGGCCACAAAACCCTATACGACTTTACAAAGCTTTACACTTTTTGATGAAAGCGTAAGGTTTTCAGTTTATTGCTATATCAGTGGGCGGGAAAAGTCGCCACGCATTTTGCTAATTCTGACACACTTCCATCACGATTGGTGCAGGATTAGTAATAATTTGGCACGTATTGGGAGAGCTTTTTGCCATGTTGACGCCAGAAAATGGTAATTTCGGAAGGGAAAGCACCCCCCAACACCCTTTGGGAGCGGGAAAGTGGCCGCAATGCAAAATCGACATAATCTTGCTTTATCGGCGTGATTTTGCCTTGCGACAAGGCACATACCAGTCACTTCCTCATGTCGCCGCTCACTTGGACGGCAATTTCGCCGGATCGGTGACCGCGCGGAAAATTCGCCGTTGGTACTTGTCCCAATCCGGATATGCCGATATACTCTATTGAAGCTGGTGGACGAAATTCGGCTCCATGCCGTGTGATTGCAGGGCCTTGCCCGAGAATCCTATATCCCCCGGCTTCTTTTTTGCGCTTGCCGCGCTGCCAAGTTCAATGGCTTGTCCTTACGGTAGAAAACGCCACGCCGGTTGTTTTCCGTCATATCGAGATCGTAAATTTCGCCCACCTGCGGCCAGATCAACTCGACGTATCGTTCTTCGGATCGTTCGTAAAACCGTTGCACCGCCCAGAGAAAATAATCTGCCGCTTGCAGACAAGGCTCGGTTAACGGTGTGCCCGCACGCACCTCCGCCACGCATGGGTTGCGATGCCACCACAAAACGGTGTCGCCGCCATGCCCGTCAAGATATTCACCAAATTCCCGCTCCCAAGTATTCAGGCCGGGTGGAATCACCCGATAGACGTTTAATTTTGATGCCACTAGCGGTGATTCGGATTCAAGCGCCGGCGGCAAGTTATCGGTGGCATGGAATTACTTCCGCAACCACGCCGATCCACACGCTGCGGCGATCAGATGCTCTCACTGGAACCCGCCGCGCAGGTCAATCAAAGAGGCATCCAGTCGATAGCTTCTGCATAGACTGCCGCAATTCGGGCCATCGTTCCACAAAAGCAACCGCCGACACCCGTCCAAGTTCGCTCGGTTCGATCTTATTCAATCCGCCACCGTATACCCGCCCTTCGCCGCGCAGCTCATGGCCGGTGACTTGGCGCAAGAGTCCATGCACCTCTACGGCGCGCTCAGGATGCTTGCGCAGCATGGCACCCAACCCCCGAACCGGGTACAGCATGAGGTAAAGGTTAGTCCCGATCGCTTGGGAGCGGTTGTAGATGAAACGGAACGGCTGTTTGTCGTCAGTGCCACGGCCCATGTAAGTGCAGAGGAACGGAGCTGGTTCACGCTGCTCCTGCTTGTACCATGGCGTGCGCTTGCCGACCAGATAGCCGTCTCTGACACCAAGCGTTTCGCCGGTTTGCAGGTACTGCCAAAGCGCCGGATAGCACTGCTCGACAACGTGTTCCGGCAGGTCGCAGTCGATCACACAAAGTTGACGGTCAATGATTGGGTAGCCATCGTCATCGGCGTTGATGATCGTGGCTTTGAGGCAACGCGGGCTTGGCAGGATCGGGCGGAGGTATTTCGCGGGAAGAGCGTAGTGCATCGCGTCAGCGCGGCCAAGGACGAAGAACTTGTTGTCGCCGGTGGCGATGCCTCGTTGGACGCGGAAGAAGTCGGCAAGTGTCGGACCACTTCCGTCGCCGAGCGTGTGCCGGTCATTCTTGGCGTGGTTCGGGAAAACCGTCCACTTGCGGGATTCGCGGAGACGATCAAGCGGAATTCTGTCGCGGGCGTGTGGCGCGGCGATGGTTCCACCAAACGTAAATTCCGGGGCATCGCTGGGTGACGGCGGAGCCTTTTTGAACACGAGAACGACCGAAGACACAAGAGCATCTCCGAACTGAACATCGTCCGGATCAAACCGATGGACGCGGATGAGCGTGATCCGATCCGTCAGGAAATGCTTGAGGGCCGCGCCGTAGTTGACGTCCATGAACTCTGAAGGGATGAGCCACGCGGCGTAGCCATTGTCCTCCATCCACGCCGTGGCAAGCAGCAGAAAGTAGACATACAGGCCGGCAAGGCCGTTGACGGCAACACCGGTCATCTTCAATGCCAACCGTTGCAGGCGTTCTTTTTCCGCGCGATCAATGTGGTGGTGGCGGACATACGGTGGATTGGCGAGGATGAGGTTTGGCGCGGGTGGACATGAACCATTAGCAACGATGCGGGTGAAGTCATCATGCACCACTTCCAGCCCGGCGTGGGCCCACAGGTGGCGCGCTGCGTCGGCGAAAGCGCGATCGACTTCGACACCGACGCTGCTCACGATGCGCTTGGGGCCATAGACCGCCAGCGCGGCGGAGAAAAAGCTCCCCGAGCCAATGGCCGGATCAGCAAAGCGAATACCGTGTTTGCCCTCGCCGATCAAGGTGCCGACATAACGGGCGATGTCCAAGGCCAGCGCGTTGGGGGTGGCGAACTGACCGAGACGGTTCCGCTCGGGTGCTGACTTGGTTGCGTCCAGTGTCAATTGCACCGTCTGACGTTGCACTTCGGTCGGGTTGTGGCACGGAGCGATCATTCTATTCCCAGCCCTAATTTCGCAAGGTCGTCGATACGATGCTCCCACACCCAGTCAATCCCCTCAGCGGCCTCATACCCAAGATAGTCGCTGCCAAAGTAGCCGCAGAGGAACAGGATGAACCGCACACTCTCACCGTAAGTTGCCTGGAGTTGGTGAGCTTTTGTCGCCTCTTCCTTGCGGCGTTTGTTCGTATTGGTGAAGTCTCCCGCCGATTTAGCTTCGATCAGGATGGGCAAGCGGTCTTTCCGAGGCCTCTTCGGCTGGATCACCACGTCAACAGGTATGTTCACCTTGACGATCTTGCCGACGCTGAGATTCATGCGAAAGCAATATGTACCCGCTTCCATTTCAGTCGGCGGCTTCCCAACCGGAGGCGATTGCTTTCGGTAGCCCCGCTTGTCCAGCCAATCACCTATGATGGCAAGTTGACGTTGTTCCTGGGCATTGCGGACGATAGGGTTGGCCACGGCGCTGCACAGGCGGTCGGCAACGATGGTAGAAGCACGATCGCGCTCGTGGTCCGTCGGATCTTGGCACGCATCCAGCCACGGGAAAACGTCGCGGTCGAGAAGTTTGATCAGCACGCGGCATACTTTGGTCAAATTGTCTTCGAGAATTTCCGCCTTCATGCGCACGGCGAGCTGACCGTCCTCCATTCTGCCAATGAGGGATTTATTGGCGTTTGCCAGGCCAATCAGACGATCCACAGCCAGGGGTGGCGCGGTACACATGCGTAACGTGGGCAAAGCGCCCGGGTTTGCTCCAAGAGTAGCCGCGTCGAGACTGCGAAGGTCGTGCGTGGCAACGAGCGATGCCTTGACGTGTTCGGTTGTCTTGACCCGCGTCGCGCGGAAGGCCTGCGGCGCGAACTGCATGAACCACTGATTGAACTGATCAACCGAGGCCGCGATGTCGGCTTTCCACAGGTGGGGTTTGTCCGCGTTTACTTGCCGTAGCGGCATAGATTCCTCTTGCACAGGTTTTCCTGCTTCATATTACACGCGCCATCATCAGGCTGGTAGGGGTTTCCCATTCCCTGGGTATAGTTGCCTGCATGCCCAATTGGATTTCTGGGTGGTTCATGCGGAGATACCGGAGGGCGTCGAAGTTGTCGCCTTCGATGATCAGATTTTTCCAAGGTGCGCGGCCGCAGGACAGCGCCGGGTCCAAATCAAGGGCGACAAAATCCTGATTGAGCGCCTTGTCGCGTTCAATTTCGTTGGCTTCCCACACCAGGCCAAAGCGTGTGGCATCGCGGCGATCGCGCGACTCAAGCAGGCGGATGAGTTCGTCTTTGCTGAGGTCGTCGTATTTTTTGGCTGCCATGATTAATTGACATCACCGAGCCGTTTGCCCGTCGCCAATTTGTACAATGTTTCGGGCGCGATTGCCAGTTGGCTGAGCATACTTATCAGCACGGCGAAATCAGGCAACAATGCGACAAAACCGCGTTTTTCATAGCAGAAAAAGTAGCAGAATGTAGCATGATGTAGCATGGTCGTGGGACTTCTGGGCATGCCGGAAAGCAGAGTCCCCAATCACTTCGCCGCCGGCTGCGTTGTCGCCGCATCCGCCAGCTTGATGAAACTGCCGTCGGCGTCCCAGTCGCGCTCTTCAAAAACCGTGGTTTTGTCCACCAGCACATGCCCGTGGGCATCCACCGAAATGCCGAAGTGCTGCAAAGCGGTTCGGGCTTTGCCAAGGCCATCCACCAGGGAGCCGTCCACGGCAAACCTGGCGCCGTGGGCCGGGCATTGCAGTTCGTCGCCGCCGGCAGTCTTGCGCAACTGCACCGGCACCCGATGATGTGTACATCGGGTGTTGACGGCAAACAGCTTGCCGTTTTGCCGGACGATATCCACCGCCGTGGGCAGCTTGGCCCATTTGTCGGTGACGCCATCGGCCGCGTAGTCGGATAGTTTGCCCACGTCCAGCGGCTTGGGGTCCGCCGCCGGCGCGGCCATCACGTCAGAAAATCCGCAGCAGCAAACCGCCGCCGTTGTCGCCACCGTGCCAATCACAAACGCCCGTCGATTCATCGGTTCCATGTTCTCAAGCCTCCGAACAGCCACTTTATTCACTTACGGCTAATACGGTATAATACCGGATATGTTGCAAAGCGCGCTAACAAGCGCCGAGCAATTGGCCTCGATGCCCGATGTTGGCCGGTGCGAACTGATTGCGGGGGAAATCATCCATCTGGCGTCGGCAAGTTGGCGACATGGTATTCTCACGGGCCGCATCGGTTGGAAGATAACCGCGTTTGTTGAATCACACGACCTCGGCGAAATCGCTGCCGCGAAAACCGGGTTTATCATCGCGCGTAATCCCGACACGGTGCGTGCCCCCAATGTGGCGTTTGTACGCAAGGCACGGTCGGAATCCGCCCCGGAGCGCGGATTTTTCGATGGCCCGCCCGATCTGGCGGTCGAAGTCATCTCCCCCGATGACACTTGGAGCCAGGTCGTCGCCAAGGCCAAACAATGGCTGGCGGCCGGCGCGGTTTCCGTGTGGCTGGCCGATCCGCAAACCAAAACGATTCACGTGTATCGCACCGCCGCGCCGGTGATGATCTACCAATGCGGCGATACGCTCATTAACGAACCCACGTTGCCGGGGTTTACCTTGAAGCTGGCCAACATTTTCAAAACTTAAGTGATTTTCGAAATTCGCGGCAAAGCTGTTTATTATTTGCATTGCCAACCGCGACTGGTTATACTGCCCCATGAAATAGCCCTCAATGTCCAAGCACCCCCTTGGACGCCCTCCCTTTACAGGGAGCTTCCCTTGGCCCCGGTTTCCCCCCGACCGGGGCCTTTTTTTGCGCCGACCTAATGGACAGCCACATGGCTTGAAGACACCGCCTTGCGGCCAGCGGTCTTTTTTGTTGCAATGGCCGCATGAGCATTACCGTTGCCTTCAATACCGCGAACCTGGTGGCCTATCACAGCCACTTCCATTTCAAACTTGCCGACTGGGGCAAGCAGCACGCCCTGGCGGCGGAAAAAAGCACACCGGAGCAACTGGCCGATTTCTTGCGCAAAATTCATTTTGCCGGGTATGACGCCGCGGAAATCTGGGTGGCGCTGGTGGAGAAATGTGCCGATGATCCCGCGCTGGCCGAGCAATACAACAAGGTGATCCAAGCCAGCGGCATCAAACCGGTGGCCCTGGGCGGCTCGCTCAACGACCGCACGGCGCGCATCTGCCAGCGGCTGAACATTCCCGCGACGTGCGGCGGATTTGGCGGCAGTGATAAAGCCACCGTCCTGCGTTTGATGCGCGAACCCGGCATCCAGTTCAACTACGAAAACCACCCGGAAAAATCCGTCGCGGAAATCAGCCAACGAATCGACGCCGGTGAAACCGGCATGGGCATTTGCCTGGACACCGGCTGGCTGGGCACGCAAGGCATCGACGCCCCCAAAGCCGTCCGGCAACTGGGCCGACTGATCCGCCACGTGCATGTCAAAGATGTCCAGGCCGCCGGCAAGCACGAAACCGTGCCGCTGGGCCGCGGCATTGTCGATATCCCCGGTGTTTTGCGCGAACTAAAAGCCACCGGTTACGACGGCGTGTTAAGCTGGGAAGACGAGCCGGAAGATCGCAATCCCTTCGACATCGCCAACGAAAGCCGGCAATACATCCTGCGGCAGTGGGACAAGCCCCTATAACTAAATAGTCCGCCGCCTGCGGCGGGGTCGCATCATGCCCGACAACATCATTCTAATCTGCGTGGACCAATGGCGCGGCGACTGCCTGAGCATTGATAATCATCCGGTTGTGCAAACGCCCTATCTCGATGGCCTGGCGCTCGATGGCGTGCGTTTTCGCCGGGCGTATTCGGCCACGCCAAGCTGCATCGCGGCGCGGGCGGCGCTGTTTACCGGCCTGGGGCAACGCACGCATGGCCGTGTGGGCTACCAGGATGGCGTGCCTTGGAATTACCCCACCACCATCGCCTCCGAATTCACCCGCCATGGCTACCAAACCCAGGCTGTGGGCAAAATGCACGTCTATCCCGAGCGTTCGCAGATGGGCTTTCAGAACGTCATTTTGCACGATGGCTACATGCACTTCGGCCGGCGGCGCGATCGCGGCGATATCGGCCTGTTCGATGATTACGTTCCCTGGCTGCGGCGCGAAACCCACCGCCCGGAGGCCGATTACTTCGAACATGGCGTGAACTGCAATTCGGTGGTGGCCCGGCCATGGGATAAGGAAGAATATCTGCACCCGACCAATTGGGTGGTGCATCAGGCGATTGATTTTCTGCGACGGCGTGACCCGCGCAAGCCGTTCTTCCTGTTCATGAGTTTCCACCGCCCGCATCCGCCGTATGACCCGCCGGCCTGGGCGTTTGAAATGTATCGCGACCGGGCCATGCCCGAGGTGCCGGTCGGTGATTGGGCGCGCGTTTATGCCGCGCAATCTGATCCGCGGCGTGCCGACGGCTGGGCCGGACCAATCGATCCGCGGGTGCTCCAGCGGGCACGGGCCGGCTATTACGGCCACATGACCCACATCGATCACCAGATCAATCGCTTCCTGGAAGTTCTGCACGATTTCCGGCAAAACCAAAACAGTTGGATCTGTTTCGTATCCGACCACGGCGAGATGATGGGCGATCACCATCTGTTCCGCAAAGGCTATCCCTATGAAGGTTCCGCCCGTGTGCCGCTGATTCTCAAAGGCCCGGCGGGCGCCAAATTGCAAGGCGGCAGTGCATGCGACGGCGTAACCGAGCTGCGCGACATCATGCCGACCCTGCTGGACTGCGCCGGCCTGCCGGTGCCGCCAAGCGTGGAAGGCCAAAGCCTGCTGCCAATGGCCCGCGGCCAGACGAACCAGGTCCGCGAGTATCTGCACGGTGAGCACGCGCTGCATGGCCAGTCGATTCACTGGATCACCAATGCCCGCGACAAATACGTCTGGCATTCGGCCAACGGCCAGGAACTATTGTTCGACATGGTCAACGATCCGCAGGAGCTGCATAACCTGGCCGCCAAACCGCGTGCAGCGCGGCGGCTGGCCAACTGCCGCAAGCATCTGATCCAAGCGTTGAAAGGTCGTGAGGAAGGTTATAGCGATGGCCAGCGGCTAATCTTGGGCCGGCCGGAGCGTGCCGTGCTGGCACACGTGAACCAATAGCCCGGGGCATGGGGGTTTGCCTTCACAGATGTCTCATTTCTTGGCATTTTCTAACAGCAGCGTCTTGAATCCCGCCTGTTCAAAATGACGCTCGCCGGTAAGGGTGCCAATCCGGTTCTCTCGTTGCATGACGATGCCCGCACCCTACGCAATCCCCTTCCCACAACGTCAGCACCCGCCAGCCTCGCCACTGTAGTCGCCTGATAGATTTTCGATCACGCGCCTTGTTCATTTGGAGTTTTGCCCGCCAAAACGCCACTCGGGTCTTGGGAATTCGATTGCCGGCGGCGCATCGGTGCTGGTGCCAAAAGCACCCGTGAACGAAAATCACTTTGCGGAGCGATACAAACACCATATCCGGCGTGCCGGGTAAGTCGCGTCGGTGAAGCTGGTAACGATACCCCATGGCGTTAACCAACCGGCAGCGAGCATTTCCTATAGCCCTCGCCCTGTACTCAGGGAGAGGGTTGGGGGTGAGGGTTCTTTGTGCTCCGGACTTGACAGGCTGACTTAGCAAGGCATCCCGTGTGTATGCTCGGACGGCACGACCGAACCCCACGATTGAAATCGTTGGCCAGACAACTTCGCCAACAATCGACCGATGCAGAACGGAGACTATGGGCGTTACTGCGTGACAAGCGGTTGGATGGCTTTCGCTTTCGCCGACAGCATCCCATCGCCGGATACATCGTCGATTTTGTTTGCCTGAAGGCCAATCTGGTTGTTGGACTGGACGGCGGCCAGCACGCCGAACCGGCCGCTGTCGTTTACGACGCGCAACGAACCCGGTGTTTGGAAGAACATGGTCTATGTGTGCTGCGTATCGCCGATGATGTAATGCTGAAATATCCCGACGCGGTTGTGGCGACGATTCATCGGGAACTGACGGAACCAGAACCCTCACCCTAGCCGTATAAGCGTTAATTTAATGGTGTCGCTTGCTTGCGTTGGCGCAGCTCGTTGGCCAAGTGCCGCCGGCAGGCGGGCCAGGTGGCGATAACCGCTTGCAGGCCCTGCGGACCAAGCAACACGCTCACCAGTTCGCGGAACAAATAGGTTTGCTCACGCCTACGGCTACGCCG
>Ga0316217_10000920_pt1 | contig 39882 bp, 45 predicted proteins | sample 1anoAmetaG_FD_203633 | JGI IMG/M metagenome (GOLD analysis project Ga0316217, IMG submission 203633) | Freshwater microbial communities from Trout Bog Lake, Wisconsin, USA - 1anoA | ecosystem: Environmental > Aquatic > Freshwater > Lake > Hypolimnion/Profundal zone | place: USA: Wisconsin...
GCGCGATGTGCCCGAGCATCGGCTGGACGGCCTGCTGGAGCGCTGTCGCGATCTCAAACCGATGCTCACCGGCGTAGTGCACCCGTGCAGCGCCGAGGCGCTCGCCGGTGCGGTTGAGGCAGCCGCCGCCGGGCTGATCATGCCGGTCTTATTTGGGCCGGATAAAGAACTACACAAGATAGCCTCTGCCGCGAAACTCGACATTTCCGGCATGCGTGTCGTGGCGACCGACGGTCCCGAAGATTCGGCGTTGAAGGCCGCGATGGCCGCCGGCGCCGGCGAGGTGCAGGCACTGATGAAGGGCAGCCTGCATACGAACATACTGTTGCACGCGATCATGGAGAAGGAAGCCAAGCTGCGCACCGGCCGGCTGCTGAGCCACTGCGCCATCATGTCGGTTCCAACCTATGCGCGACGCATCATCATTACCGACGTAGCCCTCAACATTGCACCCGACACCGACCAGAAGCGCGACATCTGCCAGAACGCAATCGGTTTTGCCCGAGCGCTGGGCATCGACCAGCCGAAAGTCGCCGTGCTGGCAGCGATCGAGATGGTCAACACGAAGATGCCGGCCTCGCTCGATGGCGCCATCCTGGCCAAGATGGCGGATCGCGGCCAGATCGTCGGCGGCATCGTCGACGGGCCGCTTGATCTTGATGCGGCGGTCGACGCCGAGGCGGCCAAGATCAAACACATTGTGTCACCTGTTGCCGGCGTGGCCGACGTGCTCGTCGTGCCCAATATCGAAGCCGGCAACATGATCTACAAGAATCTCGCCTTCATGGCGGATTCCCAGATGGCTGGGCTGGTGGTGGGAGCGCGTGTGCCAATCGTGCTCACGAGCCGTGCCGATACCCCGGATGCGCGGCGCTTCTCGGCCGCCGCCGCCGTGCTGTACGCCGATGCGCTGGGTCGGGATCGCGCGGCCATTCTGCCAGAGCGATTGGAGTAAGTGAAAATGACCAATGCAATCATCGTTATCAATGCCGGCTCTACCAGCCTGAAGTTCGGTGCTTACGCCGTGAGTAGCGCCGACTCTCCGCCCCTGCTGTGCCACGGCGAAATCGAAGGCATGGAGGACGATCCACGTTTCGCAGTTTCGAATGCCTCCGGAAAGCAATGGGACACCCATGCCTGGGGCAAGGACCGGCCGATCGATCACAAGACGGCGCTGCAATTCGTGATCACATGGCTGGAAGCCAACATCGCCGGCCTGAAGGTCGCCGCGGCGGGTCACCGGATCGTGCTGGGCGGTAGCCGGTTTGCAGCCCCGGTGCGCATCGATGACGACGTGCTGAGCTATCTCGATTCACTTGTGGTTATGGAGCCGTCCCACCAACCCTATAACGTGCGCGGTGCGCGAGCTCTTCAGGAGGCGTTCCCCGGCCTGCCACAGGTCGCCTGCTTCGACACGTCCTTCCATCGCACGATGCCCGAAGTCGCTCAGACGTACGCGCTTCCCAAGGACGTGCGCGATGCCGGCGTACGTCACTGGGGCTACCACGGCATTTCCTACGACTACATCAGCCGGCAGGTGCCAAAGTTCGCGCCCAAGGCACGACGCGTGATTGCTGCACATCTCGGCGGCGGCGCCAGCATGTGCGCGATGCTGGATGGAAAGAGCGTGGAGACGAGTATGGGCTTCGCCGGCATGTCGGGCCTGCCGATGGCGACGCGCTCCGGAGACCTGCCTCCCGGCGCCTTGTTCTACCTGCTGCGCAGCAAATTGTTTGACCCGGCGTCGCTCGAGAAGATGCTTTACGAGCGCGCCGGCCTCGCCGGCCTGTCCGGCATCAGCGACGACATGCGGGTGTTGCAGGACAGCAAGGACAAAGAGGCCGTCGCGGCGATCGAATATTTCGTCCACGCGATGACAAAATTTACCGGCGCCTACGCCGCCGTGCTTGGCGGGCTGGACGCCTTCGTGTTCACCGCCGGCATCGGCGAGCATTCCGCGCCGGTGCGCGCCGCGCTGTGCGCCAAGCTGGCGTGGCTCGGAATAAAGCTGGACAGCCCGGCGAACGGTGCCAACGGTCCACGAATTTCCACCGCCGACAGCCCTGTGTCGGTGTGGGTCATTCCAACAAACGAAGAACTGATGATCGCGCAGCACACGCACGCGCTTATTTTCCCGCAAATAGAAGCCAGCGTGTCGCAGAGAAAGAGCAGCCATGACTGACCCTAAAGCCGACAACATCAAGGCGATCGAATCAAAACCCGCGGTCATGGCTAAACCTGCCGCGGAGGACGACCTGAAAACCCTGCCGCTGGCAGAGGTCGAGAAAAAACTGGAATCGTCGCCGGACGGTCTCACCCAAGCCGAGGCGCAAAAGCGGCTGGTGCAATATGGCCCCAACGAGATCGAAGAGAAGAAAACGAATCCCTTCCTGAAATTCCTAAGCTATTTTTGGGGCCCGATCCCATGGATGATCGAAGCGGCGGTGATCCTCTCGGCAGCCGCCCGGCATTGGCCTGATTTCGGCATAATTCTCCTTCTGCTGCTTGCCAACGCCGTCGTCGGATCCTGGGAGGAGCGCCAGGCGGGCAACGCCATCGATGCCCTAAAAGCGACGCTGGCGGTCAAGGCCCGTGTCAAACGCGATGGGAAGTGGGTCAACCCGCCGGCCCGCGAGCTGGTACCGGGCGACGCCATTCGCTTGCGCCTCGGCGACATTGTGCCGGCGGATGCAAGGCTGCTGGATGGCGACCCGGTTGAGGTCGATCAGTCCGCTCTGACGGGCGAATCATTGCCCGCTACGCGCAAACCCGGAGAGGCGATATTTTCCGGCTCGATCATCCGCCAGGGCGAGATCGGCGCGCTGGTCTACGCCACGGGTGCGAATACCTATTTTGGCAAGACCGCGCAACTGGTGCAGGACGCGCACACCGTCAGCCATTTCCAGCGTGCGGTGCTGAAGATCGGCAATTACCTCATTATGCTCGCCGTGGCGTTGGTCGCGGTAATCATTGCCGTCGCGATCTACCGCGGAGATCCGATCCTCACCACGTTGCAGTTCGCCCTGGTGCTGACCGTCGCCGCGATTCCGGTGGCGATGCCGACGGTGTTGTCGGTGACGATGGCCGTCGGCGCGCGCCTGCTCGCAAAGAAGCAGGCCATCGTGAGCCGGCTTGTGGCGATCGAGGAACTGGCCGGCGTGGATGTCCTGTGCGCGGACAAGACCGGCACCCTGACTCAGAACAAGCTGACACTCGGCGATCCGTTCAGCGTGAACAACGTCACGGCCGCACAGGTGATCCTCAACGCGGCGCTGGCGTCTCGCGCGGACGACAACGACACCATCGATCTCGCTGTCCTCGGCGGCCTGAAGGATGACCAGGCCTTGAAGTCCTATCAGGTGGTGCACTTCCTGCCGTTCGATGCGGTGCATAAGCGAACCGAGGCCACGGTCAAAAGCGCCGATGGAAAGCAGTTCAAGGTCACAAAGGGGGCGCCGCAAGTCATCCTCGCACTTGCTTCCGATGCGGCGCAGGTGAAGGGCGCAGTAGATAAGGCGGTGGAGGATTTCGCAGCGCGCGGATTTCGTGCGCTGGGTGTCGCGCGGGCGGAAGGCGACGGGCCCTGGACGTTCCTCGGCGTATTGCCCCTGTTCGATCCGCCGCGCGAGGACGCCAAGACAACTATCGCAACCGCTCGCGCGATGGGTGTCACAATCAAGATGGTGACGGGCGATGCGCTCGCCATCGCCATTGAAACCGCCAAAAAACTCGGTATGGGCGCCCACATTCTCGATGCCAGCAGCCTCGGCGACTCCAAGCATGAGGAAAGCGCGGTGGTCGCGGAGTCCATCGAGCAGGCCGACGGCTTTGCCCAGGTATTTCCTGAACATAAGTTCCACATCGTAGATGTGCTGCAAAAGCGCGGTCACATCGTCGGCATGACGGGCGACGGCGTGAACGACGCCCCGGCGCTCAAGAAGGCCGACTGCGGCATCGCAGTCTCGGGTGCTACGGACGCGGCGCGTGCCGCCGCAGACATAGTTCTGATGACGCCGGGTTTGTCGGTGATCATCGACGCTATCCAGGAAAGCCGTCGAATCTTTCAACGGATGAATAGCTACGCGATTTATCGCATCGCCGAAACCCTGCGCGTGCTGCTGTTCATGACGTTATCGATCCTCATCTTCAACTTCTATCCGTTGACGGCGGTGATGATCGTGATGCTGGCGCTACTCAATGATGGCGCCATTCTGTCAATTGCCTACGACAATGTTCATTACAAGGACCAACCCGAAGCCTGGAATATGCGAGTTGTACTGGGCGTTTCGACGGTTCTCGGTGTCTTCGGCGTCGTCTCTGCATTCGGCCTGTTTTACCTTGGGGAACGTGTGTTTCATCTCGACCGGGAGCACATCCAGACGCTGATGTATCTGAAGTTGTCTGTCGCCGGACATTTGACAATTTTCCTGACACGCACGCGCGGGCCGTTCTGGTCCAAACGCCCGGCGCGGGTTTTGTGGATTGCCGTGCTCGGCACCCAAATGCTCGCAACGCTGATCGCCGTCTACGGCGTATTCATGACGCCGCTCGGCTGGAGCTGGGCAGCGCTCGTCTGGGGCTATGCGCTGCTCTGGTTCCTCGTCAATGACCGTGTGAAGTTGCTGACCTATTGGGTTCTCGACCGCTCCAAGGTGACGGCAAAGTCTCAATCCGACGAAGCCCCGCCGCCGGAAGCCAAAATCACTGCCAAATCCCAACCCGAGGCCGTACCTGCGCCTATTGCCAAAACCCCGTCGCAAGAAGGGACAAATTCCATGCCCACGCCGCAAACAGCAATCAAACTCGATACCGCAGCCAAGCCCGAACCCAAGGCCGCGGCGAAGCCGGAAGCCGCGACATCCCCTGAGCCAGAAGCCAAGACGTCACCTGCTCCGGGGGCCGATGCCCCGGCCCAACTTCAAACCGTGACCGCGCCGGATTCGCAACCAAAAATCGAGACAAAGACACCGGCCAAGGCCAAGTCCGAGACATCCGCGAAGGTTGATCAGGAACCTAAGGCGCAAGTCGAGCCCAACCCGGAGTCCAGTGCCGCCGTCACCAAACTGATCAACACGACGCTCGGCGACATCTTGCTGGCGGGTGTCCTTAAAAATCCGGAGAGTGCTGGACGGATCATCGCCGAGGCTATCAGCCACGCCGAGGCGCCGAGCGCCGCCGTGACTGCGACCGAGAGCGACGCCACGCAGGACGTGAAAACCAGAGCCGAGCCCCAACCTGACGCAAAGGCCATGGAGTCGCCCGCTTCCGCACCGGCGACCGCCAAATGAGTAAAACGAGAATACAATTTCCAAACCAGTTCGGTGGCCCCGGACCGGTTCGTTACGCATTGAGCGCGCTCATGAAATTCCGCGAGACCCACACATTTTACCCATCGCGGAAGGAGTCGGCATAACCTGCTTCACCGCCATGTCAAGAAGACGGCCGAAAAGCTTGGGGTGCCAGGTGGTGTTGATTTTCGCAGCTTCCGGACAATGCACGCCAGCTTGATGCGTCGTTATGGTGCGCGCCTGGAGGTGGCCCGTGACAACATGGGGCATGCAGGCAGCACCGGCAGCATCACCTTGGATGTTTATTCAAAGACTTGGTGGGATGAACGTGTGGACGCGGTGACAAGAATTGTCGAAGCCGTGTTTGCAGAACCTGAAGAGAAAGAGAAGGAGATCGCCACTCCGTTGAAGGCCCTTCCCAACGGCGGAGATGGTGCTGAATGGGAACCCTTTTGGGCACCCAGGGTGTTAAGCCTGACCAGATTTCTTCGGAAGTTGTTGAAAATAATGGTCGGGGAGAGAGGAGTTGAACCTCCGCCCCCTGGTCCCGAACCGGATTTCGCAAGTTATTGAAAAATATGGAAAATTGAAGTTTCTAAGTGATTGCTGTTGAACCTGTTGCAGGCCACTCGTTGAAAGATGTTGAACTTGGCGTTTTCTGAGTGCTTTGACCGCTACAAAATCATCTACAGCCGTGGTTTTACTTGTGCCCATATTGGGTACAGTGATACTCTCGTCGTCGTGAGAGTGATTGCCCGCAGTACGCTTCGCGAGTTTGCCGAGTCTCTGAAAGGGACGAAAGCTTACGCTGCGGTGAAGTCTGCGTTAGATGCTTGGTTTCACGAAGTGTGGAATGCGGCATGGAAGAGCCCGGCAGATGTAAAGGCGGCTTATGCCAATGCGAGCATTGTGGGTGCCGACCGTGTCGTCTTCAACATCAGAGGCAATGACTATCGATTAGTAATTGCGATTGACTACGAGCGTCAGGTGGTTTTCATCAAATGGATTGGAACTCACGCGGAGTACGACAAAATCGATGTAGCGACGGTGAAATATGCAGGTAAAACCAATCAAAACAAACGCTGACCACGCGACAGCACTCCAGGAAATCGAAACACTGTGGGGTGCGAAAGCTGGCACCTTCGATGGAGACCAGCTGGATGTGCTCATCACGTTGGTCGAAGCCTATGAGCGGGAGCACTTTCCCATCGACGTGCCGGACCCTATCGAGGCCATCAAGTTCAGACTCGAACAGCAAGGTACGGACTATCTCTCTTTGGTTGGAGTGATTGGGCAGCGAACCCGCGTATACGAAGTTATGCGCCGGGACAGACCCTTGTCGCTGGCAATGATCCGCAAGCTTCATGAAAAGCTCCGGATTCCTGCGGAGGTGCTCATTCGCCCGACGAAGATGCGCCGGAAAAAGGGAATCTCCGCAAAACCCATCAGCCCACGGCGCAAGAGCGCATGAGTGTGCATTCGATGGCTCAGAACGCCGGTGTGGTGGAATTCCTTTACTCAGAACCGCGGTGAGTGGCGGAAGCCAATGCGGAACGCAGGATGGCAACTTTGGATTGAGAGAGTTTGGCGTGTTCCAGCCGGTGTAGCGGTTCCAAACTATTTGCCTGCCGGAGGATTTCAACAAACTCTTTGAAATCCTCGTTCCTCTGCACCTGGGATAGCACTTGTTGAACGGCCTCGTGAGCGTCTGGCGTGTCCAGTTCCACCGGAAACTTAAAACACTTCACCGCAACGCCGGAACTGACCGTGAAAGAGAACAGAAAATAGGACAGAAGCTTCACCGGCGTAAGCGCGATTGGGACCGGTTCTTGCTTTGAGATTTCCTGCAGTGCTTCCATGACCGCAATTCTGACCTCTTCCGCGTGATCCAGAAGACCGCAATGCAGATCCAGGAAAACTTTCAAACTCCACTTCGCATGGCCTGTCGAATACATCGTTTCTGCCCGTTCCTCGCGCGCGCCCCTCAGCAATCCATCACTCCTGATCATGTTCCGACTCCTTCTTTCGGCGAGAATTGAATCAGAGATCATGTGACTCATCGGTTTCAGCCTGTCATTCGCCGACGACGATAAGCTAAACTTATTCTATCTCCCATTGCACTGGATTCTTGAAGACGCAACCACCCCTCCGCATTGAGAAGCTTCATCAAGTTGCGGCGAACCGAGCGCGCCATGCGATCAAATGCCCAGACCAGAACGATGTCGAAGCTTCCGCGCTTTGCGTCTCGCATGAGTTGATCAAGGCCCGGACGCTTGGCCTTTGCTCCGCTGATCTTGTCGGTGTATTCCTGAACAACCGCGAAACCTCGCTGGGAGGCGAGGTTTCGCAGGTCATAAAGTTGAGTTTCAGGATGCTGGTCCAAAGTGGAAACCCGCAGATAAATTGCGGCACGCTTCATCGTGCAACTCCAATGATGCTGCTCATGATTCAATCTCCTTGATAATCGAGAGCGATAGAGTTAGGCAGCTTGTGTGCGGCTGATTGCGCTGAGCTGCAGAAGGCTTCTGGTTCTGACTTGCAGTGCACCACCGATGCATTGGAGCGAGATCGATCCAGCGTCGGGTAGATGCCCATTTTCAATCGCATTCCATTCGGTGGCTGGAATCCCGGCCAGTTCTGAGGCATCGTCGATTGACATCTCGAGTTGTTGACGGCGGCAGCGAACGAAGTTCGCCAGGGTAAACTTCAGGCCATAGCGGGGCGAACGCCCTCTGGACGCAGAGAAGTGCATAAAAAACCTCCATTCAGGTTGTGAGCTTGGGGTATAGCGGGAGTGTTGCGGTTGGTCAGCGGGTCTGGGATGTAGTTACGTGCGCAAGATCGGTTCGCAGTCGTTTGAGATGGTTGCGCCGGTCTTTGATGCTCTGCTGGATGCGCTCAACGCTTTCTCCAGTCATCTCGGCCGCGCGGAGCAGTTCTGTAGATCGTAAGAGGCGCCTCTCAGTCCGGGCGACCCGGCGCTTGAGTGCCCAGATCGGGTCTGTAATGGAGTGGCCAACATGAAGGTGCACCTCTCCCTGCTCACCACAGCCGCTGCAGGGATAAATAACCACGGAGTCGTTATCTGGTACCTGGACAGCATGTCGGATAGCAGAAAGGTAGTCACGGTGAAGCCACTTTCGCAAGCAGTTGTGTTTAGTTGAAATGGTATTCAGCTCCTTTCCTATTTATGGGTTTAACGGCAACGGGCATGACAACGGCATGCTCCGCATCTATGGCAGACAAGCCAACCACAATTGGGACACAGCGGAGTTTCTGGATCGCGGCTGTCCACGGCGCCGCCACAGGAGAGGCAGTGGTTGATGCGCCAGTTATTGCCGCAGTTAGAACAGACACGGAAGGAACTTCCATTGGCCACGCCACCACAGCGAAGGCACAGCCCGCGGAGCCCTGCTACGTGCCGGATTCCACGAGGGTCTTCTGGAATATTCGCTCTGGACGAGAGCGAAACTTGTTGTCGTACAATTCTGCACAGGAGGGCACAGATGTCTGTTGAGTACGTAATCAAGATGCTGGAAGCCGAGAGGGACAAGTTGGACGCCGCAATTAGGGTCTTGAAGAGCGGCGAAGCCATTTCTGATCCGCCTAAGGCGGAAGTGGCACCACGGGCGGGGAAGAAGCGGAAGATGTCACCTTCGGCGAGGGCGAAGATCGCGCAGGCAGCACGTGAGCGCTGGGCAAAGAAGAAAGCGGCTGCAGAGAAGGCTAATAAGTAGGAAACTCCACTTGCCCCGATGAGATTCCGGCCTATCGAAGTCGGGCTGGAGCCTTTTCATCGCATGGAACAAGCGGGGCTAACGACAACAGGCCGGAGCGTAACCCCGGTCTGCCTGTGAATAATGAGCGTAGGAGTTGCCTACTTAATGGAAAACGTTGCCGCCGCCGACGTGCCTCCAGTGGTTGTCACCGTCACCTTTGCCGTGCCCGCAGTAGCGATCAGGCTGGCGGGGACTGCCGCCGTGAGTTTGGTAGCGCTGACGTAGGTTGTCGTCAACGCAGTGCTGCCCCACTTGGCCGCAGCGGCGGGCGTAAAGTTTGTGCCGTTGATCGTCAGCGAGGATACCGCCCCTCCCGCTGTCGCGGGACTCGGGCTCAAGGTTGTAATTGTCGGAACCGATGCAGTAACCGTTGGGATTCCGTTGGCGTAGGTGAAACTATAGTCCGTTGCCGCCATGTAGAAGCTCGGAAAGTGTTTTCCTGAGTTGCCTCCTCCTGTGCCAGTGATCCACCCCTGATCGCCGCTGGCATCGCCATACGGAAAGCCGCCAGGCGTGACCGTGCCGCTCTGATAGGCAATGTTGACACCCTCGCCGTTCTTGAGTCCGCGCAACGCGACGATTGGATTTGTACCATCGCTCCTGCCCCATTGATAACTGCTGTTCAGTCCTCCTGCGACCCATTTCCACGGCATGGATGTCGGAAGAACCGTAACGTTCATACCGTTTACCGCAACGACAAACCCCGTGCCTTTGTTGTCATAAAAAATGTCGTCATTAATCCCCAACTGAAGCTGAGTCGCTCCGGAGGGCACCACAAATACGCTCGCAAATGCGCCAATAGCGATGGGCTCAATCACTGATCCGTTGCTGTCCGTGAATGCCCCCACCAATCCGGCGAGACCGAGATTTGCCGCGGACGGAGCCGCGGTCACTGTCAACTTTCCGCTGATATAGTTAAAGCTGTAGTTTGACGCAACCAGGCTTTTGGTCGAGAACGTAATCGGGTACGTCCCTACCGCTGACGCTGCCGTAGCCGTTGTCGCAAGCGGCGCTGTCCCGGATACCACGGTGTTCGTGTCGCCGTTCACATAGCCCTTGATCGTGTAGGTTAACGATGGGTTCGCCGCACTGTAAACCTTGGTTACGTTGTTTGCCGTCAATGTCAGCACAGCCTTGTTCACCGTCAGGGTCCCGTTGACCGGAGCGGCTGCGGCGTAGCTGCTGTTGCCAGTTTGAGCGGCCTCAACGGCGACCAAGCCAGCGCCCGTGATCGTCAACTTAGCGCCAATCACCGTTGCAGGGCCGGAGATGACCTTGTAGCTCACCGGAAGCCGTGAGGATGCTGATGCCCTCAATGTGACCGGAGCCACACCGTAGGTCTGCGTACCCGGATTCGGGAAGGTGATCGTCTGGCTGGCAGTCTGTGCTCCGGCGTTCACTGGCAGGGCCAGGAGTAAAAGCGTCAGCATCAACGCCAGGAATGATCCACAAACAAATGAAGTCCGACCAGATCTACGAAAAAGAAAAGCCATAATTGAACTCCCGGAATTATTTCATTGCGTCGATTAGTTGGTCACCACACCCGGCCTAATCGGTCGCCCCGCAGTGTGTTTGCACCCACAGAAGAGAGTCGTGGTGGCCAAGCCCGTCCCTAACAGTATGCGAATCGATGCGTGTCTCATGAGTCCGTCTTTATACTCGTGCCGACAAATGCGTCGAGACGAAACACAATCAACCGGCGATGCGGATTACGAAGCCAACATCGCCGATTTCCGCTCATGTTTCCGAATACATATCACGAAAATATGGCTAAAACTTGACCGGGGCCGAATCCTTGCTCTGATTCGCCTGCTGTTGCACCTGACCCGCCTTGAAGTTATTGTAGAGCGCAGGAGACTGTTCAAGGTAACGATACAAGGCGCTCTCGTCGTACAGAACGATTCCGGCTGCGTCAGTGAACTGTTTATTATCCCCATTGAAGTCAACGCCAGCATCTAGTGCAACGGCGTCGCCTTCGTTGGCCACGGAAGGAAGATTGCTACTGTCGAAATCGAAGGGTCGAGAATATGAGCCATGCCATTCCTGCTGCGCAGCAGCATTGGACATTAACCTCATGCGTTGGTCGTATCTCCAAAAATGGATTGGTCCGCCGTTATTATTAGTGGAACTAGTAACATCCTTCGGATATTTCTGTTCTATGCTCCCAATAATCGAGGAAACTGTTCGCGGTGTCTTGAACTTTTCTCGTAACGAAATAGCGATGACGCGATGGTTGCCCGGATCTGCGGAAAAATACACAGAGATCCTCTCTTGCTCGTCTCCCGGGAGTTTTGCAGTGTCCTCTGGATAAGCAGCGGCAGTTGTGCTGTCATAAAAATTGGTTCCCTTGGCTGCTATGATGCTAACGAACTGCCGGTATGGTTCGCTTTTGGCCTGGGATTCAGGCAGGGATTGTTCGAAGCCGAACCCGTCGGAGCCGGTGAGGTATCGCTTGCTAAAGTAAAGACCGGAATCAAAGGACTTCAGCGCAGCTACCGCCTGTTCTGGAGTCATCCCAAGCCGCACTCCAGCCACATCGAGCGCTGCAACATCGGTCCCGTCATAGGAGGACGGCTGACCAGAGGCGGTTGTGGATTCGAATGAGGTTAGCTTGATCTCCCCAGGAGATGTAAGCGGCGCGTTGCTGGCGGTGGTAGTCTCTCCGGAGCTAGTTGCCTTGTGACTTCGGCATCCAACCGAGGCGACCGTGATCGTGGTAAGGACTGCAAAAATGAACACACGATACGATGATGAAACGTACATGCTGTCTCCTTAGATATTAACGTCGGACAAAACGATAATTGTGCAACACGATTCCTTGCAGCCCGGAATGGACAGGTTCAAGTCTTTCCGTCACCACGGTGCCGCTCCGCTGATCTGTCCGGCATCTACTTCTGCGTATAGACATCGGATTCGCGAACATAGTCAGTCTTCACATTCCCGTTCCACACTTCAAGCTCTATCCATGTTTCGTTCCCAACCGTCACGCGGCGGGTACCTGGGTAGCCGATGTTCTTGTTGACGTTGAGAACGAGTTGAGAACTGGAGTCTGGGTAAGAGAAGAACTTAGTTCCGTCGTGCCTCGCAAAGTAGGACTTCCTCGGTAAAGATTCAAAACGGTAGTCCGCACCCAGGAACTTGCGGCTGGCAGGGGTGAGATTTGCCGCTTCGGGCCGGGCAACCACCGACTTGACGATTGTATCGAGGCGCTCAGGCTCACTTTGAGATACCTGAACTCCGTCCTTCGACAACCAGATCAGTGTTGGATAGCCGTAACTCCCGTGTCCCAAATCATTGACCATAGAAGTGATCGCCAATTCCACTCCCGTGTTATATCGAATTGCATTATTCCGCAGCGGTGCTTCTGCATGGGCGGATGTGCTACCGCATCGCCATACATTTGAATCAAAGCGTTGGCGCCTTGGCTGGTGGCAGCTTCGGCTAGGTAGTCTTCGTCCTCCGGACTTTTGGGATCCATTTCTATCCATCGGAACTGAACCTGACTGCTCAACTTCCGGGTGTGCTTCCAGAGCATCTGAGTGTGTCCGCACCAGGGAGCCGCAATCACATAGATTTGCTTTTCTGCGGGCTTCCCATCCGCGATCCAGATGCTGTTATCGAGCGCCGCGAGGAGTTCCGCATCGGTTCTTACCCCCGGGTAAGTCTTTACCGCGGTGGAGGCTGGATTCTGGGCCGACACGGGGGCCACGCCAGCCAACGCGACGATCAGACAGAAAGCCGCCAAAAACATCGTCGATTTCGATTTCGTCATTTAAGTTCTCCGAAGATTATTAGGGTCACGTTCCCTGAATATGGTTGAAGTCGCCAAGCCCGTTTATTAAAGCAGACCTCGCATTTCTACCCAGAACTTCTCTCTGTGTTGACACGCCGTTACTAGGCTATGCTTGCGGCTCTCCGCATTCGGCGCAGAACTTGCTATTAGGCTCCAGTGGGGTTTCACACTTCGAACAGACCGAGGTGGCCGATACGCTTTTTGTTACGTGTGTCACGGCAGCTGATTGCGTCATAACTGCAGGTTCCAATGGAGCAGGAGCCGGAACCGATACGCGAGGAGCGACCGGCTGCGGAGTTGTAAAATACGCGGGAGTTCCTAAGCCTGAGGGGATGGCCTTAAGCACCAGATACTTTCTGATGCCGGTGGCGGCCAGATAAAGCGTAGCTGCTGTGGAGAGATAGAAGCCTAGCCCTAGCTGAAAGTTCAATTCTTTGTAAGCCTGCTTCTCCTGGGCTTCCTCTGCCTCCTTCATCACTTCCTTCTGTTGCAAACTCATGTATGGGCTATCATTATTGGCAGAATTGCCACTGATCGCATCCCGCGCGGACGAAACCAATCTGCCGCATTGAATCGCAAATAACAGGGTGAAGAGTAGCGGGGCAACTGCGCCGAGCATAGCGCGTTTGTCTTTCCAGACGGCGGGAAGAAGTGGGCCGAGGAGAGCGGCAATGGCAACAAATCCATAGAAGCCTTGGCTAACGTCGGTTTTGCCACCCTGTGCGAGGAGTTGTAAGGGATTTCCTACGGCACTCTGGATGTAATTGAGCCAGCCAATCATCTGCCAATACGTGAAACTGAGCTTGATCTCAAAAAGAGGAACTTTGAAGGAAAACAAATCCAGGAAAAACCACCCAATCATCAGAAGCCCGGTGGCCACAAGAGTTGGTTTGCCGACTTTCTCGAGCATAAGAGACGCCAAGGCTTTGCCTTTTACGCTGGCTACGTCCAGTGCCAGTCTCGCCTTCTCCTCGGCGATCTGAGTGTCAGACACCGGGCGAACGGCCAAAATTGTGCCACTCTCATTCAGGTCGATATCGACCGTCATGTTAGCTGCGGGAGCAATTGTCAAGGATTGCCAGACGCCGTCAATCTGAAATGGTTTCTGCTGGCCGTTGACGAACAACAATCCCGGAGTCGCGTCGGGGACTTTCACCACTTTGCCTCGTATCGTTAGTGCCATGTTGATTCCTCCCGTCGAATAAAGTGAGTATCTAAATGCTGTAAGTTGCTCCGCTCATTGCTTTGCAGGTAATGCGAAAAATAAGCGCCCGATGAAACGTTCTGTTTATGCCGCTATGCAGCTGGCACGCCGCACGACCCGCAGAAGCGTTCGTTGGACTGGATGGAGGCTCTACAGGCAGTGCAGTAGCGCGCCCGTTGCGGTGGAACCGGTAAAGCCTGGTAGGTAGCCGCCGCCGCGGCAGCCGCAGCCATCGGAGGTTGCTGGGTCCACTGCGGTTGCGTGGGCTGCAGATCATAGGCTGCCGGAGCAGCGACAAGCTGGTTGGAATATCCGGAGATTTTGACCCAGTAGAGGATGAAGCAGACCAACGTACCAACGCCGGCCAGAAAATTGAGGAAAGGAACGAGGCAGCAGACTTGGACAATCGCCAGAGCCAGGCCGAGTGACTTGGCCGGCTGCGGCTCAATAGGCAGATTGCGCTGCCGGAACTCGCGTTCCAGGGACTCCGAGATGTGTGGATACAGGAAAAACGGCCAAATCAAGTTGAAAAATGGAATGAGTAAATACCAAGTTGATCCTGGCGAGGTGGTTTGGTTTTGTGGAGCGCAACACGAGAGCGCTTTTTGCAGAGTCAGAATGTAAAGAACGTTGATGCCAACGATCACTGCGAGGATGACGAAAATGAAAAGACCCAATGCTTGAACTATTGCCGCGCCTGAATCGAACATAAAGTACCTTTCTTTAGTGCATCTTCATAGTCACACCGGAAGATGAGTTGCAACTTGCCCCAGGCGCACCCGCTCCTTGCGACGAGCGATTGTGAATTACCTGACTATTTCCCAGCCAACATCGCAGTAGGTCTGTTCTTCGCCGTGCCGAATAGAAATAAGAGTGAGCTGTTGAGTGCCGTCTGGCTGATGTGAAATCAGCGGCTGCCATGACTGGTGGTCGAAGGTAAACCTAAGCCGGTCATGCGGCAGATTTGGGAAAACAATGGACTCGCCATACCGCACAGGAGGTCCTGAATAGTGCAGCGTCCCGGAAGTGGGCTTGGCGGGGACAGGCTCCGGGGATGGCAGTTGAGGTGGACTTATGACTGGCGTCCGCTCAAGGCTGGCCATCGTCGAGTCAGGCTGAGTCTCCTTAGCCGAGTCAGCTTGTAGGTGGTTGGAAGCAATCTTCGCAGGTGCAGGGCGCGTTTGTGGCTCAGCCCTTGCAAGCGCAGGGCTTGGCTTCGTTGCCGTGGATTTGTCGCTCACAACCGCTGTATTCGTAGAGGAAGTCGAATTCAGGACAGGGACAACAGGGGGCGTAGGTACAGGGGTTGGAGGCATAGGGTGTGAGTGCCAAAAGAAAACCCCCGCCGCAGCGCCCAGGATGCAGAGAGCCGCCACCGATGCCAGTAGGGCCAGGCGCGATGAACTTTGCTGGCCCCGCGTTTTGGTATCCGGAGAAGAGACGGAATCATTCTGCTGGGGTGTGGGTGTTGGGATGGTCCAGGCAGGAGCAGCAGGTTCCGGCGCAGGAGCGCCTATTGTGGGTTTCGCCGGCTCAAGTTCCTTAGGAGGCGCAACTAAGCGCTCCATAACGACTGGAAGTGGTTGCGGAAAGACCGGGAGTTCGTCGGCCATCGCCGTCGCGGGTATTGCCTCAATTAGAACCTCCTGAGGAGGAGGGGGAGGGGGAGGGGGAGGAGGAACATCTATGATTGCCACGGGTGCTGGCGCTTCTTCGAGCGACCAGGGGGCGTCCCACTTCAGCTCAGGCTCAGGTACAAACGCTGGAGTTGGTGTTGAAGGATTTGGCGGCGGTGGAATCGCTTTTTCCGTGGAGGCTGGGGAAAATACCAGCGGCGGGGGCGCCTCGATGATGGCTGGCTGGCCACACTGGGTGCAGAACCGCTTCCCCGTGATCACCGGGAAGCCACACCTGGTGCATGACTCCGCCACGACTGACGACGGCTCGGGCTCGAAAAGAGCCGCTGAGATCGGTTCGGGAGAGGGAGGAGGAATATCAACACCTTCTTCCAAGATGGCAGCGGCAGGCTCAGGCGGAGGTGCTGTTTTCGAGACGACGGGATGGCCGCATTGGGTGCAGAACTTCTTTCCGGCGATAACCGCTGAGCCGCATTTGGTACAGAACTTGCCCGCCATTGTTGCCCCCTTCGGGTGTTCCTAGACAGCCAAGAAAACTCCTGTAACTGGTGAACTGCAATTTCGATCACCGATCTCCGTTTGAGGCAACAGGGGCATCTACCTCTTGTTTCGCCTGTGCCGTCACGTCCTGTCGGCTTGATCTGCCACCACTTTCGCGATGAGGCCTGGTCTTGTTTACCACTGCAACAAGTATCGACTGGGGAAAACCGGTGGCCACACCGAACCAGAGGAGACCAGGAGGCTATAGATTGAGAGACTCACATATTACACAAAAAACTATCACTTTTGGAATATGTGCCACATCACATACCAACGTGACAGCTTAGTTCAAGACTAATAGTCGAGCGTGACAACCAACGCCCAGCGCGGTCTTTCAATTCCTCGAATTCGATAACTGGGACCACATCTCGAAGAAGAGGGCCCCGGGGTTTCCTACACTTGACTCCTGTCAACGCTCGATTTCAGAACCGGGGATTTATAGCCGGACTTTTCATTTCTCTGCCACGAGATGTCCGCATCATCGTTCTTCACCAATCTCGATGGTGAAGCGTTCAGCGAGTTTGGAAGCACAGGTCCAGACGCCTTCATCTTCCCACTGCTCGAGTCGACGCCAGCACGTGGCTGGCGAAGGAAATTCGTCGGGCAGAAATCGCCATGCCGCACCCGTCTGGAGTATCCATAAGATGCCTTCGAAACAAGCTCGATTGGGCGCTGGAGGCCGTCCACGCTTGTCTTTCCGACGCCGTGGCTTCGGAAGCAAAGGTTCAATCAACTGCCACTGCTCATCCGTCAACAGCTTCTGCCGGTTCTTCATGGCAGAAGGTCAGCAGCTCACCTGCCTCGCGCGTAAGTACCTGCTTTGAGGCCGAACCTATTTTTGAAACACGCTCTAGGAACAACGCGGTAGTTGCCGTGACAAATGTGCGGCGAATCGCTCAAGGAAGGCTGGCCACGAAGGGGCACTGTAAGCCCCCTTGCAAGTCATTGAAACGTGTGATCGCAATTACAGATCACAGGTGGCCACGAAACTACAGTTTCATGGCGCCGTCTGCCTGTTCTTGTAAGCAATACGTTGGTGCAAATTTGCATCCTGCAATTCCGGCTCACAATGTCGGATACCGCAGGTGGCGTGACGCTAATTTCTGACTCAGAGCTTTCAATCTTCTTGTAACTATCGAGAATGCAAGTGCTTACGATAGGTCTCAAAGCAAAGAGCTATGTGCTCAGATTCAGCTTGAGAGAAGCGGTTCAATGGAAAGGAATCTTATCAATGCGGGGCAGCATTGAAGCTGGCCAACTCGCGGTAATCCATGCTTCTTGTTTTCAATGCTCACACCCCGCCAGATGTGCCGCATCTCCGCAAATCTTCGAAGTCTGCCGCTCAGGAGGGCAGCAAGTCTGTTCGCTCTTTTCGTGAGGACCTGAAAGACGTGCCACGTAGCTAAACTCATTACTTCGCAAACCTGCTCAATGTACTCGTCAGATACTCCCTCGTGGAAAAGGTCGCTCATTGAATTGACGAAAATCATTCGCGGATTTGACCATCTCAACGGGTCCGCCAGGTGCTCCGGAACCAGGCGTAAATCGAAACCGCGTTCGTATGGATGGCCAGCCACTCCCCTAAAGCGCGCCGCAAAAGTCTCGGCGTAACAATGCTTGCACCCCGGACTGACCTTCGAGCAATCACGAACTGGGTTCCAAGTCGAATCCGTCCATTCGATAGTTGACTGAGCACTCATCGCGATTCTCCGACCATATCAGCGCAAGTGTACCCATTCGCCTTTGCTTCGCCTAGAGTTTTCGTGCCCGCGCACCCAACCAGTAACCGATTTGTGGGGCGGTTCCACGATGGCTGCAAGCATATCTGTCGCTATCTGCTGGCGTATACCTACGAGAAGCCGGGATTGCAATAAGGCGGGTGGGGAGTTGGGGCGAGAAGTCGCTGTCAAAAGCGTCCACTTGGGTGACCACAGACTCCAGCCCGGGAATTGGTTCCTTTACCCCGGAAATCGACTCCATTGACAACGAGGCCGCGGACGGTTCAAAACCGGGCACCGGGGGTGACCACCGACTATTTCGCGGGAACTGAGACTGCGAAGTGTTCGGTCAGCATTTGCGCCCCGCACCGGAAGACGATTCTTGGCGAGCTGTCGCGGGGTCGCAACGCGATGAGGATCTGGCAGGATCTGGTCGATTGTCATGGCTTTGCGGGCGGCTACCCATATCGACCTTGCAGGCGCCCGCTCGCCCGGGGACGACGGTGGCCTGGCTTTAACCAGCAGGCGAGCAACGGAAACCTGTCTCCGGCATTTCCGGCTTTTGGATCGCGGTGGGAGCCGGTCCGTGATCTTAGGCCCGGGGTGTCCATCGGTCAGAAGGTTCCTAAGCCATCGCATTTCCTATGACTTATGGCCAGCCACTTTTTGCTCCTGAATATCGAGATAATTCTCGTGAGAGTGGGTAAATACCGCCGCACCACAGCTACTCTGATCTAGAATCGGTCTGCATCACGCTCTTATCCTCAAAAACGAGTAAGCCTCTTCGGAGACAAACACGATGTCCGTTCTTGCACTGCAACGCATCGCCCAAAACAAGCTCTCAAGAGAAACGTTTCTCGACCTTGGCAACTGTGGGCTAACCAAGGTCCCGGTCGAGGTCGGTGAACTGGTGTGGCTCGAGTCTCTGTCGTTAGCAAGTGAATGGTATGGATGGCAAGGTTCTCGCTGGCAAAAGAAGAAGAGCAAAAATGACGGCGATAGCAACGCCCGCCTGACCGACATAGGGTCGCTGGCGGGCCTCTCTGCCCTAACAGGCTGCTGAAAAACGAGCGGATACGCCCGTAAATTACCTCTGGCATGCTTTCCGGGTGTGCTTTCACGGGTTGTTCAGGTTCGGAGTGGAGGTTGCGGGCATCCAGTGGGTGGATTTAAGCACACTGCGGCATCGGGGTACTGCCCATGAGATTGCGGATACGCACCAGATTGTAAGCCGCCGCCGTGAAGGTGAACACCCAGCCAACTTGCTCCAGTCCTCGATGCCGCAGTTTGCGTAACAGCCCCACGGTTTTCATCCAGCCAAACACCTCTTCGATTCTTTTGCGTTTCCTTTGGCTTACTCTGTATCCGACGTGATGGGTGGTGCGCTGGTCGATGGCACTGCGGCGGTTGGTATCGTTCTGTGCCATGTGCGGCGTGATGTTCAAGGAACTGTACTCCGGGAATTTGGAGCGGGGCGACTCAGTAGATCGCGTGCGCGAAGGCATTGAGTTCTTTGCCAGCAATCTCAGCCATATCGGCGGGGAATTGCCTGCCCGCTGGATCAAGGTGCGCATGGACATTGAGGTTCATGCTCGCAATGCGCCTTATATTCCAGTACAGGACTACTTTGAGATATACGGTAGGCACATGGACTTCGACCGAAGTAGAGCGCTGTTGCTGAGCCGGTATCTGCACGACCTTGGCGTGTTTCTGCACTTTCAGGATGATCCATTGCTCGCACGGATGGTCATCCTACAAAATCAATGGGCTACCGAAGCTGTGTTTCGCATTCTTGACGATGAAACGGTTAAGACGAAACGGGGCCGCTTCAACCGCGACGATTGCGAGCGTCTGTGGCTCGATTCTGTGTACGCCGAGATGCACCCGGAACTGCTGGCGTTGATGCAGCGGTTCGAGCTCTGCTACGAACTGAGAGACAGCAGGCCTTCGACATGGCTAGCCCCACAATTGTTGCCTCCTGCCAAGCCTGCAGAGCTTGCTGTCTGGGGAAAGCCCGAGGACTTGGTACTGCGATACCGCTACGATTTCCTGCCCAAAGGAATAGTCAGTCGCCTGACTGTTAGGCTCCATCGATTTGTGCGCAGTCCTGAGATGGCGTGGGTTACAGGAGTGCTTTTCGAACGTGACGCTACTGCCGTTCTGGTGGAAGTGCTGGCGAGTGGCAATGAGATCGAACTGCGAGCTCGTGGACCGGAACGTTAAGGGCTACTTAATGTCGTTTCTGCAGATCTGGATGCCTTGAATGAGTCCTTCTCAGGTTTACGCGACAAGGTTGACAAACGCATTCCCTGCGGTTGCAAGTCATGCCGGACGGCGTCTGTGCCGAAATTCTTCGATCAAAAGGAACTGCTCCAGCGCAAAGAGGACAAGCGTTTGAGCGTGGAATGCCCGCGCAGTTATGAGCAGATGGACGTGCTGGAATTGTTGGAGGGCACGAAAGTGGAAAAGTTGCCGGACTGGGCGAACAAGGCACCGGGAACTGCCGTGCCTCGCAAGATTCGGATTTTTCTCGCCTCCTCTTCTGAGCTGCGCGAAGACAGGGACGCATTTGAGCTCTATTTTCGGCAGAAAAACGACGGACACCTTAAGCGCGGTTTTTATCCTGAGATCGTTCGATGGGAGAATTTCCTCGACGCAATGTCTGACACTCGTTCTCAGGACGAGTACAACAAGGACATACGGACCTGCGAAATCTTCGTCTGCCTATGCTTCACCAAGTGCGGCAAGTTCACCAAGGAGGAGTTCGCTATCGCGCACCAACAGTTCAAGAGTAGCGGCAGGCCATTTATTTACACTTTCTTCAAGCATGCCCCCATCAACACCGGCACTGCGGTCGAGGAGGACTTAAAGTCTATGTGGGCATTTCAAGCTGAACTTAGGGAGCTCGAGCACTTTTATACCGACTACGACAGTGTCGAACACCTAAAGCGACAGTTTAACGACCAACTCGAAAAGATGCTCGAGCAAATTTGGGCATAGGGCTCAAGGGATAGAAGAAAGCTCGCAGGAGCCGCCGTCAGACAATGACGACCAGCTCACACGACAACACCCCGGGGTTGGCTACAACACGCCACCGCGACCTGGTGGATAGACGGCTCTGTCCTAGTAGAAGCAGCTCAAGCGACCGCAGCCCAGCACCGGCGACGCGAAATGGCGAACGCGTGCTTGACGCTCGGCGCTGAAGATAAATCTCTAAAATGTGACTCGCGTAACTTATATTCTCGAGTTTTCTTCGCTAGTCTGAAAAGAGATGGGCCGGGACGGCAAATCAGCAAACAGCGCTTGTCTGCTCGGTACTAAATAAACTTGGACTGACATGAACCATTCATCTCAAGCAGACCCGCAAAAGAAGAGCTGTACAGATGTCGTTATTTACGCTCAGTCGAACGAAGGCCTGATCGCGCGCTTTGACGTAAAACAAGCGACTATTTGGTCGGCGCCATATGCCCAGTACGAGAATGCGGTGTACATACAGATGCTGCTACGTCGCAAACGCAAGGTGGATGCCTTGGTTGTGCTGAACCGCTGTGTCATCGTAGTTCCGCTCGACCGGCATGGGGTCATTCTCAGTGCGCTAAAGGTCATGTGGGAGCGAAACAAGAAATTCCGCAAGCCAGATGATCTTGTTTTTGCGAACAGAGTAGGCAAGCCACTTGATCGGCGGAACATACTTCGTCGCAATTTGAAGCCCGTGGTGAAGAAGCTCAATCTCCCGAGAGGGGTAGACTTCCGGAGCTTCCGCACGATGCACGGCAGCATGATGCGTCGAATGGGTCGTCTCGAAATCGCACGCGACAACATGGGTCACGGTGGCAACACAGGAAGCATAACGCTGGATGTTTACTCGAAGACGTGGTGGGAGGAACGTGTCGAAACCGTAACGCGTGTTGTTGAAATGGTCATGACCGAACCGGAACAGAACGAAAGCAGCAACGTTGCATCGTTACCCCGCGAAGGCGGCGAGCTGTGGGAACCCTTTTGGGAACCCCAGGGTGGCAATTCCGACTCTAACTCATCGCAAGTGATTGAAAAGAACGGTCGGGGAGAGAGGATTTGAACCTCCGACCCCCTGGTCCCGAATTAGACTAAGTCAATAGAATCAACCACTTAACAGTCTGGAAGGTGGCGCCTCAACCGTGTAACTCTTCCTATTCTTGCACGTCGCTCTCATTCACGTTCTTATGGGTGCCCCACCGTGGGTGCCCCTGCTCGGCCCGCATCGCAGGCGCAATCGGCGTTTACCGTTACCAATCCTGCGTGCTGGGCTGAACATTGGGCGATCTTGGCGTGACGGGAGGCTGGCACAGACTCCCATACCGGCCCGTTGCAGGTCGGGTTCATCGTATCCGTTAACCGAGCAGTAACTGACAGCTAGCCGACAACACGTCCGGAACCTAACGAAATACCTCTACGAAGCCGAAATCGGGCGCTCAGAGATAACCTGTGCTGCCCAGTGCCGTTCCCTTTTCTAAAACCTGATATTCACCTATGGAGCCGATGGCTATCTCTCGGCATTGGTTTTGAAGCTTCGCATACACATTGAGAGTGTTCTGGATGGCTTCTGGCCAGGGACCGTAAGACTTGGTATCCGGAAGTTCAGTCTTGAACTCCTCCGATTCTGCATAAATCGTCGCGCCTTCGAGTAATCGGGACAAGTCGCGAAGCCCCTGCTCCAGCACCGCATGCGGGTAGCTCGTAATTTCGTCCCAGCCTGGAGATTCGCTCGTTTGAGGCCACGTAAATGCCATGAAAAACAAACTGCCCGTGGTTGAAATGGCGTTCTGAATCTGCTCGCTAATGGCTTGGTCTTTTGCGATATGCCGGTCGAGTTCGTATGGAATAACTTCGGCCAAGGCGCGCATTGTTCCAACTATCTCATCGGCTTCCTCGCGCAGCGCGGGAGCAATGTCGAAGCGCGCAGTGCGGAGAAGATACATTACATCGGCTTCGATTGTAAGAAGTCGGGCCAGGTTATGACGCATCTTGTCCACGGTTCTTTCAGGATGGAGTTGATGAAAGATCGCCCACATCACTATTAGAGCCAAGAATATGCCGATCAGTCTGTCACGGGCTGGGGTCATCAGAATGGGTGCTGAAAATCCCTCAAATGCTATAAGGTAAAAGGAAAATACAATCTGCAATCCGACATAGCCGAAGTGTGGGCTGCGGGCAATCCATGCTCCGATAAATGAGACGCCGGCAACTGCAACCAAGAATGGAATGGCTGTGTCGGCATAGGGAAAGACAAAAATGATGCAGCCGATCCCAAGGATGACGGCCCCAACAACGGAGCCCATAATGCGGAAAAGCATCCTCTGGTAGGTGGCTCCCGTAGTGGAAAGTCCGGCAATCAGAACCGTAAGGGTTGCAGTGGAGATTCCCGGCCAAGCGAGTGCGTTGTAGATTACATAGCAGAGGGTGGCGCACAGGCTCAGTTTGACAGCATAGACAACGTAGGCCGGATTGCTCCATGCATCTTTGTGCAGCCAGGGAGAACTTTTCCTTGCCGGTAGATCTTTTAGAAATTGTTCCTGCGATACAACATGGTCTGCGTGTGACATCGCGCCGGTGCTGTACAGAGTGTGCTCGATTTGACCGAGCACACTGTCTTCTACCTCCGGCCCCGCGGATAGTAGCGATTCGACTTCGTTCACGCGTCCAGTTCGCAATGCATCGATCGCCATTGCCAGCCGTTGGAATCGCGCCTGTCGGCCATGATCTTCACGCCTTGCGTGGTGCTCGCCGTACGCCGCACCCAGATCCAAGAGCCGGGCGATAGTTGGGATCAAGCTAGGTGAGACCGCAAAGGCGGACAGATCCCTCGCCGGGTGGATAAGAACCTCTTCCAATAGAGCATGCATTTTTGACTGGCCGGCGAAGGCATAACGCCTTACACGTAGAATCCGCTGTTGTATTTCCTGCTCCGGAGCATTATCGCCGTACCCCCGGAAAAGGTCTTCCAGGGCTTCGAGGCGGACGTCCATTTCGCGCAGCAGCGCATGCTGAGGATCGCGGCGAGTGAACGCATACTCGATGGCAACTTTGCACCCGACGGCCAAAGCTCCTGTCCCTATCGGCCACATGGAGCGATGGAGTAGAAGTTCCGCGGGCACATGCAACTCCCACAAAGAGAGTGTAATGATGGAATAAATTCCAAAAGTCATAGCTGCAGTTGGACAAGTGGAAGCACGCAGGAAGAATGCGGAAATAAACGTAAAAAGCGCGATTCCCAGGACGCGAGCCATTGGATCGTTTCCAGTTACCTCCACCAGTAACAATGCGGTAGCGACTCCCACGCACTGGAAGCTCAACTGAACGACACTGTTCCGGAAGGTCAGGTAGGGCGCGTCATAGGAAACGATAAAAATAAGATACACACCCACGGCCATGGCCGGTGCGCGCAAGGCGAGCAGCGCAACGGTTGCGATGGTGGCGGCCAATGCTGTGCGCAGCGCACCCGCCATGCGACCATGCGTGGGGGCCAATTCCTGATATATGTATTCAAGCCATGCCGGTGCGCCACCTGAAATGTTTATCAAATGGTCACCTCACGATGCTGACCGCGGTTTCACCCACACGGAAGAGAGCTGGATCAGGATTTTCTACTCGAATGCGAATGGGAAATCGGGCAGCGAGGTGAACCCAGTTGAGCGTGTGATCGATCTGCGGCAGCCCATTGTTGAGATTGGCATCATCCGGGGAAACTCCGTTTCCGATGCTCTCTACGATGCCGTCAAACCTCCGCGATGGATTTTCCATTACGTAGAGGTCCACATGCCTGCCGGGAGCAATTGACTTTAAATCCGACTCACGGTAGTTGGCCACAACATACCATGTGCGGGTGTCGATCAGGGTGAAGACTGGAACCCCGGGTTTTGCATACTCTCCTTCGGAGATATTGAGATTCGCGACGTATCCCTCGAAGGGTGCGACCACGGTGCACCGTGCCAGATCGAGTTGTGCGTTTTCCACCTTCGCGGCTTTGGAGGGTCGCTGAGCTAACAGGCTGCCGAGCCGATCGATTGCGTTAATGCTCTGATTTAGCTTAGCCTGGGAAACATCGACTCCCACCTCCGCCTCCTGCTGCATGGATCTGGTCTGTCGCTCCTGTGCGGAGGCTTGCTGAAGAGCAGCCTGCGCTTCCTGGTAGTTGTGCCCGGCGACCTGAGCCTTGGTTCGTGCGTCATCCACCTGCTCCGGCGTTACGTATTGTTTGGCGAGAAGGGGCTCAATACGGCTGAGATTGTTGAGCGCGAGAGTTCTCTGGGACTCCGCCGATGCCAGGAATGCGTTGGCCCGCTCAACCGCCGCTGCCGAGGCCTGTACCCCGTTGGCAACTGTAGTGGTCTGGGTCCGTGAACCGGCAACAGCGGCGCGGGCGGCCTCAACGGCACTGGTTTCCGACGCGATCCTGCGCTGGGTATCTGTAATCTGCTCTTCCAGAAGCTGCTGGTCGGCGAGAGCCTGTTCCAGTGCGTATTGATAGGGCCGTGGATCAATGGCGAACAGCACATCTCCCGCATGCACGAAGGCATTGTCTTTAATGGGGATGCGGATAAGACGGCCACTGACCTCGGGCGCGAACTGGATGTAATTCGCGCGCACGCTGGCGTCATCGGTGCGCGGATTCCGGTTTGTCTGCCAAAGAACGCCCAGCACCAAAACGGCAGCGGCGACGAATGCCCCTGTCGATAGATAAAACCGCTTCCATACGGCGTTTGATTTTTCTATTTTCACAGCTTCACCTCACAGCTTAGCGAAAGAGCAAGAGCCACATCAGGCACGCCGTTGCCACGGCAAGGCTCGGATAGAACACAACCAAGGGCATCACCCGGTGCTCAAGCCTCCGTTGCATCAATTGCCAGCGCGTCATGCCGGAGAACAAGACACCGAGCGCGACGCAGAGCATCCACGATGGCAGGAAGGAGCCGATCACGTTGATGGAAGGAGCGCGCGAGCACCCTGTCGCTCCCAGCATGACGAAACAGGCGCCCACGGATTCCAAGCGGCGAGTGAACATTGAGCTTCCTTTCATTCCGGTAGAGATGGCGCGGCGGAAGGCCGCGCTGGGCCGGATGATTGTCGTAACAAGTTGCCGGTGGCGTATCCAAGGGTGACCGCACTTGTCTGCACGGCAGATCTGGCCTGAACATCCGCCAGGCGTGCTTGTGCGAGCTGAGATTCGGCAGTCACGAGATCGATCAAATTTTTGACGCCATATCGATAGGCATCCAGAGAAGCGTCATAGGAGGTTGTGGCGGCGGCAAGCAGGCTTTGTGCCGCCTCTCGCTGACGCGCTGCAGTCCTGAACTGGATGAAGGCACTCCAAGTCTCCCTGGTGACTTCGTCGCGCTTCTCGCGCAGTTCCTCGGCGGCCTGCCTCTGCCTGGACTGGCTGATCAGCACTTCATTCTTGCGCGCGCCTCCGTCGAATAACTCCCATTGGAGGTTGACGCCTACACCCCAGACGAATTGATTTGTACTGCCCAGAGCTTGGGGGTTGGTTGACGGCCACATCGATTGCGACGCGGCAGTGGACTGTGCCACCAGCTTGGGACGGTAGGAAGAGCGTGCTGTCTTTATATCTTCGTTTGCGGCGCGAAGCTTTTCCGCAAGCGACTGAAGATCAGGCCGGTCTTTCATGGCCGCCTCCACCAGGCTTTGTACAGAGTTGGGCACCGCAGACGCATCTGGAGACGAAACTGGTCTCTCTACCGTAATCTCATCGGAAGGCTCTACCCCCAGAGCTTCGCGCAAGCGTACCCGCGCCAGCGCCTCATCGCCGATGCTGCTTTCAAGATCGTAGCCAGCCTGCGCGGCTGCAGCTTTCGCGTTCAGCACATCCGGTAGCGTCGCGCGGCCGTTTTCCAACTGCGCCTGAGCGGCACTTTGAGTCGTCTGTGCCGTGTTGAGGATCTGGCGAACGGCAGCAAGCTTTTCCTGGGCGGTTATCAGATTGTAGTAGGCGACCACAACCTGATACGCCACGTCCTGGTTTGCCCGCTGAAAGGTCGCGGCTGTGGCGAATCGGAGGGCCCTGCTGGATTCCAGCTGCGACCGTCTTTTGCCAAAGTCAAAGACGGTATACTCTAGTGCGAATCCTGATTCGACGGCGGGAATGTCAACCATGACATAGCCGTTCGGAGCGAGAGGTTTAGGGAAAGGCTCGATGATTCTATCCTCTCCGAACAAAACCATTCCCACCAATTTTGGGAAATAGGCGCTGCGGGCGATTCCGACATGTTCGGCTGACTGCTTGGCTTCTTCCCACGCGATCCTGGTGCGGGGATGATTGCTCTCGGCGATGTCAATTAGCTCTTCGAGGTGGTAGGGCTGCGAAGGATCGATCGTGGCAACCGCCGCGGGAGCCGGCTTTTGCAACGTGCACGATGCGGCAGTTGAAAGTTCGGAGACGATCCCGGCGCATTGTGCCGCTGCCGGGTGCGAGGTGAATGACAATCCCGCCGCCAGGAGCACGGCGTTTAGCCATGATGGGCACTGCAGACGGCAAGAAATGTTAACTCTGGACAAGAAGTACTGCATTTGTATACAGTGTACACAATATGTGCAGAACACGCAATATAGGAGTGACGGTCTGTGTTGCGCAGGATTCGGGAAGCGCATCGGCAGCTGGAGGAACTGAATGGTGAGCGTGGTCAAGCGATCGGAACAGAAGATGTTCAAGGCCGGGGAGGAACTGAGGAGAAGAATTCTCGATTCAGCCCGTCAACTTTTCGGAAAGGAAGGATACGAGAATGTTTCCATCCGAAGAATTGCCGAGGAGGCCGGATGCTCCCAAATGGCGATGTATCGCCATTTTCCGGATAAGAGTGCTCTGATCCGCCATCTCTGTATTGAGCTTTATCAGCAGTTCACAACTCAACTGCACGAGAAGGTGGATTGTTTGCCAGATCCGAAAGAGCGTCTGCGGCAGGCTCTTCGGAACTTCATTCTCTTATCGCACAAAAACCCGCATCATTATCGACTTACTTTTCTGGTCTCAACGTTTGATCCCCAATCGGCGGAGATCCGTGAGGCCGTTGCGAACCCCGCCATCTCCTATTTCCGGCAGAACTTGAAGCTCGCTCTTCCGCCGGACACGCCGGACGAATTGGTGGAAGAACGGTTACACCAGATCCTGGCAGTTCTCCACGGCATGACCATCATGCTGATCGCACATCCGCGCGCCTACGGGCTCACCAAAGAAAGCGCCCTGAGACAGATGGAATCTGCGTTCGACCTTTTCCTTCATAGGGAAATGAACTGATGCTTGCGAGTGTCTGCAACTATCCGACTCTCGCCGTCAGCATGGAGATCGAACCGCCATCGATTCCTTCCACGGGAAACGATAGGCCCTCGGAAGTCTGCCTGGTCGCCAGTACGTACAGTAAGGGCAGAAAATGATCGGGCGTAGGGATCGACAGGATCGCGTCCGGGCCGAGCCTCTCGTAGTCGATCAGCGGAGCGTATTCACCGGCAATCATCAACTCCCGCGCGATTGTCTCGAACCGGACGGCCCAGTCATACGGCTCAGGCATGGAACGCCCCCATGTATACCGCTGTAAGTTGTGAACCAGATTGCCGCTCCCGACGATCAAAGTTCCCTCTCCACGCAACGGCGCAAGCTTTTTGCCGACCTCGAAATGAAATGACGCCGGCTGTGTTGCATCAATACTGAGTTGCACGACGGGAATGTCGGCATCAGGATAAACGTGTTTGAGGACAGACCAGGTGCCATGATCCAATCCCCAGTTCTCGTCGAGGACCACCGGGACGGAAGCAAGCATCTGCTTAACGCGCCGTGCCAATTTCGGATCACCTGGAGCTGGATATTGCACTTCATACAGTTCTGGCGGAAACCCGCCAAAATCGTGAATGGTTTTGGGAGCGGTTGTCACGGTCACTCCAGTGCCTGGGACGTACCAATGCGCCGAGATGCAGACGATCGACTTCGGCCTCGCCATCTGTTGGCCAAGCCGTCGCCATGCCGCCGTGTAGCTGTTCTCCTGCAGTGCGTTCATCGGATTGCCGTGACCAAAGAAAACTGCGGGAAGGACCTCACCCATCATTGTGCTTCCTCCAAGTCAGCTCGGCCTGCCTCATTGTGCGATTCATTTCCTCTTCCGTGGTGTTGGATATTTGACAAGAGCGCGGTTTGCCTGTCCGGCTCGTTCAAGCCTTCACGAACTGCACGTCGAGCGTGATGGTTACTTCGTCGCCGACGAGAATGCCGCCGGTCTCAAGCGCTGCGTTCCAGGTGAGGCCAAAGTCTTTACGGTTGATCTTAGTGGTCGCCGATAGGCCCACGCGAGTATTGCCCCATGGATCCTTCACCGGTGACGTTGGGCCTTCAACGTTAAAGAGTACCCTGCGGGTGACGCCCCGGATGGTCAAATCGCCCTCTGCGGCCAGCACTCCGTCCCCGGCATCGCGAATGTGCGTGGACTTGAAGGATAGCGTCGGGAACTTCTCCACATCGAAGAAGTCGGCGCTCTTCAGGTGCGTATCGCGTTGGGCATCGCGCGTGTCGATTGAGGCCGCTGCAATCAGGGCCTCCGCATGAGAGTTTGTCAGGTCGGATTCGTCCAACGTCAATACTCCCGTGACTTTGGCGAACTGGCCCTTCACGTTGGAGATCATCATGTGCCGGACCTTGAACTCGGCGACGGAGTGAGTCTGGTCGATCTTCCAGGTTGTGGTGGTGCTTCGTGGTACAGCCAATGTGCTCATAATGGTCGTCCTTTCCCTTTGTTAGACGCGCTACCCAATATATTCGTTGCAACAAATATAAAAATAAACCAGATCACCTTCGGGTAAACGATATTTTTGTTGTTCCGAAGCTTCTTTTGGCAGCATTGCGGCGTGCTGGTCGACAAATTTGCCATATCAACGGCGGGTTGCTGCACTCGGGCGGCACTGATTGGAGATGGCCGGCTGGAGCCGCAGCCCGAGTATCCGCACGTATTCATGAATCCCCTCCCCAAAATGATTGCGCCGGAAGATGGCTCGATATCGTGACTGAGGCTTGGATAGGCTATCGCTTCGAACCCGAGGGCCAACCATCACACCACTAGCCGAAGTTGTCAGCGAGCGTTGGCTGAAATCGTAAGTCCCGAAGCGGAAATGCAGCGGCTCCGGGCCTGTAGGTCAGTGCCTGTGCCGCCTCGTTCAGCGGAACCCCTTCTGGCACGTCGTGACGAGATCGGTCCTGACAAGTCGGCATCGCAACTGGAATCTCGCGACCGCGTCCCAGCGTGAGAATGGGCGTCGCGATCGGCGTTTTTCTGGAGTAATTCCAGCAATCGCTCGTAACCGTTTGTCAATGAGTGCCTTGGCCTGCTAACAGTCAAGCTAGCGTAGTGCGTCACAAATAGAAACATATATCGTTGGGTCGTGTTCTTTACAATGGAGGACACGACCGATGCGTATTGCAGCCGCCGTCATTCTGACCAATGAGCAACGAACCAAGCTGGAGGTCTACGCCCGTGGACGCAGGACTCCAGCGCGGGTTGTGTTGCGCGCCCGTATCGTGTTGCTGGCTGCCGAAGGCAAGCAGGACCTGGAGATTGCTCGCCTGCTTTCCATCGTGCCGCGCACGGCGGCTCGCTGGCGCTCGCGTTTTCTGCACGACGGGATTGCGGGGCTAGAGCACGACGCTCCGCGGCCTGGCCGCACGCCGTCTATTTCGCCAGAGCTTGTGCGTGTGGTGATCGCCAAAACCACCCAGGAAAAGCCCTCTCGTGCAACCCATTGGAGCACGCGCACGATGGCCGCCGAAGTCGGTATCAGCGAAGCCAGTGTGCGCCGCATCTGGCGCAACCATGGCCTGAAGCCGCACCGCGTGGAAACCTTTAAGCTCAGCAACGATCCCCATTTCGTAGAGAAGCTGGAGGACATCGTCGGCCTGTATCTGAATCCGCCCGAGCACGCGCTGGTGCTGTCATTGGACGAGAAAAGCCAGATCCAAGCGCTGGATCGTACTCAACCTGGCTTGCCCATGAAGAAAGGCCGCGCCCAGACGATGACGCATGATTACAAGCGACATGGGACGACTACGTTGTTCGCAGCTCTCAACACCCTCGATGGCAGTGTGATGGCCACATGTATGGGGCGTCATCGCCATCAAGAATGGCTGAGGTTTCTGCGCCTCATCGATCGCCAAACCCCCGCAGACAAACAGCTCCACCTGATCGTCGACAACTACGCCACCCACAAACACCCGGCAGTGCAGCGCTGGGCGGCGCGCCACAAGCGCTTCCATTTTCACTTCACGCCGACCAGCAGCAGCTGGCTCAACATGGTCGAACGGTTCTTTCGCGACCTGACCGAGAACCAGCTCCGGCGCGGCATCTTCACCAGCGTTGCAGCGCTTGAACAGACCATCCTCGCTTACATCGATGAACACAACCGCGAACCCAAACCGTTCATCTGGACCGCGAAAGCCAATGACATTCTCGAAAAGGTCAAGCGCGCCAAGGCCAATCTCAATAACAGCCCATCTGTGTGACGCACTACACTAGAGGGTAACGCCCGGGCAGATCAGCAAACCTCGGCCAACATCGCCTGCGGCTGCCGGTGGCCTACCGAGCGGGAGTACCGATGATCGCCGCACGAGAATCAGTCCAATCTGTTACTTTCATTACTGGATTGGGGGCATTTGCAAGTCCGAACCCTCGATATTCAATAATTAGGAGCATTGGATTGGTATTGTCGTGCGAACTCGGGGCATGGAGGGTGTTTGCCCGCCTGCACCATCAGGTATGCGAGTACAAACGCAATTCATTCTAGCTCCTTATAGTCCCCCAGAAAACGTTGCAAAGCCGTTCAGGAGTTTCACATAATGCCGGGAAAACAACCAACTGAGATCCTTGTAAGTCTCGACGCGATACTTCCGCAACTGGAAGCAGTTTACAAAGACATACACGCTCACCCCGAGTTGTCGATGCAGGAGACGCGAACGGCTGGAATTGCGGCAAATCATCTTAAGGCCAACGGCTTTGAGGTCACCGAGGGCATCGGCAAGACGGGAGTCGTCGGTATCTTGCGCAATGGAGATGGTCCCACCGTCATGCTGCGCGCTGACATGGATGCGCTGCCTACCAAGGAAGAGACCGGGCTTTCCTACGCCAGTACAGTCACAGCTACAGGCCCTGATGGCAAGATGACGCCGGTGGCGCACTCCTGCGGCCATGACATGCACGTGGCCTGCTTGATGGGGGCTGCATCGCTGTTTGCCAAGAGCCGCGATAGCTGGCACGGAACACTCATGGCAGTTTTTCAACCAGGGGAAGAGACGGCACAGGGCGCGCAGGCAATGATTGACGACGGGCTGTTTAAGCGATTCCTGAGGTCCGATGTCGTTCTTGGCCAGCATGTCATGAGTTTGCCATCCGGGCACCTCGATTGGCGAAAAGGCGTTGTTACCTCCTCTGCCGATAGCCTGCAAATTCGAATGTTCGGGCGTGGCGCGCATGGCTCGATGCCTGAAGCCAGCATTGATCCTGTCGTCATGGCTGCATCGACCGTGATGAGGCTACAAACGATCGTTTCCCGGGAAGTCGCGCCCACGGATTCCGCGGTGGTGACAATTGGGGTTCTGCAGGCCGGCACAAAGGAGAACGTCATTCCTGACGAGGCAATCATCAAGTTGAATGTGCGTACCTTCGATGAGAAGGTCCGCAAACAGGTGCTTGCAGGCATTGAACGGATCGTCAACGCGGAGGCTGCGGCGGCAGGCGCGCCGAAGCCTCCGGAGTTCGCACCACTGGACCAATATTTATCCGTAACGAACGATTCCGATGCAACAGAGAAGGTTGTCGAGGCATTCCGTCAAAACTTCCCCGACGGCTCCGTAGAACAAACGAAGCCCACGATGGCGAGCGAGGACTTCGGATGCTTTGGAGCGGAGTGGCACGCTCCGGCGGTGTACTGGTTCTTTGGAGGCGACGAACCTGAGCTATATGCCAAGGCCAAGAAAGACGGGACGATCAGCTCCCTCCCGACCAATCACAATCCGCGCTTTGCACCGGTCATCCATCCCACTCTGGAGACGGGCGTGAAGGCTTTGGTGGTCGCGGCCCATGCGTGGCTGGCATTATGAACAACCTCCTCATTGAAGGACAACATCTGGCCGGCCCCTTTCTGGTTGTGCTCGACCTGCTGGGTACGTTTGTCTTCGCACTTAGCGGTGCAGCAGCCGGTGTAAAGAGCAAGCTGGATTTGTTCGGCCTGATGGTGCTTGCCTTTGCGACCGGGAACGCGGGCGGGATTACTCGCGACCTTCTGATCGGCGCCGTTCCTCCTGCAGCCATCCGCGACTGGCGTTATTTGTCAGTCTGTATCCTGGCCGGCTTCGTGACATTCTTGTGGTATCCCAAGATCGACGTGCAGCGCAGGTCAGTGCTGTTGTTCGATGGCGCGGGACTGGCCCTATTCGCCGTCACCGGTACGCAGAAAGCATTGGTCGCCGGACTCAATCCTGTGATGGCTGCAATTATGGGGATGTTGACTGGCATTGGCGGCGGAATGCTTCGAGATGTTCTCGTGAATGAGACTCCGACAGTGCTCCGGGCTGATCTTTATGCCGTCGCAGCGCTTGCTGCTGGCGTCGTGGTGGTTACAGGACATGTGCTGCACTACCCGTCATTCGCATTCATGATTGCGGGCGCACTTCTATGCTTCTGGCTCAGAGTCATGGCCATTTTCCACGGTTGGCATCTGCCGATTGCAGGGACGGGACCTCGATCGAAGTGATGGATCCCCTCCTTCAACTCCCGAGGCTAGCAGGAACATTCGGTCTGGCGGTCAGCCGATAGAGAACGATAAGTCGGCTTGTATCTGGTGATAATCTCGCATGCCTGGTCACAATTGCGCAGCTCTCGTTGGGTCTGGTGCGCAACGCTGGAGCCGGCTCGTGCAGCTGTTGCGCATTTATTCGAGGTGGTGTGCGCAACAAAAGCGACGGAATCCGTGCTGTTGCGCAGGTCGGCGGGCGGGAAAGAGGAGGAGGTCGGCGGCGGGAATGACGTGGAAGCGCTGTTCTGTCACTGAGCCATGTCAGATTCGGCCTGTTCGGGAAAACTTCCTATACTAATGCCGTGGTTATGGGTCACAAAAACGGTCTGAGGTGGTCGAAAAGTACCAGTGCTCGATCGGGGGAACCGCATTCCCCCGTCTTTTTGTGTCAAATCCCACACCCGCACCGGCATAGCTAATTCCGGGATCTGAATCGGCCCGATCCAGTTCTGGTTTCCCGATGAATGCCTCCGTTTGTCGGCGGCGCGCCGGGCAAGCGGCGGCCGCGGCTACCAGGATCCCAAATCCCAGAAGAGGGCGGCGGAATAAAGAAGACTCCAGAGAGAACATCATCCTCCCCGACCTGGAAGAGTAGTAGTAGTTCCCCCTCCTGACATATCGATATACGAGTCCGAGAACTTCCACGGGTCTACCTTGCCAGGGAAGGCTTAACCGCGGAGAGGTCTTCCAGCCCCGCGGCACTGCCGATCCGGACTACCGTGCCCGACTTCACCAAGGACGACACCGAAGAAGAAGGGACGACGCCGGTGCCGCCAGCGCGTACAAACAAAAAATGAGTGGATCCATTCTGCCGACCCGGACAATCGCCAATAAAAGATCTGGGCTTTCCGGTGGTGGCGCGCAACAGAAGGCCACAGAGATCCCAGCCCGTCGCCAGCATCTTGCCCAGCCAGCAGGAATAGAGATTCCGGCCACAGACGATGCCGGCTTCGCCGGCGCGCGTGAGAGCACGAGCCACAGTACCCATCACCATCCTTGGCCGGGAAGAGCCGTAGCAGTTTCCTCCAGATCCAGAAGTTCCATTCCCAGGAAGACGAAGCCCCGAGAACAGAGGTGGCGGCCGCAGATCCCGGCGCAGCCCAATGGAAGCGTTGCGAAACCTCGCGTTTTTCGCAGCGGCGGACGCGCGCGAGGGGCTTGGTTGTGCACAGGACGGAGAGACCGGGTTCTATCCGGAAATCCAAAGGGAACGTGCGTGAGTGGTATCGATGTGGGCCAGCCGCTCATGGTGATCTTGAGCTGGTTGCCGTCGATGACCACGCTGGTCGTGATCCCGGAGGGCACACGGACTGTGGGGTCGTTGAGGATCGGCTGCAAGCTGCACTTGATCTGGCTCAGATCGGTGGCCGGATCGATGGGCTCCGGGAAGGTGATGGTGATGACCTGGGACAGGTCGTTGCCCACGGACTCGGTGCTGATCGAGATCGAATCGGGATCGATCGGTATGACCAGCGCAGGCAGTGGGCTGCTTGGCGGCGGCACTGCCAGGTCCACGTTCCCGGTGGTGAAGGTCCACTCGTAGGAGTTGACCATCTGCTCGCCGGCTGGATTCTTCACACCGTTGGAGACGATGGATCCGCTCGATCCCAGGATCAGAATGTCGTAGGTCGTGTTCTTGCGCAGGACGCGGCCCGGGGTGAAGGTGACCACCGTCTGGTTGTTGCTGGTCAGCACGAAGCCGAAGGTGCCGGTGATGTACTCGCGGCCGGTGGGCGCCAGCGGGTTGAGCGTCGCCATGTTCTGGGCGGTGACCACTTCACTGGTGCCGGGGCCGGTCATGCAGAAGGTGGCGTCGTTGATCGTCGTGGCATCGATCTCCTGATCGAAGGTGACGAAGATCGGAGTACCGAGGATGACGTCGGTTTCTGCGTTACCGGGTTCGACGGACAGTACGTGAGAGCCGGTTAGCTTTGGATCGAGCCTTCAGGAGTACATACTCATTACAGGTCCACAAATCACCGGCTTCCCTCTTGACGGAGAGCCATTTCAGGAGTAATGAGTATATGAGCATGATTAAATCAAGCAAGTCCGTGAAATCCGACCGCATCCAGAACGCCCTGGCCCTGGCTAATACGGTTCAGCGCCGCCGGCAGAATCTGGGAATGTCCGTTGAGCGCGCCGCCGACCTGGCCGGCATGGAGATCTCGCAGTGGTGCGCATTGGAGGCCGGCTGGGTGCCTGACAACTTCGATGTCCTGAGGGCCATCGCCGACACGCTTGAACTCGGCTATCTCCAACTGGCGTTTTTGGCCGAGGTCAGCGACTACAACCAAACCAACCCCGTTTAGACAATCCCCGCCGCCGATCTGTCACTGGCGTGTGTACTCATTAACGTTTATGCTCACCTCCAGGGCGGCCGGCCCGGACTGGAGGTGAGCGGAGTGAAAGAGCTGAGGGTGAAGAGAATGAACCTTAACGTTGAAGCTAGCCTCCATGACGCCTTCAAGGCGGCGACCGCCGCCAATGGCACGAGCATGACCGACGTGTTGCTGCAGTTTATCCAGGGCTACGTCACCAAGAACGGCCTGGCGCCGAAGAAGACGGGGCGGCGCTGATGAAGCGCTGTGCTATGTACCTGCGCGTCTCCACGGTTGACCAGCACCCGGAGACTCAACTCCACGACCTGCGCGGTTTGGCCGCGCAGCGCGGCTTCGAGATCGTCCACGAGTTCACCGACCGGATCAGCGGGGCAAAGGCGAAGCGTCCTGGCCTCGATCAACTGCTAGCCGACGCCCGCCGCGGCAAGTTCGATGTCGTCCTGGTCTGGGCGTTCGACAGGATCGCCCGCTCCACCCGGCACTTTCTGGAGGTCCTCGACGAGCTGAACCACCTCGGCGTCGAGTTCATCAGCTTCCGGGAAAATATCGACACCGGCGGCCCGTTGGGCCGCGCCATCGTCGTCATCATCGGTGCCATAGCCGAGCTCGAACGGAACCTCATCATCGAACGGGTGCGGGCCGGCATGCGGCGGGCCCGCCTCGAAGGCCGCCAGATCGGACGCCGGCCCCTCGATGTGGATCGGGCCGCCGTGCTCCGAGACCGAGATAGCGGAATGAGCCTGACAGATGTCGCCAAGGCCCACAGGATCAGCCGCGCTATGGTCAGCAAGATCGTTGCCCAGAGCCACCGTCTACCCACCAGCCACGAAGGGGTCGCCTGACCCTCTCCCTAAATGACAGAAAACAGGCGGCCTGAAAAGACCGCCTGTGCTGGCCACAAAACAGTGGGTTTAGAAACGTACGTTCAATCTCATACCCGCTCCCACGTGAGCGGAAAACTCCCCGGCTATGGCGTCGATTTAAGCGCTGATTCCAAGCACTTATGTCGCCACGTAGAGGAGCACAACCATGCGTTTGTTGCTCGGCAACGAGCGGAAGGGCGAGTCACCTCCTCATGCGGCTACAGTCCTTAAACTCAGAGGATTTTGAGTCCGCATATCGATGTTTCCAAGTTCTGCAAGTACTCGACTTTACAGAGGGTGCCGAAAAACGACGCGTTTAATCGATGAAGTTCGGTGAGGGTCTGTCACGGCCTGTTGGTCACGAATAGGTCACGCTCACAGATCGGTACTGTTGCCGATAGCGGCACTGGCACCCGAGGAGCCGTAGATATTGTTTTGTTACGACCTGCAGAATTTGAGAGAATCTGAACTGAAAATACTGTTCTGAACAAAATGTTGCTAGATCGTCTTACTGGATCTGGAGGATGACTATGCCGTGCCATCAAACCCACCGCGGGATTCTGTTTAGGTCCATAAACTGTGCAAGCCGCACCACTCGGGGGACGTCCGCGATTGTTACGCTTGTGGCATTTGTCGGGCTCAGCCTATCGATACAAGCACAGGAAACCCCTTGGCAGGGTGCCGCGAAACCGATGGTGGACCCAACGGTGCAGCGCAATATCGACGATTGGTTCTATCAGGGGAAGGGCGTACCCGAGGACTGGACTCATCACCGGCTGGTATTCACCGACCCCGGCACCGAAGCAGAGGCAATCAAGATCGGCAAGTATGAACACTGGCTACAAACTGTCAACGATCCCCGCTTTATTCTGCAGCAGATCAAACGCGGCAGGAGTGCGGAGGCACTGGAAGGCGCGAATGTCTCCGCAGTGAGCACGGCACGCGCAGATGGCGCTGCAGCCAGCTCGATAGGTAGAGGGCCGGGCATGCAGTCGCGGAATGCACTAAATAAAGACTGGAGCATGGTGCTGGGCGGCAGTGCTACGGTTGGGGCGGGGATGTACCCTGCGAAGTTTTCGTTCAATCCGATTGGAACTGCGAACTGCGGCAGCGCCACATCGCCTGATTTCGTTGCCTTTAACACCAGCACTGCGGGGTCGTCAACACAGGCTACCATTGTCGCTTACGACAATCTTTATTCCGGTTGCACCGGCCAGGTCCCCTCGGTCTATTGGGCCTTCAACACGGGGGGCACTGCCAAAACCTCTGCTGTGCTTTCCCCCACGGGGTCTCAACTGGCCTTCATCCAGACCCCGAGTACCGGCAACGCGGAACTAGTTCTCCTAACATGGAAGGCGAAACCCACGGGCCGTAATCTCACGAGTGGGACCACGAATATCAAAAGCGGAAGCACGACTTTCACTACTACCTCTGGCCTCACCAGTATGGATGTGGGAGCGGGGATCTCCGGGACAGGCATACCGACCGGCGATACGATCGCGACGGTAACTAGCGCAACTGCCGGCACACTGACCACAGCAGCCACCGGCGCCGGCACGTCCGGTGAAGCCCTCTCTATCACAGCGGACGCGGGTTACCCTGACACTCTCACCGCGACTCCTGCTTCGAGTTACTACAACTGCGCCGCGCCCTGCTTTACGACTATCAGCTTCAGTGGAACCAGCCGCGCCGACAGCATTTCGTCGCCCTACTACGACTACGGCAGCGATACGCTCTATGTCGGCGATGCGAGCGGCGGTCTGCATAAGTTCCACCCAGTCTTTGATGCGACGCCTGCGGAAGTCGAAACGTCGGGGGGACCGTGGGCAGCCGCGAGCACTGCTGCGCTTTCCAGCCCGGTCTATAACGGGACAGATGTCTTTGTGGGCGACGTCTCCGGTTACCTCTATTCGGTGAATTCATCGGGCTCCGTAGTCAAATCGGTTGAGTTGGCGGTGAGCCCTGGCATTGTTGATAGTCCACTGATTGACTCCAGCGCCGGGCAAATTTATGTGTTTGTATCCGCGGACATGAACGGTTCAAACACCGGGAACAGCGCCTGCCAGGCTGAAGGTAAGGGTGCACTGGCGTGCGACGGCATAATCAATCTCCCCGCCACATTTACTGCAACCACCGAATTTACGGAATCTGTCACGGGAGTCGGTACCACAAATGTTCTTTATGACGGTGCGTTTGACAACCTCTACTGGGTCAATGGAACGGGAAACATTTACGTCAACAGCTCCACTGGAACCAACGAGCCCAAGTTAATGGAAGTACCTGTTTCCACCACTGGCCTTAGTACTGAGGCTTGTCAAACTGGAACAAACCCTCCCCCCAACGCTTCCGCAGTCCAATGTGCAATCAACATAGATAACCCCCTGACGAGCGCTGCGGCGGCGGGCGGTCCTGTCACCGAAATCTGCAATAATGGCGCGAGCGCATGCACGGCCTCATCTACGGATTACATTTTCACGAGCGTAACAGGCAGCAGCAGGGTGGCCCTAACTGGATGCGCCATCGATAGTGCGTGCGTCTATTCGTGGACTACCACTACCGCGTTAACCGGCTCGACAACAAATCCCGGCGCCGGGTTGTTAGCGCCCGGTGGTAGCAGCGGAATCATTATCGACAACACCGCCACAACCGGGGGAGCTTCGAATATCTATTACTCTACCTTGGGCACGACCGGAACCTGCACTACCTCAGGAACAGTAACCACAGGTGGCTGCGCCGTGCAGATTAGTCAATCGGGCCTTTAGTGCGAGTACAAACGATGCTGACCGCAGCGGAGGCTGCGCGCGATGCAGGCGTCGCAGTCACCCTAGAGTAGTGTGATGCCCGCATTATCGCCATAGCCGGGGAGTTTTCCGCTCACGTGGGAGCGGGTATGAGATTGAACGTA
>Ga0316217_10000921_pt1 | contig 39876 bp, 34 predicted proteins | sample 1anoAmetaG_FD_203633 | JGI IMG/M metagenome (GOLD analysis project Ga0316217, IMG submission 203633) | Freshwater microbial communities from Trout Bog Lake, Wisconsin, USA - 1anoA | ecosystem: Environmental > Aquatic > Freshwater > Lake > Hypolimnion/Profundal zone | place: USA: Wisconsin...
GGTCTGGAAGGCTATACCTATCTCGAATAAAAGTGATTAGGGGCAGGATGGCAGGCTTTGTAGATCACGCACTATGTGTTGCCTCGTTCTTCCGATGATCGTCGCCACTATGAGACTGCCAACCCCAGATAACTCGGAATTGAGCCAATGATCCGCTCCCCAAAGACAGCGCCTCTTCCTTACTCCCACTCCTGTTTCATCGTTCATCATCCAGCATTCCGGCCGCAGGGTGGCTAAACCGTTCCATTCCATTCCGGGGGCAGCAAGAGCACCGGTATAGGCGTATTCTTAATCAGTTCAACCGGCACATTTCCCGCCAGCAAGCGTGCAAACACATTCTTTCCTGTCAACCCCAAAACAATCAGACTGGCCTCACGCTCTACGGCGATGTTCAATATCGCCCTGGCTATATCCTCCGAGAACATCAAGAGCGTCTGCACCGCCAGGCCACGCTCCTGGAGGGCTTGCCGAAGCAGATTGAGAGCCGCTTCTCCGTCAGCTTGTTCTTGTTCGCGCATCTGCCCTCCACTGGGACGCGAAACATGGACGACAAGAACCTCGGCACCGATCCGACGGGCCAGGTCCGCCACCACATCGAGCGCCTTCTGGGCGGCCCAAGGACTACTGACAGCGATAAGTATTCGGCTCATAGACAGTCTCACCTCACAATATTCCTATGCGCTCCATCATACTCTTCAGATGGCGCAACGCCTTGCCGCGGTGGCTGATGGCGTGTTTCACGCCCGGTTCCAGTTCCGCCGTCGTCTTGCCCAGGGCGTCAATCATAAACAACGGATCATACCCAAAACCGTTACCGCCGCGCTCCCGGCGGAGGATTCGTCCTTCGACAGTATCTCTGGCCGTCAGGATAACGTGGCCATCGGGGTCGGCCAACGCCAGCACACACACAAATCGCGCCGTACGCTCGGCATCGGCCACGGCCTCCAACTGCTTCAACAGCAGTTGGTTATTGGCAACATCGCCTTGGCCTGCGTCATGCCGCTGGGCCCAGCGGGCGCTGTAAACGCCCGGCGAACCGCCTATGGCATCCACTTCCAGCCCGCTATCATCGCCGATTGTCCATCTCTTGAAAAGACTGGCGTACCAGGCCGCCTTGATGCACGCGTTGGCTCTAAAGGTCTTGCCGGTCTCCTCGACTGTCTGTACCCCCACATGCCGGCTCAAATCGCTCCAGGCAAGCTGATCTTCCCCAAGCATTTCCCGGAATTCTCGGGCCTTGCCTGAATTGCATGTTGCCACTAATACGTCAAGTCTCTTCAAAACCATTCTCCTGCCGCAGTCCGCTGACCACTATTCTCCTATTCCCTTCAGCTTTCCCGCTCCCGGCTGCGACCGCGGCGGTTGCGCCGGCCCCGGCAAAGGCTGGAATACATCCGGCGAAGACATCGGAGCCTGCTGATGGAACGGGTTCGGATCTTCTGCCGCTGGCGTTGCACCGGAATGCTCATCAGCGCCGGGCACAACCACAAGGAAGCTGGGATCCAACACCTCTATCGTCTGATGGCTCATCACGTCCGTGTGTCTCTTTTTGATGTCATAGCCGTTCACTGAATGCGTTGGAAAACGACGAAGCATCTCCTTAAGTGTGGCATCCACCGGCGTCACCCCCTGCGGCCAATAAGCCTGGACCGGCGTACCGTCCGGCAGAGTCACATGCTCGCTGGTGCCAGGCGGAAACTGCACGTTCGATACCAGCACCGGCAGAGTAGGGTTCGCGCCAATCGCCTCGTCCACATTACGTCTGTCCCAAGTCACGGCATTCTTGGGCCACAGACCTACGCAGACGGAACTAACCGTGTCGCCGTGATAGAAATAGGACTTGATCCCGGCCTTATTCAGTTCGCTCACCGCATCAACCGCAAGCTGCTTTCGATCAGAGACCTTTTCGTAGGCGCCAATCTGCAACGACCAATACCCGTGTTTAGACTGATTCTTCAGGTCCCATTCCGGCGGCGCCGGAGGATCGGCCGCAGTGAGCGGCATCAGCATCGCCGCATTGAAAAGTGGATCACCCGTCCGATTGACCATCCCGGCGATCAGTTTCAAATCCGCATGCGCCTGTTTGCCGTCCGCGGTATTCACCTCATGATCGCGATAGAATCCGTAGTAGATGCTCGTCCCCTCGTCACTTGAAACCGTATACCAGTCGCGCATCCTGGTGCGGGCCACCAGATCATCTTTAAGCCGGCGGGCCTGCGCCATATGCCCCTCGCCGCCAATCGTGCCACAATATATCGAGAAACGGGCATCCTTGGGAGCAACCAAACCATCGGTTCCGCCTCCAAGAGATTTCCCCGGCTGTATCACAACCGTTGGATTACCGCTGACGGGTTGTGCGGAAGACTCAAACAACTTGGGCCGCGCCGTCTGGCTAGGGTTGGCCGGCGTCTGCGCCGACGGCGCATTCTCGCCACATCCCGCCCACATCATCGCCATTGCCACAAGAAGTACGCCACTGACAAACCGTTTCATAACGAGTCTCCTGGATAGGCTTGGGATACTCATATGTTAATACTATACTTAAAATCATAACCCACTTGTCAAAGCCGTCTTCTGCATTGCCAATAACTGCTCACATCCTGCCGATGCCATATCCAGCAATTCATCCAATTTCGACCGGCTGAATCCCAGGCCGTTCTCGGCTGATCCTTGGATTTCCACGAACCGCCCCGCTGCTGTCCGGGCGACGTTAAGATCCACTGCCGCCCGGGAATCATCGTCATAATCTAAATCCAAGCGTACTTGCTCATCAACAACGCCGACACTTACTGCGGCCAACTGATCTAACAATGCCTTGCCAGGCGCATAAAATGCCGGATCATATTTCGCAGCCACCACTCCCCCCGGCCCAACCACTGCGCCGCCAGGCGGGGGGGGCAGACATACGGGAAGTTTGCGCAAGGCATCCACCAGTGCCACATACGCCCCGCAAATCGCCGCCGTCCGCGTTCCACCGTCTGCCTGAAGCACCTGGCAATCTATGGCAATCGTATGCGGCCCGATCTTCGACAGGTCAATCACCGCCCGTAAGGCACGCCCGATAAGCCGTTGTATCTCCGTTCCCCGTGAATCGGTATGCCCGATCTTCGGCCATCCCTTGCGCTGCGGCGTTGAAGACGGCAGCATGACATATTCTGCCGTGATCCACCCCCCCGCCCTGTCGTCCCTGAACCATGGCGGCACCTCCGCCGCAATAGCCGCAGTGCATAGCACAATAGTTTTGCCCTGCTCCCACAGAACCGACCCAGCCGGCGTCTGGGTGAATTGCCTTGTGATCTTAACTGGACGCAATACATCATTGGCCCGGTTATCCCGGCGTGGCCTGGCGGGTGCTTCTGGTTGAGCATGTTTGGAATCCATGCCAAGACTATACCATGCAACGGGCGCAACGTCTTCGTCTCCAACCCCTGTCTTTCTCTCGCATCGTCACCAGTGAACGCTACAATCAGATTACCATGGCCGAGCTAAAACGCACTGAAATGTCTGTCCGTCAGGAACACGCTATCCTGGTCGGGGTAATCCTGCCTGATTCGACGGCTGACCCGCGCGATCCGCTCGGCGAACTTGCCTCGCTGGCCCACACCGCTGGGGCCAAAGTTGTCGGTACGGTACTTCAAAACCGCAAGAGGGTTGATCCCGGCACCTACATCGGTAGCGGCAAGGCCATCGAGATCGCCCAACTTGCCATGAAGGAATGCGCCGACGTCATCATCTTCGACAACGACCTGTCGCCGGCCCAGGTTGGTTCCCTGGAACAAATCATCAACGAGGAAGCCGCTTCGCCGCGCGGCGAGGGAATTAAGGTACTGGATCGCTCCGAGTTGATCCTCGATATTTTCGCTACTCGTGCCCAGACGCACGAGGCCAAACTCCAAGTGGAGTTGGCGCAGATGGAATACACCTATCCGCGTCTGACCCGCATGTGGGGCCACCTGGAACGCATCGCCGGCGGCGCCCCGGCCGGGATAGGCACGCGTGGACCTGGCGAACAGCAGTTGGAAATCGACCGCCGTCTGGTGCGTAAACGCATTTCCGTGCTCAAGAATCAGATTGCCCAGGTCCAAGCCCGCAAGAGCAGAGTGGTCGCCCAGCGAAAGCTGGACAATTTCACGGTCTGCATCGTCGGCTACACCAACGCCGGCAAAAGCACGCTTTTCAACACGCTCACCGCCGCCGGAGCCTATGCGGATGACCGACTCTTCGCGACACTGGATACCAAAACCCGCGCCTGGCGGTTGGATCGAGGGATACAAGTCATGCTCAGCGACACGGTGGGATTTGTGCGCGATCTGCCGCACAACCTGGTGGCCAGCTTCAAAGCTACATTGGAAGAAGCCATCCACGCCGACCTTCTGCTGCACGTGCTGGACGTCGGCCATCCCCATGCCGACCAGCAGTTCTTAACCGTGCATAAGGTACTCCATGATATTGGCGTCACCGGCAAGAACGAAATTCTGTTGCTGAACAAGGTAGACACTCCAGAGGGAGATGCCAAATATCCCACCTGGCGCACCCTCCGCCCGGGAGCCATGCCGATCAGCGCCAAAACTGCAGTCGGTCTGGGCGAGTTGGTGGAGGCTGTCTGCCGCATCATTCGCGCCCAGCAGCTTGATGTTACGCTCACCGCCGACCTGACCGCCGGCAAGACTATCGCGCTCATCGAGGCTCATTCTCAGGTCTACAGCCGCCAGTGCCTGGACGGCCGCCTGGTTCTCAAAGCGATGATGAGCAAACGTGCCCTTACTGATCTGTCGCGAAATCCCGAGGTGGAAGTGAAATCGGCCCAAGAAAATGGACGGTGACCCGTGATTGGTTTGGTGATTGGCGACGAACGGTCAAAACAGCTGGGCGAAACGGGAGCGAGTGTTTTGTAGTTTGTGATTTATGTAATAATCACGGATTCATCGCTGAGCCGCGCACATATGGTGTCTCCGCTATAGCCCTCGATTCACAGGATAGTTGGGGCCAGAGACCACGCGTTCTATTGCCGGGCCTTGCCGCCCAGCAATTCGGCCAATAATCCCTTTTGAAAGTGCAGCCGATTCTCCGCCTGCTCGAAAACCAGCGACCGCGGGCTTTCGAGCACAGCATCCGTAATCTCCATGCCCCGGTAGGCTGGAAGGCAGTGTAATACAATGGCGTGCGCAGGGGCAAGTTTCAGGAGTTCTTCATCAATGCCAAAGCCGGCGAAATCGGCAATCCGCTTGGCCTTTTCGGCTTCCTGGCCCATCGATATCCAGGTATCCGTGTAAAGCACGTCCGCCTCGTGAACGGCCTCGCGCGGATCGCTGGTGGTCAAAAATTCCATGTTAGGCACCTGCGACATAATCCGGTCCACATCGTCGGCCGGCAAACTGTAGGTAGTCGGCGACGCCAATATAAACCGCATGCCGAACTTTCCGCAGGCCACCGAGAGCGACCGGGCCACGTTGTTGCCATCGCCGATGAACGCCAGCGTACGCCCTTTAAGGTTCCCAAAATGTTCTTCGATGGTCATCAGGTCGGCCATCGCCTGGCACGGATGACTGTGATCGGTAAGCCCGTTTATGACCGGCACCCGGGAATACCTGGCCAGTTTAGTTATCTTCTCGTGCTCAAAGGTCCGGGCCATGATGCCATTGCACATCCCCGACAGCACCCGGGCCACATCCTGCGCCGGCTCGCGGACATCCAGGCCTACCTCTTCCTGACGCAGCAACATCGCCGATCCGCCCAGATGCGTCATGGCCACGCCGAAACTCACTCGCGTGCGCAGGCTCGGTTTCTCGAAGATCATCGCCAACACCTGCCCCGCCAGAACCGGCTCGTTGCTACCCCTGCCAAGGTATTCTTTCTTAAGCCTCAGAGCCACATTCAACAGACGCCGGAGTTGGTCTTCGGAAAAGTCGGAAATGGAAATAAAATGAGTCATGATTGCCTATCCTTGGTCTGCCACTCGCCTTGCGCCTAGTCACAGAATTATCTCCGTTCCGATCCCCGCCTCGGTATAAATCTCCAGCAACAACGAATGCGGAATCCTACCGTCGATTATATGCGCCTTGTTGACTCCGGCCTGGAGCGCCTGGGCGCAGGCCTCCACTTTGGGCAGCATGCCGCTGCTTATCACGCCGCTCTTGACCATGTCCTGTATCTGGCCAAGCGTCAGCGATGGAACCCGGCTCTGGGGATCCTTGGGATCGGAGCGAATCCCATGCGTATCCGACACTACCACAAGTTTTTCCGCCTTCAGGGCCGCCGCCACAGCGCCGGCAGCAGTATCGGCGTTGACGTTCAGCCCATGCCCCGCCGTATCACGGGCGATCGTTGCTATGCACGGGATCGAATCGGCCTGCACCAGAAGCTGGAGCAGTTTGGCGTTGACAGATTTCACCTCGCCCACCAGTCCCAAGTCGATACGTCGGCCATCCGGGCCGTTGAGGTATATCTTTTCCGCAAATAGCACCACGCTGGACAGCGAGTGCAGTCCCATGGCGTCGCAACCCTGGCTCTGGATGAAGTTTACAATAAAGCGGTTGATCTGATTGCAAAGCACATGCTCGGCGATAGCCAACGTGCGTTCGTCGGTATAACGGCGGCCCTGCACCATCTGCGGAATCAGACCGGCGGTTTCCATTGCCTGGTTGATGGCCTTGCCTCCGCCATGTACCAACACCGGCTGCATACCCACATAATTGAGGAATACGATGTCGGTCAGGATATCCGACAATGCATCCTCGTCGTCCATAATCGAGCCGCCAACTTTGACTACGATTATTTTGTTGTGGAAACGCTGAATGTACGACAGCGCCTCCACGAGCGCCGACGCCTTGTTTATAGCCTGGTCAATCATGCGTTGCTCAACTCCAAAAATGGAAGGGGCAAATGATAGAATGCGGCGGGGACACTGTCAAAAGATTCACGAATAAGACTCACGAATATGTTCCGCAAATTGCCAAAGGTACGGCGGCGATTCCTCGCCCTTGAACTCCATGCGATCAACTGCGGCCTGGCGATGCAGATTCATGGCATGCTGATAATGCATCCATGCCTCATCAGACATTCCAAGTCTATACAACGCCGATCCCAATTCGCCGGCCAGAAGAGGAGATTCCGGAAACAATTCGCATGCCCTCTCTAAGAGAGACAAGGCCTTAGGTGCATCCGGCGAACCGCGGACGGCGGCCAATATCGACGGACGGAATACTGCTAACGCCGCCGCTCGCTGCGACGGCCTCAGTCCCGGAACATGCCGCTCCAGCAAACACAACGTCACACCAGCAGCCTCGCCAGCCGGATATGCCGCAACCCCAAGCAGCGCCAGTGGATAACATGCCGGGAAAAGCCTCTCGGCACGCTGGGCCCACGCCGGGCCATCGACCGCAGCGCCAAGGCTCAGCAGCCTCAACAGATATTGCCAGGCCGGAAGGTAATGCGGATTGACGCGGATGGCCTCTTCCAATGCCTCGCGGGCCTTAGCCTGATCGCCCAGAAGGAACCTGGCCCGACCGATTTCCGCGTTGGTGCGGGCGCTATCGGGGCGGAGTCTCCTGGCCAGATTCAGACAATTCAGGGCTGCGCCGTGGTCGCGAAGATCATTAAGAACTTTGCCCTGATGCTGCAGCGCCGCCAGATAGCCCGGATGATTCTGAATCAATGTCCGCAACCCCTTGTTGGCTTCGCCAGCCGACGGCGCCCGGCGGGCCGCAATCAACACCTGCTCGGGCTTGGCAACCGCCAGCCGCCAATAAGCCCCATCGGCCACCGCGTCGCACCTGATATGCTCTGGGAGTTCTTTCGTCACCGCCGGATGCCGCAACAGGCCTTGATACCAATGCAGGCGATCGCCGATGTGGTCTTCGATCCGCCGCTGCCTGGCCACGTATTCATATCCCTGCCGGCGCAGCTTCCCCCGCAGTTCCATATTGGTTCGCAGTAGTTCCAGGCGATCTATCAATTCCCCGGGTGTCCGGTACATGAGTCCGGTCTGGCCATCCACCACACTGGCTCGATACGGCTCCATATCCGCATAGACTCCGACAACTCCGCGCGAGGCATACTCCACGAACTTCACATCCGAGCGGCAGCGATTGTAGTCCGTCGGCAGGAGTGGCGCGATCCCCACGTCCATCCGGCCCAGGAAACGCATGTAATCGTCCAACGACCCAAACGGTTCAAAGTGATACCGTTCCGGCAGCAGCCGAAAAAACGGCTTGGCCAACTCGTTGGTCATGACCGCCAGGTTCACATCCTTGTGTTCGTCCAGCCATCTCTGCAGCGTGGGGGCTAGATAATACCAATCCGCAAAATGCCCCGGCGACCCCGCCCACCCAACAGTCAGCGGTCTTTGCCGAGCCCCTGCATTACGTCCAACATCCGTCAACGCCGGCACTTGCGACAAATGATTGGGAAATACCGCCACCTCTCTCGCCCCTCGCTCCCGCCACCGCCTGGCCAGTTCCTCCGTGCTGGTTTGAACCCCATCGGCGATCGTCAGGAGTTGGAGATACAGTTCCTGCAAATTCCGATCTTGCCAGGGTCCGGCAATCGGGTTCCACGGCTGTATATCGAAGAAATAGTCGTTGGCCTCAAATATCGTCACCAGCCCCGCCTTACGTCGTCGCAGGCACAGCGACGTCAGGTCCCAATCGTTGACGAACTGTATGATCATCACGTCCGCCAGATCCGCCAGTTCATCCCGGTGACGGCTGAAAAAATGGCAATCAATTGTCGTCACCGAGGGCAGTTTCCCCAGATAGCGGCTGGGTTCATGCAGCCGATACTGGGCGTCGCCGTCACTACCGAAATCGCAGACTTGGACGATAAGCATGAGAATAGTTTGTTAATCGTTTCCTCGCCACAGAATACGGCATTTATCCGCCCGATGCCACAAGCCGCTCATCTATGACCGCTGTGCATTTGTCAGTGGCCGCTCTCGCTATTTTCCATTTCGCCCCCTTGAGGATAACATGAAATCCGTGGCCTTCGCAGGCAATACCGAAGGCACTCTTTGTTTCCCAATGGAGGCATCATGGCCACATTCAGTGTTTTGTTATTTACAACTTCCCCGGCCAGCGGCGGCGACCCCGATGGCGCCTATGTAAAAATCGACGGCCGTGAGGCATTACTGCGTAGCGTCGAACTGTTCCTCAATCGCCCGCAAATCAAGCAAATCCAGATAGCCTTCGCCCCCGAAAAACTGGAAGAGGCCAAGCGCAAATACGGCGGCCACCTCAGCTTTTCAGGTGTTAAGGTAGTATCCGGCGGCCCGCGCTGGCTCGACCAGATCGCCGCCGGAGCCGCCAAACTGTTCAACGACTGCACCCACGTTATCATACATGATGCCGCGCGCCCCGCCGTCGCTCATGCGGATATTGAGGCATTGATGGAGGCTGCGGATAAGAAGATGGCCGTAAGCTTGGTCACCCCAGTGCGCAACCTGCTGTCGGAAGTCGATGAGGGAGGCAATCCGCTCGCCTTCGCCCAACCTGGCAGCTTCATGCAGATACTCACGCCCCAGGTGATCGCCGTGTCCAAGTTCAAGGAAATGGCCGCCTCAAAACAAGAATTGCATGCCTCCGCTTATACCTTTATAAAAGGTTCGCCCCTCAATATACGCGTCGACGGAAGCTCCGATGCTTCTTTGGTGAAAGCCATGATCGCCATGCTCCCCAAGCCCAAAATAAAGGCGCCGAGCAGCCCGTTTGAAGAAGCGCAATGGTGAAGAGAAAGACTTTATCGTTCAGTTTACGGATGGTAGGGTTAGCCAGATGCAAGCCACTTGCCTTCGGCTTAACGCATGTCGCCGATCATCGTCGCAATATTTTTGCGCCAATTTTTCCCGTCCCACTAACTACTTGCTACTGAAGCTTATCCTCGTCGGCAACGTCAACCATCAACTCCCCGGCGGCAACCGCTGGTTCGGCGAAATCCGGTGCTTCGCCGGACTCGGCCAGAATCTGCGCCGCCATATGCCGCACTTCGGCGACGCTCATATGGGCCCCCGGACAATCGGTTGGCTTGGTATCTTTATGGCCTAATACGCTACTGGCCGGAATGTGATAGGCTTTCATCATATAAGCCACCAGTTTGGCGCAGGACCGCATCTGATTGGCCGTCGGCCGGTCGCGATCGAAGTTGCCAACCAGGCAAATTCCTATTCCAAAATCGTTGTAACGGTTGTCAGGTGTCTTGGCATGAGCCCCGTGCTTCTGTTTCGGCCAGCGTGAACCGACCTCGACGAGACCATCGGCGGTATCCGTGCCATTTCCTATCACGAAGTGATAACCCAACTCATCCCATCCCTTGGCTCTATGTTCGGCGTCAAACTTCGCAGCATCGCCCGAGACTGTGGCACTGTGATGGATCACGATGTACCGCCATGGCCGCGGCGCCACGGGTGGTATCCAAGCGCTGGGAATTCCCGGTATCTCTTTAGCCGCCGGCTTAACCGATGGCGGATATTTTACCTTCGGCAGCGACGCAGATGAGACGGCAACGGCAACAATGGGGGCGCCAAAATTCGGCGATGGCAGATTGCTGGTCACCTGTTGTTGGCAACCGGCAAGAAACATCATACCCACAAATAAGCACAGCGGACACACAAACGCCGCAACACATCTTCCCGAAATAAAAATACGGGGGAACCGAGACAAGTTTATAATAACCATCCCTGGCACCTTCCCATGAATCATAACCAAAACGACCAATGACGCCGCGAAGGGAGGCATTCCCTGCCCACGCGGTAGCCGGCATCCGTACCGTCCACTATCTTTTTATCGGATACATCACTTGATTTCCAGTACAAACGGGCAAAAAGATCAGAAGTTATCCTTGGTGAACCAAGGTTCTTGAGGCCTCATCCCGGCAGTTTCCGTCCCAGACGGCTTTCAACGGCCCTGACCTTGGCCTCCAGTCGTCCGCTGTGACCCCGTCTGTAGTCCATATGGACCGTGCAAGTTATGCGGTTGCAGTCCTGCGCCAATCGTTCGTAGCACTGGTTGACCACTTCCATCACCTGACGCCATTCCCCTTCGATGCTCGTACCCATAGGTCCAAGCTTATAAGACAAACCGCTCTGATCGATCACCTCGACCGCCAATGCCACGTACTGGCTCACGCTCTCTCCCTTGTCCATCGGCCAAATGCTGATTTCCGCAAGCACCATCTGACACATCCAATTATAGGCGTTCAATATTGATATACTCGCATCGCGTGCAGTTCCATGCGGACGTTCGGATCATCATAGCGTCGGAACTCGTAGATACCGGTAGCAGGATAGAATGTCGAAAAATAAAACCCCGGCGGCGCAGCCGGAGCGGCATAGTAATATCGGATGGGTGCCGGCGGTGGAGGAGTCGGCTGGACAACCACATACGGCGCACGCTGTTGTGCGTCTATTTGGTTACCGATGAGGCCGCCGGCAATAGCGCCTGCTGCCCCGCCGATCAGCGCCCCTGCACCAGCACGGCCAGAGGCTGAACCGATGGCCGCGCCGATTCCGGCGCCAGTGGCGCCGCCCAATAACGCATCGGTCCCGGTATTGGTGGCGCATCCCGTCGTCGTCTGCAAAAACATCAAACCTGCCGCAACGACGCACAAATTCTTAAGTATTCTGTTCACGATCGGCTCCTATGTCCTATGCCTGTACATCTATCATTTCTCAAACCACCATATCAATCATAGACAAGTCAATATTCCAATGGTTTGTATTTGCGCACATCCCTTTGTTCATAAATAACTTATGAACTGCAATAGTTGCCCTTAATAACGCAAATACTACGGCGTGGAATGCGAATCGTTGGCTACGAACCACTGACGCGCACACGGACAAAAAAAGAGCTAACCATGTGTGCCGTTCATTGTTCAGCGATTCTTGCCTTATTCTGCCTGTCCCTTGCTCGTGTCATAAACCCAGTCCTGAATCGTTGGCGTCCAGACCAGCAGTTCTTCGGGCTTGAAAAACAAGCCTACTTCTCTGGCTGCGCTCTCGGCTGAATCGGAACCATGAATGAGATTGAAGGCATTGGAAACGCCAAAATCGCCGCGTATCGTGCCGGGTTCGGCTTTGGATCCGAAAGTAGCGCCCATCATTTTCCTGGCAATCGCCACCGCGTCCTTACCAGCCAGGACCATGACGACGACCGGTGAACTGGTCATGAACTTCAGCAAACCTTCGTAGAACGGCTTGCCTTTATGCTGGGCGTAATGGGTCTGGGCCAACGGTACGGCGATCGTCATAGCCTTAAGACCAACAATTTGTAGTCCCTTGCACTCGAAACGAGCGATAATGCGCCCGCACAATCCGCGTTGCACGGCGTCGGGTTTGAGAATGATGAGAGTACGCTCCATGAATAAACTCCTGATATGCCAAATTGCCTCTGGAGGCAATGGCCCATGCTATGACTGCAATAAAACGCCGCGCGGTGCGTCGCGCCCTACACGCTCAACGATCCCTTTGTGCTGGGCACCTGATCGTTCTTGGGATCGCAGCATGCCGCCTGGCGAATGGCCTTGGCTACAGCCTTGAAGATCGCCTCAGCAATGTGGTGATTGTTCGTTCCGTAGGGCACGTTCACATGCAGATTCATCCTGGCGTTGGCTGCCAGGGCCTTGAAGAACTCCTCCAACAGTTCGACTGGGAAACTGCCGATGCTGCCGCCAGTGAATTTCACGTTGTACACAAACGCAGCCCGGCCACCCAGGTCCACGGCAACATTCGCCAATGATTCATCCATAGGCACGCTGGCCCATCCATAGCGGTGGATGCCAGCCTTGTCGCCCAGTGCCTTCTCCAACGCCTGGCCCAGGACAATGCCTACGTCCTCAACCGTATGGTGCGCATCCACATCCAGGTCGCCATCGGCATGGACAATCAAATCGATCAGACTATGCCGTGACAGCAGGTCCAGCATGTGGTCGAAGAATCCCACCCCGGTACGCACGGAAGCCTTGCCACCTCCATCGAGATTCATCGAAACCTCAACCTTGGTTTCCTTCGTCTTCCGATTAATTTTAGCAACTCGGTCGGCCATATCATTCCTGCTTCCTGACTTCCTCCTCCTCAATCCTGTATTCCGTTTCCTAAATCCTACGCCCTACCCATTATGTCCTATATCTCTTATTCCCTCCAGCACTGCATCATTTTCTTCAGACCGTCCGATCGTGATCCTAATCTTATCCGTCAACCCCGGCTTATCGAAGTATCGGACGATAATCCCCTGCTTCTTGAGGGCAAGGTAGGCTTGGGCCCCATATCCATCTGGGCTGGTCGCCAGAACAAAATTCGCGTAACTGGGCAGAACGCCCCATCCAAGCCGTTTCAACTCCTCTGTCACGCGCTGTCTTTCCCGCCGCACATATTCCCATGTGGTCCGGGCCGACTCCTGATCTGCGATGGCCGCCGTCGCAATGGTTATGCTCACGGCATCGCAATTGTAACTATCCTTGACCTTCATCATTTCGTCGATTATCTGTGGCTGCGCTACCGCATACCCAAAACGCAGTCCAGCCAACGAATACGCCTTGCTCAACGTACGCGAGATCACCACATTGGGGTAATCCACCACCAGTCCCAGGCAATTGGCATCCGCAAAATCAGCATATGCCTCGTCAATCAGCAACAACCCGTCAAACTCTTCCGCCAGCCTTGCCACCTGCTCCGGCGGCACAAATGTTCCGGTCGGAGCATTCGGATTGGCCAAGTATATCGCCTGGGCCCCGCTGGCTATCAATCCTTCTATCGGCAGGGTATAGCCATTATCCCAGGGCACGGCGACAGCCCGGGCATCCTCCAGCGTGGCCAGTACTGGATACAGCGAATATGTCGGATCTGGATACGCCAAAACTCCGCCGGGCGGAATGAACGTGCGCGTGGCGATAGTAAGAATATCGTCGCTGCCGTTGCCCGCCATGAGATTGTCGCGCTTAACCCCCAACACCTTGGCAGCGGCGTCCCGGAACTCATCCGCCGTGGGGTTAGGATACCGCCGCAGGGCATCGGCCGTCACTTCCCGCAACGCCCGCATCACCTTCTCGCTGGGTGGAAACGGATTTTCATTGGTATTCAGTTTTATTACCCGCTCCCCCTGCGCAGGCTGTTCCCCTGGCGTATAGCCATTCATCTGCCGGACTGTAGCGCGTACCAAAGACATGCCCTGCATTCTACGAGGAACAGAGGCCAGGGGCCAGAGAGTCACGGCAAATCGGCCCCAGAGCCGCCGAAACGAAGAATAGAACCATGGCTAACACGACCATTGCTATAAGCCGTCGTGACGGCGGTCGGGTGTTCTACTGGCCTGCGTGCCCTTCGGTTGCATTATTCATCACGTAGTATCATTGGCTGTAGCAGCCAACGACGGGATTAATCTCCCGGGCAAGGTTTTCATTGTTTCGCGGTCATTGTTTCCTGCTCCCAGCCCCAGCTCGAATAATTTGGCGTAGCGACGCCTCCTATCAACCGAGTATTCATGATTATGCTGTAGCCGGTACTGCGATGGTGGATGCAGTCGCGGGAGACGCCGTAGTGGCTCTGGCCGTAGAAGCCACCATAGGCGCGCACGTCCTGCATGCGGGTTTCCTGCTGCTCAAGTGACTTCAATGCCGACTTGAGGATTCGCTGTTCCAGCGCCGCAATGTCCTCATTCAGCTTCTCCTCCTGGCAGAGCTTCAGGTATTCGTGGTTATTGATGGTGCAGACAAAAGTGCCGCCGTAGCTTGGATAGGTTCCATCCTCATCGGCGATAGTCCAAAGACGGCGAATGTGACCCTGCAGGGCCTTGAGCATGCGCGGTTCATGCCAGTGGCGATAGGCCGCCAGCAGAGCCACGATGGCGAAGTCATCGTTGCCAAACGTAATCTCTACGTCACCATGAAAGCCGGAAACCACGGGCGAGTTTATGTTGCGCTCGTACATAACCACCAGCGGATCGATTAGTTGGCGGAAATACTCGATCCACCTCTGTTCGCCAGTGAGTTTGTAGAGATAGTAATAAACCAGGCCGCCGCCGGCCTGCCAGTCGCCCTTTACCACTGGCGGATCGAGCACCTCCTGACGCGGCCCATTGATGAAGTGATATTCGTTATACGGCCAGCCATTGGCATCGCTGCCGTGATCGTGATACCACTGGGCAAAGAGAAGGGCACGGTGCAGGAACTCTTCTTTTTTGGTGTGGCGATACAAGGCAATAAACCCCAGGCCCCCGGTGGCCGCATCGCGAGGATAACTCCAGCCCGTCAGCGGGGTGTGTTCATGCATGGCGCCGTAAACTTTGGGGTTGGATTGATCCATGACCTGAAGCGTCTTCAGGTATTCGCCGGCCAGCAGAGCCGATTGGTTAAGGTCGTAAGGCTGATGCACGATAAGCTTCTGGGCCGTCAGCAACCCCATGATCGCCAGCGCCTGGCCCCATACGCCCATGCCGCGGCACCATTGTTTGGCCACATAGTATTCGTAGATGTAGCGGCCAATGTCGGCCGAGTCATGCACGCCGCCCCAAGGATTGGCCTCCGTATTCTGGGTATTGACATACCACTGGCACGCCAGGCGCACCGACTCAAGCAGCCGTTCACGAATCTTTGGCAAAAGTTCCATCTAAATCTCCTGAATAAGAATCTGCCCGTCCCCGCGAGCCCAATTGATGCGGCACAAACTCCAAAGCCTTCCATCAACGACTCCACGAGTGCGGTAACCAAGTGGCGTATGTTGCCCGCAATCTCGGCGGCAGGCAAGGGCTGACGTGATCGCCTTATTCCACCTGCGGTCGGCATGTTGACCAGAGGATTATGTTTCGCGTCCACCGCAAAGCAACACTGTGTTGTAGCCGGCGTTACCTTCCATGCCTATTCTTCACCTTCCATTATTGACCGGGGCGGCCGACTCAGGGATCATCGAATACCCTATGCACACGGACGAGGCCTTAAACACGGCGATGACGGCACGTCATGCGGGCCGGCTGGACCACGCCAAAGCGATTTGCATTGGTCTCCTGGAACGAGACCCGAACCACACGCATGCTCTGCTCGAACTGGCCAGCGTGGAACTGGCGAAGGGAAACGCGCTGGCTGCCGCTGCCGCGGCGCAACGCATCGCCGATCAGAAATCAAACGATCCTAATGTACTCAATGCTGTGGCGCTGATACTGGCGGAGTTGGAAAACACCGAGGCGGCGATAGCCCAGATGCGTAAGGCGTTGCTGCTTCGTCCGCAAGCGGCGGAGATTTTCAATAACCTCGGTAGCCTGCTGCTCCGCGCCGGACGGATCAACGAGGCCATCGACAGTTACCGCAAGGCAGCGCCGCTGTCACCGCACACGGCGGACATCCATGCCAATCTGGGTGCGGCGCTGCTGCAGGCCGGAAAGTCCGCCGAAGCTATAACCTCGCTACGCATTGCGGCCACTCTGGATCCCAATCTTCATGAGGCGTGGGCGGCATTGGGCGCAGCGCTGCTGAATGCCGGTTCACCCAGGGCGGCATTGGGGGCGCTGCGACGCGCAGCGGAACTGCGCCCGGATCATGGTGCATCGTGGCATCAGTTGGGTATCGTGTTACACACGCTGGGCAAGTTCCAGGAGGCCGCCAAGTGCTTGGAACGGGCGACCAGGAGTGAGCCCAACCGCATCGAGTACTGGCTCGCGCTGGCTCGGGCGCAAACGGCGTGTGAACGGTTTGCAGAAGCACTGGCGATCCTGGAACGAGCCCGGCCAATAGAGCCTGACAATGGTCAGATCCTCCACCAGACAGCCAAGGCGCTCATGGAGCTTGGATGCATCGAGAAAGCCACGGCTCTGCTGCGCCGTAGCGGCCAGGTCATTGCTGATGAGTCCCGAACCACCCCGTTGCAGAGTCTGGCCGTCATAGTTCCCGGCAACCCCGATGATGACAACCGGACAATTCTGGAAACCCGCCGGGAATATGCCCGGCGCCTGGAGCACCGATTGCCGGAGCCAAAGGCGGCTTATACGGGTTCAAGGGCCATACGAATTGGCTATGTTTCCTCATTCTTTCATCGCGCCAATTGGATGAAACCCGTATGGCCATTGATCAATAATCACCACCGCGAACAATTCCAGATCCATATCTTTTCCGACGCCCCCGTCGAAAAGTGCCGGTACGGATACCGCATCGATCGTCGCGATGCGTTTCATGACATCAGCGGCCAATCCAACCAAGCGGCGGCGGAAACAATCCGTAAACAGCAGCTCGACATTCTGGTCGATCTGAACGGCTACAGCGAACCTGACAGATTGGCCTTGTTCCCTCTGCGACTGGCTCCGATTCAAGTGGCTTGGTTCGGTATGTATGCCACATCGGGCATGGACTGTTTTGATTATCTAATCGGGGATGAGCATGTGATACCCCAGGCCGAAGAGGCCTTCTACACCGAACGCATCCTTCGCGTGCCGCATTCGTATCTTACTTTCGCGGTGGACTATGCGGTGCCGGAAATTGCCGAAGTCCCGTTCCGTAAGACCGGACGGATGACGCTAGGTTGTCTGGCTCCGCAATATAAAATCACCGACCAGATGGTGCGGACATGGGCGGCCATCCTGCACCGAACCAAGGCGCATCTGTTGCTTCGCAACCGCGCCATTGGCCAAAATGGCAATTGCCGACATCTTCGGGAACGCTTCGCTGCCCTGAATATTCCCGGCGAACGACTACAACTCGAGGAACCCGCCGAGCACGTCGAGTTTTTGTCGACCTATGATCGAATCGACTTTGCCCTTGACACCTTCCCTTACAGCGGGGCTACGACCACCACCGAGGCGCTGTGGCAAGGCGTGCCCGTAGTCACGTTTAATGGAGACCGCTGGGTAAGCCGCACCAGTATGTCGCTTCTCAAAGCGGCGGGCTTGGACGAATTCGTCGCCGACAGCCGCGAGAGCTATGTGGAACTGGCCGTACAATTGGCCAACTCGCCGGATACCCCCGACCGCCTGGCGGAATTCCGCGCCAATATCCGCCCGAGACTACAAGGCAGTCCGGTATGCGACATTCGGAAGTTCGTTGGGAATATGGAGAATCTATTTCGGCAAATGCGGGGGTAAGCACGCAATCCACGCTCATCCCCTCCAACTCCACAACACGCTTCTGCAATGCTGCGCACGATCAAGATGCCGTGATCGGCGACGTTAGGTTGCTGAAGCATAACTGCCGGTCGGGAATGCAAACGAAACACAACCAATGATGTGCGACATGCGGATGATGTCACTGCGGCGGCAGCCAATGAGTTGGAACGGCCGCTTACTCACGACCATCTGCCAATGTCTCACTCACAAGCTCAAAGGCGCGTTTAGCGCGCATCGCCCCATAGGGATTAATGGCCCGTTTGGGGCACAACAACACCCCGACAAGCCAAGAACTGGCAACCGGACGGAGCAATAGCGATGCAGCGCCTTTGCCGGTTGGAGTCTCGAAGTCGCCGACCTTCCGCTCCTGCTTGGCCCCGTCCTTGAGGGACTCCACAGACTGCATATTCAGCAGACTGACGCCTGCGTCGCGCAATTCACTCATGGTGACCGCATGGATCACATCCAATTGCTGCGCCGTCCGCGCGTAACGTATGTCAGCTTCAATCCTCAAATAGGCAACAGTCTCCTTCGAGTCCACCAGACGCAGATCCACGGCGGTCTTGGCGGGGCGGAGTTTGTTCAGCGGACTGGCAGTCCATGACACCGGGCGCATAAGTTGAAATAACCCATCAGGATCGCGGTACGGCAGCACGGGTTCGCGTGTCTTGGCGCCGGAATGAGCCAGAAACTGAAAACTTGCTGCGGCAAGCCCAACTATCTGGCGTGTCTCGGTCGAAGCATTGGCAGGCATCATACCCATCAGCGCCACGACTTGCGGACCATCACCGGCGATCATGACGCGGATATGCGTGTTGTCAACTCCCTTGGCGATGGCGTGAACGACCTGTCCGTGATCGGTGATGGCACTTTGGGCCGCCAGGATGTTCATCTTGGCGTTGAAGGCACGGTATTCCAACCAATCGAGGAGATTAACCTCCCATGGAACGATGGTCCCAAGCACCTGGATACCGACGCTTTCCGAGTCCAGAAACACGGCCAATGGAAGGAACGACTCAAAAGCCAGTCTCCCAACCGGCGCATCTGAGCGTTTCCATTTCCGCGGAAGAACCAAACGAAACGGCAAGCGAGGAGCCGATGCAGGGCGCACGGTCACAGCCCCATACTGCGCCTTAAGCGTTTCGGGTAAGATCGCATCACCGAAAGAAAGTAGAGGAACATCTGCCATTACTTGAATCCTATCGTGAAGCCAAAACCGAAGCTTGGACCCGCGCCGGCTTTAGCCTCGGCGCCTAACGTCCACCCGTCCTGCTTGCTCCATCCGGCGGACGCGTTGGCTTCAGCGGCGACACCAAACGCAGCATCAGCACTACCGCCGATGGAAATGGTATGCCCGAAGAAAGGGATGTTGATCTTGCCGTTTCCCTCGACTTTGGCCAAATCCAGGCTAACGCCTGCCACAGCATGCACTTCCTTGGCCTTGTTGTCCCATTCCGCGCCTACGGACGCGTTCCCTTCGACTTTTCCCACACTGACCTTCGCATCCCCCTCCAAGGCATCGTGAAAAGCTGTTCCCTTCCCCTGGGCGCTGAATGCGTCGAACTCTCCCGAAACTGACATCAGATCAACCTTTGCCCCTCCGTCTTGGGCAGTCACGCCGGAAGAAACCTTAAACTCATAGCTATCCACGCTAATGTTGTTGTCGTCATCGCCAAAGCGTTCCAGCGCACCATCCTTGTCCACCCAGTTGACGGCACCGCCCATGGAAAGCTTCCCGTTCTCATCGCTCGACTCCGCTGGACTCCACTCGCGCGTGGCCGTTGCCTCGAACAGATTGGTATCGGCATCGTCTTCTATGCGAGCGGGAGCAAATTGATCGGAAGAGGATTTATCATCCTGGTCCGCATCACCTCCTTCGTCCCCGCCACTGTCGTCGTCGCCGTCATCACCTCCTCCCCCACCGCCAGCACTAGCACCACCGCCGCCTCCACCGCCTCCTGCAGAGGGGCCGATGAGAACGGTGGGGCAACCCAAGACGATACTGCCGCCGTGGGCGGTCATGTCACCCATGCGTGCGGCGGGCTGGCCGCCGATGAGGACTGTGAAACAACCCAGAGCGATCACATCGGGGGGGCCGACGCACATGGCCATGTCACCGACACGGGCGGCGGGCAGACCAGCGATCAGAACGGTCGGGCAACCAGGAGGTAAGATCGGCCCACCGACGTGTGGAATCGGTGGCACACCCGGCGTGACCATCGGGCACACATGCATGTCGGTGATTCTGGCGGCCGGCTGACCCATTTAAACACCGCTCACTTGGGACTTTGGATACGGCCGGGAGGCGCCGCGAGCCGTGGAGGGGATCCGCTGGTGGGAAGCGTGCGAATCGGCGAGGTTGATCGCAAAGATGGCACCGCCTGGGAAGGCGGGGCGACATTGCGGGCCGCAGACGCTGCCGGGGCAGATGAGGCAGCGTTGGATGCTTCTACCGCCCAGGCAACATACTGGGCTTGCCGTTTGGGCGCTTCATCGGGCTTGCCGGCGACGGCGGCGAGCATGACGGCACCGGCGGCCATACATCCGGTGAGGTTGTCGGCCGGGGGGACAACGGCCGAGACATTGGCCGGGGCAATGCTACCACCACTGAAAAAAGCGGCCAGACAGGTGAATCCGGCGGGCGAATCGCTGGGCACGCTCTGGGAGGCAGCGTGGGCGGCGCGGCGATTGGCCTCCGACGGATCAGCCTTCCAGCGTGCGGCGGCGTCCAAGGCTTGGGCCACCGGTGGAGATGGTGACTTAAGGGCATCGCGAACGCAGCGCACCGACCAGCCGACGGCATCCGGACGCGTCAAGGCCTGGGCCAGGAAGTTTAAGGCGTCCACCAGCAACTTCTTCTCCACCAGGAGAGCCACGAATTGACCATGCGCCGTAACACCCGCCAAAAACTTTTGGCCATCCTCAGAAATGGCGGTCCGAGCCACCACGTCATTGAACGCCCCACTGGTTCGCTTCATCTCGAATGCACTCATAAACAACCTCATCCGATCATGGTTATTCCGCCATGGAGGGTTAGCATGGCGTCGGCATTAACCTGGATCATCGGGCCCTTGGCCTGGACCATGGCCTGTCCCTGAATGTTCACCATCATGCCCTTGATGGTTACTCCGGTCTGATCAATGGTGATGCTGTTCTGCCCCACCGTGAGCGTGATGGATTGCATCGCCTCGGTGGACGAGCTTCCCATGGCAATCTTGGTGGTCTGGTTGCCCATCTTGACGGACAACGAATCGTTGCCCATGCTCACCTCGACGCTGCGGTTGCCCTGCTTGACAGTCAAAGCGTCGTTGCCCTGCGAGATGGTTTCGCTGCGATTGCCCTGGCTTACCGTGAGCGTCTCATTGCCCTCTTTTATGGTTTCCGTGCGGTCGCCGGTGATGGTGGTGGTCTGTTTGCCCAGCACCGTCAGTGTGTCGTCGTTGTCGATATCGGTGTTGCGGTCCTTCTCGGCGTGGACGTAGATTTCCTCACTACCCTTCTTGTCCTCGAAGCGCAGTTCGTTGAATCCATCGCCGCCCTGACTAGAGTTGGACTTGAAGCCCCAGCGTGTCTTGTTGTCTGGCAAAGCGTAAGGCGGCATCAGGTTGTCGTTGTACACCACGCCGACGATCAGGGGTCGATCGGGATTGCCTTCGAGGAACTGGACCACGACTTCCTGGTCCTTGCGCGGCCAGAAGAAAGCGCCCCAATTCTTGCCCGCAAAAGCCTGGGCTACGCGGATGTAACAGGAGGTGGTGTCATCAGTGGCGTCGGCGCGGTCCCAGTGAAACTTGACCTTGACGCGGCCATACTTATCGAGAAAAATTTCCTGGCCATCGGGCACGGTAACGACCGCAGTCTGGATGCCATGTATCACCGGCCTGGGAGCGGTGCGGGGCGGACGATAGACGGTATCCTTGGGAATAGCGATGAAAGTATTGCGGTACGCTTGCCCCTCGCCGGCTTCGACGCTGCCATACACGCCGCCGAGCGAAATGCTGTGGTGGACGGAGACGATGGCGTAGGACTTGCCTGCCTCTGTCGAGTCATAGTGACTGTTGAGCTTGAAGAAAGCGGCCGGAGCAAACGAGGTGCAACGGCTTTCTCCATCTATGGTCTCGTAGGATTCTTCCAGCAGTTCCTGGCGGCGCCGGGCGGAGGAAGTTCCGTCCGCACTGGTTTGGAAGAGGCCGGGGTACTCGTAAGCCTCGAACTTATGGGAATCGGCATAGGAGACCACGGTTTGATCGGTCTGACGCAAGCGCGTGGATGGGGTCTTGAAATTGTAATCGCCCTGAGTGGCCTTGCCGGTAATGACCTGGTAGTCGTGCTTCCATGAGAAGATGTTGTCGGAGGGCAAGGGAGCGCCAAAGGGACGCGCGAAATCCACAGAGGCATCGGCGCACTGTTGATAGGCATCCTTGGAGTCGGCGATCACCAGGGTATGGCGATCCTGCTTGTGTTCGAAGTAATAGAACCAGCCGTTCTCCTGCATGAGCCGATGCACGAAATCCAGATCGGTTTCGTTATATTGGACGCAGTATTCGGTCTCCGACGGCTCGGAGGCCAGGTCGAAGCGGTAGTCGCTCATGCCCTGCTGGTCGAAGACCGAGCTGATAACGCTCTTGGCGGTTTTATTCTGGAAGATGCGGCAATTGGCGGCCAGGGACAGGAGCCAAAGCCACGGGACCATCACGGCGCGGTGGTAATAGAACCGCTCACCGTGGCCGATAGTGACAAACCTGCGGACATGTCCATGAAAATATCGATCTGAACCATCGGCCCTTTTGAGGCAGACGCAGACTGATTTACCTATGATTTGACTGGGTGTGACGGCATCAGGCGAAGCCAGATCGACATTGAACTCGAACGGCCGGCCCAAAGCTTCCTGTCCATTAAAGCCGATCAGGAGCAACTTGTCGGCACCCAAGGGAGTGCTGATCCAGATGCCCTCTTCGCTCTGTTGATAGTCGGCCATAATCCCCGCTCATATTTTGCGCCAGCCCGCAATCACACACGCCGCAGCGGATACCAATACCGGCATGTGAACAAAAAAAAAGCAGGAGCGCTGGCTGTGGCCAGCGCTCCTGCAATGCGATCACTCGCCAGTTTGCGTTTGCGTATCGAAGGAATGCGGAACAGCCCCCGTGGCCCCGCCACCCTTCTGGTTATCGATCGGGGAGTATACCCACTTGGCCGCCGTGTAGGCCAGCCGTATGGTTTCCACAGGCATGGACTCGCCGCCGCCATTGGCGGCCAAACTATAACTGGCAATAATTACGTTGTCCAAGGTGTACTCAAGATAGGTAACATTTTTGTTGTCAAGCTGGCTCGTAAGATGGAGCTTGACCTGAGGCACAAATTTTCCGGCTGCACAATAATACTGGAGAGGAACGGAACTTTTATCCAAGTCCCGATTGATCGTAATATCCTTCACGGTGGTAGTGCCGCGGGCACGCTGCGTGTCCTTGGCTCCGTTGGGGATGCTCCGCTCAACTTCGGAGGTAAAGTCATTCAGGCGTATCCACGCCTTATGTTCTTTTTCGGACGATTCACCGTCGATCCCTTGAATAAACAAAAATGCTGCCATGATTATCTCCTTACAAAACCTGTTCTTGCCACGGCCGAGGCCGGAGCAACGCAGCTCCAGACATCACCTTGGCCTCGGGAAGCAACCCAACGCGGGTTCCATTCGTTGGCGGTTCGTCGTATATATAATGTTTCAGCCATGTCTTTCAATCAAGTCTATTATCGAAACATCGGGCCGAAGGTTGCCTGAAAAATTAGCGCCAAGAGCGTAGATGTCGTAATCGCGGAAAATCACCCCCCCGAGGTCGTGGCCTTATTATAAGAGGCAATGGTCCACGTAGCATCTTTGCTCTGAACGTTCTTGTATTTCCACTGGATCTTGTTGCAGTCAAGATGGATGGTCTCGGTCGGTTGGGCGCCATCGACCAGATGAGCGCCATCAAACTTGAAACTGGTGATTCTCACGCCCGTCATTATGAACCACAAATACGGCTTGGCGATGCCATCGATCTTGGTCGTAAGTTGAATCTCAACATTATTCAGGAGCGTGCCTTTGGCACACGAATCCCGCAGCTTTATGGAGGCCTTATCCGCTTCGCGGGTGATGGTCACTTCGCCCAGCACGGCTTCGTACGCGCCTTTCTTGTCGGGGACCGCACGTTGGGTAATCTCATCGCTGACAGTCAAGACATTCAACCATTTTTCGTATTTCGCTTCCGAGCACTCCCCCTCGATCACCATCGCATCATGCGTGCCAATCAACATAAATACCGACATGGTTGTCTCCTTTTTTTAGTTGCCTTGCAACAACTTGTTAAACGATATCATACTTGAACCGGCCATCGGCGCCGATGCCGATGTGTACGGAACGAATAGCCTTGTTCTCGGCCATGGCGGTAAGGAACTCGGCCGATAATTCGGGCAACATGGTCCTGGTGAGGATGTGCTCGATATTGCGGGCCCCGGTATGCACCTCGCGACAACGCTGGGTGATACTCTGAATCACCGCATCATCGTAGGTGAACACTGCCTTGTAGTTGTCGCCGACGCGCTTCTTGATGCGGCCGAGTTGCAATTGGACGATCTTGCGCATGTCGGCATCGCCCAGGGGGAAATAGGGGATGATGTTGACGCGGCCGAGGAACGCGGGCTTAAAGGTCTTTAGCAATTCCGGGTGCAGCGCCTCGGCCAGGGCCTCGGCGCTGGGACGGGTGTCGGGATCAGCACAGAGCTTCATGATAAGATCGGTGCCGGCGTTGGAAGTCATGATGATGATGGTGTTCTTGAAATCTATATCGCGGCCTTCGCCATCGCGGAGCATGCCCTTGTCGAATACCTGGTAGAATATGTCCTGCACGCCGGGGTGGGCCTTTTCCATCTCATCAAGGAGCACGATGCTGTAGGGCTTGCGGCGGACGGCTTCGGTAAGCACGCCGCCTTCGCCATAACCGACGTAGCCGGGAGGCGAACCCATCAGCAGCGAGACTTTGTGCTCCTCCTTGAACTCCGACATATTGATCGTAGTGACGTTCTGCTCGCCGCCGTAAAGCAGGTCCGCCAAAGCCAGGGCGGTCTCGGTCTTGCCGACGCCGCTGGTGCCTACCATGAGGAATACCCCAATGGGTTTGCGGGGATCGGTCATGTTGGCACGGCTGGTACGGATGGCCAGCCCCACCGCCTCCAGGGCATGCGACTGGCCGATGATGCGTTCTTCGAGTTTAGCCTTGAGGTTCAAGACGGTCTTGATCTCATCGGCGACCATGCGGCCTACGGGAATGCCGGTCCAAGCAGAAATAACCTGGCAAACGCACTGGGCATCCACGCAGTCTCCCATAAGCGGACAATCGCCCTGTACCCCGTGCAGTTGGGCCCGGAGGTCATCCAGACGCAGCCGAAGTTTGGCCGGGTCAACAGGCTCCGAGGCTGGCTCGACCGCGGAACAGGCCGCAGCCCCAACCGCCGGAGCCAGTGGCGCAGCGGCTGCCGCCTGGGTGGGCGCGTTGGCCACCGCGGCCGGAACAACCACCGCGGCGGCAGCCGGGATAGCCGCAGCGCCGCCAGCGGCTACGGCGGGCTGACCAGGCCCTTCGAGCTGCTGGCGGATAGTTCGTATCTCTGCCACCAAGGCCGTCTCGGTCTTCCACTGCTCCAGCAGGCGATCCAACTGGGCCTGGACAGTCTTCTTTTGTTCCATCAACTCCGCCAGTTTCGCGGTGTGCGGAGCGCCGGTGACGGCCTCGCGGGTGAGGATATCCGCGGCCAGGGAGATCTGCTGGAGTTGGCGATGGCAATCTTCGACGGCCTGGGGTGATGTCCCCTGTCCCAAGGCCACCTTGCCGCAGGCGGTATCCAGTACGCTGTAGCACTTGTCGGGCATCTGCCGCCCGCTGAGATAGCGGTGGGAGAGACGCACGGCTTCGATGATCGCCTCATCAAGGATGCGCACCTTATGATGCTTCTCCAGCGTCGCAGCAATGCCACGCATCATGTTCATGGCAGCCGGCTCGGATGGTTCATCGACCTTGACAACCTGGAACCGGCGGGCCAGGGCGGCGTCTTTCTCGAAGTACTTCTTGTACTCGGCCCAGGTGGTGGCGGCGATGGTGCGCAGTTCACCGCGGGCCAGTGCAGGCTTGAGCATGTTGGCAGCATCGCCCTGGCCGGCGGCACCGCCGGCTCCGATGAGGGTATGGGCCTCGTCGATGAACAGGATGATGGGGACCGGCGAGGCCTTAACCTCGTCAATGACGGACTTGAGGCGATTCTCGAATTCGCCGCGCATGCCCGCCCCAGCCTGAAGCAGCCCCAGGTCCAGGGTCAGCAGACGCACATTTTTGAGCGGCTGCGGTACGTCGCCGGCGACGATGCGCGAAGCGAAACCCTCGATGACCGCCGTCTTGCCAACGCCGGCCTCGCCGGTAAGGATGGGGTTGTTCTGGCGGCGGCGGGTGAGGATGTCGATGATCTGGCGGATTTCGTGCTCGCGGCCAATCACCGGCTCAATTTTGCCGGCGGCGGCACGGGCGGTGAGGTCGACAGTGTATTGCTCCAGATTGTGCTGAGGCGAGGCTGGCCGGCCCGGGACGCCGGCCCGGCCCTCGGCGGTCGTCGGGGCCGAGGCACCGGCGGGAACATCCATGTTCTCGGCGGTTTCGGCGATAACGGCCGCCATATCGCGTTTGAGGGCTTCGGAAGAAATTTTTTCCAGCTGCGGGGACACGTCGATGGCGGCGCCGCGCAGCGAAGTATTGTCCATGATCGCCGCCAGAACATGGCCCGACCGGGTCACGGGATGGCTGAAGGAGGCGATGAGCCAGGCGGCCTGAGCCAGATCAACGGTGGTTGGCGAAAGAGCCGGAGGGCGGGAATTGCCGGTCTTGAAGGTGTCGATCTCCTTCGTCAGATCGCGGGCCAGCTTGTCGCGGTCGATCTCGAAATAGCGTAGCAAAGCCGCCACATCCGTGCCGGGTGCTTCCAGGAGCTTGAGCAGCCAGTGCTCCCACTCCACGTTGTAATTGGTGCGGGAGACGCACATGGCCGCGGCCTGCTCCAGGGCCTTACGACAGGTAATATTGAGTTTTCCGACAACGGAACGCACATCTATGGAAGGCATGGACTGCTCCTAAAGAGAAAAAAGCTCCCGTGGGTCAACTGGACCGGCACGGGAACGCGACACCGTCAAAATCATTGCCAACCGGTTGGGATTTGAGCCAGGTGTTCCATCCCAGCCGATGGCCGCGAGCCTGGCCATCGGTTGGGCCATCGCCCAGGCAGCAACCTGGCACCTCGGCGGCCAGAAGAACCGGCTGAAGCTCAAAATCAAACTGCGCGCCAGCCATCATCCGGGTAAACTGGCCAAAAGGGGCGAAGGCCGAACCATCGGGCATGAACTTCTGGAAATCCTGGTAGGTCAACGGCCCGACTCGGACGCGGAAGCAACTTTGCACATCCCATATCCTTGACCCCAACAAAGCGGTACGGCCGACAACCGCGTTGGCGGCCTCGTCGGGACGGCCGGCCAGCCTGGACCACTGGCAACGATCCAGGGCGAGCCAACGCCCATGAAATTGCCCCAGACGAACCGGCACGCCCAGCCAGTGGCGCAGGGCATCTTCGATGGCGATGGCTGGCGCCGGCTTCTTCAAAAGGACATTGGCATAAGGAATCAGTGCCTGGTCGTCAAAAGAGGAACGATGGCGCAATTCCGGGCAGGCTAATCCAAGGATGCTGAAGATGATATCGGTGAAGGCGCCGCCTTCGGCAGCGCCACGGGCCTGGGCCTGCTCGTACGCTATTGCGGGCGTGGTTTTTTCCCAGGCGCGGTGGAAAAGCGAGATCAGGCGATGATTGAAGAGATCCAAAAACCTGGATGTGGCATCATCCTTGCGGCGGTTGCGGGCGATGATCAGCGACGTATAATGATGAGGAAGCACGCCGTTGGGACCAAATAAACCGAAAAACGTAACCGTGACCCGCGCGGCCCCATCGACATTAGCTGGGGCTTGGAAGCCGGCGATCTCCGCACCGGGGAACGTCAGGGTGGGGCTGGCGGCAAACCGGACCGGTTCGGAAGCGGGAGCGTGCCCGTGGCCCACGGGAGACTTGCCGATTGCCGCCAGTTGCAACAGGCGGACAGCCTGATGGAACTCGAAGAGCCACGGCTCTCGGGCCAGCAACTCGGTCACAGGAGAACTTGTTCGCCCGCTCGGGGATTCCATCTATGCAGTTCTTTCTCGCGTTGCCGCGTCCGGGCCACGAGTTGGGAAAAAGAATTAACCGCGCAATAAAGGCCCAGAAAACGCTCTATGACGCCGGCAAATAGAAACAGGCCGTTGTCGGCAAATGATTGTTCGTCGAAAACGCAAGTTACCTCAAGTCCGCGGCAAAGACCCCCGGCCAAGGAACCGCCTACCCGTCCGATGGCCGGGCGACTGGAGACGTGGGTGAGGCCGGCGATCTTCTGGTCGGCATCGGCCGAGCCGGTAAAATTGTAAAGACGAAGCATTTGCCGGAGAGCGGCCGCGGCATCCTCGCCGCCCACGAGGGACAGGTGATTGAGCGATAGATGGCCAACCAGCCGCCAGAGCGCCGCGTCACCAGCCTGGGGGCGATAGGTCGGCGTGGGCTTGGTTAGGCACGAGGCCACAATGGCGCCGAGGCCGGCCACGCGCAGTTCCGGCTTGCCGCCCCCGAAGGGAAGCATGGCGGGCAGATTGCGGTTGAGACAGGTGGTCTGGGCGTGCAACACCACATCGGCCTGGGGAGCCGCCTGAAAATCCAGGTCCACGGGAAGCAGGAAGACCTCGGTGCCGGCCTCGATCTCGCCATCCATCCGCGTTCCCGGGCGGCGGCTGGCCCACCAATAGGCCGGGGCGCGCTGACGCGGCGCATAGCTGTAGGAATAGAATGGCAGATACTCTACCGGCTGAGAGCCAGTCGTGGACGATGTGCCGGTAACGGAATCGACCGAGTACACTTCGTGGCAGCGCGGTTGCCGCGGATCGGGCACGACGCGGTATTCCGCGCTCGTCTGAGTCATGCGGATGGGCTCGGCGCGCTGGCGGTAAAGATTGATCATCGGCGCACAGCCCAGGGCGAACGTATCGGCCGTCACGTGTCCTTCCAATTCGGGGCAGGCGCGATCGAGGTAGACCAAGACGTCCAGGCGGTTGCCGAACGCCTGCAACGCCGGAGCCCACAGCCCCAGCACATCGAAGAAATGATACTTCTGCGGGAATGCGAAGTATTCGGTGAGCAGGCGATAGCCCATGAAGGCCCGGGGATTGTAGGGCAAAAGATTCTGATCGCGGGCGAAGCCTTCGGGACGCAGGACATCGGCGCCCAGAACCAGCGGCTGCGGATCGGCCGGCCCGGTGGCAGCGCGTACCTGCACTACATTGCGTGACAGCAGTTCGTAAAGCTGGTTGGCGTGTTGAATCTCGGTCTTCAGAAAAAAACGCAGCCCGGCGGGACGATCGGCGGCCCCATCCTCCAGGGGACCGGCCTGGGAAATCAGGCGGTGAAACGCGATGTCGCCAAAACGCACCGCCGGAGCCAGAGTCTGGAGCTCGATCCGCAGCAGGGATGCGCTGCGCTCGGGATGGCGGGCCCGGCCGCTCACCGGCGGAAGCGGTCCCAGGGTCGCGGTCTGCACGCGCACGGGCCAGAGGGTAACCGGATAGCAGGTTTGAAAGCGGCAGACGGCGCCGGGGCCGGCATCGGTTTCCACTGGCGTGCCGCGGGGCACCACGGCGCCCTTGACCTGGTCGGCGCCCTGGCCGGGAGCGAACGCGAAGCGGGTGATGGCCATGGAGGGGATGGGAGCGGCGTAGTGGGGATAGAGCACACCCATTAAGGCATTTACGACATCGGGAAAGCCATCATCCAGCTTCTGGCGTATACGGCCGGTAAGGAAAGCGACGGCCTCGACCAGTCGCTCAACGTGGGGATCCTTTATGGCCTCCTCGCTGATGCCCAGGCGCGAGGCCACCGAGGGATTGTCGGCGGCGAACTGGGCGCCCATGCGGCGTATGAAGGACAACTCCTCGCGATAATAGGAAAGCGGCGATTGGCTCATCGGTCGGCCTTCTGTACGGTAAACATGGCGTTAGCCGTGTCCAGGGCGGTCTGGAACGTGGCGTCTTCGAGAGCGGCATCGCGTTCGAGCGCCACTTTAGCGTCGATGCGGAAGACCAGACGGCGGTCCTTGCCACGCGCGTCCACCATGGTGACCGTGGCGTTGCGGAGACGCGGCTCGAAAAGGCGGATGGAACGCTCGAGCATGCGGCGAAACTCCTCCATATCGCGGGTGTTAGCAAGATTGGCCCCGGTGAAATCGGGAATGCCGTAGCTGACCACCGAACTATCCAGGAAGTCGTCCAACTCTGGCGGCCAGGTCTTGCAGCGCCAGCGGGTGTTGAGAAGGTTCTCCAGATCGCGGCGCAGAGCCTGCTTGAGGTCGCGCAGGCTCGGGCCGCGCGATCCTAAAGCTGCCGCATCCTCCGCGGAAAGGCGGTCGATCAGCGAAGATGCCATGTGTCTTCCCAGCAAATCTTCTGCCATACAACCACTCCCGAGGTCAATCCAATTCCAACGTGGCCACATCCGAGATGGCCACCGCCTCGTCGCCGGCCAGGAACACCCGCTGACCGATGCCGCGAACGGGCGAACCACTCCAGTCGGAACCCTGCCCAAGACCATAGCCCTGGTCGGGACAGGCGTGGGAACCATGGTACAGCGCCGGCAGATAGACTACTCCATCAGGTCCGTCTTTTACCACCAGACGCATCGGCACGTAAAGCAGATCGCGCAGACTCTCAACCTCTTTGCGCTCCATCAAGCGAACGCTCTGGAGGGGAATCCAATAATACTTGCCGGTGCTGGTCAGGACTTCCAGTAATGATGCGGTCAAGTCGTCCAGATCGCGCAGATCGGCTATGGGGCGATCATTGAGCTTGCCCTTGGGCGGCACGCGAAGCTTCTCCGCATCCGCCAGCATGGCCACGGCTTCCTCATGGCGGCCCTGGCGCAGCTCGATCGAAGCCCTCAGGCGCAGTTGCATCTCTTCCGATGGATCGTGCAGGAATAAAGGCACGCGGCCATCGGCATAGAACTGCTGGCGGGCGGCTTCCGCCCGCAGAATCTGCCGAAACAGGGCCACGGACGTGGCCATGGACTGCTTCTGGGAAGCGATGGCGTCCAGGTGGCCGTCGGCCCGCTGCCATTCGCCCTTAAAGCAGAGCAGTTCGGCAAGGCGCCAGCGATGCTCGATAGCCGTAGGCGCGATCTTGACCTGCCCGGCGGCCTCGGCCAGGGCCTCGTCGAGCTGGCCGGAACGAAACAGTTCAACGCTGCGCGGAATAGTTTCTTGGCTCATTGGGCAATACCTTTCAAACGCGTGGTCAGCGAAATAGCGCCGACAAGTTCATCGGTCTGGTGGTGCGGTTCGAACAGCAGGCGGCATTGATAGACGCCTGGTGAACGGGGCACCGGCTGCACCTGCACTTCGGCGCGGCGCAGCGGATACTGAGCCCGGATTTCCGGACTCGCATCCTGATCATCGGTGCAGAAGGCGCTTACCCATTGCTGCAAGCGATCCTGGATATTCTCGGCTTCGGCAAAGGAGCCGCACATGTCGCGACCCATGATCTTCAGGTAATGGGCAAACCTTGAGGCGCAGAGAATGTACTGGAGCATCGTTGAGAGGCGGGAATTGGCGGCGGCGCCGCCGCTGGCGGGAGCTTCACGAGGTTTGTGTGCCGATTGGTTGCCGTAGAAAGCGCACAGCCCGGTGTCCTTAACAACGGTAAGGGGAATGAACCCCAACTCGGCGATGGCCCGCTCCTGCAGATCGGTGATGCAAACGTCCGTGGGAAAGCGCAGAGCCGCATGCGGGCGATCGGTCTTGAAGGAGGCCATGGGCAAATTACCGACGACCCCCCCGCCATCCTCGATGGTGCGGGCGGTACGATCGGAGTGGATGCCGCGCATCTCGGCAAACCAGCCGGATTGGGAAAACGCGCGGATGACGACGCCGGCGAAAGAGTAGGCGGCGTTGCCCCAGAGATAGCCTGCGATGCCGGGTCCGCCGACATTCTCGACATAACCAAAAGGCTGGGCTTTGGCCGATGCGTCGTGGTAGGGCAAACGCATGAGGACGCGCGGCAGAGCCAGACCCAGGAATCGGGAGTCGGGGCTGCCGCGCAAAGTGTGCCAGCGGACATACTCCGCCTGCTGGACCATGGCGGCCAGGTCTGGCGAGAGGGCCAATTCCGAAAAATCCTGGAGACCTAGCAATTTGGGACCGGCTCCGGCAACCAGGGGCGCGAAAGAGGCGGCGGCCACCATGGCCAACTGCTCAAGAAGATCCATATCCTCGGGATGGTTGCCGAAGGCATAGTCGGCCACCAGAAGGCCGAAGGGCTCGCCGCCGGGCGTCCCGAACTCGTCCTCGTATACTTTGCGAAAGAGGGCGCTCTGGTCGAATTCGACGGCCCTTTCAAAATCGCGCTGCAAATCGCGCCGTGAGATATTGATGGCGCGGATCTTCACATTCTCGGCATCGCCAGCCGCATCGGCCATCTGCCACAGGCCGCGCCAAGCAGCTTCCAACTGTTGAAAGACGGTATGATGCAGGATGGCATCAACCTGTAAAGACAGAACAGCATCAATACGGGCTATGACGCGTTCCAACGTCAAGGCCAGATCACGCAGCGCCTCTGCGTTGCTGCCCGCGACTGCCACCCAGTCGCGCAACGACCGCCAGGCGCCGGCGACGGAAGCGACCGAGTGGCACGGGGACACCGCACCAACCTCGGTCGCCTCCACCGGCGTCAGAGACTCGCAGGCCAGCAGCACAGCCTCCAAAAGTCCAGCAGGACCGGGTTCGGGAGACTGCCCATCGCCACCGCCCAAGGCGGCCGCAACAGGCTCGATCGCGATTGCCGCCGCCTGAGTCATGTTCACATCACGTCTTGGGAAGGTCGGCAACCATGCTCAAGGCAGCGTTGAGTTCACGCATCATCAGCCAGGGCCGCAGAAGAATCTGGGCGCCGTAAACGCCTGGACGCTTGGGGTCCGCCGTCACCATGACCTTGCACTCGCGCAGAGGGTAGCTGGCCTTCATCTGCGGGCTGGGATTGTTGTCGGCCAGCACGTATTGAGAAACCCAGTCCTGCAACCACTTCTCGCAATCGGAGGCTTCCATGAACGAGCCCTGCTTATCGCGGGCGATCATCTTGAGGAAGTGGCCCAGGCGGCTGGAGGCCATGATGTAGGGAAGCATGGCTGACAATTCGGAGTTGGCATTGTCAGCGGCGGCCACGTACTTTTTGGCCTTGTGGACGGTCTGGGTTCCGAAGAACACGGCGTAGTCGGTGTTCTTGTACCAGCACAGAGGCATGAAACCGAGCTTGCCGAGCTCGGCATCGCGGCGATCGGTGATGGCCACCTCGGTTGGACACTTGATCTTCTTGTCGCCGGCGTCGCTCTCGAAAATATGGACCGGCAGACCCTCGATGGTGCCGCCGTTCTCCTTGCCTACGACCTGGGTACACCAATTGGTCTTGGAGAACGCCGAGGTCAGGCGCACGGCATACACGTATGCCGAGTTCATCCAGCAGTATTTCTCGTGGGCGGTCTTCTTGGCCGTGGAACCATCGGCGCCCTGTTCGACCTCTTCAAAGTCGAACTCGTCGATCTTCCGGGTATTAAACCCGTAGGGCAACCGGGCAAGGACGTGGGGCATGGTCATGACCACATAGCGGGAGTCTGGTGACTCGCGGAAGGAGCGCCAACGGGTGTACTCCACCGTTTCGAAAATGCGTTCGAGGTCGCGTGGCTCGGAGAGCTGAGTAAAACTCTTGAAGCCGAACATGCCCGCGGCAGTGGCAGTGACAAACGGCGCCATGGCAGAGGCAGCTATTTGCGACATTTTCTCGATAATGTCCATGTCCTCGGGATGGGTGGTAAACTCGTAATCGCCCACCAGGGCCCCGTAAGGCTCGCCGCCTGGAGTGCCGAACTCGTGTTCGTAGATCATCTTGAACATGCGGCTCTGGTCGAACTCCACAGCGCTGTCCAGATCCTTGTACAATTCTCGCTTGGGGAGGTTGATAACCTTGATCTTAAGGGACCGGCAGGTCTCACTGTTGAAGACCAGATAGCGCATGCCGCGCCAGGAGCCTTCGAGCTTCTGGAAAGCCTCGGCATGCATGATGGCCGACAACTGCTTAGAGAGGGCTTCGTCAATCTCGGCGATGCCCGCCTGGATGGACTTGGAAACATTCTTCTTCCACTTGATGGCGTCGTGGCCGATCTGGTCGACCAGAGCCCCGACCACGCTGGTGGCCCGTTCCTTGCCCAGGCCCTGCTCGGTGAGATCAATGGCCTGATCCAGCCATCCCTGTACGGTTGACTGACTTCCGCCGGAAGCCGATTCTGCTTGCGCTTCACTCATTTGGCACCGTCCTTTCCTTCTTTAATCGCGGTCTTGATCTGGTCCGAATTCTGGATGATCTGCTCCAGCAAGGTTTCCAGTTCGGGGCTGCGGTCAGCCTGGTTCAACAGGGCCTTGAGCTGCTCGCGCAGGTCAAGAAGCCGCTTCATCGCCGGCACCTGCTGGGCCACTTTACCGGGCTCGAAATCGGCCATCGATGAAAACTTGAGCTGGACGCCCAGCTCGCTGCCATCCCCGGCCAGGGTGTTCTGCACCTTCAGGTTCAAGCCGGGATGCATCCTCTTCATGATGTCGTCGAAGTTGTCGCGGTCGATCATCGCGAACTCGCGATCGCGCAGCGGCTTGAGCGGCTCGGTCGGATTACCGGAAAAATCGCCCATGACACCGACGACGAACGGCAATTCGCGTTCGACCTCGCCGCTGGGAGTAAACACCTTATAGGTGATATGCACGTGGGGCTTGCGCACTCGGGCAAGCTTGTCGTGAATTGACTCTGAATCTGCCATAGTGGTCTCCGTTAAAAAATAGGGAACTGGGTTCCTCAGTTACTATTGAGCTGGCGAATCTGCGGTCTTCTCCGGGACACCGGTCAGCTTGCACAGGGTGGTTCGCGAACCGGAGTCTTCGATCATCTCCTCCAGGAGCGCCGGTAGCGGCATGCGTCCCCAGCGAACGGCGCGCTCAATCAGGTAGCTCACCGGGGAATGCGGTTCAAGTCGGCGCAGGAAAGCCGCAATGGAATCAAGCATACGGAGGGCGTCCTCCCGGCTATTCAGAGGACCTCCTCCGCCGCCGCCTGCGGACGGCGTTGCCGACGTCGATGCTGCCGCGCCATCGGCCGAAGCCTGTTCTCCGTCGGCCGGGCTGCCGCCTGCCGAGGGCAGTTTGTCTTTGGCAAGTTCCTTGACGACATCGAGGCAATTAGTCAAAGCCTCGGCAATGCGTGAGCCGCTGGGCGCGAAACTCTGGCCATCAGGCAACCGGCATCGTTCGTCAAGAACCGTGGACAACGCTGACAACTGCTGCCGGCATTGTTCGATATCTTCAACCAAATCGATAAAAAACTGTGCCTCTGTCTGTCCGGCGGCGGTGCGGATGGCGGACATGACTGGCACGGCCGCCCCGCCGGCCCCTTCAGCCGGCGCGGCATCGCTCTCATGTTCCGAGGCGTATTGGAACTGCCACCGGGCGTAGCCGTCCCCTTGCGTCAGGGGAATCGAGTAGATGGGAGCCAGCAGGGTTCCATCGGTCTCCCCGCCCAACAGGCCCGCCAGAGCGGAAACCGTACGGGCTGGGTCATCTGGTTCCGGACGCGGATTTAAAGCGTCCCAAAAACGTTCGACCAGGCCCACGGCCACGCGCAGCCCGTCGCGCAGTCCTGCGAAGCCGTTAACCCGGACCAGGCCTTCGATAAGCCAGGCGCAGATTTCCATGTCCTTGGAATGTTTCTCCAGAACCGCGACACTGCCATCGCGAACGGCCTTCCAATCCGGAGGCGGAACATCCTCCCCGCCTGCCAACTTGCGCTCGCGAACGCCGGCCTGGCTGCGGGCGCTGCGGGCGGTATCGTAGGGCGAGCCGGGCTCGCGTGTGAGACGAAGATCAGCTCCGGCCGGAACCTCGGCGGAAACCGGCGCGAGCAAATTATCCACTTGAATTGATTCAGGCGATGCCATACAGATATGCCTTCCCGATTATCTGGCCGCGTCTAACGACTTGCCGCATCTTCTTAGTGCCATATCGACTCTAACAAAAACCAGCGGGCGATTCCAGCGCTGCGGACAAAAAAATTATGCGGTCATTAGTCTTAACGCCCGGGCCAGCCGCTGTATGGTTCGAGCGTGCAATCGGCTGGCCCAGGCCTTACTGATGCCCAGGCGCCGGCCGGCTTCCTGGAGTGTGCAGTTCTCGAAATACGCCAGACGAATCAAACTGCCGGCGTCGCCTGGCAGGGCATCGATCAGGCAGCGAAGTCTTTCGCACACTTCGCGGCGGCTAACCGTTTCATCGGGCGGCTCGGCGCGCGGATCGGAGAGGTCGCCGCCGGTTAACGCGGCCATGTTGCCGGTCAGATGCACCACCGCCAAGGACGAACTAATCTGGCTCAACCAGGCGAATTCATTAGCGGATTTGCTTCCGCCTTCGCCGGCCTCGTCGTCCACTTCCAAGATGTCGTCGCCCAGGCGGTCGTAGCGGCCGCCGTGATATTCGGGTTTATTGAACCATACCACCTCGCGAAGGCCGTCGAAAATAGCGCCGCGTATACGATAGTAGGCGAAAGTTGTGAACTGGCGGCCGCGTGCGACGTCAAAATCACGGGCGGCCTGGGCCAGGCCAAGTTGTCCATAGCCGATCAAATCATCCAGTTCTATGCGCGGCGGCAGCCTCCTGGCAATCTGGATCGCCAAGGCCCGCACCAGTCCCTGGCAGCTTTCCATAAGTTGTTGAGGTTCTGGCGCGGGAACTGAAGCGTCCGCGGCGGGTTTAGAAACCTCGGATTTTTGCCCGAGGCCAGGTTTCATGGCTCCTCCCGCAGCCTTCGCAACAAGGCGGCCAACTTGACTGACGCAACCGGGTCATCTAAAAGCGTGCGGGCCATGGTTGCGCCCAGCCGCTTCCACTCCGGGCGGCTGGACTCCTTCAGGCACAGCGAGTCACGCAGGCATGTCCAGACCAGTTCTTCGGCAATCACGTCCATGGGTGCGCAGCCAGCCCGCTCAGCGGCCTGCACCAGTTCCGCGGTAATAACCCGCGAGTCAATGGCACCGCCGCCAGAGTCAGCCAGGCTCAGTGCCTCCGCTGCTTCCTGCGCCAGTCGCGACTTTTTGTCACCCGGAACACTCACTATTTACGCCTCCCGAGCTAATTGGCTGCGTCGGCCACCGGCGTAGGCGCCGTGGCCATCACGGTCTCAAACAAGAGCGTCCAACCCTCACGCATGCGGCCGGGCTTAACATCTTCAAACATCTTCTGCTTGGCCTTATTAAACTCCGCGTCAGAAAGCCCGGTGCCGCGCACGGCCATCAATAGTTCCGGCATCCCGGCAATATAATTCGTCGCCTCTTTGGAACCGTGCGCCATAATGTAAGCCCGGAATTCTACCGGCGCCACCTTCTCGGCGTTCGGATTGGCCTCCAAATAACCGTTGTAGGCCTCGGTCAAGCCGGCGCGGATCTCATTGCGGCGAGAGACCATGACCGGTTGGCCGGTCGCCGCCTCGATAACCGGCTTGCCGTCGGCATCGGTCTTCACGGTCTTGTAGATGGCGCGATACAACTGTATCGAGCGGGTGACGGCGCCAGGCAACAAGCGGTCCACAGTGACTTCCAGGTCATCCACCATGATAAACGGATCACCGAAGATTTCCGCCAGCAGTTCAGCGCGGTCGGGATCGCGGGCGGGAATACCCATTTCCTGCAGGTCTTTCAAGGCAGCGCCGGAAACTACCACGTCCTGTCCGGGCACAGGTGACTGTTGCGGGACGGCGCCGGCGATGGCCTGGGAGACGTTCACTGAGGCACTAGCCACTATGTTGACGATGCCACCAGCACCGTTTCCGAACAGGTTTCGTCCATATACCTTCGCCTGAAGTATGCCGCCGGCATTCAACTCGGTGATGAATTCTCCGACATTTTGCAAAGACTGCACGTGCCCTAGTGGTATGCTGCTACTGCTGCCAGAGGGGTTCTCAAACTGAACATCAATCGCTGCAGACAGCGGAGGCACTACATCAATGGCCACGGCCGCCGCAACCTGCGGAAGGATGGTTTTGTAGGCGCTGAAAAGCAACTTCCCACTGGCATCCAGAGTTATGGTGCCAATGATCGCGCCGGTAGGCGTGCCGCCGACTCTGCCTCCGGCCCACAGACCGCCCAGATCGAGATCCTTGCCGGTGATGGTCAGATTTCCAGTGGTGGCGATACTGGCGCCATCCCAGGCGCCCGGAGCTCCGACCACGAACGTGGTCGCAAAGATATCCAGAGAGTCGCCATTATCATTATGGTAAATCAAAGCCTGCTTCATTTGCGCGGCCGAAAGCGGCACACCCGTATAGCTGAGAGTCAGATCACCGAATGGCGTACCCTTGGTTCCGATGCTGTCACCGCCCAGGACCACGCCGCCTGAATAAGCAATCGTCAAGGCGGCGGGAGTTTGCGGGGCGATGTTCTGGGCAATGAGGTCCGAGCTAAACTGCACGTTATTGCCCTGCAGTTTGACGGAACCCTCGAATGTGGTGGTTCCATGCCCGGGGTCATAACCCCACAACTGATCGGCGGAACCGGTGTTGATGGTGATTGGTGTTGTGGCAATGATGGTGGAATTTCCGGCCGCGCTGAGAGCGACGCCGGGAATGCTGACATCGCCCTTGAAATTGGCATTGCCATCAATCACCAGGAACGCGTTGGCTCCGGGGGCCGGATAGGTAATCATCTTGTCGAACTCGACCGTTGCCCCCTGGAAGGCGGCGTTACCACCGAGGACTACGTCGGAACCATAGGTCTGGTTGCCGCTGGTAATCACCGAATATCCGTTGACCGTCACTGGGGGCTGCCCGACGCGCACCGGAGCCGGCGGAAGCGCGATAACGGCGTCGAATGCCGCCGTTCCGGAAACATTTAATGAGGCTAACGCGGATGTCGCGCCTACCAGGCCTTTGAAGATCACATTGCAGTTTATCACCATGGCATGGGGGCCATCGACTGTAGAAGCGAAGGTTACACCCGACGCGTTGAAGGTGACATCACTGGCCAAAGTCACCATTCCTCCGTAAGACTGACCGCTGGCGCTGGTAATGGTCTGCAGGCCGCTGGCATCAAACGTGGTCGTAAAATTGGCGCCGACGGTCAGCGTGCTCAGGCCAGTAACATTCCCACCGAACGTGACGTTGGCGTTCACGTTGAGAGCGCTAGCCGGGATCGGGTCCACGGTCGAGGCAAACGTCACACTGGAAGCATTCAAAGTGAGGTCGTTATCAAGCGTCACCGGTCCGGTATAGATCTGAGCGCCGCTGCTGGTAATAGTCTGCAATCCGCCGGCATTGAAGGTAGTCCCGCCACCGACCTGCAACGTCGTCAGAGCCGTCGTCCCGCCTACAACTCCGTCAAAGGTGGCGTTCCCACTGGTGGTCAGGGATTGAGACCCGTCAACCGTGCTGCCAAACACCACGCTCGGCGTGGTCAGAGTCAGATTGGCACCCAACGCCACCGCGCCGGTGAAGGTTTCACTTATCGTGGCATTGATCGCCGTCGTGTCGATCGTGCTGGAACCGCCAACCTGCAACGTCGTCAGGGGAGTCGTGCCGCCCACAACGCCGTCGAAAGT
>Ga0316217_10000922_pt1 | contig 39853 bp, 37 predicted proteins | sample 1anoAmetaG_FD_203633 | JGI IMG/M metagenome (GOLD analysis project Ga0316217, IMG submission 203633) | Freshwater microbial communities from Trout Bog Lake, Wisconsin, USA - 1anoA | ecosystem: Environmental > Aquatic > Freshwater > Lake > Hypolimnion/Profundal zone | place: USA: Wisconsin...
TTCGTTTCTGGAAGATCACCGCCCCAGGTAATGCGTGGGTCGCCCCAGCAAAAAGCTTTGCCGGTGGCAGGATCAATCGCGCCCCAAGTCAGCGGAATCCCCATGCCTCGCGATTTACGCCTGAGCCCCGGTAAAAACAAGAAAAATAAAATACTTTTTTCCGCACTATCCGCCGACCACTGCGGACGCGTCACCCTGAGCTTGTCGAAGGGTCTCTGTCCGAGCGCGGTGCAAGGAAGGACTGCTTAGCATTCTTGGTCGCCCTTCTGGCCGAAACCACAATGCTAGATGCTTTGATTTATCATCGCATCCTTCATCGCTGAATGAACTGGCATGCCACGGCCCTTGAAACGCTTTCCGCAAGCCGTTTCTATATAAGGAGCATTCAGGGTATCGATGATTTCTTTCGTATAGGCGCTATAAGGAACAAAAGCTGTAAACGAATTACGGGCTTCAAGAGTCCTGGGAAGTTTTCCCTTGTTATCCATAAACTCTGGAAAGAATCTGAATGAATTCTTTTTGTCCCCGTGCAGGGTGAAGCTGATTTGCGAAATGGTAACAGGCATGAAACTCAAATTCACAACTTCAACACAAAGCCTATGTTGGGTATTGCCATATCCATCTGCAAGAATTGATCCCCGTGTCTCCACTCGAACATTTATTCGATCCTTGGAGTAATCTCGCCAAGTATTGATTATGCCAAGGACGGCGCCGATGATGGCAATAACTAAGGTGATGTTGTTGCTTAGTGTATTTTCTGTCCCGCTAGAACTTCCGATAGCGCCAAGAATAATATAAGCCGTCACAGCATTTCTTTCTGCGCAGAGTCTGCTTCGGGCTTGGCTTTCTTGAAGTTCAAATCCGGCGCCACATTGGGATGCTCCGCGCGGGACTTGCCGGAGAGCAAATCCTCAATCGTCAGCAACTGGATACGGGGATATTTCTTACCATTCGAGCTTTCGTAGAAACCAGCTGCCGACGCCTCCGTCTTCATCGCCTTTGTCGGCTCTGCGAGCGTAATGAACAAACCAATCTCCGCCCCATCACGCGCGCAGGTGGCGATTAAATCCTTTACCATCGTCGGGCCGACATTTTCGCCGCCTTTGACGCTCACGATGATTTTCGAGGTCTGGTATTCGGCATTGTTTTTCACTTTGATGAAATCGCCGAAGAATTTGATGCCATCAATGCCGGTATCCGCGCCCTTCTTCTTGCCTTGGAACGGCTGTGCCTCAACAAGCGAGACCGCCCACCATTGAAACTGGTACTTGTCGCGATGTGCGAGGTCGCGTGCTGATGCCAAATCTTTCGGTGTGCCGTGGACTTCAAATTGCAACCCAGTCTTGAACGCGTCCTTGAGCCGTTTCTCGATGAGGGAAATGGCAAGGTGCGTAATATCAATGCCGATCCACTGGCGTTTCAACTTCTGCGCCGCGTGAACGGCAGTGCCGCACCCACAAAATGGGTCAAGAACCACGTCGCCTTCATTGCTGCTGGCGGTAATGATGCGCTCTAACAATGCCAACGGCTTTTGCGTCGGGTAGCCAAGACGCTCTTGCGCTTGTGAGTTGATTGGAGAAATGTCCGAAATCACATCCTGAATCGGAACGCCGTCCGTAAGGTATCTTTTGTATTGGGGAAAACCTGCACCGCCTCCCTTTCCGCGTGGAGTCCAATAGATGAATCCATTGGCGTCGAGCCAGTCCAGTTTCTCGTGACTAGACATTGTATCGGCGGCATCATCACCAATAGCTTCTTCGATAATCTTTGTCGGCGGTGCCCAATGCCTCCCAAGTTCGACTGGTGAGAAGCCCTTCCACGGTTTGCACGATTCGCCTTCTGTGGTTCCGCTTCCCGTCAAATCGCCCAATCGATACCGTCCTTTTTTGTCTTCGTTCCGGTACTTAACGTCTAGGTATGCCTCCTCATATTTTTGGAAAACATTGTTCCAATGATAGTCGGATTTCTTCGCATAGAAAAAAAGTGAGTCGTGGACATTTCCCCAACGGTTAGGGTCGTTGTGGGCACTGGTTCTCTTCCAGATAATTTCGTTCCGGTAGTTCTCTTTCCCGAACACACCGTCCATGACGATTTTCAAATAGTGGGAGGCGGTGGGGTCGCAGTGGAGGTAGAGGGAGCCGGTGGGTTTGAGGACGCGGTGGAGTTGGAGGAGGCGGTTGGCCATCATGGTCAGGTACGCCATCATGTCGTTCTCGCCGAGAAAGGCGCGCAGGGCCTTCATCATTTCGGCAACGTCGGTGTTGGGCTGGTGAAGGAGTTCGTCGAATTCCTGTTCGGCTTGCACGCCCCAATGCCACGAGTCCTCGAAAGCGGTAATCTGCGCTTGGCTTTCTTGGCCCGATGGCGACTTAAACAGCACAGCGTAGTCGCGCTTGGAATTGAAGGGCGGGTCGAGGTAAATGAGGTCAACGGATTCGTTGGGAATGTTGTCGCGGAGGACGGTGAGGTTGTCGCCGTAGTAGAGCCGGTTCATGGCTGCGAGTGTAGCGAGGCCGAGATTGCCATTCAACACCAGTTTTTTGTCGCCGGCATTTATGAATGTGCTAATGTTAGGCATGTGGTTATTGCTAATCAGCGTGTTGTTGATCGTGTGTAGCAGCGGCTTACGTCGTGAAGATCGCCGGCGTCAGGAGAAATCCGGTCGAGCGAGTCGCCGTGATTTGGCTCGTTTTCGCTGGTTGTAACGCCACGGTGCGCCTTGGAATTGATCGGCCACGACAAGGCGATGAACAGCAATGACAAGGCGATGAACAGCAATTCCGGTTTGCCATGCTGTGCGTGGTTTGCTAAAAAATCCTCGAACACAAACCGGTAACCTTAATCCCGCTATGAGCGGGGTAAACCAACAGGAGGAACCCAATGCCCTTCGACACCACAATCCCGCAGAACGGCCAGCAGTTCAATGCCGATGTCGTCCGCAACCAGCTCAACGCCCTCAACCAATTAATCGCCGCCATCCCCGCCGGCCCGCCCGGGCCGCAGGGGCCACAAGGCCCGGCCGGCGGCACGAACCCGGAAACCGATCCGGTCTTTACCGCCAGCGAAGCCGCGCAGTTTGTGCCCGGCGACAAGAACAAGCTCGATAATTCTTTGCAGCCGGGGAGCAATGTCAGCGCGCTCGCCAATGATGCCAGGTATCTTGTCAATCCCATGTCCCCAACTGCGCCGGGCGACATGGTTTATACCATGTGGTCGGACACTTCCCCCGGTGCGGTCATGAACGCGCGGCTGCCGATTGGCACGCCCGGGCAGATTCTCGCGTCCGTGCCCGGTTGGCAGAATGGGACGGGAGTGTTTCCCGGCTGGATTGACCCCGCGTCCATCACGGCCTATTCGCCGGCGAATCCCGGCCATTGGAACGGGACGCCGCCGGCAACGTTGGCGGAGATGGGTGACCGGTTGGCCGCGATGCTCAGCAACAACGGCGCAAATCCGATACCGTAAAAGATAGTCACTTGTCCGGAGTCTTTAATAGTCTGGGGGCGTTACTTGTGACGCAGCAGGAATGACTAATATTCCACTCGCTATTCAGCACACCGACACGGGTTCACCACAGGCGCTGAAGTCCAAAGCCTGTTCCAACAAGATAGCCGGCAATCCTGTTCTGCGGCTGATCCGCCGCCAAACGTTCATGCCGGCCATAATGTCCGCCTCTCAATCACCGTGGTCAGTCTGCTTGGGGCGCAATTTGCTCGCGCGCTACCGTCCACCAGTTTGCTAGCGACGAAGCAACACCACCACAAGCACAATCACGATTACCAACCCCAGCCCACCGCCGCCAATATAGTAGATGTTGCTCAGCATGGGTGAAAACAGGAGATTCATTGGTTCCTTTGTTGTTTCTCCAACATTATGGTTGCCAGCCGGGGCGCTCGGCGCGGCCCGCTATTTCTTCAGGGCGTTGATGTGTTCCAAATGTTCATTCACAACTGGAGCGTATTTGTCCACAAAGCTCTTGATGTCCGCATCTTTTGTGTCCGCAGCTTCGGCCTTGAAGTCCTTGGCATCCTTGGCGTGGCCCTTGTGCACGTCGGCAAGATAGGCAGCGTCAAACTTGTCCCCTGGTAAGGCCGTCAGCTTGTCAATCATCTCCTGATGTTTGGCGTTCAAGCTGGTCGGTAACGTCACACCTTTTTGCATGGCCAACGCTGCCAGCTCGGCATTCATGGCCGTGTGATCCTTCACCATCATCTGGCCAAAGGCTTTGACATCATCGCGCATCGCTTTCTGGCTCGCCAGTTCACCCAGTTTCACCTCGGCCATGCCGCATTGCGCAACGTTGAGGATGAATTCCTTGTCTGCCGAGGCGAGCATGGTGTTGTCCGCCCTGGTGCTGCTGCCCGTGAGAACGGCCAGCGCCGCAATGACTGCCATTGTATAGATTACTTTCATCTGACTCCTGCTTTCTGTTGTTTGGTTAATGGTTTTGACAGTTTTGAAAACTGCCGGTTTGCTTACGCTGAAAACCATACGAGCGAGGGCAGGGGACAACAATCAGATGGCAGGCCGAAGTATTTGTACAATAAAGCCCGATGCCGGGCCGGTCAGCGCGCGTTACTTGTGGCGCAGGAGGAGGACGGGGACTTGGACGGTGTGGCGGACCCGGTGGACGGTGGTACCAAAGAATAGGTCGGCGAGGAACCGGTGGCCATGCGTGCTCATGGCCACGAGGTCGCAGCCTTGTTCGTTCACCCACTTGATGATTTCTTCCGCCGGCTCGCCATAGGCCAGTTCGGCGTCGGCAGTAATGCCAGCCGCTTGAAACTCGGCCCGGACGACTTCCAGATACGCCTTGTCGTCGGTGACTTCGGGGCTGACGGCATCGGCGCCATACCGGCGCGCGGCCCAGCCGTCGGCCACGTGCAACAATATCACGTGGCTGTGCATGACCTTGGCGAGTTCCTTGACATGGTCAATGATGGCCCGGTCGGAAAGCGTGGCGTCGAGGGTGACGAGGATTTTGTTGTACATGGCAATGTCCTTTTATGGATGGCCGGTGATCACCGCCCAAGCTTGTTTCAAGGCGTCCGGTAAACCGTAGATATCCAGCGCGGTGATCAACACCGCGCTGGTCCAGCCAGTCAGCAGCAGCCACCAACCGTTGCGCCACTGGCCCATGCGCCGGCCGGAACTGGTGAATTGCAGCAGCGGAAACATCGCGAAGGGGAGTTGCAAGGCCAGTACCACCTGGCTGAGGTTGATCAAGTCCGTGATGCTCCGGTCGCCACGGATGCCAATGATGACAATCGCCGGCGTGATCGCCAGCAGGCGCGTCACCACCCGTCGCACCCACGATGGGATGCGCCAGTGCATGAAGCCTTCCATCACGACCTGCCCGGCGAGTGTGCCGGTAATCGTGCTGCTTTGGCCGCTGGCCAGCAGTGCCACGGCAAATAACGTGCTTGCCAGCGCCGTGCCGAGCAACGGCGCGAGCGTCAGGTGTGCAATCTGAATCCAATCGCTATCGGGACTGAACTTGACCAGCGCGCCACCGGCAAGCGTGACGCTGGTCTTGCCATAAAACACCATGGCGGCAAGCACCACGATGGCGGCGTTCACCAGAAACGCAAGCGTCAGTGAGGTGGTGGTATCAATCGTGTTGAACTTGATGGCGTCGCGGACGGAGGCGTCGTCCTGTTGAAACTTCCGGGATTGGACAAGCGCTGAGTGCAGGTAGAGGTTGTGCGGCATGATCGTCGCGCCGATGATGCCGATGGCGAGAACCAACATGCCTGGATGCTGCAGGTGCGGGTGCGCCAGGGCGCGGCCCATTTCAACAAAGCTCGGCTGGGTTTGCGGCAGGACAAAGATCTCGATGCCATAACAAACTGCAATTGTTGCCACAAACACGCCGCAGACCGCCTCGATCTTGCGCATGCCCAAGCCTTCAAGCGAGAGCAGCAGGAGCACATCGAACGCCGTGATGACCACCGCCCAGAAGAGGGGAATGTGAAAGAGGAGATTCAAGGCGACCGCGCTGCCGAGCGCCTCCGCCAGATCAGTCGAGCCGATGGCGAGTTCACAGAGCAGCCAGTTCGGCCAGCGGGTCCAGGCTGGATACCAATCTCGGCAGGCTTGCGCCAAATCCTTGCCGGTGGCCACGCCGAGCCGGGCGGCGATGATTTGCATGAACATCGCCATCACGCTGGCGAGTGCGACGACCCAGAGCAGTCCGTACTTGAATTGCGCCCCGGCCGCCAAGTCCGTGCTCCAGTTGCCGGGATCCATGTAGCCGATGCTCACTAGCAAGGCCGGCCCTACAAACGCCCGCCATTTTCGCCAGAAGCCGGTCTGTTGTGGCACTGCCACCGAACCGTGCATGCCTTCCAACGAATGGTGGTTTGTGTCCTGCGGTTTCACCGGCTATTTGAGCGTGGCGACTGCGGCGGCTTCGGCTTTGGCGTATAGCTTGATGAGCTTGTTGTAGACGGCCACGGCTTTGGGGTTCGGTTTGACTTCGCTGCCGGGCACCGGGTCGGTGAAGCCGGCGACGATGGCGCTCCATTTCGCGGGCTTGCCGGTCTGCTTGAGATAGCCATGTGCCGCTCGCAAGGCCGCGCCCAAGGCGGCGCTCTTGCTGATTTCAATGCGCGCGACCGGGCAGTTCATCACATCGGCTAGGATTTGCAGGATTGGCGGGTTCACTGAGCCGCCGCCGGTGGCGAGGATTTTGCGCGGCTTGACTTTCATCCAGCCAAAGTGCAACCGAAACGCCATCATCTGGGCCTCGACAATTGCCCGGCAATTGGCCGCGGCATTGTGGTCGTCGAGCTTGATGCGGCGCAGGCCGGGACGCCCGATGCGGGGTACAATTTCCGGGTCGAGCCACGGCAGCATCAGCGCGCCGCCATTACCGGGCTTGGTGGTTTCGAGCAATTTATTAAATCCATCCCAATCCAAGCTGTACATGTCACGGATACGTTCGCGGGCGAGCGAGCCGTTCTTGAAGCAGAGCAGCGTCATGTAATCGCCGGTCGGCGAGCCGAACACGTGGCCGGTACCGAGATCATCGGTGTGGCAATGTTTCGTTAGCCCAAAGATTGTATAGCTGGTACCGAGACTCACCGCCAGCATGCCTTCTTCCAGCAAACCCAACCCGACGAGACTGCAGGGGTTGTCGCCCGACCAGACCAGCGATAGCGCGGCCGGGTTCACGCCATACCGTTTGACAAAATAAGGACTGACTTTCCCAACCACATGACACGACTCGGCCAGCGCGGGTAACTTCTGGCGCAAATCTACGGCAGTGGCCTTGAGTGCGCCGGCGTGCCAAGTCTTTTTGCGAATATCCATCAGGTTCATGCCGGCGCCGTCGCCGTAGTCAATTGGCGCAAGCTTGCCGGCGAGAATGGAGGCCATAAATGAGCTGACCAGCGCAATTGAATCGGTCTGCTTGTAGCTGGCTGGTTCGCGCTTTGCGAATTTGCGAATTTGCGGCCCGGTAAACCTCTCGAACGTGTCCGAGCCGGTCGCCTGCGCGGTTTTCTTGACGCCGCCGAGTGTACGGCGAATCTCGGAACACTCGATTGCTGTGGACGAGTCCATCCAAATCGGCGCGGTCGGACGCGCAAAGCAGCCGGTTAGATTGTCTTTCAATGACCGGGCTGGATTCAGGTTTTTCAATGCTGCCGTGGCCCGCCGGTTGAGATAGACCGAGCCGTGTTGCTGGCCTGAGCCGGAGACGGCCAAGACCTCACTGAGGGGTACGCCGTCGGCTTTTATCTTGGTGAACAGCGCATCCAGCGCCTCGACCCACATTAACGGCGGGCTGTGGGCCGCAAGGGGATCGCCTTTTGGCAGGACGCCATTTTGTGTTTTGTATTGTGGCAATGTCTTGTCGAAGTTTAATGAGGCCTCATAAACAACGCGCCGTGTCTCGGTATCAATGACAATGGCCGACATGCTTTGCGTACTGGAATCCAAACCCAAAAATAAACGCGACATAATGTATCCATATGGTAGCATGTTGCCGGTAAAAACAAACTCAAATCACTTTCCCAATAAGACCGGTTTTGGCATTTGACGGTTACAGCATTGGCGAGTATTCTCGCCGAACTTTTAAGGAATTAATTCATGTTTATTGCTCACGGAGAAAAATTACGGAAGAATGCGCGTTGGATCATGGCCGGGGTGCTGCTGTTGTTGATCCCGGGGTTTATCGCGCTGTTCACCACCACCGGCCGGACTGACCGGCAAATGGGCGGCATCCCCACCATTCACGGCAAGCCGATCAATGCCGCCGAACTGGAACGGATGATGGGGCTGGTTCAGGCGCAATATGTCGTGTTGCAAGGCCGGGAACTGCGCAAGACCGCTGCCGCAATGGATCAGATCAAACAGGAAGCCGTCATCCAATTGCTCATGGATCGCAAAGCGGAGGAGTTTGGCTTGCGGGTGTCGGATGCCGAGTTGGCGCAACAAGTCCGCCGCTTGCCGGTGCTGCTCAATGAAGCCGGTCAGTTCGAGCCGGAACGCTACCGGCGCTTGGCCATCTATCTGAACAATCACGGTATTAACGAAGCCACCTTTGAACACATTCTCCGTACGCAATTGCTCCATGAAAAGCTTCAGCAGTTAATTACTGCCGTTGCCCAAGCCACGCCCACCGAAGTCCAGCAAATGTATTTGCCGTTGCACGAAAAGGTGACTATTGACCTCGTGCGCTTCGAGATGGCCGACAATCAGTCGCCCATTGTCACTTCCAACGAGGAAGTCCGCGCCTTCTACGAGCAGAGCAAGGAATCCTTCCGCACCCCGGCTCGCGTCAAGGTCCGGTATGCCACTTTCCCGATTGCCGACTCCATAAAAAATATCAAGCTCACCGACGACGAAGTTGCTGAGTTCTACGACCGCAACAAATTCAAGTACACCGATACCAATAATGTTCCCAAGCCGTTGGAAGCCGTGAAATCCCAACTGCAAGACGAGCTAACCAAGATCCACGCCGAGCGCGCCGCCGGTGACCGCGCCACTGAGTTGACGGTTAAGCTGGTTCGCCAAGCTGAAGGCACGAAACCGGACTTCAACAAGCTCTGTGCCAGCATGGGGGCGACTGTGACCGAAACCGATTACCTCACTATGCACGATAAGCCGGCAGGACTAGAAGTTGGCGCAGACTTCCTGCAAAAAGCTTTCAGCCTGACGCCTGACCAGCCGTACAGCGATCCGATTGCGGGCACGAATGCGTTCTATGTTTTGGAATACGTTGACGGTCAGCCCAGTGCCATCCCTGCGTTTGAGGAAGTGCAGGAAAAGGTGACCACACAAGTGAAACGACTCCGCCGGTATGCCGCGACTCTCGATCAAGCCCGGGCAACTGCCGAACAATTGAAAAAGATGGTGGCCAATGGCCTGACTTTTGCCGCCGCCTGCGCCGAATTGAAACTCAAGGTTGAAACACCGGCGCCATTCACCGTCTCGGATGAAAAGCTCGACTTGCCGTCCGCAGCGAGCATCCAGCAAGCGGTACTCGGCATGAAGGTTGGCGCGGTCAGCGACGTGCTTCGTACGCTGACCGGTGGCGTGGTTTTCAGTCTACGCGACCGGCAAGCCGCTGACCTCGCGGAGTTCGAGAAAAATAAAGAGCAGTTAACTCGGCAGGTTTTACAGCGCAACCGGCAGGCCTTGTTCAATGACTGGATTCAATCGTTGATCCGCGACGAACAGGTGGATTTCAACATCAAGCCGCGTCAGGCTGAAGCTGAAGAACCAGCTACCGCGAACTAGCCACCACGAGCGCCTTAAACAAGCGCCGGTATTGCGGGGCGACTTTCACCAAACGTTCGGGGTGAAACTGGACGCCCCAGAAAAACCGGGCTGTCGTGTGTTCCACCGCTTCAATGATGCCATCTTCCGCGCGTGCCGTCACACGTAAGCCGGGTGCGACTTTATCGAGCGCCTGATGATGTGATGTATTCACCGGCATAGCTGGCGCGCCTAATGCGGCGCGAATCTTTGACGATTGTTCCCAATGCAACCGGTGAATCAGACCATCGGCTTCTGGATGACGATGATTAGGAACGTCCGTCAATAGCGTACCGCCCAGTGCAACGTTCATGACCTGAATCCCCCGGCAAATTCCCAAAACTGGCACGCCGCCCCGCAACGCCGCGCGCGTGAGCCAGATTTCCATTTCATCACGGACTTCGTCCACACCTTGAATTGCCGCACGCTGACGGACCGGCATTCGCGGTGCGTAAAATTTATGACTCACGTCCGCGCCACCGGTTAATAGCAACCCATCGCAGTGTTGCCAAAGTTGGCAGAGCAGGGACTGGTCGCGTGTGAGCGGCAGAATCATTGGCACTCCGCCGGCGTTGACCACGGCATCTGAATACGCTTCACCGCAAAATGCGCCACGTCGCGCATGATTTTGCGGTAAGGCAATCGCTTCCGGTGTCAGTGCAATAACTGGTTTCACGTGTTTATAAGCCGCGGGCGAGCAACACTGGCACTGTTGCCTTGCGCAAGACGTGGGACGTGGTGGAGCCGAGAATCCATTCGCGAATGCGCGTCCGTCCGTACGCACCCATCACAATCAAATCCGCCTCGGCGGCAGCAGCTTCATGCAGGATCGCGTTTTCGGCATTGTCGTGAACCAATTGCGCTCGCGGTTTGATGTCGCGCGCCAGTGCCAGCTCATGAGCATCCTGCAATATCCGGGCAGACATGTCAGCTTGCTCACTTTGGCAGGCGGTCACCAGTGTGACACCGGTCTTGAGCGTGGTCGCAAGGTTTAGACCCAATTTCAATGCCTTGGTGGATTCGACGCTGCCATCGTGGGCGATCAAGACTTTTTGTGGTATCCGGTATTTTTCTGGGACGACCAGACAAGGTTTAGTCGAACCGCGGACTATGCGTTCAACGAGGGACCCGAGCATGTCGCGGTGCCATTGCGCGTGTTCACCGCGCTGGCCGAGGACGACGAGATCGGCGCGTTGCTCGCACTCAAGCATGGTGTGAACCAAGCTGCCGGTTTCATGAACCGTTTCGCACGGGACATTTTGTTTCTGGCAAGACTCCGTTGCCGCTTCCAGAATTTCGGTAGCCCGGCCGCTCTGAAATTCTTTAACTTGAGCCAACATGGCTGGATACGGTTGCGCACCGACTGCCCCAGCAACGTCCGCCAGTAGCGGGCCTTCGAGGATGCGGATATCAGTCACGTGGATTACAATGAGGCGGGCTTGTAACCGTCTTGCCAACCAGACCGCATACTGGATTGCCGCCTCCGCGCCCGCTGACCCGTCCGTCCCAACCAAGATTGTCTTAAACATACCGGCCTCCATTGCTTAACTCCGGATAGAATATAGGCCGGCTCGGCCATTGCGTCGAGTCGGTAAACCGGGCGGCAAAAACGTCAGCGCCACGCTAGGGGTTGGAACCGAACTTCCACCATGGTTTTTTGGCGGGCTTTGGCTTCATCGGTGCCTGGGAGGGTGGGTTAAGTTCGTCGTCGGTCATGATGTGTTCGGATTTTGGATAGGTTTGCTCACCGCCCACGACGGAAATTACGCCGTCCTTCTCGGTTAACTCCGGCCATGTGTCAAAATTTGAATACGCCGCCAGTGCCAGCACTTTTGCGGACGGATCGATATGTACGTAGCCAAATGAACGCGGCCCATTTTGGAATAGAACATGTAGGTGGCCTCGCTGATCGAGACGGGCCTGTGGAGCACCCGTCGGCAATAATTCGCCTAATGACACCAAGCTGTAGACCGCCTGCGCCGAATCTTCACGGACTGAAGCAAAAAGCAGTTCCATGTTGCCTTCGCGGCGTGTCACAAGCGCGTAGTTGCGATATTCATTTTGGCTACCAGGCAAACCGACGGTTTGTCGCCAGATTTCGCGACCTTCCATGAGTGTAAGATCCACTACTGTCGAAACGGCGCTACCGGCTGGGCAGTGGACGCTTGCCTGAACCCGGTATAGCCCACGACTGCGGATTGCAAACAGCGGCAGCAAATCAATTGTCTGCGTCACAGCCTTGCCAGGTTCAATCGTGACTAGTTCACTTGCCGCGAGCGTTCCTGTGGCCGGTATGGCGCTGCCAGACCGGTCAGTGACTGTAAACTTCAACCAGCGCGAGTCACCGGTGTCAGCCAGTTGAATCTGGTGGCCAGAGAAATTCTGGATGCTGACTGTGACCGGAATGGATTCGTACACGAGCAGAGTGGTTTGTGGGATGCGAATCTGCACTGTGAGTTGCGCCAGCGTATTCGTGGCGAGCACGCCGAGGCTGAACAAAAGAAATGTCAATCGCCGCATGTCAAAAGCCTAGCATGCGCCGAAAGCTCGCGGCAAGGCAAAAGCAGGACTGCGGACAGTTTTCAATTGACCTGCGTTAAAATCGAATCCACATTCGCCACCAGTGGATATCAAAATGAAGTCAAGCTTTACTCAATTACTTGCCGAACAGCATCAAGCCATCGCGGTGCTGGAAACGGCCATGGAAAAATTATTTGATACCGAGAAAAGCTTGATTGAGGAAAACCCCAAATTGCCAGTGACCGCCCGGGCTCGCAGCCGGGAGGCGGCGCTCGAACTCGTGCAGTTGGTGGTAGATCAGAAGCTTAAAAGCCTTGCCTTCGTGCCCGAGGCCGATCAGCCAGTTGACCAGCCTTAAGGGTATTGCCGGGCTTGCAGGATTTCGAGTGCGAGCAGGCTGTAGCTTGTGACCAAGACCGGATCGTTTTCCCACCATCGGTTATTGTCGTTGACCCAAAACCCGTCAGATTTTTGGAGGCTAACAAGTTTATTCATCAAATCGTATCGCCAGTCATGCGTCTTGCCGGCGGCGTCGGTAAACGTATCGGAGCCGAAGACGGTCAGCGCCTTGGCGGCGGTGTGGTAGTAATAAAACAACCCCTGTTTGCCGAGGCCGGGATTTTCTTCCAGCGAATAATTTTTCTGGAGCCAATGCAGCGCGGCCACGACACGCGGGTCGTCCTTCTGCAACTCGGCATAGAGATAACTCTTCAGACCGGCGTAGGTCATGCTGGCGTAACTGCGTAACGGTGTTTTCTCGTCCACCGGCTGGCCCTCATTGGCGGGGCTTGACGCCGGTAAGCCGTTGGTGGGATCGCCTGGCATGTAGATGAATCCGCCGCGATCTTCCGGCAACGCGACCTTGGCCCACGCCTGATCGTTTTTCTCCGGCAAGTTTTGGCAGCGTTGGAGGAATTGCACGGCTTTGTCCCAATGCAGCTTCGACGCCGGCCGCGGTTTGAACGAACCATCTTCCGCCACCGGTTTGTCCAGTGCCTCGGTCAGGCGCAACGCTTCGAGCGACCACTGCATATTTGACATGTCGGGTCGCTCGCGCTTGCCATAGCCGATGCCGCCGTAGCTGGCGTCATTGGTAGCGTAGCCAGTGCGCTCATCAAACTGCGAACTTAGCAAAAACTTACGGCCATTGCGGATGATGTCGGTATATTCCGGTTTACCGGACGCCAGCAACGCCATTGTGCAAATCGCGGTGGAATAATTCGGGCATTTGTCCTTGTCATCGCCGGCAAAAATCGCGCCGTTGGTGCGCACGTTGCTGAGGACGAATTGCAGCGCCTTCCCGGCGGCAGTTTGCTCATCGGCAGTCAACGGTCGACCGGCCCGGTACAGCGCCGTCACCGCCAACGCCGTGATGGCCGGGTGATGGCGCCACGAGCCGTCAGCTTCCTGTTGTTTGACCAGCCATGCCAAGCCGCGTTCCTGCGCGGTGCTGACTTCGTTGCGGAACGAGATTTCCCGGCTGGGGAGGGCCGGCCCGGCAAAAGTTGTCACGGCAAAACCGGCCATGAGTAATGTGGCGATGATTTTCATATTACCTCTTTGTTGCACCTGAAGCCCGGCGCCGTCAACAGCGAACTGCCTTACCGGCGCCACTATCCGCTAGGGTGCCTTGGCGGTGGCCAACACGGCCAACATCGGCGCGCGTTCACGGACGGCGTCATTGCCTTCGCCGTGGACACAAGCGGCAAACACAGCCTTTCCAGTCGTGAACACAACAACGTCGGCAGTGCCCGGATCATTGTCATCGGCTTCCACGCTTCGGCCAATGAACTGTTTGGCGACCGCACCGGCAACCGTGATTGTGTTGGTGGTTGTCGCGACAAACTGCACCACCTCGCTGGCAATCACGCTTGGAATCTGTGTGACGCCTGTATCAACTGTCGTAGCACCAGGAATCTTCCAAAGATACAAAGTCATGTTTGCGGTCTTAATTTCGGTCTTGTCCTTTTTCGGCGTAACCTTCGCTGTTGCCGGCACAGCCAATACGAGCGCCGGCGAATCATTCGCGGAAATGGTGACGTTCACATTTTCAGCCGCCCAAGCTCCGGCGGCAAGCAACAAGCAAACAATAATTGATTTCATATCTATCTTTACCGGCTGCGCGTTGAAACTGGCACCAGCCCTTCCTTGTGCGATGAACCACTGCCGAAATCGTAGCCGAACACAATCCACATTTCGACGTGCGGCGAATCGCTGGTCAAACCCACCAACGGCACAACGTCCAGATGCGTGTTGCGCGTCGGTCGCCACTGGATGCTCGGACCAAGATCAATCTCAATCGGCGTACTCGTTTCATCTTGTGGCGCTTCGTTTTCAACTTTCAATTCCAAACCGACGCTCAGCTTCCGGTCGATCACCGTGTAGCTGATGGCCGCGTCGCCGGAGTACTCGCGCGTTCGTACTTGCCCCACTTCCTGTTCAAACACGACGTTGGCGCCCCAATGCCAGCGCTGCGCAATTTGATCGCCAAGCAACAGCTTGATTTCGTACCGGTCGGCACCCAAGGCGTGGTTGCGAAATGTCCATTCGGCGTACACCGTCGGGTTACCGAAGATTTTACCCCAATCGGCTAACGCATACCGCAGCTCCGTCGAGATGCAGTCTTCCATCACTTTCCCATTCGGAATCGGCTGATTGTTGTCCACCGGGCCGATATCCCACACTTCATACAAATCGAATTGAAAACGATGCGGCAGCCCAATCTCGACTTCTTCTTCGAACGAAAAATTCGGTCCCGTGCCACGTGGCCATTGTGATTTGACCCATTGCTCGACGCCGACCTCGCCCGGCATCTGCTGGAGATAAACGCGCGTCGTCGGGAACCGGCGCGCCGTCGTCCATTCCGGCTGGTTATACGGACCGACCGGTGCGGCTTCTGCCAACGGTTCTACCGGTTCTGTGCCTTGGACAATGGTTGCCGGCAATTGTGTCGGCGCGTTGGTGGTGTTATCTGCGCGCGCTGTCAGTGCGGCGAGCAACGCCGCAAGCAAACTCAAACTCTTTTTCGTTGTTTTCACTTTTTGATTATTTCTCCAATTCGAGCATCCGACACCAATCCCAGAAATTTGTTCCACGAAACTTGCAGATTTTTTTATTTACGTGATAATGCCAGTTATGACCTTGACCGTGGAAGAATTCAAAGACGAAATCGCCGGCGCACTGCGGCATTACGAAAAATTTGTGATTTGCATCGATAAGACGCCGGAGGATTTCCTGCGTAGCTTGCAATCGCTGCTTAAAAAAGCCATCACCGCCTACGAGGATCGCGGACCCGGCCTGCGGCATGGCTTGGCGCTTGACCGGCATGTCACAATCATGTTGAGCCAGACCGACGACACCGACCGGCCGCTCTGCGGCATCTACTTTAACCTGCATAGCCCGTACCGGCGGCAGGCGGAAGCGGCTGGTAGTTCCCAACGCCGGTAATCAGACGGCGAGAATTTCCTTTTCCTTGTGACCGAGGGTCGTGTCAATTTCCTTGATATACTCGTCGGTCTTGTTCTGGATTTCCTTTTCGCCGTGCTTGAGCTCGTCCTCGGTGATCTTGCCATCCTTTTGGAGTTTTTTGATGGCATCAATGCCGTGCCGGCGCTCGTTACGAATGGCGACCCGGCCTTCCTCGGCCATGTGCTTGCAAACCTTGTCGAGTTCCCGTCGGCGTTCCTGGTCGAGTTGCGGAATCGGAATGCGGATGATCTTGCCGTCCACGACCGGGTTGATGCCCAGCTCGGATTTTTGGATGGCGTGGACAACCGACTGCACCACCGAGGTGTCCCACGGTTGGATGACGATGAGGCGTGGCTCGGGTGTGGCGATGCCGGCGAGTTCGCGCAAGCGCATGTGGGTGCCGTAGACTTCCACCTGAATGTTTTCCACGAGCGAGGTGGACGCCTTGCCAGTGCGGATCTTGGCGAATTCCTCGTGGACAAATTCGAGCGTCTTCATCATTTTCTCTTCCATCGTGTCAAGGGCGTCTTGTAAGCTCATGTCAGTCAGATTAGAAATTTTGTCAGGATATGTCAACCACTCGAACACTGCTAATTGACGCCGACGACACGCTTTGGGAGAACAATATCTACTTTGAGCGCGTGGCCGGTGAGTTTTTTAACCGGCTGACCGCACGCGGCGTGCCGGAAGCGCAGGCACAAACCACCTTGTGGCAGACCGAGCAACGCAACATCAAGATCACCGGCTACGGCAGTCGGGCGTTCTGCGCCTCGCTGCACGAAACGGCGCGCGAACTCGGCGTCGCAGATTTGGAACCGTGGATTCAGATTTGCGAGCGCCAGATTTTTCAACACCCCATCGAACTCATGCCAGGCGTGGCGGAAACGTTGCCATTCTTGCGCGACCACAACCGGCTGATCGTGGTGACCAAGGGCAGCCCCGACGAGCAACTCGGAAAACTAAGCCGCTCCGGGCTGGAACACTTCTTCCATGCCACCGCCGTCGTCTTTGAGAAAGACGTGGCCACCTACCGGCAGATAATCGCCGAACACAAGTTGGTACCGGCGCAGACATGGATGATTGGCAACTCGCCGCGATCAGACATCAACCCGGCGCAGGCCGCCGGGCTGGGCACCGTCTTCATTCCATACCACACCACGTGGCAGCACGAGCTTGAGGAAATCGCGCCGAACGGCGGGACGATCATGCTGGAAAGCTTCGCGCAACTCGCCGACCATTTTGGCCGGTAACCGGTCGGTCAGCTCCGTCGCACAACTTCTTTTTCGGCTTCCAGCTTGTCGCGGAGCTTGGCGACTGCGGTGCGGAGCGTTTCGGCGAGCTTGCCGGCGGCTTCGGGATCGGGCTTGGCGTGCGCGGCAGCGATCTTCGGTTGCAACTCCAGTTCGCACTCGGCAATTTTCGCGGTGTAAACCCGGTCGAGTTCCGCCAGTCGCGCTTTTTGTTCAGCGGTCAGTTTCTTGATGACAGTTTGGCCACCCGTCCGGGCGGCCGCCAATTCCCATGCTGATTTTAATGCCATTAGATTTTCACCTTCACAAGATTGTCTTCGATGATCACTTCCAACTTCTCCACTTTCGCGGTCGGCATGATCGGTGATTGACCAGTCGTCACGTCAAACCGCCAGCCGTGCAACGGGCAGGTGACGATGTTGCCATTGAGCACGCCATCGCCGAGTGGGCCGCCGCGATGCGGACAGCTATTATCAATGCAATGAAATTGGCCGGCGACATTGAACAGCGCCAACTCGCGCTCGCCGACGGTCACGACTTTGCCTTCACCCGGTTTTAGGTCGGTCACTGCTGCCACTTTCACAAATTCACTCATGAGCCAAACCTAGCGTGCCGGTCAGTTGCTGTAAAGACCGCTTTGCGCTATCTTCGCGGCCAGTGGACGAACTCGACAAACAATTACTAAACTTGATTCAAGCCGAAGTCCCGGTCGTCGCGCGTCCGTGGGCGGCGCTTGCAGTAAAACTCGGCTGCCCTGAAACCGAAATCATGCAGCGCGTCGGCGCGCTCAAAACCGGGCGTGCCATCCGGCAAATCAGCGCCATCTTCGATACCCAATCGCTCGGCTACGAATCGTCGCTCGTCGCCTGCCAATGCGACCCGCACCGGGAAGACGAAGTCGCCGGCATCATCAACGCCCACCCCGGCGTCTCGCACAATTACCGGCGCGACCACCGCTTTAATTTATGGTACACGCTGGCCGTCGCGCCGACGTCCCAACTCGGACTGGCAGCTACGCTGGAGATTCTGCACCGGCAAACCGGTGCGCTCAGCACCAGGCCGTTGCCGACGCTGCATCTATTTAAGATTGGCGTAGAACTCGATGTGGCCGGCACCGGCCAGGCCGGCGACAAAGGCGCGGTCCGGTATGATCACGCCTGCCGGCAAGCCGTCGCGCCATTGACCGATCTGGAAATCCGGTATATCCGCACCATGCAACAAGACTTACCGGTCGAGCCGGAGCCGTTCGCAGCCATTGCCGGCCAACTCGGCGTCAGCTTGGAAGAATTGCAACGACTTACCGCCGGCATGAAAGCAGTCGGTCGGTTGCGCCGGTTTAGCGCGGTGCTCCGGCACCGCGAAATTGGGTTTAGCGCGAATGGGATGGGTATCTGGGCGGTGCCGGCGGCGGACATCCAGCGTGTTGGCGAACAAATGGCGACGTATCGGGCAGTGACACATTGTTACCGGCGGCCAACCTATCCAGATTGGCCGTACAACATTTTCACAATGATCCACGCCCGCAGCCGGGACGCGTGCCACGCCGTTGTGGATCAGATTGCGCACGAGACCGGCGTCGCCGAGTACGACGTGCTGTTCTCGACGAAAGAATACAAAAAGGTTCGTGTCCAATATTTCACCGCTGCGGAAGCGGAATGGGAGGCCCAGCACTGTGAAAATCGCGCTGTTTGAGTTGCACGAATGGAAGGTCGTTTTGCGTAAACGGCACTTGACTTGAGACTCGTCTACCCCAAAGATGATACACAAAGATTTTTTAGATAAATCGACTATGCCAAAGCAATCAACACTCCAAGGCCAGCGTATCAAAATCGTTTTGCGACGGTTTCATATCCAGACACCGCGCGAAATCATCCGTGGCATCGTTACTGAAGTTGACGAACTCGGGTTCCGAGTCAGTGGTCGTCGGTTTCAGGAGGTAACTGATCTGGAAACATCATTACCGGTTGAGCGCCCTGTCGAACCAGATACCAAAGTGTACTGGGTGCCATTCTATTCCATCCGGTACAGCGAGTTGATCTTGCCGGGATCGACTTCCGAACAAACGGACAACGACATCCAGCGCCGCAAACCGCTGACCGTTGCCGAAATGTACGGCAAAGCCCGGTCTGATTGAAAGCCGCGCGCGTCATTTTGTTATACGCGCTCGCAGTTATCCTGCTCGGTGCGTTGTTGTCGCCGTGGTTGTTTTGGCTGACACAAGCGCACTGGCCATTCCATCGTGTTTTTGACCGAACCCTGCTGATCGTCGCGCTGGCTGGTCTTTGGCCGATGTTACGCGCGGCCGATATCCGTTCGTTGCCGGAACTCGGTTATGCGCGTACGCCGGGCTGGTGGCGGCAGGCAGCGAGCGGCCTTGCAGTTGGGGTTGTTTCACTCGGGTTATGCGCCGTGCTGTTGCGTCAGGTTGCCAACTGGAGAACAAACTATGCCGGCAATCTCGCGTCGGCACTGGCCGTCGGAATTATCGAAGAGACATTTTTCCGTGGCGGTATTTTCGGCGCGTTGCGGCGCGGTTGGCCGGTCTGGTGCGCGGTGGCAATGAGCAGTATCATCTATGCGGTTCTGCATTTTTGTAAACCGCCCGATTTGGATCAGGTATCCGTTAACTGGCTGACAGGCTTCGCGCATCTGGGTTTAATTTTCCAAAGTTTCGGGGCACAGGTAAGCTGGACTGGTTTAGGGACATTGATTCTTGCCGGCACAGTTTTGGCATTGACGTTTGAATGGACAAAGGCGGTGTATTTTTCAATCGGGCTGCATACCGGCTGGGTATTCGCGCTGAAAACTGTCGGCGCGCCACTTCGTGACAATGTGCTGGTGTGGCCAGTTTTACTGGTGGTGTTGGTGCTATGTTGGAAGAAATTCGCGCCGCATTCGACCTGATTTACCCGCGCAACTGCCAGTTCTGCGCTTTGCCGTTGCTGGAACAGGAGCATGGTGTGATTTGCGCCAGTTGCCTCGCGCTAGCCAAACGGATCGAACCGCCATTTTGCCGACGCTGTTCGTTACCTTTTGACGGCCAACTTGATGATCAAATCGAATGCGGATATTGCAAAGACTTAAAGTTTCATTTCTTGCGCGCGATTGCAGCTTGCCGGTCTGAAGGGCTGGTACGTGATTGCATTCACCGGTTCAAATACAAACGGGAGTTATATTACCTGCCGCATTTAGTTGATTTGGTAGTTGCCGCCGGTAAGGCACGTGTGGATTGGCAAGCGGTGAATGCGATTGTGCCAGTGCCGTTGCATCCAGTCAAACAGCGTGACCGTGAGTTTAATCAGGCAGAGCTGCTCGCAAGACAACTAAGCCGACAGTTTGGCAAGCCGATCATCGCTAATGGCGTCCGTCGCATAAAAGAAACACCGACGCAAACAAAACTCGACGCAACCGCCCGACGTGCTAACCTTCGCGGTGCCTTTGCACCCGGGCGAGGCTGTGTGGCCGGCTTAAAACTCGTGTTAGTTGATGATGTGTTTACGACTGGCGCAACGCTGGACAGTTGTGCTAATCTTCTCATCAAACAAGGTGCCGCCGCCGTTACGGCGTTGACGGTTGCCCGTGGAATTTGAATTATGGACGTCTTCGAAAAACCCAAAGTAATTGATAATAACGTCAAGAAACGCGACATTCCGGAAGGATTGTGGGTGAAATGCAAAGACTGTGGCGAGATGATTTTCGCCAAGGAATTGCAGGCCAATTTGAAAGTGTGCCCGAAATGTGAATTTCATTTTCCCATGACTGCTGCCGAACGCGTCGCGTCGCTCGTTGACGAAGGCACATGGGCGGAATCCGATGCAGATTTGCAGAGTGTGGATGTGTTAAAGTTTACCGGCGTGGCGGCGTATTCGGAACGGTTGAAGACTTATCAACGGCAAACCGGCATGGCAGATGCCATTCAAACTGGTCTGTGCAAGGTCACCGGACATGATGTGTCATTGGCAGTGATGGATTTCGCCTTTCTAGGCGCAAGTATGGGATCGGTCGTCGGTGAAAAAGTAACCCGCTCCATCGAGAAGGCAACCGAATTAAAAATTCCCAGCATCGTCATCTCTGCTTCCGGTGGTGCGCGAATGTATGAGGGGATTCTCAGCCTGATGCAAATGGCCAAGACCAGCGGCGCACTCGCATTGCACGCAAAGGCCGGGCTGCCGTATTTTTCTGTGCTCACACATCCGACTACAGCCGGGGTAATGGCCAGCTACGCTTCGCTTGGTGACGTGATTATTGCCGAACCGAAGGCGCTGATTGGATTTGCGGGACCGCGTGTCATTAAAGAGACAACGCAACAGGAGTTGCCGGATGGTTTTCAAACAAGCGAATTTCTCCGTGAGCGTGGCTTGATTGATGCAATTGTCCATCGTAAAGAACTCAAGTCGACAATCGGTGCAATGCTTGATTACTTTTCCGGTCGCGGCAAGCGGAAGTTCAAAGCCGCGGTGTGAACTACTCCGAAACTATCGAATATCTGTTCGGCATCCGGTTGTTCGGCCAGAAGCTTGGCCTTGAGACGATGCACGAATTGCTCCGGCAACTTGGCAACCCGGAACGCAACCTCCGCTTTATTCACATTGCCGGTACAAATGGGAAGGGCAGCGTCGCCGCGATGTGTTCGTCGGTGCTAACGACAGCCGGATACCGGACCGGCCTCTACACCTCTCCACATCTAGTTTCGCTTTGCGAACGGTTTCAGATTGATGGCCAGCCAATCGCCGAGGCTGATGTGGTGCGACTTGTTGAAAAACTCCGGCCCATCCTCGAAACTCAGCACCCGCGGCCAGCGACATTCTTTGAGGCTGTGACGCTTTTGGCATTGGAATATTTTCGCGAACAGAAAGTCGACATCGTCGTTTGGGAAACCGGTCTCGGTGGCCGACTTGATGCGACGAATGTCATAACACCATTGGTGTCAGTCATTACTAATATTGCATTCGATCACATGCAATATCTCGGCGAGACACTGGAACAGATTGCCGGCGAAAAAGCCGGTATCATTAAATCTGGCATCCCGGTCGTGACTGCGGCAAATGGCGTGGCACTGGATGTAATCCAACAAACCTGCGGCAAGCTGAAAGCACCGCTGACAGTCGTGACTACTGGTAAAAACCGGACGCCATTGCTAGGCCGACATCAGGCATTAAACTGCGCCGTTGCCGAGGCAGCGTTGCAGGCAAGTGGCTTGAAGATTGCCGGCGAACAAATGTGTGATGGCCTGGCGCGGACACATTGGCCAGGACGGTTTCAGATTGTGCGCCGTGAGCCGGTTGTAATTCTCGACGGCGCACACAATGCCGCCGGTGCGACAACTTTAGTCGAAACATTGCGCGACCAATTTGATAGCAAGCGGATTGCGTTGGTGCTCGGTGTGCTTCGTGACAAAAACTACGATAAGATGTGCCGGATTTTGGCGCCGTTGGCGGACCGAATTGCTTGTACATACGTCAACAGTGAACGGAGCAATGAGCCCAATCGGTTGGCTGAGTTGTGCCGGCAAGCGAATCCGCGCGCGCAAGTAGAAGTTTTTCAGGATGTTATCGCGGCATACCATGCCGCCTGTATACATGCGGAGATAGTGGTGATTACTGGCTCGTTGTTTTTAGTTGGCGAAGCGATGAATCGCCTTGGTTTAACTGACCGGCCGGCAACAAACGCAGTGGAACTCACGCTGCAATGATGAGACTCACTTTGGCGTCGTTTTGCGCGTGATCTTGTCGCGAACGTCTTTGTAGCCGAAGTCCACAGCCGCAATCTTCTTATACTCAGTAATGGCCTTTTCAGCTTCGCCGGTATCTTCGTAGGCGGAGGCGAGATTGTAGGTAATTTCTTTTTTTAGGCCGTCCATTGTCGGCAGTTCCTCAATGGCGCGGCAGAATTGGTCAATGGCAAGATCGGACAATCCAAGTTGACGGAAACATTGTCCGAGGTAGTTGAGCGAGACAATCCGGCGCTGCGGCTGACCGACTGAACGCTGGAATTGTTCAACGGCACCCTGAACGTTGCCAGTCTTCATATACAACACGCCGAGGTCATACCGGTACATGAGATCGTTGGGATATTTGTCCACAAGCCTGGCGGCATCGCGCAGCTGAAGTTGGCTGAGTTTCATGTCGAGCGCGCCGAGTTCTTGTTCGAGCGACGCGTTGTTAGGGCTGGCGGCTAACGCGGCTTTGGTCTGATTGATCGCAGTTTGAATCCGTTTAGCTTTGATGTCGCCGATTTCTTTTTCAAGCGTGGGATCATTACCTGATTCGCTATTAAAAAGTTTTTCAAGGTATTGCAGCGCGGTGTCGTAGTCGTTTTTCTGAGCGTAGAGCCGGCCTAGCTCGCGTTGGTGAAATGGATTGTCTGGTTCCTTGCTAACCTTGGCCTGTAATTCATGGATCAGGTTGTCCACGTGATCTTCGGCACGCACAACGCGGGATTGTTGTTCGAGAGCTACGGCTTCATTTTCATCTTTAAGTTTTTCGCGAAACGATGTGCTTTGGTCTTCCCAGCCGCCGCCTTGCATCGCGCCGTGAGCGGTGGAGTCCTTGAGACCTTTTTGCGCTTCAAAATCATTCGGGTTGGACTGCAATAACCGTTCGTATACTTCGCGAGAGAGATCATGCCGGTTAGTCACGCCATATATGCGCGCGAGCCAATGCGCAGCTTTACTATCACGTGGGTTGAGTTTGGTGTAGGTATCAAGCGTTTGTGCGGTGGTTTCCGGGAACTGTGCCTTTTCCGCTGCCTCGGCTAACAACAAAAGCGCTGTTCCATTTTTGGGGTCATCACTGAGCGCTTGTTCAATCACGTGCATGGCGTCGACGGGATTTTTAGAAAGCAACATCTTGGCTTTCCCGATAGTCGGTGCAACCTTGGCCGACGCCATCATTTTCTTAAAGGAACCGAGTGTCTCGGCGCGTTTCAACTGGGCGGCACGGAGAAACTTGCGGCCATGAGTGAAATTCGGTGCGATTGCGAGACATTGCATAAACATCTCGACGGCGTAGTCGGCGTTGTTGCGCTCCAATGCCGCGAGGGCTTTGTTGTAAAGCTCCCGTGCGCGCCGGTCGAGATTCTCAACAGTGATTTCAGCCATGTCGACAAACTACAATGCTTACCGGCCAATGGTCAAGTGCGATGCAGCGCTTGCCGGGAGGCTCCCACCCGCGCCGGCACCAACACCAACGCCTGCCCGAACGCTTCGTGAAAGTACCGGGTCATTAATTCTGCCAGTCGGGCACGCGCAATAGCGTGCGTTTGTCGAGTCTCGCTGTAAAGCCAGTCGCTGAACTTCAGGAATTCATGGAACCCAGCCAGTGCCGGGGCCGCTTCCGTAAAGTTGCCGGAGTTGGCGACCAAGTCCCAGTACCGGGCAAACCGGCGCAACCGTTGCATCGTGGAAAAATCAATCAGCTTGGTTTGCAGGATTTCATATGGCGGGTTCGCACTGTAAACCATGCCCCAGTCTGTATCGTGCCGGGCAATCGGCGCGCCGCGCAATCGCTTTAATATGCCGACCTGGATTTCCTGTGGCTGCGTCGCCACGAGTCGGTCGAAGCCGGCTGCAAAGCTGGTGACATCTTCACCCGGCAAGCCGACAATCAAATCGGCGTGGACGTGAACACCGGTTTCGGCGCGGAGCCAGCGTAGATTTTCCTCCGCCGCCGCATTGTCCTGCCGTCGATTAATGCGGGCGGCGACGGTTTCATTGAAAGTCTGGATGCCGACCTCAAATTGCAGTGTGCCTGGTGGGAATCGCCGGATCAGTTGCCGGAGCGCCAACGGCAAGTTGTCTGGGATCATTTCAAAATGCAGGAACAATCCTGGTCGGTTGCGCGCCAGAAAGAATTCGAGAATCGCCGTGCTGGTCTTGATGTTTAGGTTGAAAGTGCGATCGACAAACTTAAATTGCCGGCAACCATGGTCGAGCAGGGATTGCATTGCCGTTAGAAATGGTTCAAGCGGAAATGCGCGCACCGGTACCGGCAACGCAGAAAGACAGAAATCACATTCAAACGGACAGCCGCGCGATGCCTCGACATAAATAACCCGGTGGGCGAGATCGCGTTCGTCGTAAAGTTCGTAGGGCAGGGCGAGTTGCGCGAGGTCGGGCGGAATGGCGGCAATGATCTTGGTTGCCGGGCGCGTGCCGACGAGCAGCTGCCGGCATAAATCCGCAAAGGCCAGATCCGCTTCGCCGGTAATGATGAAGTCGGCTTGCTGACAAATTGGCTGTTGCTTGGTTTCATGGCTGACTTCCGGGCCACCGAGGACCACGATTAATTCCGGGCGAAGCCGCTTCAGATCTGTGACGAGTTGGGCGGATTGCGTCGTGTTCCAAACGGACACGCCAATGCCGACGATCCGTGGCGTTTGTTGGAGAATCTGTTCCGCGATCTCAAGCGGACGTTGGTTGATGTCGAATTCAAGAATACCAGCGCGTGACCGTAATTCGCCGAGATTGGCAAGAAGATACCGGAGACCAAAGGCACAATGCGGGTATTTGGCGTTGAGTGTAGCGAGGACGATGTCCATGCGGACATCACCAGATACCGAGGCGCTTCTTACCGGCCTCAGTGACCATGCTTTGGTTCCACGGCGGATCCCAAACAATCTGCACGTCGGCCTCCGCGACGCCGGGAACCGTGAGTAACCGGTCGCGTGCTTGTTCGGCAATGACCGGGCCCATGCCGCAGCCCATCGCCGTCAACGTCATCTTCACATCCACGCGACTATTGCCGGACGGCAAGGGCGTCAACTTCACATCGTACACCAAGCCGAGATCGACGATGTTGACCGGAATTTCCGGATCATAACACGCCTTGAGTTCTTCCCAGACTTGTTTTTCGTCAGCCGGGCCTTGTTCAGTCGCTGGCGTCGCACCGGCGCCATCAGCCGCGATAACCATGGCGCCATCTTTGCTAAGGGCACTGATATCTTTGTTCATTACTTGAACCAGCCCAAATGCCGCGATTTGCATCGTGACATTGCCGCCAAGTGTTTGCCCAACGTGCGCCTCGGTTCCCTTTGGCACGGTGATTATGTTCCCGTAGGGAATTTGCGTGGCGGCACAATCGCGTGCAAAAATAACAATGTCAGCCGGTCGCAGGGAATCAACGGTAATCATATGCAAACTGTATGCAGGTTATGGCGATGTGTCTAGTGCTGTTTCAGCCATGTGCTTACAGACACCGGTTTACTTGTTCCATCACTTTTAATGTAGTCGAATGATTTGCGTGTCCGCGCTTGCGTGGGAGTACGGCTGCGGCGTCTCATCCGATTCGGCTCAGTCAGACGCCACTGAGCGGATGGTGTTTGACCGCTTCCCACGCGAGCTCTTGCAATAGCTGGTTCAACTTGGCGTCCCACTGTGGTTTTTTTGCGTCCGTCAGGATGTGTGGCATCGGCAAACCGACTGGACTGCGCCGGTAGATCACGGCGAAATGGCAATAGGCCGAGAGCACTTTCAATGGCACTGTGGGATGGCCCCAGGCGTCGGCGAAGAGTTCGGATTGTTTTTTTAATCCGGGCGCCGTGCCGGCGATAATCCGCGCCCGTAATGCCAGTGTCGCTTGGGCGTCGGGGACGATGAAGACCACTTGTTTGCCAAGCTCAGTGTTGAGTGCCCGGACATAATCTTCCATTGCCTTGAAATATACCGCGTGCGGTTTTTCCAAGTCGGCCAGTGTTGCGCCATTATATTCGTCCACCGTTTTCCGCGGGTTCTGGCCTGGAATAAATGGGAAGCGATCTTCCGGCAGCCAGAGTTCTTGGAGGGTGACGCGGACGTTGGGATTGTGCGCGACAGCCAGTTTCGCGAAGTTGCGGATGCCTTCGTCCGGCCCGGACATGCACGACAGCGTCAAGACATCCACGGTGCCGGCGGTGAGAGCGGCTTTGGCATGGTTCTTGTCGTCCGGCACCTTCCAGTGAGCGAGTGCACTCGAAGCGCCAATCGACGACACGCCGGCGACAACGTGATTGGTGATCCCCGCCGCGTGCGCCAGTTCATTCAAAAGCGGTGGAACCCAAAAGTGAAAGCTGTGGCCACAAGTGAAAACACGTTGCCCATGGATAATCAGGTTTGTTTGCATATTATCTTTTGGATTTGGATTGGTTGTTAGTGTGGTCGAATTATTGGTCTGGGCCGGCAACGACAAAGACGACGCCATCAGACCGATGCTAACTAGCAGGCAGCTTTTCATTTCCAGCATAATGTCACTCCGATCATTTCATTGGTCGTAGTGCCGGTAACTTTATTCATCAGTCCGGAAGGGGATCGCCGGCAAACCTTCTTTGTTGAAGAGGGTGAGGATGGGGTAGGAGGCCCAGCCGTACCGGACATAACGCGGCACGGTCACTTCGGGGGCGGAAACCACGACGGTATCGCCTTCGATCACGGCGTCAGCCCAGACGAACTGCTTGTCTTCGCCGGCAACGGCAAAGCCGTTCGGCTTGGCATTGCCGGGCTTGAACACCAGTCCGCTGCCGAGGTGTTTGAAATAGAGGCGGGTTTTGAATTCTTTCACAAATGGGGTATTCGTGCTCACGGTAGACGGATCCGGGTCGACATTCTTGCGCTCCAGCATCATCTCGGTAAACTCGGGACCGGAATCGAGCAGGTCTTTCTCGCCATAAACCATCCGACGAGCGACCAAGGCCAGCCGGCGGCCGACATCCTGTTTGTTGTGTGGATGAATGTTCGAGACCGGCTCGTCACCAAGGTCGGCAGCGATGGCGATGCCAACGTTCGGCATGGTGCGGGCGGTGCGCCATTGCGCTTCGCGGACTCCGGCGTAACCCTCTTCGAAGGGGTGGCTTTGTTTGCCACCCTGCGTGGAGAGCGAGACGATGAGGAAGGGGAAATCGCCCACTTGAAACTGGTCGCGCCAATCGGAAATGAGGGATGGCATCAGGCGGCGATATTGCAACCAGAATGGGAAACTCGCTTCGCCCTGATACCACAAGGCGCCTTTGATGGCGAACGGCCCGAGCGGGGCGATCATGCCGTTGTAGAGGCCGGCCAGGGTCTTGTAATAGCCCACCTGCGGCCGGGGGAAGGGCAGCGCAATCTCTTTCATGGCCACGCCCGCTTTGACCTGCCAGTTCCCGGCGAGCGGAACACCCTTCTCTTCGGTCTTGGAACGCAAAATCATGTTCCGTGCATCGCCGCTGAAGCCGGCGTGCGCATTGGAACTGACCACGGCCACGACCAGCAGGTTCTTGCCGGGTTTCACCAGTTCACCGTCAAGATGGTACTTGCGATAATGGCCGCTGAGTTGCGTGGCGCCGACCAACTGGCCATTGAACCAGGTGATGTCGGTGCCGTTTATCTGCGACAGATCGAGAATGACCGGCTTGCCGGCCATGTCGTCGGGGACTTCGACTGAGGTGCGGAACCAGACCAGCCCGTCAAAGTTGGTCAGCCCGGCATCTTTCCACGGCTTCGGCACTGGTAGCTCTTGCCAGCCGCTGGTGGGCAAGGTGGCCGCGGAAGTGTACTGCTGTTTCGCGCTGAGCGGATCCACAGTGGCGGCCCACTTCTCCACACTCTGGAAATAATCACTGGCGGAATCGCCCGCCTCCTTGTCCAGCCGGGCCAACTGTTCATGGAAATCGTAGGGCATATACTTGCGGATGCCATTCGCGCTGATCCAGACTTCGGCGGCAGTCGCGCCAACGGAGCTGTGGATGATGCCAACCGGGATCTTCTCAACCGAGTTGATCTCTCGCGCGAAATAATAGCCCACGGCGGTGAACTGCGCGACTGTCTGCGGCGTGCAAACTTCCCAAACCGCCGGCACTGGCACTTGCACCGGGACAAACGATGGCAGGAACCCCACGGTGAATGAACGAATCTCCGGGTGATTGCCCTGCTTGATTTCTTCCGTCGCATTCGCCGCCGTGCGCACCGGGATGCCCATGTTCGATTGGCCCGAACAGAGCCAAATATCGCCCGCCAACACATTCGTCAACACGAGCTGCTGCTTCGCGCCCTTGATGGTCAACGTCAACGGGCCGCCGGCTGGGAACGGGCCGATCTTCGTCTGCCATTTGCCGTCCGCACCCGCGATTGCCGTGGCGCTGGTCGTGTTGCCTTTGGGATTCAGGACGGTAACCGCAATGGTCTCGCCCGGTTTACTCCAGCCCCAGATCGGGTCGGCGACATCGCGCTGCAACATCATGTCGCTGCTGAAGAGCGTATGCACAAAGGGCAGCTTGCGCGGTTGCGTCGGCCACGTCTCCTGCGGCTCGGGCGGTGTAACCGGCGGCATCGGCGGCTCCTGACCGAAACCGGGTTGGAACGACAACAGCAATCCAAGCAAAAATATCCCGCTAACTCTGGTGAACATGTTTGACTCCTTTTAGTTTTTGAACGCTGGGGTAATGATGGAACCCAATTGCCGGTGCGTCAATGACATTATCAAAGGGCGACCGCGTCAGGCCGCGCCCTGCCAGCCGGTCTGCTGAAGCAAAGCCCGCGCGGCGGCTTCCGTCGGCGCGGTGACCCAGATGAACAACCCTTCGGCCCCGACCGCCTCAATCAGCGGCGCGACTTCGGCCGGCTGCACTCCCACGGCTTGGACGCTCTTGCCGGCGGCTTTGATGCGCCGGTAGAGATCATACCATTGCGGCGCGCCGCCACCAGGCAAGCCGGCCTGCGGCGTCCATTCAATGGCATCAAGCGCCTCGATCTCCAGCAACGCATCGAGCTGGTGCACGGCATTCGTCCCGTCGAGGTGGTAAAGCGAATAATCCAGCCACTCGCATTGCTCGGTCAGCCCGGGGACGACGAACTCGCGGAACATCTTTTCCGAAATCATGCAGGAGAAATCGCATTGCAGCTTGGCGAGCTTGCCGGGCGCCCAGAGCTCAAACGCGTCCCAAACCGCGCCGCCCCACGGATCGCGGAGCTTTTGCCAGAACGCCTCGTAACAGGCGAAGAAGGCGGTATTGATTTCCGCGAGCTTGGCCTGCACCCACTCCGGCCGCTCCAACAAATCCGTCAGCAATAATTGCCCGTCGCGCAATTGCGCCAGCGTATCAATGTTCTCAATCAGATCGGGAAAGCCGACCAGGTACCGGCCGCGCGCCTGTTGCTGGGCCAGCTCGATCAGCGCGAAATGCCGGCGCCACCAGTCGCCGGTTTGATCGAGCCGCAACGCCGGGAAAGATTCCGGCTCGTGAATGATTGGTTCGTACCAGACCGTAGTCGGGGCCAGCTTGCCGACCGCCCCGAGAAACAAACCGAGACTGCCGGGCCCGCCGATGTCCGCCCACAACCGCGGGAACGCCACACCGCCATAAAACGTCCGGGCCGCCTCCGCCGAGTGCCGCGCCACCCAATGCGGCACATCCGTCCACTGCTGCTGGAGATCGCGCGGCGCGCCGGGGTGGGGGAGATTTTCCCACGGCTGATCTTTCGGCGCGGTGACGTGCAACGCCAGCGCCCGGTGTTCCCACCAGCCGGTCAACGCCAACCGCGCCGCCGCCCAATCCGGTTTCCAAGCCAATTGCGATTCAGGCACATTCATGGTTCGCCGGGCTTTTTATGAGCAAGCGGCCAATTGCACAAGTGGAATCGCGGCCGGGGCCGGCGAATGACTGGTGCATTGCCGGCCGGTTCTGATAAACTGGCGCGCATGAATTACCGGAAACGTCCACCAATCAAACGACCTGATTTTGCCGGCAGCGATGACGCGCCGGAGATGTGGGAATTGATTGCGGTCTTGGATCGGCTATGCGCGGCTTATCGCCAGCTCCCCGAGATACCGGCGGCGATGGCGCGCCGGCATTTGCGGATCCTGCAAAGACTGCACGAACAGCACAACTTGCTCGCCGAACCCGCCCCGGCACCGGCCGGTGCCCGTCGCGCTGCTCGCAAAGCAAACCATAAGAAATGACGCCGGCCTAGCCTTCGACGCCTTGATTAATTCATTTAAGGCGCGGGGAAACGACTGAGTCTCTAGTCTTGGGTCCGTAGCACGCTCCGGACTCAGGACTCCGGCCCCGGGACTTGCTTTCCTCCGGCTCAGGACCCGGGGCCCGGGACTCAGGACTTATTATTATGGTGGTCAGGCGGCGCTGCCGTAGATGCTGGCGCCTTCGCCTTGGTAACTCTCGAAGACGTGCTCGAACAGGGCGGAACACTGCCCTGATAAAGCTCCTTCGAGTAGGGGCTTGCTTTAAGAGGTCTTTTTCGGTGGTGATTTCGAGGAGACCATTGCGGAATACCACTTGAACATCTCGGAGAAGAAAAACTTTCCGAAGCTGGGCTCGGTTTCGATTTTTGAAAGAAACGTCAGGTTGTCGTCAGCGTTGGTCATCAACGCTTCCTGAATGCTATCCTTCAGCTTGCGCTTTTTAAGGTCTTCGATGCTGTTGGATCGCATCGCGGCCTTTAGGTCATTATCCTTTTCCAGAACATCTTTTAATGCCGTGATGACGCGGTCGGCGTCATCGAAGGCGATCCCGTAATCCTCATTCAGCTTTTGGACAACGACTTTTAACCGTTCCTTGTCGTCTTCCGCATTACCGCGATGGCCATCATCGCTGGTCACGTCCAGCGTGGCATCCTCGGTGGCGAGGGCGATGCTGCCGTTCTGTTCCTCTTGAACCCGGTATTTGTCCATGTCCACCATATCCATGACCTCGCGCGGCAGGGTGACGCGCTCAAAGGGCAGTTTTTTCAGCAGCAGCTTGGCGAACAGGTAAAACTTTTCTAGCTGCGTATCTGTGAAGGTCATGATCTGGCTAATGAAGCTGTATTGCCGGACGTAACGAGCTGTTTCCTTGCGGAACTTTTCCTTGGCCTCAGCGGCCAGCTTCTCGAAGTCTTTCTTTCCCTTATGCTCGGAACCGAGATTCGCATAACCGGTATCCACGATGTGCTGGAAGAATGGCGCTAACTGCTCGGACGTGACTTTCTGCACGATAAACAACTGCGCAAACTTCTCCACGTCCTCCGCTGTAAATACGTGCATCTGTTCCAGCGTGTATTTGAGGTTATAGAGTTTGTTGGGGTCGGTCGAGCCTTCGAGGTCAGTACGCTGGTAGTAATCCTGAAATGACGCCTGTATGGTTTCCTGCTCGTTTACAAAATCGAGCACATAAGTATCCAGCTTGAGCGGCGGGAAAGTGCGATTGAGGCGGCTCAAGGTTTGGACCGCCGCCACTCCGCCAAGTTTCTTGTCCACGTACATCGTGTGCAACAGCGGTTGGTCAAAGCCTGTCTGGAATTTGTTCGCGACCACCAGCAGCCGCTGCGCGGGATTCTTGAACGCCTCGGCGATGTCTCCTGTGCCGGGCGGGTTCATGTTCTCCTCGGTGTACTTCTTCTCATTGATCGTCACCGTGCCACTGAAGGCGACAAGAAGGCCGAAGGGCAGATTCTGTTCACTTAAAACTTCCGCGATGGCCTGCTGGTAGAGCACCGCATGGGCGCGCGAGTGCGTGACCACCATTGCCTTCGCCAGCCCACCGATCTTGTGCGCCGTCTTGCGCGTGAAATGGTCAACGATGATATGCGCCTTGCGCTTGATCGCGAAGGCATGCTGATCCACATACTCCAGCAACAGGCGCCGGGCCTTCAATTCTTCCACCAGCTTGTCACCTTCGGCCTTCTCGTTCTGAATCAGTTCAAAGTAGGTCTTGTAGGTGGTGTAGCTAAGGAGGACATCGAGAATGAAACCCTCGGCGATGGCCTGTCGCATGGTATATTCATGGAACGGACGAAATCCCTTCTTCACCTTTTTATCCGGTGTCCCAAACAATTCCAGCGTCTTGTCTTTCGGCGTGGCTGTGAAGGCGAAAAACGACAGATGCGGGAGTTTCTGTCGGGCCTTCTGTACCTTTTCCAGTTCGTTTTCGAGCGGGTCTTCGTCCTTGTTCTCGTCATCCTTCTCCAGCGCCGCCTTGAGTTGCTCCTCGCTCGTGAGGACGATCTTCAAGTCCTTCACGTTCTCTCCGGTCTGGGAACTGTGCGCCTCGTCCACGATGACCGCGAACTTCTTGCCCGGCAGCTTCGCCATCTCGCCGACGAACCCGAACTTCTGCAACGTCGTGATGATGATCTTGTCCCCGTGCTCCAGCGCCTTCACCAGTTGCTTCGTGTTCCGGTCAATCTTCCTGACCGTGCCCTTGATTTTCTCGAATTGCTTGATCGTGTCCTGCAACTGCCGGTCTAACACCTTGCGGTCGGTGATGACCACGATGCTGTCGAACACCGGCTGGCCGTTGCCGCCGCACAGGTTGGCCAATTGATGCGCCAGCCATGCGATGCTGTTGCTCTTGCCGGAGCCGGCACTGTGCTGGACGAGATAATTGTGGCCGCTGCCGCTGGCCTTGGCGTGCGCGAGAAGTTTCCGAACCACCATGAGCTGGTGAAAGCGCGGGAAAACAAACTTCTCCTTGCCGGTCTTTTCGTCGCGTTCGAAGTGCAGGTAGTTCTGGACCAACTCCAACAACGAATCCGCCTTGAGCACTCCCAATTCCATGCGCCCGTCGCTATCCTTGAAATCCGTCCATAGATACGATGACGCGAAGTTGCCGTAGATGAGAGGGTTCTTCGTGTCGCGGTTGAAGGGCAGGAACGGCGTCTCCTTGCCCTGCAAGTGCGTCGCCATGTAAACCGCGTCATCGTCCAACGCGAAATGCACCAGACATCGCGCAAAGAACGGCTCGCGCCAGTCCCGCCGCCGGTACTGCGCGATGGCGTGTTGAACATTCTGGCCGGTAAAATGATTCTTGAGTTCAATGCTGACGATGGGCAGCCCGTTGAGCAGGATGACCATGTCCACCGACTGGTCGGGCGTCTTTGTGGAGAAATGAATTTGCCGCACGATGGCGAACCGGTTGCCGACATACCGTGCCTGATGCTCCGGGTTACCTCCCGCAGACGGCTTGAAGAACGCCAGTTGGACATTGACGCCGTTGAAGGAAATCCCATTGCGCAACACCTCCAGTGTTCCGCGTTTGGCAACCAGCGCCGACGTTTGGGCGGCGAGGGTTTGACGTTCAACGTCGGGAAACTGCTTGACCAGTTTGCCCCATTCCTTTGGCTGCGTGGCTTGAACGAACGCCGCCAACTCCTCCGTGTCGATCAGCGTTGCCGAATCAAACGAATCCGCCTGACGTTCCCGATATAACGGACTGCTCGCCAGTGAAGCAACAATGCCACTCTCTGACATCTTTTCACTAAGCTGTTCTCGATGAAACTTAGGTATTGAATACTTTTCATCGTCTTCATCAGCAGGCAATACGCTAATCTCTCGAACGCCTGAGAAGTAGAGCCGTTCCTTATCAGTTAGTGTCTTGAAGCCAAGTATTCCCGGGGGTGCTGATTTAAGGAGGTCAGCATCCTTCGTCCAAGCTTCGCGCAGCCGTTCAGCTGCCTCTTTTGGTATCAACAAAGTAAGAACCACACTGCCATCCTCGACTTTCACAACTTGAATAACTGCCTCGGCAATTTTTGCAATCCCTGCAAGCACGAGCAAAAGCCCTTCTTGAGTCTTGAGCGTAAACTCGGCGAGTCTCCCGCTCAACGTAATGCGAATTTCGGATTGGCGCGACAGCGCTCTGTTGGCGGGTGATGCGATGCGTGCCGGCAATGAACTCCCCGGCAAGATCTGCGAGGCTTTGAGGGCTTGGACCACGAATTCTGCTGCATTCTTGGCGGCAAGCTGCTGGTTGGCATCCTTATTCTGGGCTTTTGTTCCGTCAGCCCAATCACAGATACCTTTAACGAGAATCCAATCCACTTTCGATTTCTGGCATGCAGTGTAGAGTCCGTTGCCTTCCATTTCCCCGCCAATCGCTTCAGGGGCGAGCTTTTTCAACTTCTGGAGGAACTCCGCATTGTCGATCAACTTTTCGCCAGACAACACCAATCCGAAGTGAATCTTTTCGTCCGCAGCATCACGCCGTGCGGCAACAGCCCGCAAGTGATTTAGTAATTTAATTGATGCATCGACGCGTGCCCCTCGCGGAATCAGATTCTCTGCGCCTTCGGGCGTGGTAGCCACCTTTTGCAGGTCGTAGAACTGTAGTTGCTTCGAGACTAGAAGCTGGCCAATCCCTTGTTTCGAGCAGTCCACGCCAAAAGCGACGCCAACCATGATGACTGCCCGAGGGTGCAGTGTGTTGATGGCGTCCTGAATCGTCTGCATCGAGCCACCAAGGGCCACGCTGCCCATTTCCGACTGAACCATCACAACACTTTGGCCATTGACGAGACCCAGATCGTGATAGCTACGGTCGCCTTCATGAAAAATGGCATCCTGTGAATAGGAACTGAAAGCAGCAAGGACGGCTTTCGATTCGATTTCATTCACTGTTACGATCAGAATGTCGGCTGAATGGCTCATAATTTAGTTGGGCACGGGACGCTGGCCGGTGACATTCTCGTGGATGATTGATGCGCGATAGTCGCCAAGCAATTCAATCTGCCGCTGCCGCAATCGTGCCAACCGATCGAGTTTCTCTGTCATATCGTCTAAATAATCAAGGATTGCCTGTTGTTGATCACGCGGCGGCACTAATACTTTCACATTCTTTATGTCGTCCCACCCTATTGCAGCCCGATGTTCCAGTATTCCATTACCGAGCGAGGCGACATATTTTTGAAAAGCTTTGCTCTCAAAGACCCGGAGGCCGAAGCGTGGCAAAGCCACATCTTGCCGCACTCTCAGAACCAAATAGACGGGACTGCAAACGCCATCATACGGAGACATGCCATACGAACCGATACCGTAATTCATGCTGTTAATGACCAAGTCACCACATTTCACCAGCTTGCATTTCGTGAGGTCATCGGGTTTTCTATTTCCGACAGCGCCTTTTTCTTCATACGGAATGATTCCCCTATTTGCCATGAGGGAGAGGTAATTTTGGTTTTGCGCGCCTTCGTTAGTTTCTTCAATGTTATCCACAAGGGCTTTGCAAGGCAGCACATTCCATCCTGTCGGCACTGAAGTAATCAGTGTCCACGGAACACAGAATTCTAGGGTGGCTAGTCTTGTGACTCCGGTCACTCCAGTATCTTCAGGGAGAAGATGATGTGCTTCCTCATCAAGCCTTAGGAGTTCGGCAGCGATTTCTGCTGTGGAGCATAACTGCGCGTTTTCAAAAAAGTAGCGAGTAAAGTTGATCTGATAGCCCGCCTTGTCCTTGCTGCGATCCATCCATGCATCCGGCACGTACGGTAACACCTCACGACGGAAATATTCGTCAATGTTCTCCTTGAGCGACACGTTCTCGTAGTCGCGCAGTTCGGAGTCTGGTATCGGCTGGCCGTCGTCGTCCTTCACAATCGCGGCGGTTTCATCGCGCATGGCGAGCAGGGAGCGGCAGGTCTTCTTCAGTCCGTCGGCAATGCTCCACGTCAGCTCCTTGGCCAGCGCGGCGCAGAACTTCGCGTCATCCTGCCACGGCGCTTGCTTCGCTAACTTATCGAGCGCAATGGCGAGCTGGTCGCCCCGGTCGTCCTTGAGCTTGAGCACGGCGGCATCGAGGCGCATCGCCTTGCGCTGTTCCGGCGTGAGGTCGTAGCGCAGCCGCAGCGGACGCTCGACGCAGACCTTGGTGTAGCCGAATTCTGCGGTGTCGAAAATCTTACTGATCTTCGTCTCCTCGAATGCTTCGTAGATGCCGAGGATAGTGCCCGCTTGGTCTTCGCTAATTTCAAATCGTTTTTTTCCGAGGTTATGTGCTAATAACGTCGTGAAGTTCTCGCCGGTGGCATTTATTAATTGAACCTTGTCCCGCCGCCCACTGGGCTTCCGGTTATTGATGAGCCAGATATAGGTAGCAAGCGGGGTGTTGTAGAACAGGTCGGCAGGCAGTGCGATGATGGCGTCAAGCCAGTCGTTTTCGAGAATGTATTTACGGATGTTGCTCGGCCCGCTGCCGGCATCGCCGTTAAACAAGGGCGAGCCACTAAAGATGATGGCGATCTTGCCGCCCTGCGCGGGCAGCTTGCTCAACTTGTGAAGCAGGAACAGCATTGCGCCGTCGCCCACGTCCGGCAGACCCGGTCCATACCGGCCACCCGTGCCTAAAGCGTGCTCGGCTTCGATTTCTTCGCGGATGTTCTTCCAGTCTTTGCCAAACGGCGGATTGGAAAGCATGTAGTTGAACTGTTTGCCGGGCAGCAGGTCGCGGGAGAGCGTGTTCTCGCGTTTGATGTTTTCCGGGTCTTCACCCTTCATCAGCATATCGGCCTTGGCGACGGCGTAGGTCTTTTCGTTGATCTCCTGGCCGTAGAGATACACGTCGATATTGGGATTGATCGCGCCGAGCAGATGTTCCTTGCCGATGGTGAGCATCCCGCCTGTGCCGCACGCGGGATCGTAGATGGCGATGAGCTTTTCCTTCGCCAGCTTCTGGCGGTCCGGCTCGAACATGAGCTTGACCATGAGGCGGATGATGTCGCGCGGGGTATAGAACTGCCCGGCGGCTTCGTTGCTGGCTTCCTTGAACTTGCGGATCAGGTACTCGAAGATCGTGCCCATGCCGTGATTGTCCACGGTGGCCGGTGAGAGATCGGCCTCAGCAAAGCCTTGGGTGATTTTGAATAGGAGGCGCTTGCGGAGCAGCGTCTCGTAAATCGGGGCCAGCCCTTTTTCCTCGCCGCCGGAGAAATTGAAGAGGATGTCCTGCACGTTGGCGGAGAACCCGCTGAGATACGTGCCGAAGTTCTCGCCAATGTCATTGGGAAATTTCAGCAGGTCAATCAGCGAATACTCGGACGTGTTATAGAACGACTGGCCAGCGGCCTTCTTGAGCAGCGCATCGCGTGTCTGAGCCGGCGTTTTCTTGTATTTCTCGGCGGCCTTACGAACGGCATCACGGGTCGGTTCAAGGACGCAATCAAGACGGCGCAGCAACGTGAACGGCAGAATCACATCCTCGTAATCCTTCGCCTCGTAGTCGTCCTTGATGAGGTCGGCAATCTTCCAAAGGAACTCGGCGATTTCAGAGTGATTTTGCATGAACGTTAGTATTGACAGCTATTGGTGCGGAGTTAATTAGCGACGTCTTTTTCAGATGGTGCGATCCATTGCATAATAGTTCAGTCCGGTATTTTGCCCTGCTGGCGGAGTTATACCGCAAGTGCCGGTCTCTGCGCCAATCTTCTTTTCGGTAGATGCTGGCGAAGCCCTCAGGCCGCAATCCGCGCTCCGCAATAGGCATTCGGCAGTCTTCGGTTTTCAGTCTTTAGTCCTCAGTCCACCCCCCCCTAAACTTTGCCCTCAAAGGGGCACGGGCTTGTGCCATTCTCTCGGGCATGGGATTCGATTGGAAGTCCGTGTTCAGGACGTTGCTCCGCCAGCATCAGCAGCAGCGGGACGATGTGGCCTATGCCAAGTTCCTCAGGATTCATCGGCGGAAGTTGCAGCGCATTTGGGGCGGCGAAAGCGAGATTGCCCATGACACCGTCCGCACCGCGCTGGAGCGTCTCGACGTTTGTTATTGCCGGATCTGCGAGCGGGAATGTCCCTACAAGTCCAAGGGCCACCCATCCCAATCGGTTGGTAGCCAACTCAAGGGCCGACCGGTAGCGCATAAACCTTGGAACCCGCTCGAACCCGATCTGCCCTCGCCGGTCATGGCGTTTGTCATCCTCCTCCGCTCCATTTGGGCCGAAATCAGCCCTTGGGGACAGCTAACCAAAGCCACTGCCTGCCGGGTCAAAGTCAATCCATGACCAATCTAACCCAATCCGCCACCCAAAAGCCTGTTTCCGGTAGCGAAACGACCTTGCTGGACCTTCCAAAGCCCTCTTTCTGCTCCGAAATGACCTTTTTAGGGGATTTTTTAACCTTTTGGCTCTTTGAAAAGCCCTTCTCGTTGTCTGACAAGCATTCTTCGTTCTCTGACAAGCGCTCTTCACTGTCTGACAAGCATTCTTCGCTCAACGAGAAGCATTCTTCGTTGTCTGACAAGCACTCTTCGTTCAACGAGAAGCATTCTTCGTTGTCTGACAAATGCTCTTCGTTGTCTGACAAATGCTCTTCGTTGTCTGACAAGCGCTCTTCGTTGTCTGACAAGCATTCTTCGTTGAATGAGAAGGTCTTCTCGTTGTCTGACAAGCCCTTCTCGTCGCCTGACAAGCAGTCTTCGTTGCCTGAAGAATGCCTTTCGGTGTTCAAGTTTGGCGTTTCATTCTCTCATCAACTTGCCGGCAAACTGCCGGGAAGCCTTTCCTTTGGTCGGTTCAGGGGCAAACATCAGCAACCAACCGCGTGTGCGGCTTCCGGGATGGTCCGACCATGACCACGCCCCTCGCCCGGTATGGCAGCGCCGTCTATGGCGTGGCCATTTACGCCAGCACACAGTCAGGAGGTAGAAAAATGAATCAACAACTCCGGGTCTTGTTCGACTTTGTCAGCATGCCCGACTCGTCCTTGGACGAGTTTGCCGGCGGCACCGTTACCGGGATGACCGCCAATCCCGCCTATCCGACACCGCCCGTGGCGTTGCCGACAGTCGAGCTCCAGCAACAGGCCTTCAATGCCGCGGTGATCGCCGCCGCCAATGGCGGCACGACCTTGACGGCGGCCAAGAACAATGCGCGGGCCGAGTTGGTGGATTCCCTCCGCCAAAACGCCAGCTATGTGCAGATCAAATGCAACAACAACCTCCAAACGTTGCTGAGCAGTGGTTACCAAGCCGCCAGCACCAACCACACCCAAACTCCGTTGACGCAGCCAGTCATCGGGGACCTGATCAATGGAAACACCGGTGAACTGGTCGCCCGGGTCAAGGCGGTGACCAATGCCCGCGCTTATGAAGCCCGGTTTGCCCTCATCGGTGCCGGCGGCACACCCGGCCCGTGGCAGAGCGGC
>Ga0316217_10000924_pt1 | contig 39813 bp, 30 predicted proteins | sample 1anoAmetaG_FD_203633 | JGI IMG/M metagenome (GOLD analysis project Ga0316217, IMG submission 203633) | Freshwater microbial communities from Trout Bog Lake, Wisconsin, USA - 1anoA | ecosystem: Environmental > Aquatic > Freshwater > Lake > Hypolimnion/Profundal zone | place: USA: Wisconsin...
CCAGATGCCGCCGCCGACCCAGTCGCTAACTCCGTGATCGACCTGCATAGGGTGGTTCCAGGGAAAACGAAGTAATTCTGTATAACCCAAGGAAGCGCCAGCAGCGGGAGGATTACCTGATAACCAAGGAGCCAAAGTATATAACGACGGACCATATCCAGCATTGAGGTTTGTTTGTCCAACAGCTTGCCTACCACAGGCTAAATATTGACTGTTTACATTGATATCTGCCCAGGCTGTATCCGCTGTAAAAAGATATTTTGTGTCATACGACGATGGGATTGACCCAAGGTTCCATTTTCCTGCAGCGTTAGGGGCGCTAAGGTTCAATTCCGACCAACCAAAAGTATTTGCGTCTACGGTAGTGGTAGCCGGTTGATAATCATAGATGGAGGACCAGTATAGCTTGTCTGTAATCTGGCTGCCCTGTTTAGGTAGATACGCCAATCCATAGACACTTTGACTGATCCCACCGCTACTGCCCTGTAAATACAAGCCACCAGTAACATCAGACGGCATTTGAATATAGGTTGCCGTACTAAGATTGGAGAAACCTATTTGCGGAGTGGGAATTGTAATTTCGCTGACAGTTCCTATCCCTGAGCCATCAGGTCCGACTCCATAGAGAGAACCCTTGCCTCCGTTGCCCTTAGGATAAAATGTAAACCCGTAAGGACTGAATCCCCACCATGCCCCAGGAGGCGAAGAGCTGCCATTCTGAGGCACACGAAATGCTCCTAGATAGACAAGGTCTTGATCAGGAATAAGTTGTTCCGCATAACTCAAATTAAAAATTAAAATTAAAGATAATGAATATAAAAGTGTTTTTAATATATTTTTCATATAATGTTCCCAATTTATGTAATATATTAAGTGCTCAATATATTACAATACATGCTAAATTCAATATTTTAAAATAATGTTAATATCAGAAATTAAATCATTAGTAACCATTTCTTGACCAGACTTATTAACATGAGCTGCATCTAAGAAAAGCTTGTGATTATGTTCATACTTATCATTATAATTTAGATAAATAACATTTCTAAATTTATGAGAATACATTCTAAACATTTTTTCGCTCTCAATTTGTGATTCAATTTGAGACTTATTGTAAACATCAAGTGTAGGAATGAATAACAACACTAAAATTGAACCACGTATCCTAATGAGATTCAATATCTCTTCAAAAGCTTTTACTGAATTTACATCCGCATGAAAACCTGAATATTTTTTATTTTTAAGCTTTACGTTAAAGTCTTTCAAGTCAATTAAATCAGTGCTGACACTCACAGAAGGGTCAAAATAACCTTTAATTGCACACCTTAAAAGTAAAGAATCGTTATATCTTAATAGTCTGAAATATCTTCGAATAAATAACTCTTCTTGTGTTGCGCCATTTTCGCTAACGTAATGATCTACTTGAAATGTGTCAATGTATGGGTAGAACTGTAAATAAAAATTATCACTCAGCTTTACTTTTTCAAAAGTTCTTGCATCAACATCGTAAATGATTATTTTTGGAATATGCGCCTGTTCTTTAAAATAGTTTTGAAGCATTACTAAGCGCTCAGGATTGTTTGCACCAGGCATGAAATATTTAGCGACCTTTAGACCCAATACCTTTTCGAGCTTCTTTTCATCGATACCATTTTCGGTATGAGAATGGCCAATACATAATATTTCAGCTTTTTTATCTAATTGGTTATATTTTCTCATACCATTTTTTAGAAACTCAGAAATAATATAATCTAATATAAAAATGATAATTAAAAATAAAACTACTTTTTTGATTAATTTAATCATTTAAAACTCATTTTATATAAAATTAAAATCTGTAATATATAAAGTTCCCTTTACTGTTTATGGTAAAGATCATTATAAATAAGATAAAGCCAATATAAACTAACCATCTATATGTAGTTCTCCAGCAATAAAAATATTCATCTATTTTAAATGTATTCCTTAAAATACAAATGATACTAGTCAATACCAATATAAATAAAGATATCTTAACTTCATGCCCTTTATGATCCCAAAAAGCAGCTGATATATTTCCAAAGCCATTGAATAAGTTTTTTACAATGTAAATTGAATCAGCGTAGGAATTTGCTCTAAAGAAAATCCAAGCGAAACAAACCAAATTAAAAGTAAAAAATGTTTGCCAGATGCGCTTTATAATAGATTTATCTAATCCAACAAATTTGTAAATAATTTTCTGAATTGGTTTAAAAACCACAGATGAAGCTAAATAAATACCATGCAGTAATCCCCAAATTACAAAATTCCAACTTGCTCCATGCCAAATACCAGAAACCAGAAATGCAACTAATAAAGCAATAATCGTTCCCAGTTGACCCAATTTCCGCAAGCGCATTTGCAATGGCTGAAAAACATAATTTAATATCCAACTTGAAAATGAAATATGCCATCTTCTCCAAAATTCAGCAATGGATGTAGATAAATAAGGTGAATTAAAATTTTGAGTTAAAGTTATGTTGAAAAGTCGAGCAGATCCCAGGGCCATATCTGTATAGCCTGAAAAATCAAAAAATATCTGAAATGCGTAAAGATAAGTCGCTAAAACAATAGTTAACCCACCGTAAGCATGTACATTATCATAGACGGGATTAACAAATAAAGCTAGACGATCAGCAATAACAACTTTTTTAAACAGTCCAAATGCAAATAAAAACATTCCAGAACGAATATTGTTATAATTAAATATATATGGAACTTTCAGTTGTGGTAATAAATTTTCAGATCTCTCAATTGGGCCTTGTAATAATTTAGGGAAAAATGCCAAATATAAGGCAAAATATCCGAGATGTCTCTCAGGCACGATAAATTCTAGGTAAACATCGATTAAATATGAAACCGCTTGAAAAACAAAGTAAGATACACCTATTGATATCAAAAACTCATTTTTCAATTGAGAATGGAAATATTCTTGAAAAAAACTTGATACAGATGTTATATATTTAAAAAATAATAATATTAAAATATTGCATGTTATTCCGATTATTAATATATATTTCTTTATACTTTCTTTATTAGTCTCTATCAATGCAATAGCAGTTAAATAATTAAAAAGTATAACTACAATTAATGCTGCAATTAATAGCGGTGAATTTAATGTATAATAAAAATAAAAACTAGATATAAGTAACAGTAACCATCTAACACTATCTGCAGTAAAGTAATAGGCTAGGTAAACTAACGGTAGTAGAATAAAATATTGCAATGAATTAAATTGCATACTTTTAATATATTCCTATGAACAATTAATATGTTCGAACAACAATAATTAATATATTGTCATTTTAAAACTAAGTTAGTGTAGACAGATAAATACTCTGTAGCCATTTTTATATTTGAATATTCTTTAATAACTTTTAACATGCCTCTTGTAGCCATTTCCTTTGCTTCGACTGGATTATTCATCATATATTTAATACACTCTGCGAACTGCAAACTGTCACCAGCCGGAAATAATAAACCAGTTTTTTTGTGAATAACCAAATCCCGGTTACCATGAATGTCCGATGCAACAACAGGAATCGATGCTGCCAATGCCTCCATAACGCATCTGGGTACTCCTTCCAAACGCGAAGGCAAAACAAACAGATCAAAAGATTTCAACCAAGAAACTGCATCTGGTCTAAAACCGAGAAAATCAATATTTTCCTGAATACCCAGCAGCTTGCATTCTGTTAGTAACTCATCTCGTTTTGCCCCGTCGCCAAGCACAATAAGCTTTATGTTGTGGTGCTCTTTTACCAAAATATTAAAAGTTGAAAACAGTGTTGGTATATCCTTACGATCGATCAATTGGCCAATATATCCAATAATATAAGAATCCGGATATTTCTTTTGGTGGGGTTTTGTTTTTTGGATTTCATCAATATCAACACCATTAGAAATAAGCTTAAGCGTACGACTTCCAACTGTTTTATGTAAGCCGTCCATAAGGTCCGGTGATAAAGGACAAACCATATCCATAAACTTGAAAGAAAATCTATCGATCGTTTCATACAACTGTAATTTTCTATCTTGTTCCATACTCCAACCGTGTGGAGTAGTCATTACATGGCATTTAGCCAATCTTGCCGCCAGCAATCCCATTATATCGGACTTGAAACCATGACCATGAATAATATCAATCTGTTTATCCCGAGCCAATTTAGCCAGCTGAAATATAGCGAGGGGATTAAGTTTACCCCCAGTGTTAAAATCAAGTGAATCAAGCCCACGCAGCTCAGCAGCATGTACGACGGCAGACTTTTCAGCTTCACTGTCGACCAAATTTATCAGGGTTGAATGTATTCTCTTTGTGTCCATAGCACACATCAATGCCAATATCCAGCGTTCGGCACCATATAGCCCGGTACTACCAATAAGATGCATTACATTGATCACTCCATTAGAAGCACTCAACCTTAGCCTCCTTTGCTTCCGACAACCTGCTTTTCAGTATCTTTGCAGGATTTCCGCCTGCAATACTGAATGGCGGCAAATCCTTAACCACAACACTGCCTGCAGCTACTATACTTTTTCGACCCACATTTGCCATAATGACCGAGCTGTTTCCTATCCAGGAATCCTCACCAATAACAATCTTAACAAATTCTCCGCCCTGTTCGCGCATTGGGATATCCAGTTGGTCAAAATTGTGCTGTTTTTTACCGCTGACAATATCAACATTACTCCCAAGCATTACATCATCCTCTATACGACAGATTCCGACACAGCAATTAGTGCCTATATAAACCCTCCTTCCAAGTTCGATTCCTCTTTGGTTTAATCGTGTACCAAACTCAATGCAGCAATCATTAGAACAAGAAGCTAAAGCTAAACAATAAAATTGCTGTCTCAAATAGTTACCAGGAATGCCCGGTACTAAGCTTAAAAACTGGGAACATCCTTGAAAAGGTTGATCATTTTTTAAATATAGTTCACTGATGAGCATTAATAAATATAAAGGATAAACTATAAGGAATGAAAATGATTTTGATAATCTTTTAAATAATTTCTTCATCATTACAACACACTTACTTTATACTTATTACTTAATATAGTATTAAGCCTGAAATTGTCTCGCACAAACTCTTGAGGATTATCTGAAACGATTTTTATATAGGGTCCATCATAAATTGATAAACTGTCAATAAAATCTGGATCGTCCCATTTATGTGGAAATAGTTTATATATTAGGCTTGGAATCCATTTCAGTTCTTTTTTGCCCAAAAAATTACGGCCTTGAGCATGCCATTTTTTACGAAGCATGGCTGACTTTCTGACAAAACCAAAATGGTGACAATCAAACGTATCCATACTGTATCTAGAAATATCTTCAGTACCGGTAAATCTGACGTTTGACCCATCACCCCAGACTTCTATATTTTTGATGTTGCGATGTATTGTATGCTTAATAGCAGGCCAATTATGCTTTTCAGGGTTAGAATTATAGACCTTGTAATTACCATAAAAATTAATATATCTCATTGGAATAATATCTTTATCAGTCGCATTAAGATAATTACGTATATTATCGAACTCCCATTCAGGAATAAATTCATCACAATCCAAAAGAATACACCAATCACCAGTGCAATGAGTCCTTGCGGATTCTTTGAATTTTCTAAGAAAAGCTTCAGGATCAGAATCATCCCAATATTCTCTGAAAATTTTAATTTTTTGATCAAGATTCGCTATTTTCTCATAAGTTCCATCAGTTGAATAACCTTCATTTATAATTATTTCGTCGGCAAATTGGATATGATGTTTTAGCATTTCTACGACATGATAATCCAACTGCAATCCATTTTTCACGAAAGTATATATTGATATCTTCAAAATAAAAACCTCCGAAAGTATTAATTTATAAAAATTCCAGACCTGATCTTGAAGTCATTGAAATCACGAAAAGGATCTTTAATAGAAAATGGATATTCAATAACCAGATAAACAATCAAAGATAATATTACGGTTATAAAAAAACATAAAGGCGCCATAAAATAATAAAGTAAAACAGACATAGAATCAGGAGGATAATAATATGCTAAAAAGTGAAAAAGTACTTTTAAACATAAGCCATGAAACAAGAAATATGAGTAACTAAAATTACCAAACCATCTGATATATTTAAATGAAAAAAACTTTGATAATAAATTGTTATTTTGAGTAACACAAATGTAAAAACAAAATAAAGTAATGATATTTATCAAATAACCAATAGTATAATCCAGAGCTTTAATTATATTCAAGTAAGTAATTAATATCCCTAATAAAATAAAAGAGGCTCCAATAACAGATGTTATATTAAATTTAGAAGTAAAATTTTTGGCTTCATAAGCCAAGCAACCGAGTGTAAAAACAGATATTCTGCTTATTGACAACCCGTAAAAATAGCAAAAACCCCAATATAAAATTAGGGGTAGTATTATAAAGTAAATTCTAGATTTTGATTCTAAATTTCTAAATCGAGAGGTCGATATAATGATTGGTAATAATAAATAAAAAAACATTTCGTAACTTAGTGTCCATGATACAGTTATTAAAGGTTGTATATTAAACATGCCAGGTAGCATAAATATATTTTGAATTATATAGATACTGACATTCATAATTCCTGCAGGTAGTTTACTTTCAGAAGGAATTAAAAAACAAATAATTATATAAATAGATAGAACAAATATAAATGTCGGATAAATTCTTTGTAATCGTTTTAAAATAAAGTTTTTTGCATTGAAATTAGATTTGATTACAATTGAGTAAATCAAATACCCACTTATTATGAAAAATAACTCAACGCCATAATTGCCATATTTTTTTAATAACAAGTAAAGATCAATGCCGAATGAGGTTTTATTGATCCATGGTTCGATTAAGGTTGTATAATGAACAACAAAAACCAAAATAACTGCAAGTGCCCTTAATCCCTCAACAGATGAAATTCTAACGTGCTTGCCGTGGTTTATATCTAATTTGTTTATAAGAGTATTATTTAAAAGCATATTGGTACCTATGATAAATAAATTTATCTTGCCATCATAATGACTGTGATATTATCGCTATATTAGCTGATGTTGTTGATTGTTGGTATTGCTATTATTACATATGACATTAAGCGAATTAATGATGATTAACAAGTAAAAATAAATTTCAAAAAAACATAGAACTAGAAAAAGCGAACAAACAAGTAAACCACAAAATGAACAAAAACAAGCATTATTCATATATTGAATAAAAACAACATCATCATTTCTAGTTTGGTTCTTACACCAATTTGTAACATTAAGTGAATTTTTAATAAAATAATAGCAAATCATTATATAGCATAAACCAGCTCCAATACCAGATTCAGCAGTGTATTGTACAAAAGTGTTATGGGCTATAATTGGTCTTTCATAATTTGTGTAAAACGGAAAAGCAGTGGTAAAACAACCAATGCCAACGCCAGCTATAGGAGAATCAATGGCCATATTATATCCAGCTCTCCATGCAATAAGACGTGACTCAGCAGATTCTTCTTGATCATAAGAGGTGATGCTTGAACTCCTATCTTTCATAACGGCTCCTCCCTGCCAAATATAAAAGATAAGAATTATTGAAAGTAATGCAATGGCGATAGATTTTTTACCGCTTTGTATTGCTAAAATTACAAAAACGACAAAAATACCAATCAGACCACCTCGAGAACCCGTTAAAAAAATTGCATGTATACCTAATGGTACTAAACAAAATAACATTAAACGCAACATTTTGTTTTTGATCATTATAGCCCCATAGATTACAAATGGCAGACCAGTAACAAAAAGCATAGCAAAACCATTTTCATCACCATAAAGTGAACCTTGAGTGCGAGGTCCCATAAGTCTACCAAAATTAAATTGTTCCCAATTACTATTAAAATATTGTGTATTTGCCCATAATATATAGTAAAATGTCGTAACAAAATAGATTAGATAGATATATTTTAATTTTTTCAAATCATCAATAAGTAAAATAGCTATAAAATAACATAAATATATTTTACTGGCTTTAATTATAAGTTCATTTGGATCAAATTGACTTAAATTATTTTTTGATTGATAGGCACCTAAAAAATATGATAAAAGCAGAAACGACCATAATGTAATAACGTAAAAATTAATTTTTGTCTTAATAAAACTATAATCTAAATTATTCTTGAACAGTTTTAGCAAGAAACCAATATACATTGATGTTGCAACCCAAAAAGAAACTCGAATCATTTCAAAAATCCATGGCCAAATTGCACGAGGGTCGAATAATGCTAAAAAATAATACGCAATAACCCCAAGCCACGGCAGAACAATAGAGGCCCCAGAAGTAACAACAATTAACATAATAAGTAATAATTTACCCATAGTAGTCCAATTAATAAAAAGTTAAGATCTAAAAACAGCCCCGCTGATTAATATATCCTGGTAGGTAGATGTTAAAATATGATATATTTAAATCGGATATAAAATATTATTATTAAATATCAGATATAAATATCCTTATAGTGCTTCGTATTCCCTTTTGCCCCATTGTATTGACTGATCGTATGTTCAATGAATTCAACCCAAGATGTAGTTTCCAAATATATTCATTTGTTTTTATCAATATGGTTTGTTTATTATCTTTTATTTCAAAATAAGAAAAATTGGGTGTTACCGTTTGTAGATTGACGGTAATTGCTTTATTTGGTATTTTTTCAGCTGAAAACGTAGAATAAGTTCTATTAAGATCCCAATATATATCATTAGGATTACTTGTGTTTGGCTTTAAGTTTAATATTTTAGGTACACGTTCATCATACCAGTGAATTGTGGCTTTATCACTTCTTGATGGATGACCAGGGAAATAATGATTGGTCAACCAGTCATTTCGCATATCAATTTCAAAATAACGATAATATTCCGGGAGAGATGGAATTCTAGATTCTAATTCCGATATTGGGCGATGATTACCTTTCATAACATTTATTTTAGTATTCTGTTTGTCGAATTGTGAATTGTGAATTTCAAGTACATTTAGCGGAAGACCGTTTTTTTCGTACCAAACGTTGAAGTCAGGATCAATCGTAATCCACTTCTGATAATAATTAGACCAAAATTCAGTAACAGCATGTTCGTGAACATATCCATCTCGAGATAGTGATACCAATCGCCCTTCAAATCCCATTGAAGCAGCTACTTGAATCAATGTCATTGCTGATACATGACACCAAAATGTTGCACCATGTTCACTCTGCGCGATGACAGTATTTGCGTCAAAATTATTAGGATCAAATTTTCCAGAAATTCCATGTTTCCATAAACCATTTACCCAGTTTGCCAAAATTAGAATTTGTTCAAAATCATTTTTCTCTTTTGTCAAAATCGGAAGTAATTCATTTTTTTGATGCAGATGTAGCAGTGCATCATCGGTCAAGGTTTGATAAGAAAAGCTATATTTAGAAATAATTAACGGTTTGTTATTATATATTGAGATATCAATTTTTTGTTTTGGATAATTTGATTTTATAATTTCGAACAAATTACCCGATCCAGATAACCTGTTTGAATTAACAATCGGCCCTGTCTGGGTGATAATTTTATGCGTCGGATCGTATAACCTTACTGAAATAGAAATCATTTCAGTCGAAAAACCGCGAGCGAGTATTTTAATTGTTTGAAAAGGTGATATCGAAAAATATGTACTCATGCAAACTATTAACCCAAATATCAGCGCAGCGGTAAAGGCCAATATAGTAGATATTTTATTATATTTGCAAATATTATTTTTGGGATTATTCATATCATTCGGGTCTTAATTACTAAATACCAATTGTAAATTTTATTTTTTTCATCCTCATTGAAGAAATTAACCAGATAAAGAACTGCTGGAAGAATAAGGCAAATGCCAAATTTAACAAGTATATGCATAACTTGGTCCTGAATATTAATAATATTTGATAGTAAAAAGAGCAGTACACTTAGCGTCAGAATCGTACACAATCGGTACCATTCAAATGGGATGTGATAGACTTTCCGGTAAATAAACCAAGCAGATAACGCATATATGAAATAGGTGACAACAGTGGCGGAAGCAGCACCCATATATCCGTATTTTGGGATAAATATAAAATTTAATATAATATTTAGAGAAGCTGCAATGCCATTAACGATGGGAACTAGCCACGTTTTATTATAAATATTAATACCTATTCCCATGAATGCTGTCATACCGTAAGGAATCAAGCCAAAACAAACCAAGGGAAGAACATTTTTTGCGTTAATATACTCAGATGATGCAAGTATTTTCATGATTTGTTCAGAAAACATACTTACCAAAAACATCAATACTATCAGGATAGACATTAAATACGTGGTCATTTTAGCAAAAATATCTTTGGCATCAGGTTGCCTATGTATCTCGTAAATCATTGCGGACCCCCATATGAGACCCAATGATACCGAGTAGACGTTATTTGCTGCAAAGGATATTTTATAGCCAAGCGAATAGATGCCAACTTCTTCTAGACCTCTGTAATGCCTAAGTATATATTGATCTGCATTGTGCATGATAGCTGCTAAAATTGTCGCAGGAACCAATGGCAATCCGAATCTTATCATTGCCTTTATTTTAGTAATATCAAATTTAATTTTATTTAAAACAAGTACATGAATGGTTGTAATTATGCTTAAAATAATATTAGTCAGTGCTTGGCCATAAACCATTCCCACAGCACCTTTTTTTAATATAATAATGAAATATAAATTCGATATAATTCCAATAGTTAGTTGCAATAAACCATAGGATAGATATTTAAGTGATGCTTTTGATGCTGCAAAATATGACATTGAAACTGATATCAAGGACTCTGATACGAGTATCACCGCAGCTAAATAAATGAGCAATGAGTAACTTGACTCTCCAAAAATAAATTTGGCAATCGGCTTAGAGCCAATAGCCATTATAGTTCCTCCTATACTGGATGAAATAAGCGCAAACCATATTCCAGTACTAACAACCGATTTCTTATCTTTATCAGATTCATAAAAGTGATAAAACCGTGTAATAGCAGCCGCACATCCCATAAAAAACACAACTTTTATATAATAAATTGACTGATCAATAAGCGAAAGAGTACCGTAGTCTGATTTTGATAAAAACCGAGTGTAAACAGGAAGCAATAATATACCAGCAAGGCTTGACATTACGTAGTTAATAGAGTACACAAAAGAGTGCTTGCCTATGTTTTTTAATAAATTTGATATCATAATATCAATCGATCCATTTAATGTATAAAATTTGTAATATATAAACAGTTAAAACCAGATATCGATTGGATTTATACTTTCTTTACCTAGAAGTTTAGCAATTAACTCCATATTGAAATGACCATAACAAGCAACAATACCAATTATAGATTTAAGTTTCATGGCGACCCCACCATTCCGAATAGAATTTCTGAATTCTTTATATGCTTGTTTCCAATGTTTTCTTAATAAGCATTTTCTGCCTTCATAGAAGCAGGATTCCGCTATTGATTCTTGCCAATGGGATAATATGCTATTTTTATTGATATTTAATCTCATTTTGATTTCGTCTGTTAATTTAGTGTAGAATTCACAGGAGAATTTCAGCGTCCCATCCAGTATCTCATGCTGCCTCGCTGTACTCATCTGTGTAGAATGGCGTCTCCAATAAGCCACGACATCTTCAACCACTGCAAAACCACTATTTATTGCAAATTGTATCCAAGTAGCATAATCAACTGTCACCATATATGGTGTCTGTTGAAATCCTTGCATCGATAATAGTTTGTCTTTTCTCAGCATAACAGTAACAGCAGGAATAAAATTACCTAATAACAGCTCATGCAAATATTGAATATTATTCATGCCCTTATATTTTAAAATATCTTGTGGGGCGTTAATTATATGAGAACCATCCTCGTGCACCCACGATACCGCACCCCAAACAAGGTCGATATTCATATCCTCAAAAAATGGTAACTGTTTCATCAGCTTATTGGGTTCCCAATAATCATCGCCTTCTAATATTGCGATAAAATCACCTTTTGCCTCGTATAATGCCGTGTTATATATCTCGTTTAGTCTACTAATGCCTTTATTTACTTGTGAAATTAATTTTATCCTACTATCGTTATATTTCACAATTATTGATTTTGTATTATCTGTTGATCCATCATCTACAATAATTTGCTCCCAGTTAGTAAAGGTCTGACTTATTACGCTATCAATACATTGCGCTATGTACTTTTCATGATTATATACAGGTGTTATAATTGTAACTAGTGGCGTTTTCATTTAGCGTTATCCATTTCTCGCAATGTAATAGACCACAATAATATCTATAATACGCTTATAGAAAATAAAAATTGCATATGGGCGAACGTCATCAGTTAACTGGCAAGTTTCAGATCGATATTGGTAATTAAATCACCCACATTTCGTTGTTTGAGAAGCTCCTTTTGAGTAAACCTGATGTTAAACTTCGCTTCAATGGTAGTAATCAGGTTGACATGGGAAAGAGAGTCCCAACCGTCTACTTCATTGGCGGTCATTTCCGGTCTGATCTGAATGCTGTCATCGTCAAATACCATCTTAAATATCTGATTCAAGGTTTCTACAGTTGTCATATCAAATCTCCAATGTCGAAGTGTCGCCGGGGTCTTCGCCCAGATACCGTGCCTTGAGCACCCGACGCATTATTTTGCCGCTTTTGTTCTTGGGAATACTTTCACAAAAAATTATCTCTTGTGGTGTCGCAATACTGGAGGCTCGATTCGAAACGTGCAGCCGAATCTTGATTTCCAGGTCTTTAGTAGGCTCGAAACGCTCATGGAGATTGACAAAGGCTACTACCTTTTCAAAGAGTAGATCATCAGGTGCGCCGATAACACCAGATTCTGCCACTTCTTCTATTTCAAGCAGGGCACTTTCTACCTCAAATGGACTGATCAAATGTCCGGCGGTATTAATAACATCATCGCTACGTCCCATGAACCAGTAATAACCATCACTGTCGCGGTAAGCGGTATCACCGGTATAATACCAACCGTCCTTGAACTTGGAGTTGTAAGCCGATTCATTATTCAGGAAGGTGATAAACATGGATGGCCAGCCGGTTTTTATGCAAAGATTTCCTTGCATTCCATCTGGAACCGGAGACCCGTCGTCCGCCAGAATAGCCGGTACAATGCCGTCAACCGGTTTGCCCATTGAACCTGGACGAACTGGAATCCCCGGTCGATTTGGAATCATTATAGCCCCGGTTTCAGTTTGAAACCAGGTATCATAGATATCATGTTTCAGCAGGCGTTGGCTCCAGGCAATCACTTCAGGATTGAGAGGTTCACCGACACTGAAAATGGAACGTAATGCAGAGAGATCGGCACCAGTGAAAATCGTTTCGTCTTCCCTCATTAACATGCGAAGTGCCGTAGGGGCTGAATACCACACCGTAATCTTTTCCGTTGCCAAGAGGTTCATCCACGTCTGAGCATCATATCCGCCGCCATAATGTACCTGGGTAACACCAAGACTCCATGGGCCGATTATGCCGTAGGATGTTCCCGTTACCCATCCCTGATCTGCGGTACACCAAAAGATATCATCTGCGGTGAGACCAAGGACATCTTGTGTTGTAGCTTTCTGGCTTTGAAGGCTGCCGTGGCGGTGGAGCACTCCTTTCGGTTTGCCGGTTGAACCGGAGGTGTAGTGCAGCACTGACGGGGTATCAGGCGAGGTGGGTTGTACAGTGTATTCATCGCTTGCTTCGGACATGAGGCGGGCATAGCTAAACACCCCGGTAGCCGGGTCGTCGTCTCCATCCACAAGTATGATGAAACGAAGTGCAGGAAGTTGATGCCGAATCCGACTAATTTTCTTGTAAAGGCTCTTCCGGGTGATAATTCCCACAGCGCCGGAATCGCCAAGCCTGTCACGCAGGGCATCTTCGCCGAAGTTCGAAAAAAGGGTGCCACAGATAGCCTGGGCCTTCAGTGTGCCAAGGAACGCAAAAAACTGTTCCGGCATTTTGGGAAGAAAGGTGAATACAATATCACTCTTTCCTACCCCCAGATAAGCCAAAACATTGGCGAAACAATTACTATGCCGCTCAAGGTCGCCAAAAGTGTAGTCGGTACAAGAACCATGAGCATCAATCCAGCGCATGGCAACCTTGTTAGCCAAACCTTTCTCACACTGTTGCGAAGTACAAACACTACCAATGTTAAACATGTCATCATTCATTTTGTATCCTTTCAAGCTACAATTTCATTCATATAGAGATATGTACTTGACCATCATCCCTATCATCGAGAACTCTTTGGCAACACGCTCTCTGGCAGAAAAGCCCATCTGTGCGTGACTATCAACATCAAATAATAACTCGCAAACCCGCTTTGCCATGGACTGATCATCATCAACCTGCACCATGAATCCTGTCTCCTCTTCCACTACAACCTCTCTGTTCCCACCCACGTTCGTCACCACTGAGGGTACACTACAGGCCATCGATTCAAGCAAGGTTACCGAAATTCCTTCAGATAAGGAAGTTAAAAGAAATACGTCAAACAAATGATAAATCTCAGGAAGATCAAAGCGCAGTCCGATGAACTTGACACGATCAAATATCCCGAGTTCATGCGCCGCTGCCTTGAGCCGCTCCTCTTCCTCGCCTTGGCCGGCAATCACCAGACAGGTATCCGGAACGTGCTTAAGCACCAGTTGCAAAATCCTGAGCATCATCTGGATGTTTTTGATACTGTTGAGCCGTGCGGCAGTGCCGATAATTCGGCAGGTTTCGGATAATCCCAGCTCCTGGCGCTTTGCTTTCTTGTCAACAACCTGATTCATCTTTGAGCAGTCAATGCCGTTATGGATGACCCTGATCCGGCGATAAGGTAAATTATCGTAGGTAGCCATGGCCTTGGCCGTTGCCTCGGAAATTGACACCAGGTGATCAACCCCCATTGCCAGCAAAGGGTTGAACAGCGTCCGTTTCCAGCTTTTTCGTTCAGGATAGAAACGGCCGTGCTCAGTGTAAACTAACTTGACCCTGCCGGCAAGAAGCGCAGCCGGAACCGCATAGAATAGAGGCGAATATTGATGGGCGTGCACGACATCAATCCGTTCCCGTTTGATGATATCCCGCAACCACGAGATCATTTCCAGATCAAGCCCCGGGTGACGACCTTTGCAATATACTTTGTACCCTTCTTTGATCAATTTATCGCCAAGTTCGCCAACTGCATCCATGCAACAGACAAGAGGTTTATTTTCGGAAAAAGCCGGATATCTGACCATATCGTACACAAGCCGTTCGGCACCGCCAACAACCATGGATATGACAACATGGAGAATTTTAGGCGATTTTGATTTTAGTGAATCAGAAGTCATAGATGCGGCCTGTTATAAATTTCAGTGCAAATAGTTGAAAAAAGGATGTGTCATCCCATTCTTGCCTTCAGCCAGGCTCGCTCTCGCTGCAAGCTTGTTTGGCAAAAAGCGCATGATACATCGGAAGCGATACGGGAAATAACTGAAGTTAAAGTCATGTATGGGATTGGATTACCGAAAGCATTATTTCTTGCAAGCCTCTTCCCAACAACCCGATCATCGCTGCACCCCGTTTGGGTAATTTCTTCTGCGGATAGTTTTGAACCTACCCAGCCATTCTGCAGCATCAATACTACCGGCCTGGCGAATGTGCTGCTGCCATGCTTTGCAAGTTCAGTTTCAGCAGTTGAATAAAAGAAACGGGCTTTCTCGATGTAGCTTTGACACCTTTCAGGTGAGCCATAGCGGGCGGCATAATAAAAAATAACGCTCTTTCGCACATCCTGCGCTGCCCAGGTTTCATTAGGATATTCAAGTTTTTCGGGTTTTTCGAGGTAAGGATATTCATGATCGAGCATCCAATCGGCGTATGCGATAAGGCTGGTTCTGGCATAGTCATAACCGGCGTCAATCTGATCCAATTCCGTTTTTTTGTTAAGATATTTTGCAACAGCTACCAGCAGGACGGTGTAAGACCATGCTACCTCGGCATCCAAAAGATTCCGCGATTCAATGTCGTCATTCGGATGCAATGTTCCACGGATCAAGCCTTCTGCTTTTGAGAGATAACTATTGTCGCCAGAGACCTCAAAAGCATCAAGACAGGCGGTAATTGCATTTCCGGTTCCTCTGGTAAGCGGATAGCGGGGGAACAATTTCTTTTGGCCCATGTTGTTGCGCCAGCGTCTTATATGGTCAACTCCCCTTTTGAGTGCAGCCAGAACAGTCTGCGACCAGGAAAGGGCCAGAAGTTCCCACTCCGCCAGAGCGATCACCGCATCTTTAAAATCTGAATTCCCGGTATGGTAATAGTGCAGCATGAGGCCGGTCGTATAGCAGTGTTCGGCCCCAGGTCCGCCGCCACACAGGTGGTGAGGCATCACCTGCAGGTGCGCCTTCGAATATGAACGATGACTTGAAGTGTCTGCATCGACATAATGATCGGTATGCCAGAAAAGGCCATGATTGTATTCTTCCCGGTCCTTGTCGGTATGGTAAAGATCAATATCACGCACGTGTCGGGCGAGGTCTCCTGCCAACTCCCCCCACCTGATATCCCCTGAGGCAAAAAACTTGCGGTAGAGACCGGCAACCATATCGTACTGATTATTGTAGTGCGAGACGAAAATATCCGGACCTTGATGATAAATAGACTCGTGATCGGCATAAATTTCACCGAAGTTGCGCCAACCATACTCGTCGGCAATGTCCCGTTTGTTCAACAGGTCTTTTGCAGCGACAAAACGGTCTACTAGATCATTCTCCCCTGGAAGATCGCTGAAGATTCTGGATTCCCGGTACATGGCCGGTGAAGCACAAACAGAAACAGGGTTAAGCGCCCAGGCGAGCCCATCTCTTTTCGTACTGAAATCAACCCAGAATTCATGGGTTTTTTGTTCTCCCCCCTGAAGTTCATGTGTATCGGGGAAACAGGAGGGGAATGGGGCAAACCGAATGGTCCCGTCAAAAACCTCAATCCGGCTGGGAAATTCCTGCCAAAAGCGTGGAACGGCAATAGCCAAACCTTCTTCCCCATTTCCACGCCACACAATGGGTGAAGCCTGCAACCCTGATGAAACCTCTATATTATCGACCTCAGCACGATACCCGCATCGCTCCATGGGCACGTGGCCCTCACGATTACGATGCACAGGGCTTCGCCAGTTATCCCCACCGCTTGATTCCTGGTAAAGAGAAAAGCTCGACCGACCTGGGATGACAAGTGGGGAGAACTCGGGAGCAGGAGAACAGTAAGTTTCACCCTTTGAATTCCTGGAACAAAAGTCAAATGCGAGGTTCCTGAACAACATGGAGCCTTCATCCCCAAGATCCCAAAGTCCTCCGAGATGGTGAGCGGCCGCAGGATTATGAATGGTGTATTCAATTTTCACAACGCTGCTTCCTGAAAAGAAATGAAGACGACAAGCAAAAAGGGTTTTTGGAACGAATGAGGTATTGAATTGACCAGACAATCGTACGACTGAATGTAGCGGGCCGGATTCTTCAATGGTGATCATCTGAACGTCGGCAACAACCCCCGCATGACCGTTCAAGGAGAGCAAACAAGAGCTTTCTGTAGGACGAAGCACCTCCATGCCGGCAACTTTAACGGCTGAAAACGGACGAAATACTTGAGCATCAATGACAAAAGCAGCTTTCCCGGTATCAACGCACCAATTATCCTCTCCAGGTCGCACCTGCACCGGATTGGCAATCGGCGGATTTTTGCGTTCCACTGTCAGAAAATATTCCGCTGTCCCCATTGCAGCAACCGATGCGGCAAAATCGATCAGCAGCCACTTTGCAGATCCATCCGGCCACTGTTTCAGGATTCTGCTTTGACAGGAAAGGCAGAGAAGATCAGGCCCTATAACCGATACCGATTGATTGATTTTAATCTCTCCACGTGCACACGGGACTGCTACTGTGACAATCTCGTTGCATCGTGCAATGCCTGCCGTTTCACGGACTATTATCTCCTTCATCACCTGTTTCATCCGTTGCACATCAAATATTCCCGTTGCCACAGAGAAAATGATAGAAGCGACCAAAGAAGCGTGCCATGATCAACTTTTTTATCCTGATGCTCACTCCAGAGACGTTTCAGATAGGCAGTCGAGAAAAATTCCGACATTTCCTGCGCCAGCAGATGTTCCTCAGCCAATAGTCGCAGATCATGACGGAACCAATCGCCCAGAGGGACGGTGAAGCCATGTTTACGCCGGTTAATGATCGTTGGCGGCAAAACCTTTTGGAATGCCTGCTTTAGCAAATATTTTTTAGTGGTACCGTGGATCTTCCACGAACTGGGAAGGGAGGCGGCAAATTCGATGACGCGGTAATCCAGCATAGGTGCCCGGACTTCCAACGCATGTGCCATACTCATCCTGTCAACCTTGACCAGGATGTCATCGGTGAGGTAGGTCTTGATGTCGGTATATAACATGCAAGTAAGATGATCTGCTCCTCGAACCTTATTCCAAGCGGCAACTGTGTGTTCCGACGGGTCATATCCGGCAACGTTTCGAGCGAGCCCTTCACCTAGTAACCCATGCAACTGTACATCTTCAATAAAGGTGTTGGTGCGATAAAAAGCCAGTGCAGAGTCAGCGAGGGCACCGCCGGTCAGAGTTCGGACTTTACGAGAAAAAACGCCCGGCTGGCCAGTGGCGGCATTCTGAAGGAGTTTCAATATTGGCCGCGGAACAAACTGCCGCGCCTGATGCTCTCTGCGGTCAATGGTGTATTTTTCATAGCCGCCAAAACTTTCGTCGCCACCGTCACCGGCAAGGGCAACCGTGACACCCTGACGAGCCAAACGCGAGACATGATATGTCGGCACTGACGAAGAGTCTGCAAAGGGTTCATCAAAGAAGTGTGCCTGACGCATCACCGTTTCAGGCAAATTTTCACGTACCACATATTCGCGGTGATCTGTGCCGAACAAAGCTGCAACTTCACGAGCATAGGGCGTTTCATCATGCGCCCGGTCAAGAAAACCGATGGAACAGGTCTTCACCTTTTCGGACGAAACTCTTGCCATAAGGGCAACTACTGCACTGGAATCGATGCCGCCACTCAAAAAAGCGCCGAGCGGCACGTCGGCGATCATCCGGCAGCGGGTAGCATCCTGAAGAAGGTGAAGAAGTTCGTCAGCCGCATCTACGATATTCCCGGAGATCTTTCTGGTGAAGTCAACATCCCAGTACTGGCCGATTCGTGGTTCCTGCCCTGTTTCAAGTTCCAGCCAGTGGCCTGCAGGCAACTTATAGATGTTGCGAAATATAGATTTCGGAGCCGGCACGTACAGATACTTAAGAAAGTCTACAACCGCAGTGGGCTCAATGTCACGCTGCACGCCAGGAATTTGCAGAAGCGCTTTGATTTCAGAGGCGAATCCAAGGCGATCTCCAGAAGTATGATAATAGTAGAGAGGTTTTTTGCCAATCCGGTCGCGGGCAAGTAAAAGTTTACGTTTCAACCTGTCCCACAAGGCAAAGGCAAACATGCCGTTAAGATCCTCAAGACAGGCGATACCTTTCACGGCGTAGAGTGCAAGTATGACCTCAGTATCAGTGCGGGAGCGGAACGTAGTACCGGACTTTTCCAATCGTGTCCTGAGTTCCTGAAAATTGTAAATTTCACCGTTGAATACGATGACATAGCGGCCGTCAGTAGAAAACATCGGCTGATTGCCGTCCGTGGAGAGGTCGATGATGCTCAGACGCCGGTGGGCAAGTCCAATGTGTTCGTCAAGATACTCTCCGCCGGCATCTGGCCCACGATGGCGGATTGCGTCAGTCATCTGCCTGAGTACTGTTTCATCTGCGCCCTTGGCGCATGATCTGAAAAATCCCGCTATGCCACACATATATCTTCCACTCTCCCCGGAATATCGGCCATCACAGCCTCAAACTTGCAAGACCACGAGCAAAAAAATAAATGTTCAACAGCATGTACAGTTGTGTTGCCTCGATGAAGCCGCCGTTCCGTCTGACTTTCCAGAATGCCAGACACCATATCGGAAATTGCCAGACAAGTAACAATACTCCAAGGCTGTAAAAGAAAAAATTTCTTTGGAAAAAAAGCGCAGTGAAGAGGCATACAACCGCAGTCAAAACAAAAAAACAATAGATAAGCGGAAGTAACACACTTGGCAGTTCCCGCCAATCGAAAGAATGACTTCCCATGCCACGTATGTTTCCTAATGCGCGCCAATGCTCCTTCCTGAAAAAATGTTTTAAACTGGATGCCTCGCCGTGATGAACAGCCAGAATCCTGTCATCGGAAATCAGACGTCCCAAACTGCGCAGCCGCACCGACAGGTCATAGTCCTCGCATGTTACGAGTTCAGCATTGAAACCACTCACGAGATCGAACGACTCCTTACGCACAAACATATTCATTGATTCAAGCCATTCGGTCTCTGCAACACCCACCTTCCTGCGGATGTGAAACCATGCACGCTGTACCCATATACAATCATCTGGTACAATGGGTGGGCTTCCGAAACAGACGACTTCAACTTGATCAAGATATTGTGACGCGCTGCTGAACCATTCAGGGGAAACGGTGCAATCTGCATCTATGAATACCAGAATATTGCCGACTGACTGACTGGCGCCAAAATTTCGCAAACCAGCAACTGAATCTCCTGGGCGTATAAAGACTCTCGCGCCATGATCTGTCGCAATCTGCACGGTTCGATCTGATGAACCGTTATCGATAAGAAGAACTTCAAAATCGTTAGATGGCCATTCTACAGCTGAGATTGAGTGAAGACAGCGAGCAATGTTTCGCTCTTCATTTCGGGCGGGAATGATAATCGAAAAGGTTATCATATCAATTTAAAGCGGGACGCACGAACTGAGCCGCTGCCTTTACTTCAGAAATGTTCCGGAAGCTCCCCAACAACAGATCATCCAGCACCTGAAGCCGCCCATCCCACGAATACTGCTCCTCTACCATCAGCCGGGCATTCCGAGCAATGTCCTGCCGCCGTTGATGGTCACACAGAAGTTCTATTGCAACTGCGGCAAATTCCTCAGGCTCCGCCGGTGAAACAACAATCTCTCGTCCCGCTTCTGCCTCTAGCCCCTCAAAGGCTTGGGGAGTGACCAATGCCGCAACCCCCATTGCCATCGCCTCCAATACCTTGTTTTGGATGCCTCGGGCGATTCGGATCGGCGCCACCGCAAGGTCGGAATTCCACACAAACGGCCGCACATCATCAACCCGCCCTGTAACTTGAACTCCCGGCAGGTTTTCCAGTGAACGTACATCATCCCCGACTGCGCCACCAACAATCCAGAACTCGATTTCTCCCAGCTTTTGCCGGATTAGTGGCAAAACCTCACGGGCAAACCAGCAAACGGCATCTATATTCGGCAAATAGTTCATTGCTCCGCAAAAACTGATGCGAATATTTGTTCGGATGGTTTCTTTATCGGCAGGATGGAAGTAAGCCAAATCGACACCATTGCCGACGGCATGGATCTTTTGCTGGCATCCGGTCCTGTTACGGAAAACATCAGCTTCTGCCTCGGAAACCAGTACAATCGCATCGAACCATTCGGTGACCGATCGTTCATAGTGGTGAAGAAGCTGGCTTTCCAAGCGATAAACCCACTTCATAGGTGCAGAATGGCGTTTAGCATACTGTTCCCATTTGTCAGAATCAACATCCACGAGGTCCATGATGTAGGACACATGCCGGCTCCGCCCATGAGGTAAGGGGTTGACAGAAGCCCTACGCAGATACTCGGCCATCGGGCTGCAAAAACAGAGAACGGCGGAAATCGGGTGCTTAGCAAGAATATCATTCACCCGCTGCTGCAGGTTTTCGCTATAAAAATATCTGGCACTCATCGGGAGTCGCCTAAAAATTGCTGTTAAACTTTTTATCTTCTGTAGTTTTGAATGGAGCGGTTCTATGGTGACCGAAGCGCACAGTTTAAGCAGTTCTACAGCATACTGCATATCCGAAGGATCATCGGCCAGGGTGCAAAGATGGACCTTCCAGCCTTGTCCAACGAGAAATTTAAGCTGATTATACGAACGGATCTTATCCCCCTTGTCAGGAGGATATGGCACCCGGTGCACAACCATGAGCAGTTCGCCTCTATCCGCCATATCAGGGAATGTTCCGCACGATCTGCGGGCCAAGAAACCGCGTCAATGCGAGGGGCAGCTTCTGCCAAACCCTTATTGCCATTTCAAACTTGGGATTTTTAGTATTCAATTCAGGCAATGTTGCCCCTTCAGGCAACAGGTAGTGCCAGTGCAGCGGCACAGGCACTGCCCCCCACTGCTTCTTGAAGTTGAAAGTACCTTCATTGGGTGTCGATCTGCCAAAATCAAACCTTTTAAAATCATGCGTCAAAGCATGCTGCAATGCCGTCCAGTAAAGGAGATTGTTCGGGCAGAGCGGGTTATAGTCGCGAATGGATGACGCCCAGGGGATTTCAACAGTGTCACGGAACCAGACTATCAAGCCTGCCGCAACAGGTTTACCCTCGAGATATACTGCAATTATCCTGGTAAAATCCGGGAACGCCTTCAGTACTTCAGCAAAGAACTTTTCCGCATACACCGGGGTTCCAAGATCCCGCATGTTACGAACGAATACGGTATAAAAATCCGCTATCAATTCAGAACCGCCGACTAGCGACGTCAAACCACTTTTTTCGGCTTTGCGAACCTGGTTGCGAAGTTTGGCGTTAAAGGCCTGCCACTGGGTTTCAGCATCAGTTGCAAGATTCAGCACCATGCTGACTTTGTGCTGTTTTGTAGGCAGGTCGGATGACCACGAATCTATATGCCTTAATTCAACATGCCTGGCACCGAGCTGGTCACGCAAATAAGCAGCCTCTTTCAGCAAGGCACTTCCAATTTCCCTATTATTACAGAGCAGGCCGCCGTAATTGAAAAACGGCTGTGAAACAAGAAACCGACCAAACAGTTTGCTCTTCATGTATACCAGGGGCAGTACTCCTACGATGCTGCCATCTTTTTCCCGAGCTGCCATGTAATAACATTGATGCTGAAAGCTTCGCTCAATCACATGCCGCCAGCCATATCGATGATAATTGTTGGCAGTTACATGCTTTGAGATGTAGTCATCCCAGAGTCTTAGATCAGAACAGTCGTGTTCTATTACGAAGGTATCCGGGTTTTTAATCTGAGTTTTAGACACAGGAATACCCCTGCTTTGCCAGCACCGCTTTCATGGGCGCAAATTCAAGCCGGTTAAAGAGGTACTCTAATTTGCTCTTGGTGCGATGCAGATTGATATAATGACGAAATCGAGATTTCATGCCAGCCTTGATGCGCGGCTGTTCCGGATCGATTTCCCAGGGATGAAAATACAGCACCGCCGATTGTCTCTCCCGCTGATTGATTGCTGTTATGCCTTTCTGGATAATGCTCACCGGCAAAAAACGAAGATATCCTCCACCGGCGATCGGAAGATGCATGTTTTTCCACCCCAGATGCAGCTGCAGCGTAGTTAAAGGAAACTCCACCAAAGAACCTGCGGCAGTTTGAAGCCTGTGCGGGAAACGTTGAGCATCGGGTATCCCATAGGTATCGTGCATGACCGGAAAGATGCTGGAGTCATAGGTGAAACCTTCTTCAACGAGGATGTCAAGCGCCCAGAGCGATTGCCGGGTGATAGAGTAGCTGGGGGCACGATAGCCGCTGACCCTCTCTCCACAGATGTCTTCAAGAATTTTTTTCGATCTGCGTATATCCTTTCGGAATAGATCAGGGCCGATGTTGTAGATCAACTCGTGCCCGTAGCCATGACAGGCGATCTCGTGACCTTTTTCTTGGATCTCGCGCACTATCGACGGCAGGCGTTCGGCCACCCAGCCGAGTATGAAGAAGGTGGCCTTGATGGAAAATTCGTCAAGCATCTCGAGAATGCGGCGGGTATTGTCCTCAACCCGCAGGGGATAGTGGTCCCAATCCTCATGTCTCACATGGCGGGCAAAAGCGTTTACCTGAAAGTAATCTTCAACATCTATGGTCAATGCGTTGATCATCGTTAAAAGTTTTTCCTAACATTCAAAATCCCGCGATTGATCATTATTGCTCCTGAGAAATCGTTCAAGCCATTGCAATAGGTTTCAAAAGTATAGTTCAGGCTGACTGCAATATCGTGATTCAGATTATAACTAAGCCCAGTTGTTGCGTTAAGATGATCTCTAAAGTCAGCGACCATGCTCTGTTCTGGTAAAATGACTGTTGGTTCTACCCCCTGCTGGTAGAAATGTTCGGCTGTTAAGGTGAGACTGGCAATCAGGCTATCTATTACCTCGTACCGGCCACTCCCGGAAAACGAGAGCTTGCGCTGTGTATTTACTCCGTTTTGCGTATTATCATACACTGAATACGAACCGGAAAGCCCTACCGAGCCACGCGATAAGGTCTTGTCAAGTTTGCCGGTGTAACTTGTCGTCTTGGTCGAAACCGCCAACGGATCTACAGAGGATTGAACAGTTGTCTCCAGCGTTGCTATTGCGACCCCTAAATCATGGATGATGCCAGCATCCCAGAACAGGAATTGCACGTTTTCACCACTATTGAATAGTTGCCAGCTATTGCCGACTTTGCCGAATAGGGAAGATTTATCCGCATATTGATAATTAAACCCGCCGTAAACATCATGGGTGTCGTAATGGGCCGTGATTGTTTCGCTCCAAACAAAGTCGTATCCCGCTGACAGGCTGAACTTGGGCGTCAATTCATATTTGAAATCAGCAAAAGCGCAGTGACTGAATTGATCTAAGCCTTGCCCCCAGTAACGCGTGTCGGTATAACGGAAGCCGGTTTTAAGCGTGCCCTTTTCACCCAGGCGCCACAAAAGATATGGAGAAACGGTTGCTATATTCTGGTTGGTCTGGTTGATAAAGAGGCTGCTTTGATTGGCCACGTCCTGGGCAACATTGAGTGACACACGCTGATACAGATCACTCACCTCGAGATACATGAAATTGTCCAAAAGCGTTATCTTTCCCGTCACATTCGCATTATTAATGTATTGATCGCTCTCGCTCTTCTGGGCGTACTTGCTGTAATCGAAGGTGTCTGCAGCATCCCAGGTCCAGAGGGGAGTCACATAATGAAAGCTCGCACCCGGCGTTACATGGGTAATATAATCCGTCTGCTTGTTCGAGGTGGTCTGGTAGACGTTGTCATTGACTTCTTCGCTGACTGCCAAGAAAGGTTTGAACACCGTTTCAGAGGCGCGTGATTGCACCGCTGTTCCTGCGATCAGACCGATGCAGAGAAGGCCTGTCACCATCAACAAGCGCAACAGTCCGGCCTGAGGAGAATTGAAGTTCATTATTTTTTCCTGCTGAAAGCATTGCCGCCGAAGACCCAGCGGGCAAAACCCGCGTTGGCGGACTCTTGAGATATTTCCTTGGCGATATTACCATTTGGCGGTATGGCGATTTCATCCAGCTTAGTCAATAGATTGAAAATCTGCTTGTCCGTTTTGGTGATCTGTGAGGTAACATTATTCTGGAGTTGCGTGAAACGGTCCTGGACTTCATTGAACACCGTTTGAGCCGCTTTGTCGCTAATATTATTCTCCAGAACATCCAGACGCATGTTGATATCATTCAAGGTTGAACAGATTTCCTGTTGCAGCAGCAAACTTCCTGCCGGTTGTGAAGAGACTGCGGCTTCGTTTGGCTGGCCTTCCTGTTGTTCAGCGACGGCGTTGGACCAAAAATGGTTGTCAAAGTCGAGGTCTCCGATAACTTCTCGCACCATGTTGACCGATATCACCTTCATTTCCTCTGCAAAGGCGGAAAGCATCAGGAAATCGCAGATAATGTTTATCAAACGCGGTATACCCTTGCTGAAACGGAAGACGATATCCAGGGATTCCGATGGAAATTCCACCGCCGCGGCATTGCCGGCAACTTCCAGGCGGTGCATTATATAACATTCGGTCTCGTGACGGCTCAACGGTTGCAGATGGCAGTTAATACTGATACGTTGCCGCAATTGACGCAGGCTGGGAGCTGCTAAAATTGTCCGTAGCTCGGGCTGGCCTACCAGGATGATCTGCAGCAGTTTGCTGTCGGAGGTCTCCAGGTTGGAGAGCATTCGGACCTCTTCCAGCAACTCCTCCGCGAGATTCTGTGCTTCATCGATTATGAGAATCGGCTGGTTGCCGCGTGCATACTGGTCAACCAAAAATTCATTCAAATCCCGAATCAGGGTTACCTTGTCCTTACCTTGTGTTTGAAGCCCAAAATCATCATTGATCATTGCCAGCAATTGTTCCGAGGTAACACGTGTATTGAAAACTTTTGCCAGAACCAATTGCTCATAACGTTTATTAAGCAAATCCCTGATTATGGTAGTCTTGCCAGACCCAACCTCTCCGGTAAGCAAAATAAAGCCTGCTCGTGCCCTTATCCCATAGTCTAAAAATGTGATGGCCCTCTTGTGAGACTTGCTACGGTAGATAAAGCTCGGATCAGGGACCAATTCGAACGGCTTCATTCTCAAATTGAAAAATGCTTCGTACATACTTACTCCACAGCCTGGTAATTTAGTTACGATGTTTTGGCAGCGTATTCCCGGTAATAGGAATAACGTTCATCGTGGCGATTAAGCATGGCGTCGTTATATATCATGCCCAATAGTTCGCAGCCCTTTAAAGACTCGACAGCTTCCTTGATATTTTCCTGGGAGGCATGACGCTCTTTGACTACAAACAGGACCCCATCGATCAAATGTGCCAGTGAACGGGTTTCTGCAAAGGGAAGAATAGGGGGGGTATCGAATATAATATAACGATCGTTATAGCGATGTTTCATTTCCTCTATAAGGTCCCTCATTCTTTGGGAGGTAAAAAGTTCAACCGGATTAGCCACTGCGCGTCCTGCCGGAATAACCGAAAGTTTTCCGATCCCGGTTCCGATGATTGTCTCACCGATATCAGTTTCGTCCTGAAGGCAGTCGGAAAATCCACGCTTCCGGTCCATATTGAGATAGCGCTGGACCGACGGTCGGCGCAGGTCGGCATCCACAAGCAACACAGTATGATCATGCTCCTGTGCCAGACTGATCGCCAGATTCAGGGCGGTGAGAGTTTTTCCCTCGTTCGGCACCGAGCTGGTGACCATGATCGTATTCTTGAAAAAATCTTCTCCCTTGGTCATCTTCACCAACACTGATTTCAATTTTCTGTACTCTTCCGCAGTGGGGGAATGAGGATCATTCAAATTCACGAGGTAAGGGCTGTCAGCAGTGCTTTTGAACTCTGTTCCCATGACAGGCGGTATATGTAATGACGTCTTGTTGTGGTATGTTGGTTTGCGTTCGTCAGTAGGGGAGACAAGCCCCTCTCTGAGTTGAGCCGCTTTTTCCATCGCCTTTTCAATTCTGCTCATCCATCAGCCCTTTCGTTCCAAACTGTTGATTTTTCTAATTATCGCAAATGTTCCTTAACTCCGTGCACGAGATCGGCGAGGTTAATATTGTTATACACCTTATCTACATACGTAGGTTCCAACAGTTCCATGGTGGGGAAACAGAGGATGAAAAGGAAGTAGATGCCGGCAATGGTGCATAGCCGGATTGTTTTCCTGTGCTGCACCGCAAGTTCCACGGTGTCATCAATATGAGGTATAACAGCCAATATCGGCACATTAAAACTCTTGACGAAATCAACTCCCTTCACAGAATTATCGATCTGCTCCAGCATCAACAATAATCCCATACTCCCGGCTATCCCGCCGATAATGCCCAACAGCATGATTTTCAATCGGTTGGGGCTTACCGGTTTGGCCGGCAGCACCGCCGGATCGACGATACGAAAGGTTGTCGATTTGTCCTGCACCTCCATCTGCTTTGAAACCTCGGACTGGCCGTGGCGGGCAAACAACTGATCGTAAATATTTTTCTCATTGTTTTTTTCCAGTTCCAGTTTATCGAGTCCCGCCTTGGCAGATGGAATGTTACGGAGCAGCGCCTGATTCGTGGAAATATATCGACGCATTCCCTCCTCGCTTACCTTGATGGCGGCAATCTCCGCATCGATCTTTGCCAGTTCATTTGGATCAAGAGATTGATACCCTACGCCTTCGCGGCCTTTCATCTGCTCCTTGATCGTTTCTATCTCCCCTTTAGTCAAGATCACTTCCGGATAGCTATCGGTATACTGGGAGCGCAAATCCTGCAGTTTCTTCTGTAACACAACGAGCTTTGTCTGGAGCGGATCCCCGCTCTTTTTCGTAACTTGGCGAGAGCCCTCCAACTGTCTTCTTTGCAACTCCAGGTCGTACAATTTTTGTTGCGCTTTGTTGATCTCCTCAAATAACTTTCCTTCATCAATAGCTATAACACTTCCTTTTTCTCTCTTATAGTTGTTAACTTCATCCTGAGCCTTTTCCAGCTTTGTTTTGAAGGTATTTATCTGTTCGGAAAGAAATTTCGTAGCATCATAAGACTCATCACGTTTTGAGGAAGTATTTTCCTCAATATAAAGTCGTACCAATGTGTTGACAACATCACGGGCTATTTTGGGGTCACTATTTTTATATGAAATTATAAATAGATTCTTGTCTTTAACCTGAACATCGATATTTTTTTGAAACTCCTTTACCAATTCTTCATTATCTATGTTGCTTTTTGACGACAGATTCATATCGACATTGTCAGCAACCTTGGTAAGAAGCGTGCGGCTGGTTATTGCATAAGTAAGGACTTTTATAGTGTCTTCCATTGACGGGGTAACTGTAATGCCTTTAACCAGTTCGCTTATGACGTTTTTTTCAATGAATACCGTGCTTTTTGCCTCATATATCTTGGGAAGCACAAAACTCGTAACAATCCCCGCCGTCATGACGAGCAAAGCAATCACCACAAACAACTCTTTACGTCTGATCACGAGCTGCATGTACTTTTTGTAATCAATTTCCGAAGACTGCATATAAACCTCGCATGCGATGTTTTACAAGAACCAACCTGCTAAAAAAGGCTTTCCTTGACAAGAACGTAATCCCCTGCCTCCAGTGCCAGATTCTGGGACAAGTCACCCTGTTTAAAAAGCTTTTTTGCTTTAACTTCAAAGGATTTTTCCTGTTGCCCGACTTTTCTTCTGATTACGATATCATCCTGGTCTGCAAACTTGGTAAAACCGCCGGCTTCGAGTATCGCTTCCATGACTCTCATGCCCTCTCTGTACTCTATAGCTTTGGGAGTTGTCACGGCGCCCAGGATATAAACACTCTTGTCCAGTAATAGCGGGATAAACAATGAATCATTGGGCTCAAGCAGAATATCGTTTTCCGACTCTCCCTTGATAAAAAGCTTATAGAAATCTTCTTTCACCTTCGTTCCGTTTCGCAGCAGATATGCTCTCTTGAGATCGGCTGATTTAACATCACCAAGCGTGCATAACAGTTGCAGAAGGGTTGTCCTGCGCTGAAGATCATATACTCCGGATTTTATGCCGCCACCATAGATATATACTTTGCTGTTGGTGATATCTGCAACGGTAACCGTAACAATCGGATTCTTTACCAGTCCCTTGAGTTTTGCCGTCAGGGACATCTGCAAACCAGTCGGAGTATTGCCGGTGGCAGACACATCCCCCAGACCCGGGACGGTAATCTTGCCATCCGGGCGTACCTTCACGGAAAACGTCAATTCTTCATTTCCCCAGACAGCAATGTCCAAACCATCGCCTTCTCCGATCACATAGTCCGCAGCAAAGGATTCTAAAGGGATCATAAAGAGCAGAACGAAACAAACAAACATCATCTTTATTCTCATAAGTACCTCATAATAGTGGATATTTCAGCGATACTACTGTCCGCCACGGCCAAAAAGCACAACTTTGATTGTTTCGAAAAAGATCAATGTATCCAAGAACGCGCTGAGATTCTTGATGTAGAAGAGATCGTAGCGCAATTTTTCAATCGCATCTTCTACTGACGCACCATAGGGATATCGTACTTGTGCCCATCCCGTCAGTCCCGGTTTTATGAAGTGGCGCGTCGAATAGTATGGAATTACCTGATTTAGCTTGTCAACAAATTCAGGGCGTTCCGGGCGAGGACCGACAAAACTCATATCGCCTCTCAACACGTTATAGAGTTGGGGAATCTCATCAATTCGAGATTTTCTGAAATAACTACCAAGCCTTGTTACACGTGGGTCGTTTTTGGCAGCCCATATGGCACCGGATTTCTCTTCCGCATTCTGACTCATGGTTCTGAATTTGTACAATTTAAACATTTTTTCTTTGTTGCCGACACGAGTTTGCCTGAAAAATACGGGGCCTGGTGAGTCAAGCTTGATGGCAAGGGCAATAATGGGGAAAAACGGGAGTGTAAGAGCCAACCCCGTCAAAGACAATAGGATATCGATATAACGTTTGAAAAGATCGATGTAGATTGTTCTGCGAAAGCCGCTGGAAAAAATAATCCAGCTTGGCGTGATATGTTCCAGCATGAGTTTGCCATGAACGAGCTCATAAAATGAAGGAGCATCCATGACTTCAATGCCGTTCAATTTACAACGCAGCACATCTCTGAGGGGAAAGACTCCTCTTCGCTCGGAAAGCGCAACAACAATTATATTTGCTTGCGCCTTAAGTGCCGCCGCAACCAAGCCATCAGCGTTTTCGACGATTAAATCATGGGAAACAACGATATTCTCGTTTTGATTTTCCCTTTCGGTCGCACGGTTACCATCGCACGGTGCGTATCCTGTTAATGTGAAATTACGGTTGTGGGAGGAGCAAAATTCTCCAACCTGGCTTGCCAACGGGCCGGTACCCAATACCAGGACTCGCCGGTAAAAACGCGGAGCATGGCGGCCTACCAGGTAAAAGACCACATGCCACCCATACTGAAACAGCACAAAAAAAGCTATCGAAATGAGCAATATACCGCGCCCAAGCATAAAGCCGGGGTCAATATAAAACACGATGGAAAGTAGAAAAAATGACGTCGCCGCACCTAGAATCGTATTAATAAAGATCTCACGTTTTCTGGTGTTTCTGTCGAAATCATAGGTATCCATCAGGTGCGAAGCAAACAAAATCGCAATCACAAAAATGACTGAAGTAATAAACGTCGAAACCTCAGGCAGTTTGTTGGCGACTTCCCTGTAGCCCAATCTTACCACGGCTGCAGAATAGAGGGCCGTCAGAGCCAGAAGAACATCAACTATTATGAGGACAACCCAACGTAAACTCATTTATTTTCGCAGTTCATTCAACATTGATTTAGCTACATTCGCATCGGCAAATTCGCCTAGGGCAAGGGCTTTTTGTAAGGTTCTGACGGCATTTGGCTTATCCCCGGAATCCTTATAAGCAAGTGCCAAGTGAAAATTGACTGTTGGATTGTTCTGGAGAAGATTGACAGCCTTTTCCAAAACCTTCTTTGCGTCGGCTGTTCGGCGGTTTTTCAACAAGGCGTACCCAAGAGTGTCCATAACCGCAGCGTTCCCTGGGTCCAACTTATAAGCCAAAATGGCCATGCGCAGAGCTTCTTCCTTTTTGCCGTAACCATCCGCACTGAGGTAGGCCAGATTATTCAAGGCAGGTACAAAGGTATTTGATTTTTCGAGACAGATCCTGTATTTATCCGCCGCTTCCTTCTTTTTCCCCAGCAGGTCCAGTAGCGCCCCCTGGGCGTGGATAGCCGGCACAAAATCCGGTTTTTTGTGCGTGGCGTCAACATAAGCAGCCATTGCTTTATTATAATCCTTATTAGATTCACATAGCTTTCCTAAATAGAGAAGCGCATTCACATCATTGCCGTCAACATGAAGACCGTTTTTAACTTCGTTGATAGCGCTATTGTAATCTTTCTGGTTCTCGTAAACGGAACCAAGCAACAAATACCCACGAGCCGAATTCGGATATTTGTTAATTACTTTGCGAGCTTGTTCTATCGCCTTGGCATTGTCCTTCATTGCTTCATATGTATTCATTTTCAAAACGATGCCGGCATCGGGTTTGATGGCCTCAACTTCATCGAAAAGTTTGATCGCCTCTTTATACTTCTTGTCGCTAACCAGAATATGCCCTTCCATCTCTAGAGCTGAAATGTTCCGCGGGTCCATTTTAATCGCTTCATCCAGAACCTTTACCGCCTTATCTGTTTCCTTTTTTTTCATGTGGTAGCTCGCCTGCGCCAAAAATGCTGCTGGGATATTGGCCTCTTTAGCTTTTTGATAATAGGCTAGGGCAGACCGGTCATCGCCTTTCATTTCAGATAAAACCGCCAAGCCGAGCATTGCTTGTGCATTGCGTGGGTCATTGTGCAGAAGTGAGTTGTATTCGGCTATGGCTTTGTCATAATTACCTGTAGCGGCATAATAAGTAGCCAGGCTCTGGAAGGATGCAGGCAGCAGCGGGTCAATCGCTTCAGCTTTTTGTAAACTCTTGATCCCCTCACCCTGCCTGTCTTCGGAGAAGAGCAGCGCAGCTATGGCATTATACAACAAGGCATCGCTCTTTTTCCCTGTTAAACCGGCATCCAGAACGGACCTTGCCTTGAGACTGTTTCCCTTTCGCATGTAGTAGGAAGCTAGCAAAAGACGACTATTCGTGGAATCAGGAGCCATTTTTACAGCCGCTGCGAGTTCCAATTCCCCTTCTGAATTTTTCCCATGGCTGAAGTAGTAATAGCCCTTTTTCTGATATGCCTCCACCATCTTGGGATCAATTTTTGTCGCACGGTTTAACTCCGACATACCTTCTTCGAACATACCTTTTGTCATATAGGCGTTGCCAAGAATATTATGGGCAACTGCATCCTTATCATCCTGTTGCAGCACCTTATTGATCTCGGCAATTGCGTCATCAACCCTTTTCTGTGTCAGGAGCGTCACGCCCGTCATAAGCCTCGCTTGCCGCGCATTGGGCATGACATCAAGGATTTTACGGAATTGACTCAAGGCGCTCTCATACTCGGCAAGGTTATAATAACAGAGCCCAAGGAAATAATATCCCTCCAAGGAGGGCGTATTTTTTATGGAGCTTTGAAGGAAGGAAATGGCCTCTACATATTTCTTCCGGTTAAAATTCACCAGCCCCTTCAAACAATAGCCTTCCCCTCTCTTGGGAAACTCTTTGATCAAATCATCCGAGGCCTTGTCAGCCTTATCAGGTTCGCCTTTTTCAAGATAGATTAATCCGCATTTATATGTAGCATGTGTTTCGGAATGGTTGATTGCAATAATTTTCTGATAAATTTCCAAAGCCTTGTCAGAGTTTCCGGAAGCCTTTTCCAAAGATGCCAAAATATAATATGCACGTGTATTTTTCGGATCCGCCGCAATAATTTCATCCAGGAAACTTCTCGCCTTCTGCTCTTTCCCGGTAGACATGAAAAGAGTTGCCAACTCGACCTTTGTTTTCGAACGCGTGGGATCAGCTTTAAGAGCTTGTAATAGATAGCTCTCCGCTTCGTCGTATTTCTTGTTCAAGGCACATGACAATCCCAGCGTCTCCAGACACTCGGCGCTGCCGGGGTGCTTGCCTAGGTACTGCTCTGCCATTTTGAACGCTTCGTCAGGTTTCTTTGAAGAAATTAACAACTTTGCCAATTCAAGCGAGACTTCATCGCGGGAGGGATTCTGTTTGAGGACCTTCGTGAATTCTTTTTCCGCCTGCTCAAACTTTCCTAATGCCGCGTATGCTTTTCCCAACTGGAAACGCGCATCATAATAATTCTCGTCCTTCTCCAGAGCACTCTTAAAAAGGACCACGGCAGCACTCGGTTTGGAATTGTTCAGTTGCTTCATCCCTTCGCTGAACAACTCCTCTTTTGACTTGCTGCCACAAGCAGAACAAGAAAATAAAAGTATGGCCACAATAAAAATCTTAAACACATTACCCTCCTATTGGCTGGAACCAAGAATTATTAATACAGTTCGCAACAATTCAGAAACAAATGCCTCAGGCACTTGCCGCCAATTCAGGCACAAACACCCCGGTATCACTTAAAAAACACCGTTGTTTTGTTCTGAATACATCTTACAGTCCAAGACATCTGCAATGACGCATAATAGATTCCTGTAAGACAAAAATTGTCACTTCCGAATGTTTGTTGCGGCTATGGTTAGGCCTGACTTACTCGTAGAACCATATTATTTCTTCATTGTCGCACTGGATAAGACAACCTAACGTTTTTATTTGCACATTTCTCATTCCATTACTACCTGTCGGAAAATTTGACATTTAACCGGTTAAGATTTTAAATTCCAGGAATACCCTCGCAAAAACAGTCTTTTATATTTGCGGCATGTAAATTGCTTTTGTCATTTAAAACATTTATACATTATCATTTTCATCAGGAAGCTCCGATTAATGCAAACATCAAGCCCAAAAGTGCTCAACAAAATTTATTTGAGCGCCTAAAATTAGAAGCAAAGATCAAGCCAACTGTTGGATCCTGACTGCTATTGCCCGAATAACAGCTTAGTCTTTTAAATAAAATATTCACATAATTGTTATTGACCTGTGACATGCAATTGAAAAACTTATACAAAAGAACGTGTCATTATATGAAGTAAAATTTTATTTTAGCAACATTTTTAATTTTAGTTTGCCCTATGTGAGATCGAAAGGATTACAAAGTGGATAAAAGAAATTTTACTAGGGTTGCATTTTCAGGTGGGGCCTCAATTAAATTCAAAGAACAGATTTTCTGGGGAAACATTGAAAATGTAAGCCTGCAAGGTTTCTTTATCAAAACAAAACATGATTTGCCCCTTGATGACCTGATGGAAGTCACCATCTTTCAGTCACCAGAGTCTTCAATCTACTTGCAAGCCAGCGTAGTACGCGCGGAAGAACACGGGGTAGGTATGAAAATATCCGGGGTTGATGTAAATTCATTTGTCCGTTTGAGGGAAGTTGTTTCAGAGCAATGTAACGACCAAAGACTCCTTATGAATGAAACTTATAAGATGGCAAACTGCATCCATTAAGCGTTGCTCACCGACCTGGCCAAACCTTTGCCTTATGGTGTCGTGATCATTAACCATTCATACTGTCAATATTAAGATGAAGAGCGCCAGGGGTGTCGATCCGAGTATAACTTCGAAGCCGTTACTCAGCAGGAGGGGAGGGGGGCAGAAATAGATAGTACAATCAGTTGCTGTTTTTTAATCCCATGCACCACCCCAATAAGACTGTTTGCCGAATATGATAGTTTTGGATGCAGATTTTATCAGCTTTGCCATCGGCTGTTATGATAACATCTCAAGATTTCTTCTCTTTGTCACCGAAATAAGAACATATTCGTAAATGGACATATTGTTTTCTACCGCTTCGCGAAGACTTGGTCACCGTTTAGCGCGTGAACTCTCCTGCTCCAGTTCCCAATACTCGATTTCAGGCATGACCTTTTCCTGTACCTCAATTGCTTTCAACCAGCAGTGCCTGTCGCGCACGGCAAGCCGGTGACTGCGGTTGTGGTCGATCTTCCGCTGGTAAACCTTAAAATCACCATTCGAAAAATGAATGACACGACCATGCTCGCCCCCCAGATCTTCAGCATCCAAGGGTATGTCCTCGTTGGCAAGAAAATCTCGAATGAAACGGCAATTGACCTCGCCTACACGCATGAAATTACCAACTTGCTCCCCTTTTTGAAATATACTGGCACCACCGAATGTTTTCGCTCGTAGAGAATGGCGATCGGCTCCATTGTGCATCATGTCGTTAATCAGCAGTTCCATGGCGTTGATACCATATCTGCCGGCTTCCGAGGCAAAGTGGGGCAGTTCCTGGGAATAGTTCCTGCCGCTCAGCATGAAATGGTTCATGCCGATGATTTGGCGAACCGGGTCATAGAGACATGCTGCGACACATGAGCCCAAAAGCGTCGATATGACGGTGGCATTGGCACAGGAATAATATTCCCCCGGCTCGATGATAATACGTGTATATCTTCCATTTTTCTCAGTTCTCAATGGTTGGCAATCTAGTATCGCTAGTTGCAGAGTCGTAGGACTTCTGCCGCGATATTCCGAAGCGGCAAGATCCTGTGGACTCCTCCTAGTTTGACCGCTTCATGGGGCATGCCATAAACAACACAACTTGCCTCATCCTGCGCGATCGTTTGTGCGCCGGCATCAAACATCTCCTTCATGCCATGGGCACCATCATCTCCCATACCGGTCATAATGATTCCTGTGGCATTCTTCCCCGCATATCGGGCAGCGGTACGAAATAGTACGTCAACGGAAGGGCGATGGCGCGACACCAGCGGTCCATCCTTGATCTCTACATAATATCTTGCGCCGCTACGTTTGAGAAGGGTATGACGATTACCCGGCGCGATCAGAGCCTGTCCGCGAATCACGCTGTCGTTATCTGCTGCTTCCTTGACCGTCACCCGGCAAATACCGTCGAGTCGTTTGGCAAATGCTGTCGTGAAATGTTCCGGCATGTGCTGGACTATGACAATTCCTGGAGCGTCTTCCGGCAGAGACTCGAGAAAGACCCTGAGAGCTTCGGTGCCACCCGTGGAGGCGCCAACAACAATAATCTTCTCAGTGGTTTGCACCATTGCCCTGCCATTCGGTTTCTCGATTATTACGTCGGCATTCAGTTTGGGGGCAACCTCGTGGCCGGGCACATAAGGCTTGATCTTCCCCTTTGACATGGCCGCAGCCTTGACCGTATCGCAGATTCTGACCCGTGATTCCTCAATAAATTGCTTCGTTCCCATTTTGGGCTTTACAATAATATCGACCGCACCGTACTCCAGAGCCTTCAAAGCCGTCTCACTACCTGCCTCGGTCAGGGTCGAGCACATCACAACCGGTATGGGGTGTTGTGACATAATCTTCTGAAGGAAGGTGATGCCGTCCATTCGCGGCATCTCGACATCCAGCGTGATCACATCCGGGATGCAGTGCCTCATGCGCTCCGCAGCCACAAATGGATCGGCTGCCGGTGCCATTACCTCGATCTGGGGGTCGGATGAAAGTATTTCCGACATGGCCTGTCTTACCAGGGCGGAATCATCTACAATTAGTACTTTAATTTTTTGCATGTGCCACCACTCCGGTACTGGCTTCGGTACGTTTGTTTGATCGTCAAAGCTTGCGATAAACGGTGGTTGCAACCGGTTTAAACGGCACGTTCAATCCGGTTATTGTTTCAGAGTGACCAAGGAACAGGTAACCGCCGGTAATGAGTTGCCGGTAAAACCTGTTTAGAAGACGCTCCTGGGTCGGCTTGTCAAAATAGATGATAACATTGCGACAGAAGATAATATCCATATGTTCGTTCATCCCAAACTCTTCCATGAAGTTCAGGCGACGGAAGGTAATCATGGCTCTTTGTTGCGGCGCAATTCGCACATTCGGCTTATTCCTGTCCCTGCTCTTCAGCAGATACTTCTTCTTCAGATTCAACGGTATTGTATCCACACTCTCCTCAGAATAGATGGCATTTTTGGCCTTGGCAAGCACTGCCGTCGAGATATCCGTCGCCAGGATGGAGGACTTGAAGCCTGGATGTGACGCTGCAAATTCAGACAACACCATTGACATGGTATAGGGTTCTTCTCCGGTGGAGCAACCAGCGCTCCAGATTTTCAACGGATTTTTGAAACCTGCTTCATGGGAGTCTATCAGAGTCGGGATAGCAACTTTTACCAGATATTCGAAATGTGCAGGTTCCCTGTAAAAGTCTGTCTTGTTAGTGGTAACCACATCTATCAGACTGACAAGCTCTTTTTCCCTGCCCTGGGAACTGAAAACAAAATCCGCGTAATCATCGAAGCTGCTAAAACCGCCTGCTCTCAGGCGCTTGTTTAATCTGGCCTCCAGCATGATCTTCTTGGATGACGGCAGCATGATTCCTACCTCATCATAAATGAGGCTGCTGAATCTGCTGAACGTCTTATCGCTTAAAACAGTCCCGGTATCCTGTGACGGATTTGACCCACAATTCATAGCACTACCCCGGACGCAGTATGTTCCAACGCCTCAACTGCCCTGTAAAGTACTCCCAGGTCGAGGATCAGAGCTACAGAGCCATCTCCCAGGATCGTAGCGCCTGATAAGCCTTGCACATCTCGGTACATGGGACCCAGTGTCTTGATCACCGTCTGATGCTCGCCGATCACGCTGTCGACGACGAAGCCGACCTTGTTTCCGTTGATGGTGGTGATGACAATCTGCTCGATCTCCGGGCACTTTTTACTTATACCGAAATGCTGGCGCAGAGGTATGTAGGGAACGATACTGCCGCGCACCTTTGCGAGATTTCTGCCGTGGGAGTTTTTGATATCGTCGCGGGTCAACTCGATGCATTCCTCGACGCTGGAGAGCGGCAGAACGAAGTAGCTGTCGTCGATGCGCACCAGCAGGCTGTCGATGATGGCAAGCGTAAGTGGAATGCGGAGGGTGATGGTGCTGCCCGATCCAGGAGTGCTGGCAATTTCTATGCTGCCGCGTAGTGCCTCGATAGCTCTTTTTACAACGTCCATGCCGACACCGCGGCCGGAGACGCTCGTGACCTTGGCAGCGGTTGAAAAACCGGGGGCGAAGATCATGTTGTAAATCTCTTTGTCCGACAACCCGGTTCCGGCGGCGATCAAACCCCGCTCGATGGCTTTCTCCCTGATCCGCTCCTTGTTCAGTCCGGCTCCGTCGTCGCGGATGGTGATCAGGACGCTGTCACCCGAGTGGACAGCCCCCAGGTGAATCGTCCCATGGGGCGGTTTACCGGCAGCCCGGCGGATATCGGGCATCTCTATGCCGTGGTCGATGCTGTTGCGGATCAGGTGCACCAGCGGGTCGTTGAGCCGCTCGATGACCGTCTTGTCCAGCTCTGTTTCGGCCCCTTCCGTCTCCATCTCGATCTCTTTGCCAAGCTCCTGCGAGAGGTCGCGGACCAGGCGCTTGAACTTATTGAAGGTAGTGCCGATAGGAAGCATGCGGATGTTGAGCGCCGTGTCCCGCAGGTCATTGGTCAGCCGCTCTACCTCTTCGGCAATGGCGGCAAAGTTTCCGTTGCCCTCCATGGCCGCGGTCTGGCTGAGTTGCGCCTGGACCGTCACCAGTTCGCCCACCAGGTTTACGAGCAGGTCGAGCTTGTCGGCCGGTACGCGGATGCTGGTGGCTGACTCCTGATTGGCACGCTCCTGCCGCACCGCCTTGACCTGCTGCTGTTCCAAGAGCGCCGACTGCACCTTGTCGGGAGTGACGGCGCCGGAAGCAATCGCCAATTCGCCGAAGCGCTTCTGAAGGCCCAGGATCTTCTGCATCTCCTCCGGGCTCAAGTCACCGCGCTCCACCAGGATGTCGCCCAGCTTTTTATAATCCTGGTCCGCGTCAAACCGGCCCCCGTCGTCTATCAGGTCGATTTTCAGGTCGCAGTCGTCTTCAACGAAGATAAAAACATCCTTGATGACGTCGATGTCACAGGTGCAGGTAAGGATAATATCCCAGTAGATGTAGCTGTGCTCGGGATTTATGTCGGCGAGAGAAGGGATTTGTTCGGTATGGGCGACGACGTGGCACATGCCCAGTTCGCGCAGTTCATTGATCAATCCAAGAGGATTGGACCCGGACAGGAACATTTCCGGATTGGGTTTGAAACGGAGGCGCCAGGTTTTCCGGGAACCGTCGCCGGAGGTTGGAGCTGACGCGTCACGCACCACCTGTTGTGCCACCTTGTTATCGAATACCGGAACAAGTTGCCTGAGTCCGCTGATGA